>Ga0209012_1002202_pt1 | contig 17671 bp, 18 predicted proteins | sample RS3BMetagenome_FD_184735 | JGI IMG/M metagenome (GOLD analysis project Ga0209012, IMG submission 184735) | Ferric oxide microbial mat and aquatic microbial communities from Rainbow Spring, Yellowstone National Park, USA - RS3B (SPAdes) (version 3) ...
CCAGATAGCCCGAATGTGATAAGAAAAAGACAGAGGCGGTGAGGTGAAACGGGCAGGGTGTTGCGCTACCGGGAACGTGTGCGGTACGAGATGGCGTCAGTGGCGGCGAAGGACGCTCGGGCGGTAATGACGCACACGCTCCGCGAGGAGTTCGGCCAGAGCCGGGCCGAGGCCGAGGTCCTGGCGGCACGCTCGTTGCACTGGCTGCGCGCGCAGCCAGGCGTGGCGGTGCCGGGCACTATGCGCGTGAGCGTGCCCGCGACGGCGTCGCGCAAGTATGCCGGCGTCCGGCGGACTGAGGTGGCGGTGACCGCAGTGGACGTCGGCGAGGACGCCGCGGTGAGGCAGGAGTTCGGCCTTGCCGCCCTGCAGCGTCATCGGCTCGTCCGCTGGATCTTCGAGATCTACCGGCAGGGCGGGTACGCCTCGCTGCTCGAGCTCGCCACCTGGGCCAACCTGACCCCCACCGCCCTCGGTGCACGCCTGGCGCCACTGCGCGAACAGGGCCTATGGCTGCCGCATCTTGGGGTGTCAGCGCCAGGTGAGCGCCTAGCGCCTGAGCCCTGGCTCGTGGCGCGCTACCTGCAGACGGGCCAGGTGCGGGCAGAGCGCGCTCTGCTTGGCGCCCGCCCGAGTGCGTGGGAGGCTATCCTGGCGCGCTTTGCGGCAGTGATGGAGGATCCGGCGTGCGATGCGGCGGGGCTCGGCCTGAGTCCCGTGGAACGGGGGCAGCTACTGAACGTGGCCCAGGCTGAGCGCCGCAGTCCTCGGCTCACCGCGCTGCGGCAAGCCGGCGTGGGCACCGCGCACGGAGGTGATCTCGCAACGCAGCTGCGGGTGGAGCACGCCTTCTCGCCGGTCGCCGCGCAGCTCTACGTCCGGTGGCTCGAGGAGTTCTCCCAGGGGTTGCGGGTGGCGAACCTGGCCGAAGGCCAAGTGCTGTTCTTCGCGATCTCCGCCGATGAGGGGGCCCGGGCGAAGTTGCACGAGGCAAAGCACCTGCCCGTTCGGCTCTCCTTCACCGTCGCGGGCGATCTCGCCCTGGGCCCACGCAGCGCATCGCCCACGAAGGTGAGCGACCTCAAGTTCAGCCGCATCCTGCGCTACACTACCGAGGCGCGCGCGCAGGGCGCCCTGCTCACGCTGCCCGACCTCGCCCTGCTCCTCGGCGTGCACGTCTCGGCGATCCAGCACAAGATCAAGGCCCATCCCGAGATCATCGTACCGACGCGCGGCAGCATCAAGGACATCGGCCGCGGTGTCACGCACAAGGCCCGCATCATCGAGCTCTACCTGCAGATGCATACGGAGACGGAGATTGCGGATCGCACGGGCCACAGCTACGAGGCCATCGAAAACTACCTGCGGGACTTCGCCCGCATCGTCGCGCTGCGCGATCAGGGGATCAACAAAGTGATGATCCGGCGCGTCATCGGCCGGTCTCTCGCGCTCGTCGAGGCCTACCTGGCCTTGTATGAACGCTACGACCAGCCGGACTACCATTTCCGCTTGGCCCAGATCCGCCATGCCTTCGCTCAGGACGAGGCCCTGGGCGAAAAAAGGGGGCCTCGTTCCCCTTCCCGTACAAGGGGGCGCATGCGGTGAGCTGGCAGGAGGAAGTGTTCGGCCCGATGGCCGAGCGCACGCTCGAGAACGCACAGCTCTACCACCTGGCGCACGCCTACGACCTTGGCCGGGACTCGCGGCTGGCCAAGGCGATCGTTGAGCGCGTGAACCTCGAACTCGACCAGGAGGAAAACCGTCGGGGCGTGCTGCGCATTCGCCCGGGTGAGCTCTATCTCAGGACCCGGCGCGGCCCGCTGATTCTGCCCCTGCGGCTACCCGAGGATGTCCGCCGCGTCGTGGCCGGAGAGCGTTGGGAGAGCGTCCGGCGCGACATCCTGGAGCGCTGCGAGGCGCGGTTCCGCACGGCATACCCCGAGGCGTCGGACAAGATGGTGCGTGCCTTTCTCCAAAGCCTGTGGAACTGGCATCGAGCGTCGCAGGGCCAGATCCAGCCGTCTCCGTGGCACGCATCTCGAACTCGTCGCCCTTGGGGCACGACCGCCGGCCTCGGCGAGCCGATCGCCGAGCTCGATGCGGCGCGACGCGCCAGCCGACTCGACGGTGTGGAACCACGTCCTGCACATCGCCCTGAGACGTTCGAGCGCCTCAGCCACTTCCTGCGCGAGGAGGCTGGCGTTCCACCCGCCGTCCATGAGGCGATGCTGCTCGATCTCATGGCCTTGCGTGCACGCTTCGCGCCGCGGGCCAGCATGCTGCGCACCGGGCAGATGCCGCTCTGCGCCATGCATGTGGACTCTGCCCGATCCCTTTGGCAGGAGACGCGGTACCAGCCCCTGGCGCCAACTGTCGTCAGCGTCTTCGCCGGCAGCGAACGTCATCAGCTACGCACGCGGCCGCTCTTCGCTTACGAGGACTACCTCGCCTTCCACGGGACCCGCCTGGCGCGCATGATGATGGAGGCCTACCGCCAGGACGGCTTGCTCTCCTTCGCTGAGCTGCAGTGGATCACACTGCTCTCGACGGGCACCGTCTCGCGGGCGGTGGACTACTACCAGCGCATGCACAACGTCATCCTGCCCTGCCCGGGTTCCGTCCTGGACATGGGGCGCATGCTCACGCACAAAGACATCATCGTACGCCTCCACCTGCAGGGCCTCAGTGTGCTGGAGATCGCGCGCCAGACCTACCACAACCCTCGCTCCGTCGACGCCTATCTCAAAGCCTTCGACTCCGTGCTGATCCTGCACATCTACGGTTTGCCGCCAGAACTGATGGCCGGTATCCTCGGCCACGGGATCTCGCTCATCAACGAGTACCTTGGGCTGATCGCAGAGGATCTCAAGGACGTCGAGCAGTTGCGAGACTACCTGCGTCGCAGGGGCGTAGCCATCCCGCTCGCCCTCACGTCCGGTTCGAGCGGTTGACCGCCCCACCCGGCCCCGCCCCTTCCCCCCTTGGGGCGGGGCACCGGAGCAGCATCAGCGCAGGGCTAACAGTTCTCTCCCGCCCAACCAATCCAACGGTACCTTGTCTTATCACATACCGGTTGACGCAGTCTGACACCCTGCTGCGCGTCTCCACCGGCAAACCCTACGTGCTGTCTGCGACGACGCTCGGCCGGCCGGGCTGGAAAAGCGTGCTCACGGATTGGCCGGATAAATTCCTCCGGTCGAAGATGGCTGCAGACGGGAGGCTCCGAGGCGGCTGTTGCGGCGGAACAGGACGGCGGACCGCCTATGAGGGCGGTCCGCCGCAGCGACAAAGGTTGTTCAGCTGGCGTTGGCGTTCGGGTCGCCGGACTCCTGCGGCAGAGCCCAGTCGGGCAGGTGGCGGCGTCCGTCGAAGCCTTCCAGTGGCGAATGGTAGTGGCGCAGGGCATCCTCGCCGAGCTTCCAGCAGAGCAGCACCTCGTGCTCTTCCAGAACGCTCGGGAAGTCCACGAGTCCGGACTCCACGCTCTTGAGCTGGCAGCCGGTGCGGTTGATGTCGGCGATCCGTGCGTTGGCTTCCGCCACCGAGCGGTCGAAGGCGTCGCGGGTGTCCTGGAAGTCCCGCTGCAGAATCAGCTTGCCGTCAGGCTTGTAGCCGACCGCCTTGATCCGCTCCATCTCCTCGAAGTGGGACTGTGCCTGCCGCTGCAGCTCCTGAAGGCGTCGAAGGTGGCCTTCCAGGAATGGCACGAGAGCGTTCGCTTCGGACACCGTGAACAACCGGTGGGCCATGCGGAACACCTCCCACTTCGCCGCGGATCTGGGTCGCCGACGGCAGGGCCGGCGATCCTTTCCGTGCATTTTACTAAATGCGACGGAGATCCGTACAGGTGAATTCTCTGGCTTTGCTGGCCGCTCCTGCCGTTGCCGCGCCATGGCGCGACTCGGGCGCCCTCGGACACGCGGCGACGTGGTTCTGGTCCGTCGGGCCGTATCAACGGCCGAAAGACCATGAGCATATGGCGAACGCGTGCTACAATATGCGTCGTACGCATGGGGAGGTGGCGGAGCTTGCGGCGTTGGCTGTTCCTTGGCGTGTTCTCCGGCGCGATGCTGCTCGGACAAGTTGCCCTCGCCGCCGGGAGTACCGTGCAGGGGACCGTGGTGGACATGGATGCGGCACTCATCGGCGTGATCACCCTCGCCATCTTCCTGTGGATTTACAGCATGATCGCCTGACCGCCTCCCGCCGGCACCGCCCTCCTGCAGTTTGCAGGGGAGCGGTGTCTTCTTATGCATGCATTGCCATCCGCGTCGGCTTGACGGTCCCTTTCCGGCTCCCTATACTCGAATTAGAACAAATGTTCTGAAACGAGGTGGAGCACCGCATGCTGCTCTACATGGAGATCGACGGCCTGAGAGCGCAGGTTCTCCAGCAGCGCGAGCCGGCACTCGTCGGGAAGCCGCTCGCCGTGCTCGCAGGCCGGCGCCTGCGCGATCTCTCGGCCCAGGCCGCCGGGAGCGGCCTCGTGCCGGGGCAGGAACTGTCGCCGGCCGCCCTGCTCGCCCTGGGCCTCCTCTGGCGCCGCGACCCCGGGGATGCCGCCTGCGCCGAACTGCAGGCGGAGCTGCGCCAGCGCCTCTTCACGGTGGCGCGCGGCGTGATGGAGTGCGACATGGGCGAGATGGCGATCGAGCTCTGGTCGCCGGAGGACGTCCCGGCTGCGACCGCGGCCTGCAAGGGCATCGGCTGGCGGGTGCGCGCCGCGGCGGGCGAGAGCCTGCGCCTCGCCAGGGCCCGCGTTCGCGGCGGCCTGCAGACCGGGGTGCCGGGCGGCATCCTCTGCACGGGGGCGCGGAGCGACCTGCCGCTCGCCGCGCTCGACTGGCTGCCGCCGTCGGCACAGCGCCGCCTCGGCGGGCTCGGGCTCAAGAAGGTCGGGGACGTTCTGCCGCTCGGGCCCGGCGCCCTGTGGCAGCAGGTGGGGGCCGTCGGGCGCGAGCTCTGGCAGTTCGCGCAGGGGGAGGAGCCCAGGGGCTACCGGCCGCTCCTACCGCCGCAGGACCTCTCCTGGCGGCGCAGCTACCCCGAGACGGCCTGCACAAACCGGCTCGAGATCGCCCAGGCCGTGACGGAGGGAATGTCGGCGCTTACGGCGGGAGCGCGCCCTCTACCCTCGATCGGAGCCCTCGAGCTCGGGGTCGAGGACATGGCATCCTGCCACCAGACCACGCGTCGCGCCCTGCTGCGGCCGACGCGCGAGCGACGCCGGCTGGAGGCGGCCCTGCTCGGCATGGCCTTGGCGGTCGCCGGCGAGGGCGTGCGGGAGATCTGCCTGCGCCTCGTGCCTGCGACGGAGGAGGCGCACGAGGTCCAGGAGCGCGGCCTCTTCTACCCGGTCGCGAGCGCTCCCCAGCGGCGCCGGACAGGGCCGCCGCCGCTGGAACGCCTGCCGGGGCGCGAGCAGCGCCTGGCCTACTATGACCCCTACCGGCGCGGCGAGGCGCAGATGCGGCAATAGACGGCGAGAGCGAGGGGAATATGATGTCGAGACTCGTGAACCGGCCGGTGCCGGTGGCGGAGCGCAGGGACGGGGCGCCGCTCGCCTTCTCCTTTCGCGGCCGCCACCGCGTGGCGCGGGTGCTCGAGGCCTGGCGGGAAGCCGGCGAGTGGTGGGAGGGACACGGCGAGCGGCAGGTGTACCGCGTCGAGACCGAAGGCGGTGGCGTGTTCGAACTCCTCTTCGACCTCGAGCGGCGCGACTGGACCCTGACCCGCAACTACGACTGAGCGAGGGCCCGCCGGCGCGGGCAGGCGAGCAGCAGGACGCCCTCCGGACTGCGCCCTGGTGCGGCGCGGAAGCCTGCGCGGCGCAGGGCCCGTACGGAGGCGAGGTTGGCGGGATCGGGGTCCGCATAGCAGCGCAGGATGCCCGGCGCGGCGAACACGACCTGCCGCAGGAAGGCCAGGAGCGCCGAAGCCGCGCGCCCCTGGCCGATCTCGGCCGGCGCGAGCAGGAAGTCGAGACCGGCGGCGCCTGCGCGGGGGCCCGCCGGGTGGTCGGGGAAGTCGCGCAGGCGATAGGTCTGGAAAAAGCCGGCGGCATGCCCGCCGCGCATCAGGATCCAGCATGAGACCGGCACCTCGCCGAGGATGCGCGGCAGGTACTTTCTCTCCATATCCTCCGCGGTCGGCGCCACGCCATGGGCGTACCAGCGCAGGGCGGGCTCCGCGGCGAGCCAGGCCTGCAGGAGCGGCAGGTCCTCGGCGTCGAGGCGGCGGAAGGTGGGTTCCTGCGTATCCTCGCCCCCTTCGGCCACGCTGTTCAGGGTAAGCCGAACAGGTTCCTGCAGGCCGCACCCGGCCCAAGGCGCCGGGTGCGGCCTCCATGGTTCGGCGGCGTTCATCCCAGGAAGGGCGTATGCAGATTGGTGCACCTGCACGTGCACTCGGCCTTCTCGCTTCTTGACGGCACGGCGATGCCCGAGGCCGTGGCCGCGCGCGCGGCCGAACTCGGCCAGCGGGCCATCGCCCTCACCGACCATGACAGCGTCAGCGGCGTGGCGTCCCTCTGCCGCGCCGCACGACGGTTCGACATCCAGCCGATCGCCGGCAGCGAGGTGACGCTCCAGGACGGCGCGCGCCTGATCCTGCTCGCGACGGGTCCCGCGGGCTACGCAGGGCTCTGCCGCCTGCTGACGGCGGCGCACCTTGGATCCCGGCGGGGCGAGCCGCGCCTGCCGTTCCAGGAGCTCGCGCGCGAAGAGGGGCTGATCGTGCTGACGGGCGGCCGCGAGGGGCCGATCGGCAGGGCGCTCCTCGCCCGGCGCGCGGATCTTGCCGAGGCGGCTCTGCGGCGCCTGCGCGAGATGTTCCCCGGCCGGCTCTACGTGGAGGTGCAGCGCGGCGCCCTGCCGGGGGACCAGGCGCTCGAGGCGGGGCTCTGGGAGCTCGCGCGCCGCTTCGACCTGCCGCAGGTGGCGACGGCGGGAGTGCACCACCTGCGCCGCGAGGACTTCTGGGTGCACGACGTCCTGACGTGCGTGCGGCTCGGCTGCAGCGTCGACGAGGTGCGCCGGGAGAGGCCGCTCAACGGCGAGCGCTACCTCCTGTCGGAGGAGGAGATGGCCGAGCGCTTTCGCGACCGGCCGGAGCTCGTTGCGGCGAGCGACGAGATCGCGGCGCGCTGCGCGGCGCCGATCACGCCTGGGGTGCGGCTCTACCCCGCCTATCCGCTGCCGCCCGGGCATACGGCGCAGGGCGCGCTCGAGCAACTGGTGCACGAGGGGGCCCGGCGCCGCTACCCCAGCCTGCGGGGCGAGGTGGGGCGGCGCCTGCAGCACGAGCTCGGCACGATCGCGGAGCTCGGCTTTGCCGAGTACTTCCTGCTCGTCTGGGATGTCGTCCGCTTCGCGCGGGCGGAGGGCATCCGCGTCGCCGGGCGCGGCTCCGCGGCAGACTCGGCCGTGGCCTACTGCCTCGGTCTGACGGAGGTGGACCCGATCGCGCGACGGCTTCTGTTCGAGCGCTTCCTGAGCCGCGAGCGCGCCGAGCGGCCGGACATCGACCTCGACTTCGACCACCGCGCGCGCGACCGCGTCGCCGCCTACCTCTTCCGCCGCTACGGCAAGGAACACGTCGCCGGCGTCGCGACCTACCAGACGTTCCAGGGACGCTCGGCCGTGCGCGACCTCGGCAAGGCGCTCGGTTTTCCCGCCGCGGAGGTGGCGGAGCTGCAGCGCCGGCTGCCGCACATGCCGGCCGACGCGATCCTGAGGCGCTGGGACCTCTTCCCCGAACTCAAGGCCGCAAGCGGCGCCTCTGAACGCCTCGCGCTTCTGCTGCGGGCCGCCGCGGCGGTGGCCGGCCTGCCGCGCCATCTCGGCACGCACCTCGGGGGCCTGATCGTGAGCCGCCAGCCTGTGAGCGAGGTGGCGCCGCGCCAGCTGTCGGCCAAGGGCGTGGCGATCGTGCCGTTCGACAAGGTGGACGTCGAGGATCTCGGCTTTCTCAAGCTCGACCTCCTGAGCCTGCGCACGCTTGCCGTGCTGGACGAGGCGTACCGGGCCGCACCGGAGCTCGCGGACGCCAGGGCGGCCGAGGATCCTGCGGCCATGGCGCTCGTCGCCGGCGGCGAGACGATCGGCCTCTTCCAGCTCGAGAGTCCGGCGCAGCGCGCTCTGCAGGGGCAGATGGCGGCCGAGAGCTTCGAGGACATCGTGCACGCGCTCGCGATCATAAGGCCAGGCCCGATCAAGGGCAACATGGTCACCCCGTACCTCAGGCGGCGCGCCGGACGGGAGAGCATCACCTACCTCGATCCGCGCCTGGCGCCGATCCTCGATAAGACGTACGGGGTCGTGCTCTTCCAGGAGCAGGTGATCGAGATCGCGACTACGGTCGGCGGGTTCACGCCGGGCGAGTCCGACCAGCTGCGCCGCGTGATGACGCACGCGCGCTCCGCCTCCGAGATGGAGAGCCTGGGTGAGCTCTTCTGCGCAAAGGCCGCGGAGAACGGCAGCGATCCCGGGGTGGCGCGCGAGATCTTCGCGATGCTGCAAGGCTATGCGAGCTACGGCTTTCCCGAGGCGCACGCCGCCGCCTTTGCGCATACTGCCCTGCGCACCGCCCAGCTCTCGGCCCGTCGCCCGGAGGCCCTGTTCGCGGGGCTCCTGTCGCAGCAGCCGATGGGCTACTACCCGCCGCACATCCTGGTGGGCGAGGCCCTGCGCCGGGGGGTCCGCTTCCGGCCGCTCGACATCGCCCGCTCCGAGTCTTCCTATACGGTGGGAGGCGACGGGAGCGTACGCGTAGGCCTGTGCGCCGTGCGCGGCCTCGGTGCGGCACAGCGCGCGCGGATCCTGGCGGCGCGCCGGGAAAGGCCCTTCGCGGACCTGCAGGATCTCGCCCGGCGCGCGGGGCTCGCGGCGGACGAACTCGCGGCGCTCTGTGACGCCGGGGCCCTCGACCGCTTCGATCGCAACCGGCGCCGGCTGCTCTGGCAGATCGGGGCGCAGCGCGATGCGGGAGGCCTTTTCCTCCCCGCGGCGCCTGACATGCCGGATTTCGCGCCCTGGCAGCGCTTCTGGCGCCAGGAGGCCGTGCTCGGCCTGCGCGGCCCGAGCCGCCTGGCGGCGGCGGCCAGGCCTGCCCTGCAGGGACAGGGCATCCTCAGCGTCGGGATGACCAAAGGCCTGCGCCACGGCGAGGACGTCCGCGTCGCGGGCGTCCTCTTCCGGCCGCACCGGCCGCCGACGCGCAGCGGTGTGGTGGTGGCGTTCTTCATGCTCGAGGATGAGACAGGACTGCTGGACCTCGTCGCGATGGAGGACGTGTACCGCCGCCAGGGAGACCTGCTCTTCGGGCGGCGGCCTCCGCTCCTGGGGGTGAGCGGGCGTGTGCAGCGGCGCGGGCGCGGCCTTACGGTGCGTGCGGAGGAACTCTTTGAGCCGGACCTCGGTCTGCGCGTAGAATGAGGCGAGACGAACGCGGAGGAGGACGACCCGTGCCGGACGAGAGCCTCGGCGGGGAACTGCGCCAGGTGATCGCGGTGGTGCCAGAGCCGCGGCTGGGGAAGGTGGAGACCTTCCTGCGCCACCGCCAGCGCCGCTTCACGCGCCTTCTGGCCCAGGGCGGCTTTCTGCGCCGCGGCAGCGCGGTGCTCCTGCTGGTGGCGCCGCAGGACGAGGTGGACGGCATCGTGAGCGACCTGCGCCAGAGCGCTGGGCCGGCCCAGCCGCAGGCCCGCGGCGAATGGGAGAGCGGCACCGTCGTCTTCGTGCTGCCGCTCGACGTCTCGCTGAACCTCTAGCTCCCGAGTCGACAGGAGCGAAGGAGCCGACCATTTGCAGGACTGGCAGGCATCCGAGCGTTATCTCGCCTTCTCGCCGCACCCGGACGATGCGGAGCTCGGCTGCGGCGGCACCTTGTTCAGCCTTCGTCGGCGAGGGGCCGAGGTGCACCTGACCGTCGTCACGGACGGCCGGCTAGGCACCCGGGATCCGGCACTCCGCCCCGAGGCCGTGGCCGGCATGCGCGCGGGGGAGCAGAGGGCCGCCGCGGCGGCGCTCGGCGTCGAGCTCCGCATGCTGGGGCTGCCCGACGGCGGCCCCCTGGACCACTACGACCTGCGCGACCGCGCGGTCCGCGAGATCCGCCGCTGCCGGCCCGACTACGTCTTCGTCTGCGACCCGTGGCTGCGCTACGAGGCGCACTCCGACCACAGGGCGGTGGGCCTGGCGGTGAGCGAGGCGGCGCTGCTCTCCGGACTCGTGCACTACGCGCCGGGCGAGGTCGCCCCATGGACGGTCCAAGGGATCCTGTTCTACTTCCCGGAGCGGGCGGACGTACTGCACCCGCTCACGGAGGAGGCCTACGATGCGCGCAGCCGCGCCATCGCCTGCCACCTCTCGCAGTTCGCCGAGGGCGACCCGTACCTGGAGCGCCTCGGCGAGCAGCTCCGCCGCCTGGGCGAGGCGGCAGGCAGCCGGTATGCCGAGCCGCTCCACCTCAGGTCCCGCACGGACCTCCACATTCCTGAACCGTCTCTTCGCTAGGCCGCGTGCCGTGCGGGTGTCCTGGCGACCGGGCGCGCATCCCGCACCAGCTGCCCCAGGGTCACCGCGGTGTAGCCCCGCGCGTCCAGGCCGGCCAGAATCATGCGCACGGCCTCCACGGTCTGCGGACGCGGGCCGCCGCCGTCATGCATCAGGACGATCTCGCCGGGGCGCACGTGCTCGAGCACGCGGCGGGCGATGGCGGCCGCACCGGGATTCTGCCAGTCGCGCGTGTCGAGCGTCCACAGGGCGACGGTCATGTGCAGGCTCCTCGCCACCTGTACGACACGCTGGTTCACGCTGCCGTACGGCGGGCGGACGAAGGCGGGGGAGCGGCCCGTCAGCTCGAGGATCAGGTCGGCGGTCGTGCGGAGCTCGTAGAGCAGGCGTTTGGCACCCAGCCGCGGGAAGGCCCGGTGGGACATGCCGTGGTCGGCGAGCTCGTTGCCTTCGCGGGCCGCTTCGGCGGCGAGCCCCGGGTAGCGCTCAAGCTCGGTGCCCAGCACGAAGAAGGTGGCGTGGGCGCCGTGGCTCCTCAGCAGTGCGAGGATCTTCGCCGTCGCGGCGGAGCCGGGACCGTCGTCGAACGTCAGCGCGATCTCCTGCCTCGGCACCGGCAGAGGGTGGCTCAGCACCGCCGTGGCGGGCGGCACCGGTGCCGCCTGGGCCATGGCGGGCGCGATCAGGACGAGGAGGGCGCCCGTCGCCGCCAGGCGCAGGAGTCTGCGCCCGCGGCGGATTCCCGGGCAAGGCGTGCCATGCGACAAGTCCGGCTCCCCCTTGCTGCCATCAATCCGGTGCGCGCATCAGGTGCCGCGCGACCAGGAGGCCGATCACCACGAGCCAGCAGACGGTGAGGACACCCACCTCGAGGTAGGCCCAGAGCATCCGCCGCACCCCCCGGCGCCATACTACGCAGTCCGCGCCTGCGCGTTCAGGCCCGCGTCGAAACCCAGTAGAGGCCGACCGCGGCGATCACCAGGGCTACTAGGAGCACGGCGATCCAGAGCGGAGCCGCCGGAACCCCGGCTGCGCCGCTGGCGATCAGATGGTGGTGGTGGTGGTGGCGGCCAAGGTCCAGGCGGGCCGCCGCGATGAGGAGAGGCACCGCTATCGCCTCCGCCGGGAGCATGCCCGCCGAAAGCGGCGCGCATGCAATTGCGGCGCGCGCTGGATCCCGTGCCGTCATCTGCACGCAAACGTCGTGCCGCGTTCGCTCACCATAACGTCGGGAGGTGGGCCCATTGACGGACACGCGGCAGACGCAGAAGCCGAGACTCCAGATCGACCCGCAGCAGTTTGCGCAGGAAGTCGCGAACGAGATCGCGGCCGATCTTCGCAAGAACGGCGGCCAGACGCCGGCGGAGACGCGGCTCGAGCAGCCCGAGGAGTAGCGCGGACGGGCGGGCGGTGCCCGCCCGTTCTATCTTCGTGACACCGCCCATACGCATCGAGAGACATCCTACGATGCGGGAGGTGCGGCGGTGCGGACACGGCGCATTCCCTGGGGCGAGGCTGTGCGTCCCGAACGGGTGCACGCCTCGCCACGGGCTACGAGGTCCCTCTCCACGTCCTCATCTGGTCCACGCTGGCGCGGTCAGCTGATCGGCGGTCTGGTGGTGCTCCTGGCGCTCGGTCTCCTCTACCACACGCGCGAGAGCGGCGTGCTGCTCTCACAGCTCGAGACCTACCTCTCCGGCCAGCCGGCCGTCACCGCCACGACCACGCAGACCACGACGTCGGCGGGGCCGCCGCAGGCACAGGCGCTCGGGCAGGAGCTGCAGGCGACGAAGCTCGCGGCGCAGGGGCAGGACTGGCAGCTGGCGACGAGTGAGCTGCAGGCCGCCGAAGCCAGCTGGGCCAGCGTCGAGAGCCAGTATGGCAAGGCAGGGGTCGCCACCACGGATCTCAACGGGTTCACCGCGGACCTTGCGAACCTGGCGCTCGCCATCTCCGAGAAGAACGTCAGCCAGGTGGAGCTGGGCGTCACGAACGCGCAAAAGTCGCTCGCCTGGATGACGACCAACTACGTCTCGGGTTCGGGACCGACCTTCCAGCAGATGTCGAGCCTCGTCAGCGACCTCAATACGGCCGCGACGCAGAAGGACTGGACGCGCGTGCAGCAGGACGCGAAGCTTCTGCAGCAGATGATGCAGTCCATCCAGCAGGGATTCTAGGTCGGGGCCCTGCGCAAGGTGATCGCGCCGGCCGCGCGCGACCCAAGGCCATCAGGGCGCGGGAAGCCTTGGCGGAAGCGGAAGACCAAGGGAGACGGCAGCGAGGTCCAGCGCTGTAGCCAGCTGCATGCGCTGGACCTCGCGCAGGCGCGGCAGGCCGGGAATCGGCGGCTGACCGGCGCGCATGGCGAAATAGCCGGCAACCGCACTTGCGGCCGCCTGTTCGGCCACACCGGGAATCGCCGCACCGCCGGCCGCCATGGCCGCCCTGTACGCCGGCAGGAGCCGCGGCGCCTCGGGGCCGCCTTCCGCGACCAGGCTGGGCAGAAAGGCGTACAAGTCCAGAATGCATGGCCCTTCGCAGACGAGGGCCCAGTCGAACAGGACGAGCGCACCGCGGCGAAAGCGCAGGTTGTCCGAGCGGATGTCCGTGTGGATCACGCTCCACGGCTGGTTCGCGTCGAGCAGGCGGGCCTCCGCGCCGGCGAGCCGTTCGATGCCCTCCTCGAGCCACGCGCCCGCCTCCTGGCGGCGCCCGCCGTAGAGGCCGAGGAACCAGCCGCGCCGCACGGGGTCTTCGCGCAGGCCGCGCCAGTTGTCGGTCATGCCGTCGGGGTCCAGCCGCCGCACCTTGCCGCGCTCGCGCATGCTGCGGAGATGGAACGCGGCGATGTCCCGCATGGCGCCGAGGGCGAGCTCCTCGGTCCACGGCGGCACCCTGGCGGCCCGGCTCAGATCCTCGAGCAGCAGCAGATGCCATCCATCGGCGGTCACGGACCCGAAGAAGGTCGGCGCGATCGGTTGGATCGACGCAAGCCCGCGATACGCCTCCTCCTCCGTCGGCACCACCCGCCAGTTGACCTCGTTCGAGCCTTTGCCCGCACCCTTGGCGAACAGCGTCCGGCCGTCCGCGAGGCGGATGCGGAACGTCGCGCTCGGGCCATAGCCGCCAAATACGCGGTGCCCCCGCGCAACGGGGGATTCCATGATTGCCTCGATCGCAAGGCGCAAGTCCTGCGGCACGTCGCGCCAGTACGGCTTGCGTTCGCGCATGCCCTTCCCCCTCGACCCCCTGGATGATGGTCAGGGTATACGATGCCGGCTGCCCGCGACAACGTTCAGGCGCTGCGGCCGGCAGGAGCGGCGAAGGAGGCCATGGAAGCTTACCTGCGCCCAGACATCGCCAAAAGGGGTGCGGGTGTTGGCGAACCGTTCGCAACAGGGCAGGTGGCCCGACCGGCACGCGTCGCGCGTTGGGGCTTGGCCATCGCCGGGCGGCCCCATGGTCTCCAGGAGGCGCTCGTGAGCGATGGCCGGCCAAAATGCGCAGGGCCCGTCGCGCTGGTGACGGGAGCTTCACGCGGCATCGGCCGCGCCGTCGCCCTCAGGCTGGGCGCCGAAGGCTTCAGACTCTGCCTGGGCGCCCGCACGTCCGAGGCGATCGGGGAGCTTGCGCGGGAACTCGGAGCCGGCGGGGCGGACGTCCTGGCGGCGGCGCTCGACGTCAGGGATCCGGAATCGGTCGGCGCGTTCGTCCAGGCGGCCGTGGACCGCTTTGGTCGCCTCGACCTCGTGGTTGCCAACGCGGGCGTCGGTGGCGGCGCGATCTTTCCCGAGATGACGCTGCAGGACATCGAAGGACTCGTCGCCACGAATTTCCTCGGCGCCCTCACGACGGTGCGCGCCGCGCTGCCGACCATGCTCCGGCAGCGCGGCGGCTCTCTGGTGCTCATCGCGTCGGTCGCGGGTGAGGTCGCGCTGCCGGGCTCCGCGCTGTACGCCGGGACCAAGGCCGGCCTCCTTCGCTTCGCGGACGGCCTGCGGCGCGAGGTGGCGCAGGAGGGGATCAAGGTGACCGCCGTCCTGCCGGGTTTTGTGCGCACCGACATGACCCAGGGACTGCGCCTGCCCATGCCGGGCCCCGAGGTGGTCGCGCAGGCGGTGCTCAGGGCCTGGCGCCGCGGTCGGCGGCGGATCGTGGTGCCGGGCTTCTACCTGCCGCTGATCTGGCTCTCGCACCTCGCGCCCTGGCTCGTGGATCTCGTCGGCCGGCGCATCCTGCGCGAGATGGCCGGCGCCAGGCGGGCCTGACGGGGCCGCGACGGCCCTGACGCGTGGACGGGCGCGGTCCGGCAACGTATGATCGAGTGGGCCGGGCCTTCTAGCCGGTCCAGCTTTGCCCGTGGAGGGAAGGACTTGCTTCGTACCGCCCTTGTCGGCCTGCCGCAGAGCGGCAAGACGACGCTCTACAATCTCCTCACCAGGTCCGATCTGCCCACAGGGGCCATGGCTCGTCCGGAGGCGCACGTCGGCGCGGCGGATGTGCCGGACCCCAGGCTCTCGGTGCTGGCGGAGATGTTCCATCCGAAGAAGGTCACGCCCGCGAAGGTGGAGTACGTCGACATCCCCGGCGTGCGGGCGGGCGGTGCGGCCCAGGAGGCCAGGCGCTTCCTCGCAGACATCCGCGAGGTGGACGCTCTCGTGCACGTGCTGCAGGGGTTCCCCAACCCCGACTCGCCGGATCCGATCGCTGCGGCCGAGGCCCTGGACCTCGAACTCGCGGTGGCCGACCTCGACGTCGTGGAGCGGCGCCTCGAGCGCGTCGCGCGCGAGAAGAAGCGGGCCCAGCCGGACGTCGAGCGGTCCGCCCTCGAGCGGATCGCCGAGGACCTCGGCCAGGGGCGCCGGGCCGGCGACACGCGCCTCTCGGACGACGAGGAGCAGGCCCTGCGCGGCTTCACGCTCCTGACGCAGAAGCCGCTCATCCTGGTCTTCAACGGCGACGAGGAGACGATCCGCGAGGAGGCGGCCTCGCACGCCGGCATCGCCGGCTACGCCGCGCAGCGCGGGGTGCCGCTCGTCACGATGTCGCTCCAGCTCGAGCGCGAGATCCAGGAGCTCGAGCCGGAGGAGCAGGCGGCGTTCCTGGCGGACCTCGGCCTCAAGGAGAGCGGCGTCGCCCGCCTCAGCCAGGGGGTGTACGCAGGGCTCGGCCGCATCTCCTTCCTGACGGCCGGCAGCGACGAGGTGCGGGCCTGGACGGTGCGCCGCGGCATCGCCGCCAAGGCGGCGGCTGGGGCCATCCACTCGGACATCGAGCGCGGCTTCATCCGCGCGGAGGTCTGCGCCTACCAGGACCTCGCGGCGGCCGGCAGCCTTGCGCGGGCCCGCGAGCTCGGCCACCTCAGGCTCGAGGGCAAGGAGTACGTGGTGCAGGACGGCGACGTCATCAACTTCCGCTTCGCCGTCTGAAGCCGGCGGCGGGCGGCGGAGCCAAAGGAGTGTGAACGGTTTGCGCATCGAGGCGTTGCAGCAGGAGCTTGCGAAGGCGGGACTCGACGCGGCGCTCGTCACGGGACCTACCCAGATCGGCTACCTCACGTCGGCCTTCATCTTTCCGCATGAGCGGTTCTTCGCGCTCTACGTGCCGCGGCGGGGCGAGAGCGTCGTGTTCGGGCCGGCCCTTGAGAGCGGTCGGCTCGGCGGCGTCGGCCTCCCCTTTGTGGCGGTCGAGGACGGCGTCGCGCCGCGCGACGTGCTCTCGGGCCGCATCGGGCGCGGCGGCCGGCTCGGTGTCGAGCGGAGCCACATGACGCTCGGCTGGGCGCTCGACGTGGCGCAGGCTGCGGGTACGGAGGTCGAGCGGCTCGAGGACGTCTCGTCCGCCCTCGCGCACCTTCGCGCCTGCAAGGATCCCGCCGAGGCCGAGGCCTTGAGGGAGTCCGCGAGGCGGCTCGACCGGGCGACGGCCTACGCGCGCGGCCTGATCCGCGAGGGCGTCAGCGAGCGCCAGATGGCCGCGGCGATCGAGACCTACATGCGCGACGAGCTCGGCGGGGACCCGGGGTTCGACAGCATCGTGCTGTTCGGCGAGCGCAGCGCCCTGCCGCACGGCGGCCCCACGGACCGCGTGCTGCGCCGGGGGGAGATCGTCCTCGTGGACATCGGCCTGCGCTACCAGGGCTATGTCTCGGACACGACCCGCACCTTCTTCTTCGGCGAGCCGCAGCCGGAGCTGCGGCGCATCTACGCCGTCGTGGCGGAGGCCGCCAGCCGTGGCCGCGCGGCGGCGCGGGCCGGTGCCGCCATGGGTGCGCTGGATGCCGCGGCGCGGGAGTACATCGCGGCGCAGGGGTACGGCGAGCGCTTTCCGCATCGCGTCGGGCACGGTCTCGGGCTCGAGGCGCACGAGGAGCCGTTCCTGCTGCCGGGGCGCGGGGACCCTCTCCTTGCGGGCATGTGCCTGACGATCGAGCCGGGCGTCTACGTGACAGGCCTGGGCGGCGTGCGCATCGAGGACGACCTCCTGGTGACGGCGGACGGCGCCGAGGTGCTGACCGCCTACCCGCGCGAGCTGCAGGTGGTGCAGCCATGATGACGGAGGCGTCGCGACTCCTCTACGAGCGGGCGCTGGCGGTGACGCCGGGCGGCGTGAACAGCCCCGTGCGTTCGATGCGCCAAGTCAGACCCTACCCGCTGTTCGCGGAGCGCGGCGAGGGCGCGTACGTCTACGATGCCGACGGCAACCGCTATGTCGACCTCCTGTGCTCGTGGGGCCCCCTGATCCTCGGCCACGGCCACCCCGCGGTGGTCGGGGCGATCCAGGAGCAGGCGGGGCGGGCGCTGACATTCGGCATCGCGAGCCGGCTGGAGGTGGAACTCGGGGAACTCCTCACCTCGGCACTGCCGGCCGTCGACGAGGTGCGCCTCGTCTCGTCGGGCACCGAGGCCACGATGAGCGCGATCCGGCTGGCGCGCGCCTTCACGGGGCGCGACGCGGTCGTCAAGTTCGCCGGCTGCTACCACGGCCACGTCGACGCCCTGCTGGCGCGCGCCGGCTCCGGGGCCGCCCTGTCCTCCCTGCCCGTGTCTCCCGGCGTACCCGCCAAGGTGGCCGCGGACACGATCGTGCTGCCGTACAACGACCTCACGGCGGCGGAGCAGGCGTTCGCGGCCCGCGGCGGCGAGATCGCGGCGGTG
>Ga0209012_1002207_pt1 | contig 17609 bp, 17 predicted proteins | sample RS3BMetagenome_FD_184735 | JGI IMG/M metagenome (GOLD analysis project Ga0209012, IMG submission 184735) | Ferric oxide microbial mat and aquatic microbial communities from Rainbow Spring, Yellowstone National Park, USA - RS3B (SPAdes) (version 3) ...
CATCGCCAGCAAGCTTCGAGCGGTGGCAATAGCGGTGGGGAGACACCCGTTCCCATTCCGAACACGACCAGTTAAGCCCACCTACGCCGATGGTACTTGGGGGGAGGCCCCCTGGGAGAGTAGGGCGCTGCCGCTCGTTTCACAACCCCCCTCCACGTGAGGGGGGTTGTGCTGTTTTTGGGGGGCGGGGGGTTTAGAAGAGCGAGGTCGTAGTGTTCATGGTTGGGATGAGCGTCTGTCAGTTTCCTTTATGCGATTGGCCATTGGTGTCAGGGCCCCTTGTTTCATGGGCCCCTTGCTCGGCTCACGTTGGTCTCGACGCGTTTTGGATAGTAGAGCCCTGTGGTTCTTTTGAGTTGGGCGGGTGGTTCGGACTTCCTGCTCGGCATGGTGCAAGGTTCTAATTGCGCCATAGTTCTGGGATCGCCGATTCTCACTGGTTGTGTGCTGGTGCCGATCGATTCTGCGTTGTGCAGTGCACGTTCCGATGTCGATCATCCCGGGCTTTCGCGTAGCTTGCTACTGGGTGGTGAGCTTGGCTGATTGGGGGGTTAGGGCGGTTGGTCAGCTCGTAGGTCGAGGAGTCCCTCGCGTAGGGTAGTGCAAGGGAGCGCAACGAGGGTTGATAAGCCTGGAGAGTTGGCCAGGTTCCCTCCGTTTGCTAAGGTCGTCACGCTCGGTGATACTCTCTGGGTTTTGAGATGTTGGTTTATGCAGGCTGAGGAGGTTGCGTGATGGGACAGTTGGGTGGCGGTGCGTGGTAGCTGCACGACATACCTTATGGTTCCATGTTTTACTCTTGGGACATATTCTTGGTGCCATGACCCTCGTGGCCGGCGTGGTGCTCGCCGGGCTCGTGATGATCCGGGCAAGGCGTGCGGGATCCGCCCTGGAGGTGGCGACGATCCTGGGACTCGCGCCGATTGGGGTGCTGCTTGTCGTTACGGGTGGAACCCTGGTGGGTGTCTGTGGGTTAGCGCTCGTTGGCGTTGGACACTTCGGCTTCGGCACCGGTTGGGTGGATGCCGCGATCGCTATCTATGTGTTGGTTCTGGCTTTGGGTGGTCTCGGAGGGGCAACCCCGAAGAGGGCACGTTTGTTGGCCAAGGAGCTCGGTGGGGGTCCGGTGTCATCCGAACTCCGAGGGCTTCTATGGGATCGATGGAGTCGGATTTACAACGATGCGGCACTGGTCTTGTTGATCGTACTGGTCTGGCTGATGGTGTTCAAGCCTTGAGTTGCCTGGTTGTCTTGAGGACGCAGGGTTTGGCGGCGTGAGCTGCTGTAGCGGTGGCGGTCCGACAGGCGCATGCTTGCTCGCTTGAGGATGGCGGGTATGCATGGTAGGGTCAAGGTAAGGACAGGCCAGCAGTGGCAATGTCCAAACCCCCAGCAGCCAATGGCAGGGGCTATACAAGAGTGGGAGAGGCGGTCAGAGTCACGATGAACAGTGAAGTAATCCGATTAGGTAACACAGGTCTCAAGGTCTCGCGGTTGTGCCTGGGGACAATGACGTTTGGCTTGCAAACCACGGAGGAGGATTCGATGCCGATCCTCGATCAAGCCTTTGATGCCGGGGTCTATTTCGTTGATACCGCTGACGTATACCCACTTGGGGGAGGTGTGCAGCTAGCAGGAACCACCGAAGAGATCGTTGGCCGTTGGCTCAAGGGCAAGCGTGACAAGGTTATCCTCGCCACCAAGTGTTTTGGTGCTACGGCAAAAGAGCCGTTTCATCAGGGGAATTCTCGTAAGCATATTTTCGACGCCGTCGATGCATCCCTGCGCCGGCTTGGGACCGATTACATCGATCTCTACCAGCTTCATCGTTTTGACCCAGACACCCCGGTTGAGGAGACCATGGGTGCTCTGACTGATCTGGTTCATATGGGCAAAGTCCGCTATGTCGGGTGTTCAAACTACCCGGCGTTTCGATTGGCCAAGGCCAATGCGATGGCAGAGGGCCACGGGTGGGAGCGGTTCTCATCGGCGCAACCACGGTATAACTTGCTGTATCGCGTGATCGAGCGGGATCTTCTCGATCTCGCGAACGAAGATGGGATTGGTGTGATCCCCTACAATCCGATCGCTGGGGGCCTGTTGTCTGGCAAGCACAACCCAAAGGCCGCACCACCAGAGGGAACTAGGTTTAACTCGACTCCGGCAAGTGAGCTCTATCGCGAGCGCTATTGGCATGAGGAGTTGTTTGCCACCGTGGAGCAGCTCAAGGCTATCGCTCAGCGAGAAGGCGTCAGCCTTGTGACCTTGTCAGTAGCCTGGGTCATGCGACAAGCGGGGATCACTTCGCCGATCATTGGGGCATCAAAGGTGTCCCAGCTGGATGACTCGCTAGCGGCACTTGACTACCGCGTCTCAGATGAGCTCAACGTGGAACTTCGTGGGTTGACTGAACGATACCTCAACGGTCCTTCGCTGGTCTAAGAAGGCATGTATGGTGATCCCGTACGCCGGGGTGGCCAAGGGCTAGACTGACTCTTTAGGCGCGGGTGGAGGTGAACGTGGGCGAAATCTCAAAGGTGATAGGGCTGGTGCTGGTACTGGTGGCGGCCGCAGGGTTGGTTGTGAGTTTTGTCGTTTGGCGCAAGCGGCGTCAGCCCACTGGCTTGATGATTTTGCGATCGGCTCTTCCGGATCGTGAACAACAACGAGAGGCCTACACTCACCTTCGGGCGGGCACCGTGCCATCCGATCCACATCTGGCAAGCGTCGTGGTTGAGGTTGCAGAGGCGACGGTGTCCCAGTGGGACCCAACCCCGATTTTCGCGATTGTCGTGGTGCTGCTTGTCGGAGAGTACCTTCTAAAACCCGCTAGTGACCTGATCTACATCGGTGTGGTCTATGTCATCGTGGCGGCTTGGGGCATCTATTCGCGACGCAAGATGCGTGATCGGGCGCGCATGATTCTCGCGAACTCGAGAAGCTGATCGCGAGCTAGCCCGCGGTCGATCATGGTTGATGAGTGCTCATTCCCCGGCTTCGTGCGAGTTGGTTCGTGAGCCCTCATGTACGCTGCGATGTTGGCAAAGGGGCCGAGGTATAGGTCAAGCGGACATGCGAAGATCCGGTGGTTTCGATCCTGCTACGAACTAGACAGCGGTCGATGAGGTTGTGGCGAGCTCGGTGATCGCAGGCAACGTCGTTGGTCAGACGACGCATCTTCCCAGTCACAAAATGATGCTCGTCGGCAGTTGGCGAGCTGTTGGTGTGGGGCCTATGTTGCTGGTGGTGTCGCGATCATGATCAGTGATCTGGCGGTGTTGGCGTTAAGCTAATGGTCAAAGACGTGAGACCGTAGCGGTTGCCCGGTATCCTTGCGGACGAAGAGAGGAGACATCATGACTAAAACATGGCAGGTGGCGTTGCAAGAGGCACGCGACAATCTTCGATCGGCTGGAACCGATCTCAAGCAGGTACGAGAGGATCTCCGCGAAGCGGCGCTCAACGGAGGCGAGGCTGCGATCTTTGGCCTCGAGGGTTGGCTGCTTCAGTCGTCGGTTGTGCCGACCACGCCGTTCATGGATCCGGCTATTTTCCCGTGGACCCAGACGCTTGAGAACGGGTGGAAGGATATGCGCGAGGAGCTCGACGAGCTACTCGGACGTCGTGATGATCTACCGAACTTCCAGGACATCTCGCGTGATGTTGCTTCGATCTCGGACGACGATCAGTGGAAAACCGTGTTCTTTATGGGGTATGGGTATCGTTCTGAGGCGAACTGGCAGCGCTGCCCGAAGACTGCAGCACTACTCGAGCAGGTCCCAGGGTTGACGACTGCGTTTTTCTCGATCTTGAGCCCTGGCAAGCACCTACCGCCACATCGTGGTCCATATCGAGGCGTGTTGCGTTACCATCTGGGCTTGCGGGTGCCCGAGCCCAACGATCTCTGTGGCATCGAGGTTGGAGGCGAAACCCGGCACTGGGAGGAGGGCAAGAGTTTGCTTTTTGATGATGGCTATCAGCACAGCGCCTGGAATGACTCGACGGAGTTGCGAGCTGTCTTGTTCCTTGATGTCGTGCGTCCGTTGTCTGGTGCCGCCAAGGTTGCCAATGATGCCTTGCTGAAGGCTATCGCATACTCACCGTTCTTGCGAGACGCGAAGAAGCGCCATGAGGCGTGGGAGCGGCGGTTTGAGGGCAGCATTCGCCAATAGCGCTCAGCATTGGATCCAATGAATCCACTCCTTGCGAAAGGTGATGGGTTGCGGTGTTGACACGCGTGTCGCGATGGCTTAGGATGAGGTCTAGTCGTTGTTGACTGCTAGACGTGGCGTAGGATTATTGAGAGCCCGACAGCATCTGCTGTCGGGCTTTTTGTGTTTTCTCCTGGTAGCGATCATGGAGGGGAGCAGAGATGAAGGTGGTGGTCATTGGAGCTGGTGCAACCGGGCTCGGTGTTGCTTGGGATCTGACGCTGCGTGGCATCGAGGTCGTCGTTGTCGAGGCGAACGAGATCGGATCAGGAACCTCGGGCCGGTTTCATGGACTCCTGCACAGCGGTGGGCGCTACCTCGTGACCGATCCAAACGCGGCTAAGGAGTGCTACCTCGAGAACCAGCTCCTGCGCCAACTTGCACCCGATGCGGTCGTCCCAACTGGGGGGTACTTCGTCAAGAAGTATGGCGACGATGATGGTTTTGAGCAGCGTTGGTTAGATCAAGCCGATGAGATCGAGGTGCCGATCCATGCTGCAGATTTGAAGGAACTGCGACAAGAGCTACCAATGCTGGCGCCGGATATCGAGCGAGCCTACTGGGTTCCCGATGGCGTACTCGAGGGGTTCAAGATGCTGGCGACACTGGTAGACGCGCTGGAATCGAGAGGGTCAAGCCTGCGTGATCATACTCGGGCCATCGGCCTGCGTGTGGTTGGCGGACGGGTTACCGGTGTCAAGGTTGAGGGTCGTGGCGGGAGTCAGGTACTTGACTGTGATGCCGTGGTCAATACCGCCGGCCCATGGGCGGGTCTTGTCGCACGCGATTGGGGACTCGATATCAAGGTCCAACCCTCGTATGGACTGATGTTGATCTTTGCGAATCGTCGACTTGACGTGGTCGTCAACCGATTGAAGTCTCCAAGCGACGGTGACATCTTCGTGCCACACCAGGAGGTGGTGATCCTCGGTACCACCGATGTTGCCCAGCCCGAACCGGAGGCGCCCGAGCCTGATCGGAGCGAGGCAATTCGATTGATGGGGCTCGGTCGCGAGTTAATCCCTGATCTTGAACATTGGCGGGTGTTACGTGGCTTCAACGGGGTTCGACCGCTGTACGAGCCCTCGGGTCTCACCGGGGATTCACGGACGGTCTCTCGGGATTTTGCCGTTCTCGATCATGGGGATAGCGATGGACTGGCGGGTGCCTTCTCGGTACTCGGTGGCAAGTGGACCACGTTTCGGTTGATGGGAGAGGCGCTGGGTGACCAGCTGGTCAAGACTATGCAGGTGGATGCGCCCTCGCAAAGTCGCTTGACGCCGATCCGTGGGAAGCAGGCAACGGCTAGCCATCGTCGCGATCCCCAAGAACGAGGTGCTCTCCTTTGCGAGTGCGAACAGGTCTACGAGGCGGACTTAGGGTCAGCCACAGGCTCTCAAACCCAGGAACGCTTTGCTACCTGGTTCTCAATGGGGCCGTGTCAGGGCACCTTCTGTGCCCATCGGGTGTTGGGTCGACGTTCTCCAGCGAGTTTTGCCGAGGAGCTCTTGGCGCTGCGACGTGAGCGTGAACATGGTCTTGATGTCGTGGGTTGGGGCACGAACGCTCGTCTGATCGCGCTGGAGCAGGCGAGTGCCACTCAGGCACTGGGAGAGGAGCTTCGATGACGGGAAACGCAATCGTCATTGGACGCGGCCCCGCCGGCCTCCTTGGCGCCAGCCTGTTGCGTCAGCGTGGTTATGAGGTCACTGTTATCGCTGATGGACAAGGAACGCTCGCGATGTGGGCGGGCGATTTCAGCTTTATAAGAGCACCAGGTGCCTTCGAGACATTCCCGATCCAGCGTTCTCTGACCCACTGGTTGGGCGCCTTTGGTGACGTGGTAGGGTTGTTTGCTAACTTTGGGGTTGCTCTTGAACGTTTTGATGAGAAGGTGGTGGCACGCACGGTAACGGCAACGGGCAATCTTCGCCCAACGTTTCTGGTGCCAAGCTGGCAGTATGCGAGCCTCGAACCCGAGGATCTGATCATCGTCGGGGTGGATGGGCTCGCTGATTCGATCGTCGAGGCTCAGGCGGCCAACTACCGTGCCCAGACTGGACGCCAGGCCATCGAGGTCCGGCTTGCTCGCCCATCGGGGTGGGACGAGAGCTGGGGCGCGATCCGATTCGCCAGCTATCTCGATACCGATGCAGGCCTCACTTGGCTGCGCCAAGAGTTGATCAAGGGCCTTCGCTCTTGTCCCCGTGATCTGGCGGTGATTGTGCCACAGATCGTCGGACTCGAGCGGACGACCTACCTGCTTGGCCGTCTCTCTGAAGATGCAGGGCGCACGGTTAGGGAGTTTCCACTCCTGTCCCCGAGCGTGGGTGGTGTACGAATTCGGGATCGTTGGGAGCAGTTGCTCCGCCGAGATGGCGTGCATTTTATCAGTGGCCATGTCGTCAAGGTCACGCCAGCCGCGACGGTGACGACCGCTGATGGCAGGAGCTTTGCCGGCGATTATGTGCTGCTCGCAACCGGTGGGGTGCTTGGCGGTGGGGCCCGAGTAACCGTTGATGGCGCGATCATCGACGAGCTCGTGAACCGTGAGATCGGCCAGATGCATAGCATCAACGATCTCGATCGGGTCGGGCACGACGAGATCGACTGTCTTGGTAGCGGTCGCGTACTTGCGATCGGGCGAGCGCTTGGAGGCTGGAATCCGAATCGGGATCATAATGGCGGAGCCATGGTGGTTGGATCGGTGCGGATGGCCCTTGGAATGATCGAGGAGGATACACGTGCAGCGCTTTGACTTTGAGGATGCCTGTATCAAGTGTGCGATTTGTGTGACGGCCTGTCCGGTCTACCGGGTCGATCAGCAGTTTCCTGGTCCAAAGGCCCTTGGCCCCGACTGGTATCGACGGTTTCAAGCTGGGGACGATGAGGCGATGGACCACGTCAACGACTGTACGTTTTGCCAGCTGTGTGAGGATGCCTGCCCGGTTGGGGTGCCAATCGCGCATTTGATCGCCGAACACAAGCAACACGCCCCAAAGTCGACCCGACTGATGTTGAGAGATTACCTGTTGACCCATCCCCAGTGGTTGGCCATGGCGCCTGGACTCGTCAAGTTACCAAAGCCACTTGGTGTCCCGTTCGGCGTCAGCGCCACAACACAGTGGCCATCTCCATCGCCGATCAAGCGGTCCTATCGGCAGCGCAAGGTGCAGCCAGATAAGAACAAGCCAAGGGTAGGCATCTTCGTCGATTGTTTCACCCGTGGCTTTGATTCAGAGACGCTCACTGGCGCAATGGCGGTGCTCGAACGCCTTGGCTTTGCACCGGTTGCTTTGCCGGCGGCGAGCCATTGTTGCGGGGCGGCAGCGTATGCCTCAGGCCTGCTCGGCGAGGCCGAGCGGACAGCCGAAGTAACTTACCGGGCACTACGGCGTGGAGCCGCACACCTTGAGGCGATCGTGACCTTGAACGCCACCTGTGACGATACCCTGCGCATCGAGTGGCCTCGCTACTTCGGGCTGGAGTTAGCAACCCCTATCGTTCCCTTTGTCGAGTTCGTCCTCGACCACGCCAGTCCTGGATTCTTTTCCCAGTTGCGCGCCAATCATCAAGACGAGGTACTCTACACCCATGCCACCTGTCGTTCAAAGGTGGCGCGTGGGGAGGGTTCACTGATGTCGCTGATCGAACGGGCGAGCGAGCAGATGCCTCGTATTCTTGAGATCAACTGCTGTGGCGCTGCTGGGTCCTATGCGTTTAAATCCGAGCATACCGAGGTCGCGAAGGCGCTAGGAAGACGGGCCAGCGAGGTTATCGATGGACCCGGTATCATCTTGACCGATAGTGGCACCTGTGCAATTCACTTGGAAGAGCTCACCGGTCATCGCACCCTCCATCCGGCACGGTGGATGGCGGCCCAGCTCGAGCACTCGGCGGTACTCAGGTGAACGCTCAACCGCAGATGATCACACCGGACATGATTCCGAAGGTGATCTTTGCGGCCCGGGACCCTGCTGATGTGCTCACGGTGGTCTCCGACATGGAACCGACCTGGGTTTTTCTCTTAGGCGGAAATGGCAGAGAGGTGCTCGGTGCCTCCAAGTTGTTGAGCGAGCGAGGGTTTTGTGTCTTTGTCCATGTCGACATGTTGCGTGGCATTACCAATGACACCCAGGGCATTGCGTTGCTGGCAAGTCTTGGACACCCAGCTGGGATCATCACCACCCATCCGTCGGCGGCGATAGCGGCCAAGAAGGCTGGCCTGCTTACCATCGAGCGGATCTTTCTGCTGGATAGCTCATCGGTTGAATCTGGCCTGCGCAACGTCGCCAGAACCGAGCCCGACGCGGTCGAAGTTTTGCCGGGAGTCCTGCCTGAACAGATCACACGGGTTGCGGACGCGATTGACGTGCCATTGATCGCAGGTGGGTTGATCACACAGATGGATCAGGTGGTGGCGGCACACAAGGCTGGGGCCTTGGGGGTGTCGACGAGTACCATACGGCTCCTCGTTGATGCGCAGGGATTGGGTTAGCAGGGAGGGTCCATGCAACAACGTCGACTACGGGTCATCGATCCCTCGGGACTTCATGCCCGACCGGCGGCACGTTTGGTCAAGGCCATGCATGGGGCTGGGGTGGTCGGTACTATCGCCAAGGGGGATCGTTCGGCAAACGTGCAAAGCATCCTAGAGATCCTGGCGCTCGGCATTGATCAGGGAGACGTTGTCGTCGTTGAGCTCAGCGATGAGGCTGGTCCGGTGCTCGAGACGCTCAGTGATCTATTGGAGGCAACCGATGATGCCGATGATTGATGGGGGTTTGTTCGCTTCCAATGTTAGAGGAGTTCTAATATTGGAAATATTCGATCTGTCAACGATCGATATCTGGTCGGACGCAAGATCATGGCGGTGTTGATATTCTCGATCCAAGATCCTCGTCGGGAGAAGGTCACGACGCTGATCGGACGGACCATTCGCTAGTTACGCTGCTGTTTGAGCGTACGACACGGGACACGAAAGCAGTGGTCAAGCTTGTTTGGTGCATTGGTAATATGCGCAGATTGAATGAGCTGCACTCGTCACCGATGCCCAGAGGCTGTAAAGCCCTGCCATCGTTTAGGTCAGATATTGTCCCCAGTACTCGCGACAAGGCGAAACCATTGTGATTCGGTAGAAACCATAGCCAACTGTTTGAAAAATAGTGGTATTCGATGTACGGCCTTTGTTGGAAAGGTGTAACATCGGTGATGGGTGAGAGAAACAGAGAACCCAAGTCCTTGGTGAGGGCTTGGGTTTTTTGCTGTTTTCGCTTGCCTTTGATAGCGGGCGCGTTGGCGGCCGAAGGAGGGAAAGAATGGCTACAAAAGTGCGTTACGGTAAGACTGGATGGCGCGCAACGGCCTGGGGCGAGTTGCTGTCGGAGTACTTAGGGACCCTGGTGTTGCTCGCCCTTGGTGCTGGGTCAGTGGCGGTTGCCGTCGTTGGCCTGACGATGTCTGGTCGAACCGTGGTTATCTTTCAAGGAGCTGGTGGTTGGATGCTCATCGGCTGGGGTTGGGCGATCGCGGTGGCGATGGCCGTCTACGTTGCCGGAGGCATCTCTGGGGCTCATCTAAACCCGGCCGTCACCTTTGCTCAAGCAATCAAAGGAAACCTTCCTTGGAAGAAGGTGGTGCCCTATTGGATTGCCCAGGTACTCGGTGCCTTCAGTGGGGCCCTCATCGTCTATGCAGACTATTACAAGGCGATCGATCAATACAACTTGGTCCATCATGTGGTGTCGCGCGGCTCCAGTGGAGGGCTCACGACGTTTTCGATCTTCGCTACGTTCTCAGCGTCCTACTATCACGGGAGCTGGGTTGGACCGCTGCTTGATCAGATTATTGCCACAGGTTTTCTGTTGCTTTTTATCCTGGCTATTAACGATGCCAGGAATATGGCGCCTATCGCAAATCTCGGTCCCTTTATCGTTGGACTGGCAGTGCTGGCGATTGGTATTTCGTTTGGTACCGGCTCTGGCTATGCAATTAACCCCGCGCGTGACTTTGGCCCCCGAGTTATGACCTGGCTCTTTGGCTGGGGCAAGAACGCCTTCCCGGGTCCAGGGCAAGGAGGCTATTGGTGGATCCCGATTGTGGGGCCGCTCATTGGAGCTGCGATCGCTGTTGGTATCTACAAGATATTTATCGAAATGACGCTTGATTATCGAGCAAAGCATCCGGCTGAGGTGGCCCAAGAGACTGCCTCGGACGAGGTGGAAGAAGGGATGGTTACCAGTGACTAAGTACATACTCGCCCTCGATCAGGGCACGACATCGTCGCGAGCGATACTGTTTAACGATGCAGGATTGCCGGTGGCGATTGGACAGCAGGAGTTTCGACAGATCTATCCCCAGCCCGGTTGGGTTGAACACGATCCAGAGGAGATCTGGCAGAGCGAATGGCAGGCGATCCAGAGCTGTGTTAAGACAGCAGGCATCAACGTGGCCGACATCGCCGCCGTTGGGATCACCAACCAACGGGAGACGACGGTTGTCTGGAATCGGCACACCGGGCAGGCGGTCTATAACGCCATCGTGTGGCAGTGCCGTCGAACCGCTGGGATGTGTGACCGTCTCCGTGAGGCTGGTCACACCGACATGGTGCGGGCCAAGACGGGGTTGGTGATCGACGCGTACTTCTCTGGCACCAAGGTCGCCTGGATCTTGGATAACGTCCCTGGTGCTCGTGAACAGGCTGAGCGCGGTGACCTCGTCTTTGGGACGATCGACTCGTGGTTGATCAACAAGTTGACCCACCAAAAGCTCCATGTCACCGACTACTCGAACGCCTCGAGGACCATGATCTATAACATCCGGGATCTCGAGTGGGATGACGAGTTGCTGGGTCTGTTGAACATCCCGCGTTCGATGTGTCCCACCGTCGTGGACTCCTCAGGTGTCCTTGGTGAGGTCGATGCGAGTTGGCTCGGCCGCACCATCCCGATTGCGGGGATCGCTGGTGATCAGCAAGCTGCCCTCTTTGGGCAGGGCTGTTATACGCCTGGTTCGGCGAAGAATACCTATGGGACCGGCTCGTTTCTCTTGATGAACACCGGCTCTGAGGCGGTCGCGTCCAAGAATGGATTGGTCACAACACTGGCCTGGGGGATCGATCACAAGGTGACCTACGCCCTTGAGGGTTCGATCTTCATTACTGGGGCAGTGGTCCAGTGGCTCCGTGATGAGCTCGGGTTGATCACCAAGGCCGAGGAGACCGAGACGTTAGCACTGTCGGTGCCCGATACCGGCGGGGTCTATCTGGTGCCCGCTTTTGTCGGACTCGGGGCTCCGTGGTGGGACAGTTATGCGCGAGGAACCATCGTAGGGTTGACCAGAGGCTCGAATCGAGCCCACATCGCCAGGGCGGCGCTTGAGTCGATCGCGTATCAATCCCGGGATGTCCTGGAGGCGATGCGCTCGGACTCGGGGCAGGCGGTCGACGTGCTGCGTGTCGATGGGGGAGCCATCAACAACAGCTTCTTGGCCCAGTTCCAGGCTGATATTATTGGTACACGAGTCGAACGGCCCAAGGTGACCGAGACAACAGCGATGGGTGCCGCCTTCCTGGCCGGTCTTGCCGTCGGTGTCTGGGATGGCTTTGAGCCACTCACCCAGGTCTGGCAGCGCGATGCGCTCTTTTACCCATCGATGACCGCTGCTCGCCGAGATGAGCTGGTCGCTGGGTGGAAGCGCGCCGTCGAGCGTTCCGAGCGTTGGGCCGAACAGTGAGGATGAACCGATGAAGAAGATCATTGACGCAGTAGAGACGGTCGTCGATCAGGCCCTCGATGGTATGGTGGTCGCCTATCCGGAGTACCTGGTGCGCGTGGCTCAGACTTCGGTTCTTGCGCGCGCGAATCCAAAGGAAGCTGGGAAGGTTGGCATCGTCTCTGGCGGCGGGTCGGGACACGAGCCGGCACACGGTGGCTATGTCGGCTTTGGGATGCTCGACGCCGCGGTGGCCGGGGAGGTCTTCACCTCCCCGACTCCCGATCAGGTCTATGCCGGCATCAAGGCAGCTGACCATGGTGCGGGGGTGCTGTTGGTGGTGAAGAACTACACCGGGGACGTCATGAACTTCGACATCGCCCGGGAGTTGGCGGATGCCGACGGTATTCGTACCGAGGTCGTGCTGGTCAACGACGACGTCGCTGTTCAGGATTCGCTCTATACCACCGGTCGACGCGGTATCGCTGGTACCGTCTTTGTACATAAGATCGCCGGAGCAGCAGCCGAAGAGGGTCTTGACTTGGCCTCGGTCAAGGCGGTTGGGGATGCTGTCGTCGCCAACGTCGCCTCGATGGGGTTTGCCTTGACCTCGTGTACGGTGCCAGCTAACGGTAAGCCGACCTTCGAGCTCGGTGATCAGGAGATGGAGATGGGTATCGGGATCCATGGTGAGCCTGGTATCGAGCGGGTGCCGATGATGAGTGCCAAGGACGTCACTGCTCGTCTCTTTCACCGGCTCGTCGACGAACTCTCGCTCACCAGCGGTGAACCGATCGCTGCGATGGTCAACTCGATGGGGGCGACACCCCAGCTTGAGCTTGCGATCATGACGGCGCATCTGGGTCAACTGGCTCGAGATGGAGGGTTGGTCTTGGAGCGGGTGCTGATGGGTGAGTTCATGACCTCCCTGGAGATGGCGGGGGCGTCGCTAACGTTGCTGCGCCTCGACGAGGAGCGGGCGAGGCAACTCAGAGCTCGAGCTGACACCCCGGCGTTGCGCATCGTCGGGCACTAACATGCCTTACATGGATGACGCCACATTTCGCCAGCTCTGGCGTCGCTTTGCGGCACTGGTTCACGAACACAAAGGTGAGCTCAACGACCTGGATGCCGCCATCGGCGATGGAGATCATGGCTCGAACATGGATCGCGGATTGGCCAAAGTCTTGGATGCATTCGATGCTGACCCCGAGGGAGGCTTGCGCTCGGATGCCAAGCTCGTGGGCATGACGCTGATGAGCACCGTTGGTGGGGCCTCGGGAGCGCTTTGGGGGTCGGCGATGCTTAAGTTTGCGGCATCCTTGCCTGACGAGCCCGAGGTCTCGTGGGCCGGTTTTGTCCAGGCGCTCGCTGACTTTGTTGCAGCACTCGAGACGCGTGGAGGAGCGGTGGTTGGAGACAAGACCATGATGGACGTGTTTATTCCGGTTACCGAGGGGTTGGTGGCCTCCTCGGCCGAGGATCAGACAGCGCTCACACAGGCCCTAGAACGGGCTCGGGAGCAGGCGCGTCAAGCCTCGGATGCCACCAGTGTCTTGGTCGCCAAACGTGGGAGGGCCGCCTACCTCGGCGAGCGCAGTGTTGGTCATGTCGATCCAGGGTCTCGCTCCTCGGCCTTGTGGTTTCAGGCGCTACTGGAGTCGCAAGCGGCGGTCAGTCCATGACGATTGGGCTTCTCATCGTGTCACATTCCAAGCGACTCGCGCTCGGTGTTGTCGAGTTGGTCCAGGCGCTGGCCGGCGATGAGTTGGCGCTCGTGGCCGTCGGTGGCGATGTCGATGCCTCGGCACAGGGGCTTGGGGTCAACGCCGCGATGGTGCTCGAAGGGCTAGATCAGCTCAACGGGGTGGATGCGATCGGCCTGATCGGGGACGTTGGATCATCCTTCCTTGCCGCCAGTGCGGCCATCGATCTTGGCGATCTTGGCGATCGAGTGCAGATTATCGATGCGCCGATGGTCGAAGGAGCGATCGCCTGTGCGATGGCGCTTGCGATGGGGTCCTCGTTCAGTGAGGTCATCGAGGCTGGCAAGCATGCCTGGGAGGTTCACAAGCTTGGCTGACGGTGAGCACCACGTCGATTCGGTGACTGGAGCTAGCGAACTGCAGGGGGCCCACGAATGGGTTGGCTTTGGTGTTGGCACGCGCACGGTACAGGGCACCGTCCACCGAGTGGCGCGCTGCAGCTCTGGGGCCCGCTCAGGCGAGACTGGTCACGAGGGGACGATACAAGCCGATGATGACCAGGCAAAAGCGCGACAAGACCGAGCATCGGGGCCTGGAGATCCGACGGAGTCGCTATTCCTTAGCGACCCCGAGGCCCTCCGCCAGCGTCTCGAGGGCGCCCTCACCGACACGGCCCGCGATCTCGTCCAGTTGCAGTCGGTGACATCCCCCGAGGTGGGCGAGATTCTCGGCGCACAGGCGATGATGGCCGAGGACCCGACGCTTGTCGACCGGCTGCTGGCCATCCTCACGCCACAACTTGTCGAAGCTAAAGTTGGCGAAGCTGGGATCGTTGTGCGCCGCATCGACGTAGTTAGTGCCTTTGCGACGCTCGCCGAGGAGCTGCGCGCTGTAGGTGGTTACATCGGCGAACGGGCTGACGATATCAACGAGATCGGTGCCAGGGCATGTGACGTTATCTTCGAGACGTCGCCTGCTGCCTCGTCGGGGCAAGCGGATGCGATGACTGGTGATGGCTCGATTCTGGTGTTTGACACGTTGGCTGCAGCGGATGCCGCACGCTTGGATTCCCACTCGGTCAGGGGCGTCATCGTTAAGCACGGCGGACCCACGGGTCATGCGGCCCTCATCCTGCGCTCGCTCGATATTGCGGCGCTGATGGGCTGTGGAGGGGCCTCTGACATCGCCGAAGGTCTCAGGGTTGAGCTCGATCCGGTGCGAGGTCGGGTATCGACCCAGCTGGGCTCACCCGAACGTCAGGGTCAGGGCACGAAGCCGCGTGCAACGCGCGTGCGCTCGATGCTGGCAACCGGGGCCGTACAGCTACTCGCCAACGTCGGTTCGGTTGCGGATGCGACCGAAGCGAGCACCCTTGGGGCTAGTGGTGTTGGTTTGGTCCGAACGGAGTTCCTCTTCGCCTCGCGCGATACCGAGCCAGACGTTATGGAACAGGCATCGACGTATCGGGCGATAGCCGGTCCGTTCGAGGGATCTGGTTACCCAGTAATCGTGCGCACCCTTGACGTTGGATCAGACAAGCCATTGAGCTTTGTCGATCGCGTGGCGGAAGAAAACCCGGCGCTCGGCGTTCGGGGCTTCCGTCTGGCCGGGGTGCTGCCCGGCCTCTTGGAACGCCAGCTTGAGGCATTGGCACTGGCCAATGAAGAGATTGACGGGGTGGATCTTCGGGTGATGGCACCGATGATCTCGACCAAAGCGGAGGTAATAGCGTTTGTCGCGATGGCGAGGGCGGTTGCACTACCCAAGGCGGGGGTCATGATCGAGGTGCCAGCGATGGCACTCGATTTTGCCTCGGCGGCAGCGCTCGTGGATTTTGCCTCGATCGGCACCAACGACCTCGTGCAGTACCTGATGGGGGCCGACCGAAACGCTCCGACACTCGGACAACTCCTTGACCCGTGGAGTCCAGTCGTGTTGCGTCTCATTCACTCGGTGAGTCGTGCGGGTGCTCGCACCAGGGTTCCGATCTCAGTCTGTGGTGAGGCAGCCAGCGATCCGTTGCTCGCCGTCGTTCTGGCGGGACTGGGCGTCACCAGCCTGTCGATGACGCCGGTAGCGCTCGGTCCAGTTCTTGAGATGCTTGATGGGGTCTCCCTAACGACGGCCAAGAGGCTGAGTCGTCGTGCCCTGGGGGCGGAGGATGCATCTACGGCGCGCACGGCGGTGGCCGAGGCGCTCGGTTTGGCCTGACCTTGTGGCCCTTCGCCGAGATTGTGTGTCGGCATCGCATACGTGGCAGATGATCTGAACTTGTAACCTGCCAACCACAGCGTTGCGAATTGCCCATCAACATCTTGATCGATGTTGTCGCGATCAAGAACATCGCGATCAATAAGGTCGTCATCGTTGACCGATCACGAAGTCCGCCACGGGGGGCCCTGACCGGTCACGAGGAGGTGGTGCTAGGCATCGTACCTCGACACCGGTGCCTGACGTTCTCGCGTGCTTGGCTCGGATGGTGTGTGGGCGCGCATGAATGAGTGACGAACATGGCAATCAACGGTCGATGCAGCGGGTCCCTGACGCGTCGAGCGTGCCAAGCCAACCACGTAACATCGGCCATCGTGTGTAGCACACCCGACAGGGGGAATGGTCGAAGTTTTGGCACATGGCGGGTGTTGGATGGGTGTGCCCATGTAGCTGCCGGGGCACTACCTACGTCCTAGAGAGAAGGGATGGTGAGAAGGGATGAAGAGCCAAGAGATGCAGAGGAATGTCGATGCCTAGAACCTTCAGCCTGGCAACGACCATGTGAGCCGGGGCTCGATCGGCTTTGGTCAGTGTCTCGGTGGTGCGACGCTGGCGATGGCGGGTATCGTGATCCTCGAGTTTTGAAGGAACGATTAATAACTCGTTGGTCGAGCGTCGGCTCGCGGGGTCTCGGTACCAGTGGAGTCTCGGTCCTTGGCCAGGAGGTCGAGGGTGTATCCAAAGAAGAGGAGGATCGCTACCGCGATCACTGTGGCGAAGAGTTCGCCACCGAGGACCAAGATGACGACGATGGCGCTTGCGCCATGGCCGGGCAGGAATTGGGTAATCGCGGTACCATTTGGCCCACCCCCAACTCGGTAACGGTGGTACCTGCGGCAGCCTGAGCAAAGATCACGATGGAGGCGAGCAGGCCCAGTAGCCCGATCACGGCCGTTGGGATCGTGAGGTGTTTGAACAGACGGGCTAGTTGCTGTGGTCCGAGACGGTCGAACATCGATGGCGGTGGCGCATGGCCAAGCTGTGCGGTTGCTGGTGGGTTCGTCTTGCGGCCACGAATGGTGGCGGGTATCGCTTCACGCAGGAGCGCGATAAAGGCCTCGTTGGCCTCCACCTGTTGCGGGGAGGTGGTGTCGAAATCGACCTCGAGCCCGACCTCGCAGGTATGCTCGTCGATCGGTACAACATGCATGCGAAACGGCAGCCGTACCGGAGATGCTCCAGTTTTCAAGGTCTTACCCTCTAGCGCAAGAGCGTCTCGGTCAACCTTGACAACCTCGCTATAGCGATAGGTGACATCAAGTGCGGCTTCGAAGCCAACGGCTGCTTGATCTGGTACCGAGATAGTTGTCGTGATTGTCTCCATGTTTGCCTACGTTAGCACCGATTGGGGTCTCAAACAGTATGAGTGGCGATAAAAGTCAAGATCCTGTCCTGACCGAATGCTATAACATCTGCGCTCAGTGCAAGCGTTGGTTCGCTACTGATTCATTGAATGATCGCCTGGTTGGAGCTCCGCGATTCATGTTGGTAGCCACTCAAGGTCCCCATCGCTAGTGTCCCTAGTCTGAAGTTTGCTCAGAAACACTAGGGCCCAGATATTTCCGCATAGAAGCGAAGATTTCGTCGGCACTCTTGGTCCAGATGAAAGGCTTGGGGTTCTTGTTCCAGGCCTCGGCCCACTCAGTAATTCCTTCATTGAGTTCGGTCACACTGTGATGAACGCTTCGCTGGAGGTACTTGGTGGTAA
>Ga0209012_1002210_pt1 | contig 17582 bp, 16 predicted proteins | sample RS3BMetagenome_FD_184735 | JGI IMG/M metagenome (GOLD analysis project Ga0209012, IMG submission 184735) | Ferric oxide microbial mat and aquatic microbial communities from Rainbow Spring, Yellowstone National Park, USA - RS3B (SPAdes) (version 3) ...
GTAGCGCACGACACTGATTATCCCGGCGGCGCCCCGCCGGCAAGGCGGCACCGGCGGGGCTCACGGCGCCGGGGTGCCTCGCCGTGCGAGCACCTCGTCCTCCCACCACGGGCGGAGCACCAGGCGGGCCGGCGGCAGGTGACCGTAGACGAGCAACCCGGCGCCCGGCCGGAGCTGGCGCAACCGCTCGGGTGCGAGCAGCGGGCGCCGGGCGGGTGCCCGGGTGGTCGACAGCCCGCCGGCGGCGTCGTGGGTGGTGCTGGCCTGCAGCGGCTCCTCGTCGCCGACCAGCCGGCTGGCGTGCTCCAGGGTCGACGGGTCGGAGGTGCCGGAGAGGAAGACCTTCGCACGGTGGTTGTTGAGCACCGTGCCCGCCCTTCGCCCGTAGCGGGCGGCGATCTGTGCCATGTCCTGCCAGACGGTGAGCAGCGCCACCCCATGGCCGGCGCAGGTGGCGGCCAACCCGTCGAGCTCGGCCAGCGGCGAGATGTTGGCGGCCTCGTCGAGCACGACGAGCAGCGGCGGCGCCAGCGGGGCGCGTCGCCGGGAGGAGGTCGTGAAGGCGGCGTCGAGCACCTCCTTCACGACCGAGGTGAAGACCGCCGCCAGCCGCCGCTGGTCGTGGGCCGGGGCGCACAGGTAGAGGGTGTGGGACCCGGCGAGAAGAGCCTCGGGGTCGAACCCCCCGGGGCCGGGGCTCGGGGCGGGGCCATCCGGCGGCTCGGCGAACGGCTCGAGCGCGGTCTCGGCAGTGGTGTAGACACCCGAGCGGGCCCGATCGTCGCGCAGCCACGTCGCCCGGACGGCGTCGATCGCCGCCGGCACCCCGGCCGAGTCGAGCAGCGCCGCCACCTCGGCCACCTCCTGGGTGTCCACCCATCGCACGACGTCGGCCATCGACCGGCCGCCGTGGGCGGCGGCGAACAGCAGCGGCGCCAGCAGCTTGGCGGCGGTGGCGTACCAGAACTCGCCGTCGGGCGTCGTGCCGGGGCCACGCGCCACTTCGGTGAGGTCGGCGGCCACCCGGCGGGCGCCGGCCCAGCTGGCGGCGCCGCGCAACGGTGACCAGGCGGTCGGCGGCAGCCCGGTGGCACCGGTGGGGTCGACGCACCAGACCCGCCCGACCTCCTCGCGCCAGGCCCAGGTGGCAGCGGCCAGGTCGGTCTTGACGCTCGAGGCGACGACCGGTCCGTCCCAGCCGAGGATGGCCGGGATCGCCAGCGCCGTCGTCTTGCCGCTCTGGGTCGGGCCGAGGACCGCCACCGACTGGCGCTGCTCCGCCGCCAGGGTCACCCGGCGCGTCCCGTCGAGCCGGCCGAGCACGAGGCGACCGGCCGGACGGGCGTCGGTCCGCAGGACCCGCAGCTGTCGGGCGGTTGCCCAGCGGGCGCCGGTGACCGGCCCCGCTCCTGCACCGACCCTCCGGCGGGTAGGGGGTCGGCCCGGCATCGGTCGGCGCCCTTTCGCGAGGACGGCGACGACCACCGCCGCCATGGCGACGGCGCCGAGCGGCGACCCGAACCGCCAATGGAGGATCACGCCCGCATCGCCCCGTCGGTGTCCACCAGCTCGCGCTCGAGCGGTGAGAGGAGGTGCTGGACCAAAAAGGCGCGGCGCCCGACCTTCCACAACGCCACCCCGCGCCGCAGCTGCGGGAGCAGCTCGCACTCGGTCGGCGAGAGCGAGAGCAGCTCGCTGGCCCTCGGCACCTCGCCCGCCGGCTGGGCGTAGACCACCCGGGTCTCGGAGTCCGAGAGCAGGCCCTCGGCCAGACCGACCTGTTCGGACCCGGCGGCGCCGACCGCCTGGAGGTCCGACAGCCGGTGCAGGACGGCCACGTTGGCCACGCCGAAGGCCCGCGACAGCTTCCACGAGGCCTGGAGCCAGCGAGCGACCCCGAGGTTGGCCAGGATGGCCCAGGCCTCGTCGACCACGACGAGCACCTGCTCGCCCCGGTGGGCGCCGGCCGAGCGACGGGCCAGAGCTGCCTGCAACCAGGCGGTGGCACAGGCCATCAGGACGCCGAGCCCCGGCGAGTCGTAGAGCGCCGAGAGGTCGAGCACGACGAGCGGCGCCCCGAGGTCGATCCCGTCGCTCGTCGGCCCGTCGAACATCCCGCGCAGGTCCCCGTGGACGAGGCGGCGGAGCTCGAGCGCCACGTCCCGGCCATCCTCGAGCAGCCGGCGGCGCTCGGTCCGCACCTGTCGGGCGGCCCGGTCGGACGGCGCCAGCAACGCCTCGACCACCGCCGGCAGCGTCGGGACGGCGTCGCCGGCCACCACGTCGACGAGCGCCACGTCGATTGCCGCCCGCTCACGGGGAAGGAGGTCGCGGCCAAGGCAGGCGGTCGCCAGCGAGAAGAGGAGGGACAGCTGACGGCGAGCGCTCTCGGCCAGTCCCTCGTCGCCGGGCACCTGCTGACCGTCACCGACCCGGTCGCCACCGTCCGCCAAGACGCGGTCGCCGGCCGGCCCCGGATCGAGCGGGTTGAGCCGGATCGGGCCGCCGGGTCGCAGGGCCACCGGTCGGACCCCCCAGGCGGCGGCCAGCGTCCCGTACTCCCCCTTCGGGTCGACCACCCAGGCGCGACGGCCGAACACCGCCTGACGCCAGAGATAAGTCTTGACGAAGGCGCTCTTGCCTCGTCCGATCTGTCCGAGAACGACCATGTTCGGGCTGCTCACCACCGACCGGGCGTAGAGCTCGAACGGGTCGTAGGCGAACGATCCTCCGAGCAGGTCGGCGCCGATCACGACGCCGTGCGGACCGAGTCCGGCCTCGGCGACGAACGGATAGGCGCCGCCGAGATGGCGGGTGGTCACCTGGTGCGCCGGCAGGCGCGGACCGCCTCTGGGCGTCAGCACGGCGCCGCCGGCATCTTCAGGCCAACCCTGTGCAGAGCGGGAGCCCGTGCAACAGTGCCCGGTCCTGGTCGCCGTAGAGCCGGCGCAGCTCGAGGTGCGCCTGGCCGGCCGCCTGCTCGGTGGCGTCGCAGGCCTCGTCGAGCCCCGCCGACGTGGCGGCCCGCACGGTGACGTAGCCACTGAAACGGAACGAGGCATGCCCGTCGGCCAGCTCGGCCTCCCTGCGGAGCACCAGCTCGGCCTCGCGGGTCCGCCGGGCCGTGGCCAAGAAGCCGCCCCGGCGGCGCAGCTCGGAGTCGGCGAGATCGGCCGTCCGGGCCCGCTCCACCTGCCGCATCGCCCGGCTCGGGCTGAGCGGCTCCATCACCATCGAGACCGTGCGGCGCACCGAGCCGAGCAGCAACGGCGCCAGGAAGTCGGGCGAGACGTCGACCCTGGGCCACTCGGCCACCCAGTAGGTCGCCTGCCAGACGCCGTCCGCCTGGACCCGGTCCCAATAGGTGCGCACGGCCAGTGGCCACGGCCAGGCGGACGCGCACGGCCGCCCGTCCGGCCCGGTGAGGGCTTGACGGTCCCTGGGGTGTCTCCCGGCGGCGGCGGCCGACGGCTCGTCCAGCGCTCCGGGGAGCACGGCCGCCCGGAAGGTCGCCGCCAACCCGTCACGGCCGAGAATGCCGGCCACCTCGACGTCGGTGTCGCCCAGCAGGCGCCGGAGGGCGTCGACCTCGCGCACGAGCGCCGCCGACGGGTCGTCGACGCCGGACCGACGCCCCGGGCGCCCGCGGACCTGGACGGCCAGCAGCACCTCGTGCCGGCAGGTACCGGTCGCCAGCAGCCCGAGCAGCTGGCGATAGGAGCGGTGGGCGGCCGACCCCTCGTCGAGCGCCGCCCGCCGGGCGAGGTCGTCGTGGACCGCCCGGCCGTCGTCGGGCAGCGAAGAGGCGACCCACTGGAGCCGTCGCACCGTCGGGCGCTCTCGGGCGAGCGAGGCCAGCACCGACGCCCACCCGCTCACCTGACGATCCTGTTCGTCGGCACCGAGAAGGGAGAAGCTGCGGCCGGCCACCCGCAGGACCGCTGTCAAGGTGCCGGCCCGGCGATCGGCCACCACCGCGGCGCCGTCACCGTCGGCGGGCGTCACACCGCGGTCCGCCCCGCCGTCGCCACCGGCGCCTAAGACCTCGACGATCCGCAGCTCGCCGTAGACCGAGCGTGACCGGGAGCGGACGATCGACCCGCTGCACGGTGCGCCGCAACCGCTCCGACCGAGCCCGCTGCAGCGGCCGGCGGCGGGGATGCCCACCCGCTGGTGCCGACGCCCGGCGAACCCGGCGGTGCACCATCTCACCGCCGTCGGTGCCCACTCCTCGGCCGTCCGACCGGCGACCGGCCAGCACGCCACGGCCAGCCCGCCGATCGCCGCCACCACCGCCACCGCCACCCCGGCCGGGCCCGATCGGTCCCGCAGCGCCGCCACCGCCACGAGGAGCCCGGCGGCGACCGAGACGATCTGACCGCCGCGCCAGCCGGCGATGAGGCCACGGCGCTCGAGCGGTCCGAACCGGTAACGCTGCCCGTCGCTCATCGTCCGCCGCTCATCGGCCGTCGGCCGTCGGCTCCGGTCGCCAACGGACCACCGGGCCGAGCTCGTCGTGGCCGATCTCGTGGCGATCCGGGTCCCACCGTCGGCCGTCGGCGCTCGAGCGGACCGGCAGCGGCCGGAGCAACGGGCTCGGCTCCTCCTCGTCGGGCTCGCCTCGCCCGGCGCCACCGATGACGTCGGCGAAGGCCCGATTGCTCTCCGGGCTGCCTCGCCACCTCGGCAGCCCCGGCAGCCCGGGGGCGTCCGGAGGGCCGGCCGAGGGCACGGGAGCGCCACCGGCTGGGCCGTGGCCGGGGGGTGCGGGCGACGATCTCAATGGCCCGGCGGCCCCGCCCGAGGAGCCGGTGGTGGGGGGATTGCCGGCGGGGGTGGCCGGCGGTCCAGGGGCCTCGGCGGTCGCCAGGGCGCCGGTCCCGAACGACCCGAGGTCGAGCCCGGCGGCCCGGACCGATGCCACGGCGTAGGAAGCCGCCCGGCGTGGTGCGGCGCCGAGCGATCGGTTCATGCGCTGGCGCATCCCCTCCATCTGGTGGACCGCCCCCGCCTCGACCATCGGCACGAGGCGGAGCAGGGCGAAGGGGGCGAAGGCGGCGAGCAGCAGCATGGCGGCGCCGCCGAGGACGCCGGTGAACCCCGAACCGCTCCCGAGCTCGCCGACGCCAAGGACGAGGGCGGCCACGATCACCAGCTTCGACAGGGCGAGGGTCGCCAGCGTCTCGACGAGCCGACGGCACCAGTGGGCGACCGCCGGCCAGGCGAGGCTGGCCAGTCCGAGCGGCAGGAACAGCACCGCCAGGTAGACGGCCGCCGAGCGCACCAGCAGCTCGATCCACAGGGCGAGGGCGCCGAGCACGACGAGGGCGCCGCCGACCAACAGCACGAAGGACGGCAGCCCCGAGCTTGCCGACGCCGCCACCAGCTCACCGGCCAACCCACTGACGGCGTGCACGACACCGCCGCCAGGCGACAGGGTGGCGCACATCGCGTCGACGACCGAGAGGGAGAGCCGGACGACCTGGACGGCGACGGCGCTCAGCAGCAAGGCCAGAGGGAGCTGGACGAAGGCGATCCGCAGCAGCATCGACGGCTGCTGGCGGGCGACCGCCTGGATGATCCCGAGGAGCACCAGCGGAAGCAGGACGGCCGCCGCCATCGCCAGCACGACGGCGTAGTGGGCCCCGAACCAGGGCGCCCGCAGGTCGATCCGCCCGCTGGCCGCCAGCACCGCGCCGACCTGGCCGAGCAGCCAGGCGGCCCCGGTCGCCACCGAGGCGGCGACGGCGGCCAGCACAGCACCCGCACCGGCGCCGACCAGAGAGGAGGCGCCGCCGGCGAGCACTTGGCACACCGGGTCGAGCGAACCGCCGGGACAGGAGCTACCGCCGAACAGCGGCAGGGAGGGCAGACCGAGTGACGTGACCATGTCGAGCTCGCCGCCGGCTCAGTGGATCGTCTGGCCGGTGGTGTAGAAGAACTGGAGGAGGAAGGGGGCGGCGCCGATCAGGAGGGCGGCCAGCCCCGAGATGAGGACGGTGCGGCGGCCGACGAAGGCCTGCTGGTAGTTCTGGGAGTGCGACCCGAGGGCCCACGCGGCGGCCCCGACGAGCAGCCCGACCAGCGAGAGGATGAGCGCCCAGCCGCCGATGCCGTCGGTCAACGACTGAAGGGTGCCGCCACCGAGCAGCTTGCCGGCACTCGGGGAGAAGAAGTCGAACTGCCCCACCAACCGCACCGCCGACGTCGCCAGGTCGTTGATCGGTCCGACCGACACGAGCATTGCGCCTCCTCTCGTCGCAGGCCGACGGCGTCACGCTCGGTGGCGCCGGACCGGGGACGGGCCGGTCGGAGAGAACCGGTCCGTGAAGTTGGACCCTGCGCCGGGGAGGTCCGGGGGTAGAGGTCCGGGGGTCGATCGGCGGGGCCGAGGTTCGCCACCCGCGCGACCGCCTGTCATGCTGGGGCCATGGGGATCGGGCAGCACGCGGCACTCGCCGCGTTCTCCGGGATCGGCAAGATCCCCGCGGGAGGCGTCTACGGCATCGCCGGCGCGGTGGTGGTCGTGGTGGCGCTGGTCGCCGCCCTCCTCGGCCGACGTGCCGGCCGGCGCGCGCTGTCGCAGCGACTTATCGCCCTCGGCTCGCGCCTCGGTGTCGACCCGCCGAGCGACAACAGCAGCATCGAGACGGCGCTGACCTACCTCGAGCAGGTGACCGGGAGCGCGGCAGAGGCGGTCACCGATGCCAGCGCCGACGCGATCCGGCTGCGGCGCTCGCTCGACACGCTGCCCCAGGGGCTGGTGCTCTGCGACGAGAACGGCACCGTCGTCTACCGCAACGCCCGGGCGAACGCCCTGATGACGAGCCGCCACGGCGACGCCCTGGCCGCCCAGGCGGTGACCGAGCTGCTCGAGGACGCCTGGCACGAGGGCACGGCCGAGCGCACCCTCGACCTCTACGGCCCACCACGCCGTACCCTGACGGTGCGGGCCGAGTTGATCGACGACGGCCGGCGCCCGCTGGGGGTGATCGCCATCATCGAGGACATCTCGGAGCGCCGCCGGCTGGAGGAGATCCGGCGCGACTTCGTGGCCAACGTGAGCCACGAGCTCAAGACCCCGATGGGCGCCCTCGGCCTCCTGGCCGAGACGCTGGTGGCCGAGCCCGATGCCGAGGTGGCCCAGCGGCTGGCCAGCCGGATCCACACCGAGGCGTTCCGGGTGAGCAGGATCATCGACGACCTGCTCGACCTCAGCCGGATCGAGTCGGAGCAGGCGCCGCCTCGAGGCCCGGTGCTGGTGAACCTGGTGATGGCCGAAGCGGTCGAACGGGTGCGGTCCACCGCCGAGCAGCGCGGGATCAGGATCGAGCTCGAAGAGCCGGATCCGCCGGTGGCGGTCCTCGGCGACCGCCGCCAGCTCGTCTCGGCGATGCACGCCCTGCTCGAGAACGCCATCACCTACTCGTACGACAACAGCACGGTCACGGTCTCCGGACACCTCGGGCTGGACGACGGCGAACCGCCCCGGCCGGGCGGTGTGCTGGCCACGGCGGCGGCCAGCACGGCGTCGCCGACGCTCGCCGCGGCGGTGTCCGAGCCGCTGCCCGACCGCGGGGCACCGGCCGGGGTCGACGAGCTGGCAGGCGGGTGGACGGGACGGGGCGGCGGCGAAGGGGGCGGCGGCGAAGGGGGCGGCGGCGCTGCGGCCGCCGGCGAGCCCGAGCCGGCCGGTGGCGTGGCGAACGAGGCCGGTGACGACGAGGGGGGGGAGGGGGATCCGGGGGCCACCCTGGGTGGGGAGCCGAGCGGCCGGGTGACGGCGACGCGCAACGGGGCGGCGGTGCCGGAGACGACGAGCGCCGACGTCCGCCAGCGCGAGATGGTCTTCCTGTCGGTGGCCGACCATGGGATCGGGATCCCCGCCCGCGACCTCGAGCGGATCTTCGAGCGCTTCTACCGGGTCGACCACGGGCGAAGCCGCGACACCGGCGGCACCGGCCTCGGCCTGTCGATCGTCCGCCACGTCGCCACCAACCACCAGGGCCGGGTCGACGTCGAGTCGCGCGAGGGCGAGGGCTCGACGTTCACCCTGGTGCTCCCGGTCCGGCAGGAACGGGCAGCGTGAGCGATCGGGCCGACGGCGGGCGACCCGCTGGCGCCCCGGGAGCCGGCCGAGCCGGAGCGGAGCCGACCGCCCGCCTCGCCCCAGGTCCCGGTGGCAGTGGTGGTGGCGCAGCGGGGAGTGAGCTCAGGCCGACGACGGTACTGCTGGCCGAGGACGAGGAATCGTTCATCGAGGCGCTCGAGGTAGGGCTCGGCAAGGAGGGCTTCCGGGTGGCGGTCGCCCGGGACGGGAGCGAGGCGCTCCACCTCTTCGACGAGGTCGAGCCGGACCTGGTGCTGCTCGACCTGATGCTGCCGAAGATGTCGGGCATCGACGTGTGCCAGGCGATCCGCGCCCGCTCGAACGTCCCGATCATCATGGTCACGGCCAAGGGGACCGAGATCGACACGGTGGTGGCGCTCGAGGTGGGCGCCGACGACTACGTGACGAAGCCGTACCGGCTGCGAGAGCTGGTGGCGAGGATGCGGGCGGTGATGCGCCGGGTGCCGGGCACGGCGGAGCCGCCGTCGGGGACCGAGCGGGTGGACGGGAAGGAAGCGGCGCTCGAGGCCGGCGACGTCCGGGTCGAGCTGGCCCAGCGGCGGGTCTTCGTCCGCGGCGAGGAGGTGGTGCTGCGTCGCAAGGAGTTCGACCTCCTGCGGCTGCTCGTCGAGAACGCCGGACGGGTGCTCACCCGTGACGTGCTGATCGACAGGGTATGGGGGGCCGACTACGTCGGCGACACGAAGACGCTCGACGTGCACATCAAACGGCTCCGCTCACGGGTCGAGTCCGACCCGTCGAAGCCGGCGCTGATCACGACGGTCCGCGGCGTCGGCTACCGCTTCGACGCTGAGCCGGCCGGCGGGACGACGACGAGGTCGGGCCCGAGGTAGGGGGCGAGGCACTCGGGGAAGCGGACGGATCCGTCGGGCTGGCGCCCGGTCTCGACCAGCGCCGCCCAGACGCGCGGCCACGCCAGGCCGGACCCGTTCAGGGTGTGGACGAGGACCGGCGCCCCGCCACCGCCGGGCCGGTAGCGGACGTTGGCCCGCCGGGCCTGGTAGTCGCGGAACCAGCTGACCGAGGAGACCTCGAGCCAGCGGTCGCATCCCGGGGCGTAGACCTCGAGATCGAAGGTGCGGGCCGAGGATCCGCCGAGGTCGCCGGCACACAGGTCGAGGACGCGGTAGTGCAGCCCGAGCGCCCGGAGGATCCCTTCGGCGCGCTCGAGGATGTCGGCGTGGACCGCCGGGGCCTGTTCGGCGGTGGCATAGGCGAACAGCTCGACCTTCTCGAACTCGTGCACCCGCAAAAGGCCGCGGGTGTCGCGACCGGCGGCCCCGGCTTCGCGGCGGAAGCAGGCGGTGACGGCGGTGCAGCGCACCGGGAGCTCGTCCTCGGCCAGGATCTCGCCACGCCGCAGCGACGTGAGCGGGACCTCGGCGGTCGGGATAGCCCACAGGTCGTCGCGCTCGACGTGGTAGGCGTCGTCACCGAACTTCGGGAGGTGGCCGGTCGAGGTCATCGTCTCGCTGAGCACGAGGGTCGGCGGCCGGATCTCGACGTAGGTGTCGGTGTGGCGGTCGAGGGCGAAGGCGGTGAGGGCCCGGACGAGACGGGCGCCGGCACCGGCGTAGAGCGCGAACATCGAGCCGGCCAGGCGGGCGCCGCGGGCCATGTCGAGGATCCCGAGCGCCTCGCCGACCTCCCAGTGCGGCACGCGCTGGTGGTCGGCCGGCTCCGGGGCGGGGGCGCCGTCGTCGATGCCGGGCCACCAGCGGCGGAGCTCGACGTTGTCGTCGGGCCCCCCGCCGTCGGGGGCCTCCTCCGACGGGAGGTTCGGCAGCTCGAGGAGGGCCTGGCGGAGGGCGTCGGCCAGTCGGTCGGCCTCTCTCCCGATGGAACGCTCCTGGCCGCCGAGCCGGCGGCTCTCGGCGGCGAGCATGTCGGCACGGGCGGTGTCGGCCGCCTTGCGCGCCTCGCCGACCTGGCGGGAGAGCGCCTTGACCTGAGCCCGCAGCGCCTCGCGCTCGGCGAGGCACGTGCGGTGCTCGACGTCGAGGTCGACGACACGGTCGACGTCGCCGGACGGCACGCCTCGGCGGGCCAGCGACGCCTTGACCCGGTCGGGGCCTTCACGCACGAGTCGGATGTCGATCATTTCGCCGCCAAAGGTAGCGTGGCGCCCTGATGCCGGTTCCCGACGCCGTGGTTTGCCGCGACCTTGTCGTCCGCTACGGGTCGGTCACCGCGGTCGCTGGCCTCTCGTTCGAGGTCGGCGGTGGCGAGGTGGTGGCGCTGCTCGGCCCGAACGGCGCAGGGAAGACGTCGACGGTCGAGAGCCTCGAGGGCTACCGGCGCCCGGCGTCGGGCTCGGCCCGGGTGCTCGGCCTCGACCCGCTGGCCGACCACCGGGCGCTCGTCCCCCGGATCGGCGTGATGCTCCAGCGCGGCGGCGTCTACCCGATGCTCGGCCCGCGGCGGGCGCTCGAGCTCTTCGCGTCGTACTACGACGACCCTGAGGACCCGGCGGCACTGCTCGCCCGGCTCTCGCTCGAGGCGGTGGCGGCGACGCCGTGGCGGCACCTCTCGGGCGGCGAGCAGCAGCGGCTGTCGCTCGCCCTCGCCCTCGTCGGCCGGCCGGAGGTCGTCTTCCTCGACGAGCCGACCGCCGGGGTCGACCCGCAGGGGCGGCTGGCGATCCGCCAGGTGGTGGCCGAGCTGGCGGCCGGCGGGGTGGCGGTGCTGCTCACCACCCACGAGCTCGCCGAGGCCGAGAAGATGGCCGACCGGGTGGTCATCGTCGTCGCCGGGCGGGCGGCGGCCGCCGGGCGGGTCGACGGCGCCGGGGTCGGCGGGCTCGGTGAGGCCGGGCTCACCTTCGGCGCCCCGCCGGGCCTCGACGTCGACGGGCTCGGCGAGGCGCTGGGCACGACCGTCTCGGAGGGCCCGCCGGGCCGGTACCGGGTGGCCGGCCCGGCCACCCCGGAGCGGACCGCCGCCCTCACCGGTTGGCTGGCCGAGCGGCAGCTGTCGCTGACCGACCTGCGGACCGGCCGCTCGCTCGAGGACGCCTACCTCTCGGTGGTGACGAGCGACGAGGCCGACCGATGACGGCCTTCGCCGCCCAGATCCGGGCCGAGACGTACATGACGCTGCGCCGCGGCGAGACGCTGCTGCTCACCGTCGGGATCCCGGTGATCTTCCTGGCGTTCTTCTCGACCGTCCACGTCGTGCCGACCGAGACCGCCCATCCGGTGACCTTCTTCGTCCCGGGGATCCTGGCGCTGGCGGTGATGTCGACGGCGATGGTCTCGCTCGGGATCGCCACCGGCTTCGAGCGCGGGTACGGCGTGCTCAAGCGCCTCGGGTCGACCCCGCTCGGTCGCGGCAGGCTGATCGGGGCGAAGATCGCCACCATCCTGCTCGTCGAGATCGTCCAGGCGGCGGTGCTCGTGCCGGTAGGGATCGGGCTCGGGTGGCACCCGGCCGGGACCGGCGGTGCCGGTGCGGCGGCCGGGCAGGCGCTGGCGATCGCCATGCTGGCCACGGTGGCCTTCGGCGGCATCGGTCTCGTCATGGCCGGTGTCCTCCGGGCAGAGCTGAACCTGGCAGCGTCGAACGGCCTTTACCTCGTCCTGCTCCTCTTGGGCGGGATGGTCGTCCCGCTGGCCAAGCTGCCGGGATGGCTGGCCGGCGTCGCCCGGGTGCTGCCGGCGGCCGCCCTCTCCGACGGGCTCCACGCCACCCTCGGCTCGGGGTCGGCGGTACCGGTCCATGCCTGGGTGGCGCTGGCGGTGTGGGCGGTGGTGGCGCCGCTCGCCGCCGCGGTGACGTTCCGCTGGGAGTGACCCGGCCGAGGGGCCGGCGGGACGGTTATGCGTTGGCGAGCAGACGGTGCTCCCAGCTGACGAGGCTGGCGGCGCTCAGCGCCCCCTGCTTCACCCCGGCGATCGTCCCGTCGGCGTTGACGAAGACGGCGTCGGGGTCGCCGACGAAGTCGTAGCGGTCGATCACGGCGTACTGGGTGTCGGCGGCCACCGGGAACGTGACCCCGCTGCTCTTGACGAAGGCGGTGGCGTTCGGCTGCGGGTCGGCGGTGTCGACGCCGATCAGCGCCACGCCGGCCAGCCGCGAATGGCTGGACTGCTGCTGACGGTAGGCGCGGGCCAGCGCCGGGAGCTCGGCATGGCACGCGGTGCACCAGCTGGCGAAGAAGAGGACGACCGCGGGATGGCCGCTGCCGCCACCGTCGGCCGGCAGGCCGACCCGGCCGGCCCCCGAGAGGGCCGGCAACGAGAAGTGCGGTGCCGGGCCGCCGACCTCGAGCTGGCCGGTCGTCGGTGACGAGCCGAAGCTGGTGAACAGCCCGATGCCGAGAGCGGCGGCGAGCACGATCCCGACGAGCAGGAAGATCGGGCGGGGACGTCGGGCGGTCGCCGACGGTCCCGACGCTGGCGCCGGACCGTGGCCGGCCGGTTGCTCGGGTGCCGGCGAGGTGGGGGAGGAGGACTCGGTCATCGGCGACCACGCCGACGAGGCCAGCGGGTGGGCACCCCCGCAGCCTACGGCCGGCTCCGAGGCTCCGACCAGGCGCCCCGCTGGCCTCTCGGGGGCGCCCGGGTGGGAGGAACCCCCTCGGCGGCCGCTTGTACGCTGGCTCGAGTGCCGACCGTCTCCGCCCGGACCTTCGCCAAGCTGAGCGTCGCCTCCCTGGTGATGGTGGTCCTCATCGTCGTCACCGGGGCGGCGGTGCGGCTGACCGGCTCGGGGCTCGGCTGCCCGGACTGGCCGAGCTGCTACCGGACCCGGCTGACCGCCCAGCTGTCGTTCCACCCGATGGTGGAGTTCGGGAACCGGATGGTCACGGTCGTCCTCACGATCGTCGTCGCCGCCACCGTGCTGGCCGCCCTCCGCCGGCGCCCCTGGCGCCGCGACCTCGTCTGGCTCTCCTTCGGCCTCGTCGGCGGCGTCGTCGGGCAGGCGGTGCTCGGCGGGATCGTCGTCTACACGAAGCTCAACCCGTACCTCGTGGCGATCCACTTCCTGCTCTCGATGGTCCTGGTGGTCGTCGGCGTCCTGCTCGTCCACCGCGCCCGCCGCGACTACTCCCCCGGCTCGGGCAGGCCGCTCCTCGACCGGACCCTCCGCCTGCTCGCCTGGGGAATCGTCGGGTTCCTCGGCGTCGTCCTCGCCGCCGGGTCGTTCACCACCGGCGCCGGACCGCACGCCGGCTCGTCCCAGGGCCAGCTGGTCGCCAAGCGGATCCCGATGAGCCTGCGAGACATGGCCGAGCTCCACTCGAGCCTGGCGCTGTTCCTCGTCGGCGTCACCCTGTCGTTCGTCGTCGCCCTCCACGCCCTCGACGTCCCCGAGCGTGTCCGGCGGGCCGGACGGATCCTGGTCGCCACGATGGTCGCCCAGGCGGCGGTCGGCTACACCCAGTACTTCACCCACCTGCCGGCCGCCCTCGTCGAGGTCCACGTCCTCGGCGCCACCGTGCTCGTCGTCGGGGCGACCCAGTTCGTCGTGGCGATGGTCCACCACCGGCCCGATCCGGCGCTCGCCGGCGCGCCGTCCGACACCGAGGCCGAGGCCGGCCTCCCGCTGCCGTCGGCGGTCGTCACCTCCGGTGCCGCCGAGGAGGAGCCGTCCGTCCCGCGCCCGTCGGGCAGCGTCACCGTGCCGAGCTGAGGCCCGCTCCGACGGAGGTTGGCCAGCCAACCCGCCTGGTAGGGTCCGCGCCGTTCCAGTTCACGCGACACCCGGCCTCACGTTCTGCCCCCATCGTCTAGCGGCCGAGGACGCCGCCCTTTCAAGGCGGTAACACGGGTTCGAATCCCGTTGGGGGTGCCCAGCATCTTCCCTGGTCACGGAGCCGCACGAGTGTGGAAGAGGGCCTCGACGGGTCGGCCTCAGCCCGTCCGTGCGCGATCCGTGCGCGATGCCCCGTGTGCTGTCCCGGTGTGCTCTCCCGGTTCATGCTGGACACCGTGGCACCGGTAGCTGGCCGACACTGGCCGTGACGCACGTGGTGGCCTTGGTAGGGGACGCGCGCTCGGGACCGCCCTGCGAACGCCGCCCCATCCGCAGCCGTGAAGTCCTACGTGTTGTGGTCATGGGTGCCTCCCTCAGGTGATGGGTGAGGCCAAGCCAACACCCGGGGCCCCAGCGCTGACGTGTGCGCAGTTGCATATCGACCGCAGTCCGTCATACTTCGTAGTACACTTGTGTGGTGGGAGGATGGGCTGGTCCTACCGGGCCGACTACATGCGAGAACGCCATGGGATCGAAGTGGAACGGGCGAACGAGGCACTCGAAGACCCCGACGCTCTCCGTATCGACCCCGATCCGGCCAGCCGATCGGGACGGTCGGTGAGGACCATCGGCAACTCGACCAGCGCCGGCCACCTCGTCACCGTGATCACCGTCGGAGAAGCCGGAGCCACCTACGGCGTGAACGGCTGGAAGTCCAACGAGATCGACGTCCGCCGCTACCGGGAGGAACGACCATGAGCGACATCAACAACATCATCGAAGCCGAAACCGAGGCGTCGGAGAGCAACCGGGATGCCCCTATCCCCGAGGGCGCCAAGATCACCCGGCCGAACCGGGGTCGCTCCACCGTGTATTCGATCCGGCTGAACCCCGACGAGGTCGCCGCTCTCCAGTCCATAGCCGACGCCGCCGGTGTTCCGGGATCGACTCTCGCCCGGTCGTGGATCGTTGAACGCATCCAAGAAGAACAGGCCGGTCTCAGTGACGCTGAAGCCGAGCTGCGCGCCGCCCAGCGCCACCTCACCCACCTACAGCGGCACCTCCGCCAGCAGGCGTCGTAGCAACTCCAATAGCGTCCGGTAGCCGGCGGTATGCGGCGGTGGCGGCCGCGGTATTGGGGCACGGGTTAGGGGGCGCCTCGGGCCCACCGCGTACATATCATCGCCTCTGAGATGTACAGTAGCTCTCATGGACGTGGCCGTGAGCGACCTCAGAGCGCATTTGAGTGAATGGTTGGACCGAGCAAGAGAAGGGCAGGAAGTGGTCGTCACCGACCGCGGAGTCCCTGTAGCTCGCCTGCTGGGCATTACCGCATCCGCGACCCTGGAGCGTCTGGCCGCAGAAGGTGTGATCGCCCGTCCCGAACATGCGCAGAGAACGAGCGCTACCGGGCGATCGCGGCCTCGACCTCGTCACCCAGTCTCAGCCCTGGTCAGCGAGCAGCGGCGCTGAAGCTGTGCCAATTGTCTACTTCGATTCCAGTGCGTTCGTGAAGCTGGTTGTCGAAGAGGCCGGCAGCGATCTCGTTGCTGATATGTGGGACGGTTGCGATGCCGCTCTCTCGAGCCGCCTGGCTTATCCCGAGGTCCGCGCAGCTCTGGCGGCTGCCGGTCGTAACCATGACCTCGATGACGGAGATCTGACCGCAGCCGAAGAGGCGTGGGAGGAGTACTGGAGCACTACCCGACCGGTCGAACTGACTGCAGAAGTTGAGCGGCAAGCCGGGCACCTTGCTCGTCTGCACGCTCTTCGGGGGGGCGATGCCGTCCATTTGGCCAGCGCCTTGGCCATTGGGGATCCCGAACTTATTTTGGCCGTGTGGGATCAGCGACTTCATGCGGGCGCGCGCGCAGCACACCTTCGCGTAGCACCGCTCGAACTCAAGGCGTGACACAGGCGAGATCGAACTCGACGATCCATCTGCGCGCCCGGTTGGCATCACCTGAATAGCGACCGCAAGCCGGCGCACTGGGACGCGTTAATGACGGAGCTCGGGGATGGCTTCGGCCGTGCTGCTGGGATACGCACATCGGCCGCCTCTGTTGGAGCGACGCGCAACCCTTCTCAGGCGCCGGAGCCGATGGGTGGAGCCCACCCAGGGCGGGCTACGAGGCAGAAGGGATGTCCTTGGAGTTCGGAATAGAACTCGGCGAGAGCGCGAGGGTCTGGGCAGTCGATCACGACGTGATGGCGGCGGCCGATCATGCCCCCATCCTGCCAACTCCGTCGTGCTTCGAGAGAACTCGGCTGCGCCTTCATGACATTCCGTATCGACTCCCAAGGCGCCGTTGAGGGGTTCATGACCCGGCGGTCGGAGCGCAAGGGTGCCCCATCGGGGACAGACCAGCGTCCCAGCAGATCTTCGCCACCGCTGGGGCATCGAGGAGGGCGGCGAGATCTCGTTCATCGATCTCGGAGATGCCGCCCTCGTCATCCCAGGCGGGGTCCAGGTTGCTCGGAGGGAGTTGCACCGCGTCGTGCGAGAGCGGTACATGGCAGGGACGACAGCGATCGGGGACCCCGACCTCGCCGACCAATAGCTGCGGCGAGATCGCCAGATGGCTCCGGTCGCCGTCCTCGACGACCGGCTATTGATCGAGGAGCTTCTCGTCGGCCTTCCCCACGGGCGTGAAGAGCTCCACACCACGACGTACTGGTACTACCGCGCCTGCCGCGCCTCGGTGCTCGGTGCAGGCGGCCACCTGTCAGGCCCGTTCGCCCGCGTGGACGCGGGTCAACAGGCAGCCGCAATCATCAGCCTCGACGGCATCTCGCTTCCCGATCCCACCTACGAGGTCCCGCTGGGGATCACCGGACCATCGCCCGTCGGTTCCTCGGTCATTGCGACATGGCCGGCCGCCGGTGGGCGGAGCACGGCGACGGCCAGCAGGAAGGCCAGGGCGCTCCCGACCGCACCAGCGCGAAAGGCGTCCTGATAGCCGTGGACCGTGGCGGCCACCGTGATCGCCTGAAGCCGCGCCGCGTCGGCACCAGCCGCAACGGTCGAGGCATGAAGGGTGGCCGTCGCATGGCGGATCTCGTCCCTGATCGTCGTGGCTGCGAGGGTGGCCAATGTGGCCAGACCGAGCGAGCCGCCGACCTGCTGGCTGGCGTTGAGAAGTGCCGAGGCCAGCCCGGACTCGTGTCGACGCACCGACGAGACGGCGTTCAAGGTGAGCGGCACGAACGACAGGCCCATCCCGACCCCGACGAGCACCAGCGGGCCGAAGACGTCGGCATAGCTCGACGAGGCGTTCACCAGCGACACCCACAGCAGGCCGGCGGTGACCAGGGCGGGTCCGGCGGTGAGGAACGGCCGGACACCGTGGCGCTTGACCAAGCGCGAAACCACGATGCTGGTCGTCGCCACGCTCGCCGGAATGGGCAGGTAGGCGGCGCCGGCGACGACCGGGCTGTAGTGGAGGACGTTCTGGAGGAACTGGGTCAGGAAATAGATGAGGGACAGCATCGCTCCCCCGAGCAGGAGCATGATGGCGTAACCACCAGCTCGGTTCCGGTTGAGCAGGAAGCCCAGGGGGACCAGCGGCTGGCGGGTAGAACGCTCGATGACAGCGAAAGCGGCGAGGAGGGCGGCGGCGGCGGCGAAAGAGGCGATCGTCGCCGTGCTCGACCATCCCCCCGTCGGGGCACGCACCAGGCCGTAGACGAGGAGCGCCATCGCTGCGGAGACGCTCAGCGCGCCCGGCACGTCGAGGCGGCGGCGACCCGAGAC
>Ga0209012_1002214_pt1 | contig 17555 bp, 22 predicted proteins | sample RS3BMetagenome_FD_184735 | JGI IMG/M metagenome (GOLD analysis project Ga0209012, IMG submission 184735) | Ferric oxide microbial mat and aquatic microbial communities from Rainbow Spring, Yellowstone National Park, USA - RS3B (SPAdes) (version 3) ...
GTTTCACGTACTCGTCCAGTTCAGTAAAGTCCATATAATAACCTACCTCCGGTAATTCATCGATAGTGGCTGTGAGACAGATGGTTATCAAGTAGTTATGCCCGTGTAGATTGCGGCATTTAGCGTCATACGCTAACGCTATCCTATGTGCCATGCTAGCCCTGTAATCCTTACAGATCTCAAGCGTCCTTTGCGTCATCAGTCCTCACCCAGATCTCTCCTCACTAAGTCTCGTATATACTCCGCATATGTCCTGTATCCCTTCTCTTTCATGGACTTATCCACCCTCGTCCTCCATTCCGACGGCAGGGACACCGTCAGAATCCACAGATCCTTCGTTTTTTCTAAACTTTTTTCTTCATACATTGAGTAAAAAGGACGATCCTAATATAAAAAGTCTGTGTTTTCTACCCAAAAACTATGGAATCATCCTAACAAGTGGTTCAAAGGAGGCGTAAGACTCCATTCGTAAAGCTATTTCAGTTTGAATATATTTGTAATATATTCTTTTTGAAGCTCAACTATCCTTTCTAATTCCTCTTCGGGCGCATACTTGGATAGTAACAGAAGCGGGTAAGTAGTATGGTAATACTCATCTACAGTAGCAAACTTATCTACGAAGTGCGGGTCGTCATTTCTTCTCCAACAAATAGCTTTAGCCAATGCTATCTTTTCTCCGAGGAGAGGCATAACACCCATCCAGACATATATGCCGTATTTGAGGAGGATTTCCCTATGTTTTTGAGCCACCACGAAGTCGTACGGCTTAGGCGGTTTACCTATGTGAAGTTGGCAGTGCCACTGTTCTTGTTTTGATTGGTTTTCAAGGTATTCGATGACGTCTGGGGGATAACCCTTTTCTTTAGCGATCTTCAACGCTAGATGAGTATTCGCTGTGCCTATAATGCAGTCAGTGGCTGAAAAGTTTGCCATCTTATCGTCTGGGTTCATCTCACAAATTTTTTTAATTGCATAGTTACCGTTCTCGTAGATTTGACGAATTAACTCATCTCTTCTTCCCATACAATAACATAGTTATATGATAAGTTAAAAAAATTAAAGGTGTTGAAATTGAGTACCCAACGACAAATAGAATAATGTAGTCTAGAAGCGGGTTTGAAGGGAGAAGTTTAACTAGATGTGCTAACACAAACGACGTAGGAAGCGTTACCGCTAATTTTTGTAGTATAGCCCAAGTACCGACGAACTTTGCATCTAGGAAATAGAAGAAGAGGATGAGAATAGAAAGTGTAGTCAGAACCCCTGCACCAAATATAATAAAAAAAGGAAATGACTTTAAGAATATGTATATGGGAACTCTGACGGCTCCCCGCCCTAATGGCGAGGTTTCTACGCCCACTGGGGTGTCTCTCATAGCTCAAGCACCCCTCACGGGCGTGGCATCACAGTTCAGTGCCCGCCGTCAGCTGGGGGCAGTGCATGGCTCATCGTCTGTTAGACTTGCCATACACCAACATACACACGTATATATACCAAAAAATATTTAAATGTTTTGGTTAATCTGATCTTATGGGTGTGGAATTGATCTTCAGAGCCAAAATATCGAGTCATGGCAAAGGAAAATACATCATATACATCCCGAAGGAGTTCTCTGAAAAAGCAAAGGAACTCTATAACGACGGAGAGGTTATCGTAATTGTTGCAAGAGAAGGTTGAAGAGGGGTTTAGGATCTTAAACTTGGAAAAGGATGTTGATAAGGATGTTCTGGAGTTCGTTAGGAAATACCAGATTCTGGCATCTCATCTCTATTGGTCTAAAAGATTAGGTACTAAACCCTCAGACATAATTACCGAGAAGTTACAGAGGGATGTGAAAAGTTGCTGGCGTTGGCAAGTTATAGATGAGAGAAATCCAATGTATTTATTCAAAAACGTGGAAAGGACACCGAGACCCTATTCAATGCTGATTAGAATACCTTTAGTTGATGCACTACATCCCAATAAAGGTGCATTCATTAAGGATAATAAATTAATTTTGAGACTTAACAAAAAAGTAGAAATCGAAATACCGAAGCGGGCTATTGAATGGTTGAATAAGAGGCTTTCCGAAAATCCAGATAAGAAGTCAGTAAGGGTATTTGAAAGAGATAATAAACTAGTAGCACAAATAGTTCTTCATAAAAAGAACGTGGTAAAATTACCTGAAAATCCACTATTGGTTGTCGTAGATTTAAATAGTTCCTATGGTATAGTTGTCCATTATTGGGACAACAGATTAATTAGGACAGAAAAATACAGACCCCAAAACAGAGATATGAGGTGGAAAAGTGTAAAGAGACTAATGAAAGTTAGAGATAACTTGTACAATCAGGGAACAATAACCCAACATCAGATCGACCTTTATTCTGCACTGATAAGGAAAACGTTGAAGGGGAGTATGAAGAGTTGGATACAAAAAACTGTGGATAAAATAGTCAGACGAATGAGGCGACTTGCTAAAAGGCATAGGAAGGAGCCACTCGTTTTAATAGATGTGCCAGACGATAATTCGTTGAGAGGAAGTAGTTTACAACGTACAATTAGATCGTTTTCTAGGTATTTGGAGAACATATTATCATGGTACGGCATATATTGGGAAGAGATGAGACTTTATAGTACAATATGCCCAAAATGTGGCGGAAAGCTAAACTTAGAACAAAAAACTAAACGAATTAGAATCATGAAATGCCAGAGATGTGGGTTCAGAGAAGATAGGGATAATATACCGTTATACTGGGCAATTAACAGACTCCCCGCCCCTAGAAGGGGCGAGGCTTGCCGTTCATTTTGTTGCCAATCCTATAAACACATTAGACAGCAGGATTCTCTTATGCAACCTCAATGAACAACGCCCATACCACCACAGACACTGCAGATGTGTTGCTGTTATTAATTGTTATGTTGCCTATTGTGACGTTAGCAGGTATCAAGAACTGGTTACCTCCGTTGGACAGAGAGACAGATTGACCGCCAATTGATATTGTCGCAGTGACCCCTGAAGGGAGTGCAATGTATACATACAGTTCGCCAGCACCTAGCGGTGTGAATGAGATGGAAACTGATGATGAAGAAGAAGCGGCAACAGATACCGATTGTGGAGCTGCTAATGTGTATGAACCTTTTATGACAGGGTTTAACGACATGTTTAGGCCACCTCATAAACTGATTTGTGTTGGTTATACCATTCGTCTACACATTCTTGTATTGTCTTTTGAACTGTTTGAACAGTCGGTGGTGATAAGGGGTCGCTTGGTACTACTACTTGTTTGTATTTGTTACAGTTGAATTTAACGTCAATTGTCTGGTTTGTGGAGTTATTTAAGTACTTGGTTATTTTGACTTGAAACCCGATGTAATAGGTGCTACCCAAGTCTTGTACCTTAGGAGTTATTGTTTGTGTTCCTAATTGAACGGTTTGACTACTCATCCACCTCACCGTATACCCTTCCATCTATTTGAAAACTGGGCGATGTACCGCTTATTTGTAACGTAATACTAAACTGACCTAGATAACCTCCACCAGGTAAAGTGACAGATGAACTGCCTATTATTGCATAAGCGTTTTGTTGGGTAATAATTATTTTTACAAGAGTAGGGGATGTAATTGGAGTACTGTTTATGGTTATTGATTGTCCAAACGAATTCAAAACAATTGTTAAGCCTTGACCCGAAGAAAAGGTACCACTAACACTAGTTATGTTTAACACAATCGTAACAGATTTGTATAACCCCTTCAACGGGTATACAGTTGTTGTAGATGTTAATGGGTTTGCATTGTTTATAACACCCCAGCCTGGTGGCGGGTTCGATACTAGCACTTTGCCGTTAGAAGTTATTAACCAGTAACCCTCAATCATATGCCACCGCCCAACCTATAGCAGTAAGGTTTACAACATATAATTTGTTCCCCTTTCCAGTATTTATAGTGATTTTATTACTGTCATATATTCTAGAATACGCTGATACGTTGTATTGATCTGTAACAGGATATGTTTGTCCAATTATTATACCATTCATAGTATACAGATCTATCTCATTTACTACTGAAAATGTCTCATTATTAGATATATTATAGAGTGCATATTCATTGTACATTGTTACATATTTCTTTCCGAAGTTCGACATTAGATACCCTGGGTCCAATCCACCATTGATAGACGCAAGTGTATAGTTGCCGTTAGCAGGAACTAGAACTACATTAGATGGTATTAAATATAATGTATCGTGATATCCTGGGTCCGTTATTCTTTCATCCACATATAACGCTATACCTTCAATATAATTATCTTGATGATAACCACCTAGCAACACTTTTGGTTTACCGTCTGGTATTGTAGTGAAATACGGTCTGCATATTCCCAATGATGATAATGGAGGTATGCTTTTTGTTGACGCCATAACAAACCCTGGTATATAATTAGGTGGGGAATTCTGGATAAGTGTTGAATTATTATACGTTTGTACATTATTATACCTATTTACTACAGGGATTGTTGGCATAAGGAATAATATACGCATTCTTATAGAGGATAGTTTATAATCTGGCCTACTTGGAGATGTGTAAAATATCGCATACGTTCCCTGAATTCCTACGTTCCCGCCTGGAACTATACTCCCAAATTTGTCTATGACTATGCCATTAGAAGCAAAAGCGTCTGTAGCAGAAAAATAAGAAACGTATGGAACCATAGCATTAGTAACATTGCTGCCTGCTGATAGAGGAACTGGATATAGGAACACAGATGGGTTACTTGGATTATTATGAATGTCTTGAAATAATATAGCGACTATACCGTCTCCATGGGGATATGGCGGAACTCCCCACATATAACCTTCTACAGCAAGTAAAAGTGCAGGCAAATATCCCGAACTTAATTGGGAACCGAAGTATGCTGTTAATATCATGTAATCAAATGAAATAGTAAATTGTGGTGCAGAAAAGACCTGAGACAAGGGTATTGCATAAAACGCGTTATATAGTAATTGAGACACTGACTGATTTAATGCCAACCCGCCAAGGAAGTACGGCTTATCATTTGGAGGCGGTGTAGATGTTGTAGTTGGAGTTAGACCAGAAACAGCGTATTGGTTAATTGATTGATTGGATTTAAGCAGTGAAACGGGGAACTTATAGACATAAATTGATTTGGTATTAGAAGTCCAGTTAGGTACCATGATAGAGAAATACATTAATACAGTATCATCTAATGGGTCATAGACCATGTGGAGTTGTTCCAGTTCTGGTGTTCCAGTGAAATTTAGGGTTGTCGGGTTAAACGGTACTTGGTATATTGTGCCATAATTAGGTATATATGTCCCATTACTTATTGAACTAATGTTTATTACTCCTGGTGAGGACGGTGTATAACCAGCAGAGGTAAAGACGTTGTCTGCCCAGTTTATTACGTCTCTGGATATCTGGTCGTAACTGACTAGAAGGACTGGTGGGTCTAACCATTGTGACGCTGGTGCACCTGGTTTGTACTGGTCTGGGTGTACTTTAGCATAAAATATGCTGAACTGGGGTTTCTCGTCTGTAGTACCAGCGGGTGAACCGAACCAGACCAGGTACGTCCTATCCTCTGGTGCTGACGGAGTTAATAGTCCTCCAGGATAATGACCAGCCACGAAGAAGAACGGGTTGTCTATTACACCGACTCCAGCGTCTGGTGCTGTGGATGTTGGGTTAACTAAACTCCTCAAATAGCTACTGTCTCTGATGGGGGATAGTAATGTTGCTATCTGAGGTTGTAATGAGACTTCCTGTTCTAAGAGAGCCATGTCTTCTCATATTAACAGGTATGTGTAAATTTAAAAATCTTTTTTTGGCCTGAAGGTAGAGGAGACGAGGTTTCGACCCTTTGTACCCCCGTTACGATAAAAATTTCCTAACTCATCCCCGTCCGTTAGGTCGGGGTAGTTCACTCAATCATACCACCAATTATGATATTCACACGTGTTACAACCTATTCCCCTTTGCTTCAGTACGGAACATGAGACGGGGAATAGCTTCTTCTGCTTCACCTTCTCATACAACTTGATGACGTGGTACTTACTTATATTGTAGTCGAAATTCTCCCATCCCATCTTCCTCAAAATGTTAACAACGCTCTCTACATCATAACCAAGGTAGATTAGCTCAAGGGCAAACTGTGTCCTTATGAAGTGATCAGGTTTCTTAGTGTACGCCTGCCTGAAAACACACGGGCGTACAATCTCACTGACCGTACTTAGCTCCACGTCATCAATCTTGTAGCTAGTAACCTCAAAGGACACATCCTTAACCTTCCTACTGTAATCCACGTAAACAGTTATGTCATACTCCTTGCCGTGATGAACGATGAGAGGATTTGGGTGCTCGCTATCCTTAAGTATAGTGTTGAAATCGGCATGACACGGTACATACGTACAATACCTCCCGTTTAGGTGAATTGTGTTAGGTATACGTATCAGTCCATTACCCGTAGCAAGCCTTATGCTAGTGTTGTAGTCCCAACTCTTTAGCTGTAATTCATCCCGAATGTAGTTTATAAAACCCATAAAGTACAGTTTTGTCATTTCATTCAACGGAATCGGCTTTATCTTTAGGTAGAAGTGAAAACCCTTCCTGCCACTAAAAACGTGTACGTGTTGAAAATCGCTAAAGTATTCACAAAGGGCGTTGTTGTCCTCATAACTAGCAACGCCATCCAAGTCGAAAATAAAATAGCTGATCTGGCTAGAGAATTTATAGGGGTTATAAAAAAGATTTGCAATACCATTATACTTGTTTATTACGGATTGTATGTCATCAACAAACTTCCTAAAAAACTTACCTCCGTTTTCGATACCAACCTCAAACTTCAATCTCCTCACTTTACTCTCTGATTAAGTAGGTAGGCTATTACGGAGTACTTGTCTGGTTTCCCTATCATCAACTGGTAAGCCTTACCCTTCATCAACACTAGGCTAATTTTACCACTTAACACGCTGGTTATCTTGTTGATTAAGTTGGCGTCGAAATAGACGTCGAAGTCCTCGGTAGCCTTTTCGCCATAGAATATACGTGATGACTCTCCCTCTAAGTACTTAAACTTTATCATCAGTCCCTTTTCGTTACTTACAAACTCCATTGTATTCTCATCCGCCTTTATGCTACCAAGTGCGTCTGCGTCCACTGTATAACTGGCTATGATCGTTCTTTCAAACACTGGTAGTTGTCCAAACTCAAACGACTTGGGTTTCATAACGTTGTCAAAGACGACATCCTCCCTCATCTTCACAACGTAGCTAGTGTCACTATTGGAGATTATAATATCCGTATCCGTCACAGTAAACTCAGCGATTGGGTTATACTTAAACAAGTTTCTTATCACCTTCATTGTACTATCTGCTGAGATTACCACCTTTTTATCCAACGGTAGGTACTCTCTGCTGTACTTGGCGTGTACTCCTACCATCCTGCCCTTGTCCATTAAATCCACGTTCACCGTCTTCTCGTCAGGCGTTAGCTTTACAACATCTATGTAACCATCTAAACTTACTTGCTTTATCACGTCATGCAACCTATTCAAATCGAACTGCATTCTTACTCACCCATTAACGAAGTTATGCCCTTACCAGTAATGTCATATTCTCCTGGTTTTAGTTTTTCCGGATTCTTGCTGGTCACAACTCTAGCCTTGTAACCGTCCTTATAGTATGTGTAAATGATGTAGTCACTCTCAAACATTATTATATCCACCCATTTTGGTACCTTCCTCTGTTGTGTCACCTCACCGTCGTTAATTATCTGTTCCATCGTAGTGTACATAGTGTAGATTACCCCCTTTCTTGCGGTATTTAACGCAAGGTTGTGTACATGCCTCAGTAGAAATCTCCTCTCCTTCCACAGGTTTAGGTTTGCTATTCCCTGGAAGGCTGTCAGTCCATGGTTTGCCCTCATTACAAATTCGCTAATCTGTTCAAGTATCTCCACACCGTCGATCAACACCCAATCCACACCGTTTTCCCCGAACTTGTGGAATATCTCCTCAATAACGTCGAATACCTTCTTGGCAGTAACTACTACTGATCTATCGTCCGTTTGCACCCAGTACTTAACTGGATCGTAGACGTGTATATCCTTCCTATTCTTGTACAAATTCCACCTTATTGGAGAGGTTTTTCTGTCGAAGGATAACGCCAGTATTTCTCCTGGGAATGACAACGCCAATGTAGTCTTACCCTCACCCTTGTCACCATATATAACGAATACCTCCTTACCAGTCGTTAACTCCTCCTCTATCTCGATCTCGGCGGTTTTTCCTTCAGCTTTTGTAGTAGTGGTGTTGGTGATGGCATTAACCATGGGTTTCTCCTCCTTTGTCGTTGCCTTCTCCTCAGCAACTAACTCCTCAAGTTGTACCTCGGCTTTCCTCTCCGTTTGTTTTATTGTCTCCTTCTTCTCCTCCTTTACTTCTTCCTTCTTTTCCTCCCCAACCAATTCATCGAATATATCCGACATATCTGGTCACCTCAAACCAAGGGAATTGGAGTGATGGGGATTATGCCCTGAACCATAAATTGCGTCACCCCATTCTTGTCCATCTGTAAAGTCCCATACATGTAGAGCTCACTACCCTCGTCATACTTGTATAAAGGTGGAGGAATCCAACAAGTTAGTGTACTGTCAGGATTGTTGGGGTCGCTTAGCTCGTAAACTCCGAACACTACGTTACCCTTCTCGTCCTTCTTGTAGTTTGCCCTCGTTACAATACCCTGCGTCGCCCTTAGGTCAAACTCGTCGTAATACTGCCCGTTCATCCTACTTAACATGTTGTATGCGTTATTTATCTCAAACTCAGCGAAGTTTGTAGCGTCCTTCTTCAATATAGCTAAAACCTTTTGTGGGTCGACAGGTTTTCCGCTCACGAAGTTTGTGTTTGCAGTCGCAAGCAACGCACCCTTACCAGTCTCAACAACGTTAACAGTGTAGAGGTGGAATAGCTGGGCATTCTGATATAGAACGCTCATGTCGTCGAAGAGGGTTATAACTCCTTTCCTATCACCCTCCTCCGTACTGTATATAACGTAAACCCTAGAGACTTTCCTCTTTGCCTTCTGTATCGGCTCCCTAAGCCCGTAGACGATTACCTTTAGGTCCTTCCCAACAGGTTTTGCCAACATCTTTGCCCTGTAGTAGATGAACGCCTGCGTCATTCTCTTCTTCTCGTCTGGTATTGCGGAAAACTTAGTGTCCGCCAGCTCCTTCACCCTCCTCTTAACCTCATCTACGCTCATGTGTAGTCTTTCCGCCAGTGTCGCTATATCCCTTTCACTCATCATCCATCACCTTCAACAACTCACCATTTTCGTACAACCAATCGTCGTTTCTTTTGGCGTATTCCATTGCTAACATCCTTGCGTATGTGGGGCTTACATCAAGCAACAGGGAGATCTCCAAAACTTTCAACCTTCTCGACCCCTGTTGTCTGATGTATTCATCCAATTTGGACAGGAGTTTTTCTCTGTCGTACTTTTGCATGTGTGTGTTAGTGTAACACAGGTTAAAAAAGTTTCTTTTCTGAAGGTTAGAAAGTCTATGTTGGATATTATAGAAAAATTGTCACGTTCGGCTAACGTTCTTCGTAGAGCTTGTGGACGATGAACTGGAGGACATTTTATCTAGCTCCTTGAGGAATTCGTCCACGTTCACGGCTAGCTTCACACCGTACTTTTTAGCTGACAACAAAACACTATTCCACATCTGTAACGTTAATTCCTTTGCGTTTCTGTACCACTCAAGTAACTTGTCACTCACCCTTCCATCTATAAAAACATCGTTAACTATCACCACCCTTGGGTCAATATCATAAAAGTACTTAACAACGTATGGCTTATGCCTCTTAATAAACTCTATCTCAATGGGAAGGATGAACTCGCTAGAGAATGGCTTTGGGTGGTAGACAAGTAGTCCATCATCGTGGTAGTAATTATCGCCACCACTCTCCAAATACCTCCATAGTAAGTCCGTGTCACTTCTCCACCCATATCCTGCGTTACCAAACTTAGGATTACCCCAATCCTCCTCAAACCCACCAAGCCTTCTAAAAACCTCGGTCTTAACCGTCAGGTTGGTACCAACGGCATGATATGCCTGCCCATAGAACCTACCGTTGCTGAACACGTAACCCGTAATAATGTCACATCCCCTCCTAATATTCCTTAGCAAGTTCTGATACCAATTCGTACTGGGGTATGCGTCATCGTCGATGAAGGAGATGTACGGGGTTGTAACACTCTCAGCCACAAGATTCCTAACGACATACTCGTTAACAGTTGGGTCGTAATACGGTATTACCTCTGCCTCAGTATATTGGCGAATATATGACATAGTTTTAAATATTGACTCCCTCAATAGAGTTGGTATAACAACGGTTGTATACCTACCCCTTGTATTCTCAATCACACCTTCACACCTCGTAACCATGATCCCTTCAACATATCACTAACCACACGCTTAACGTCCTCTGCCCACCTATTCACTGAGAAGAATTCTCTTGCCCTCTTTCTTAACAATTCCCTGTTTATCTTGTTAACTTCATTCACTCCATTCACAAAACAGTCTATGTCATCATGCCGACAGTAAACCCCTCCATCCATCAGTACACCAGTTTTAATCTCTTTACCAAATGACAACAACTCGGATGCACCTTCACCACTCGTAACAACCGGGCAACCAGACACCATTGCCTCCATTGCCACGATCCCTAGGCTTTCAATACTTGATAGGAACCTCCAATCACTGGGCATCACCAACACGGACGCATGGGACAACAACTCGTACTTTTCATCGTCATCTATGTTAACCCTGTATTCAACACCATCCCTGTATCTCCTCATTAAATGCCTGGCGTAGTAACCATCAGAGAATTTACCAACGTGCCCTGCCAGAATGATCCTTCTTCCTACCTTTTTAGCCACCTCTATCGCAAAGTCAGGTCTCTTTATCTCACTAAACCTACCTAGGAAGAGTAAGTAACCCTCATCCCCTCCTGGCTTATCGATATAGCTCACGCCAGGATAACTAACAAAACCGGGTAGCTTATACATGCTCGCAATTGCACGAGTTGTATACATGTTGTAACGTAAGCTAGCAGGGTCGGGATGGAATGGTACACCAAAAACTAAACTATCTAAGTTTTGAAAGTATTTTTGGTGAGAGAAGTCGAATATGACGTCATAATTTGTGGTAATATCATCATATGTCATCACATCATCCGTCCTTGGTACACCAAAAATGTCTGCGTTTAACGCCTTACCTAAGTCGTAAGCCAACCTTTCTATTCCCCCGTAACGAAGTGGGGGTGTTTTCTCCTCCTTAGTCGATATGGCTGCAAATCTCACGGTTACCCACCATCGCATGGCTGTAGTCCATTACCATTAATCGTAAACCATCGGTTAAAGGCAAAAATTCCTTACTTGGCCAGAATTTCTTCAGTCTAGTGTTATCCAGTAGTAGACTGTTAGGATCTACAGGGCGAGGCTTCACACTCCATACAATCTCGCCATCCCACTCCGTATACCTTCTGGCTAACTTAGCTATCTGTTCCAACGTCTCAACGTTGTCCTTTGCGACATTTATCACGTTACCAACCTCGTTCACCCTCTCTAGATGATCCAATGCATACTCGTACATTGAAACGTGATCGGTGTAATGTATCCACTGCCTCTGGGATTGCGGATAACCGTGATAGCTTATCTTCTTAAAACCACACAACATTGACAACACTGTCTTCTCCACAAAATAACCCCTAGCCTCTTCCGGTAACTTAAACACATCCCTGTGATAGGTGTTCGTCATCCTAAAGATCAAGTAGTTTTTGCGTCGTGTCGAGTAGTGATGGTGTATAAGCATCTCCTGCCCGATCTTACTTATTGCGTAAGGTGAGGATACACTTGTGATATCCACCTCCTCCTCCTTGAATTTCTTTGAGAAGTCCGCCACGGAAAGATATGGGTAAACCTCGGCTGTACTTGCGTGAATCAGGAAGGTGTCCTCGTGCTTGCTAAGGTATTGTAACACGTTCTGCACTAACAAAAGATTGTTTACCAAGTACTGTTGTGAATTATCGTAGCTATACCTCACAGGGGTAATACTTGCCAGGTTTATAATCACATCCAACTTAACGTTATTCGGTATAGGGTTACTCGTCAAATCGACCTCGACGTAATCCACACCTTCAACCCTGTTCTTTGAGAAACCGTCGTGCCTTACAAAACCCACTACTTTATAACCCTTCTTCACGAGTCTTGAGGACAACTTTGAGCCTATAAAACCCGTTACACCCGTTATTCCTACCTTCATCAACAGATGTTACTGAAAATTGAATAAAAAGCTTTGTTGGAGTTGATATTCTCATGGTAGAAGAATACGTTTACGTTTTAATCATAGAGAATACGTAACAACAGTAGCTTTGTGGGTAGTTTACCGTGGTATTTCCTCCTTAGATAAGATAACCACTCATCTACACTCTTGAAAGTGCTGTACTGTACATAATTCCCAAGTATCGTCCGTACGTCACCATTCCTTAAGTTTACAACCTCCACAACCCTAGCCCTCACCCTTTCGTTCACCCTCACAATGCTACCCGGAGGAAGAGTTTGATTCCTAACAACGGCGTAGAAATCTGGTAAGGAAAGTAAATACCTAAGAAATCTTGTATCTTCTACCTTCAACAGATACTATCTTATGGCTGGATCTTTTAACTTTCTGGAGGATGTGGGCGAGAGTCCCTCCTTCGTAACAATGGGCAAACCCTTACAGAGACCTTTTATCTTAACAGGAGGTTTAAAGAGGACGGAAGACTCCGTCCATGGAGATGGATATCCACCTTTGTAAAACTTATATACATCTTTTTTCAAATACCCTATTAATGCCCGTCGTAGGGTTCCGTTTTAGGGCATACGCTGACGAACAAACGTTGAGGGCGTTAAAAGCCCAGTTGAGGTTAGCATGTGAGGTTTACAACACCCTACGGTGGGCAGACATCTATTTTCATGAGAGAGATGGGAAAGGTCTCACCAAGACGGAGTTGAGGCAACTAGCCCTGGACTTGAGAAGGCAGGATGAGAGATACCAACAAATCTATTCGCAAGTAGTACAACAGATTGCCGACCGTTATTACGAGGCTAGGCAACGCTTTTTTGAAGGGTTAGCACGTTACCCCAGGGAGAAGAAAGCACACAAGTGGTACTCCCTCGTCTACCCTCAATCAGGTTGGAAAGTCCTCAAGGTGAAGGAGATAAGAACGAAGAGCAAGAAGAACAAGAAGAAACTCGTGGTACTGAGGTTAGCAGACCTAGGGTTGTTTAAACTAATCGTGCATAGGAATCTTCCCCTGGACAGGATCAAACGTGTAGTAGCAAAGCTAACAGGTAGTGAGAGGGTATATATTTCGTTCATAGTTGAGGGCTATGAATTCCCAAAACTACCAGAGACTGGAAAAGTAGTAGCAATAGACGTTGGCATAGAGAAGCTCCTAACGACTAGTGGCGGGGAATATGTCCTCAACCAGAGACCTTACGAGAAGGCACTCAACAGGGTGAAAAGGCTTCACAAAGCTCTCTCACGGAAGGAGTTCCTGTCACACAACTGGTTTAAGGCAAAGATTCGTCTAGCGAGAGCTTACGAGTACCTAAAGGATTTAAGGAGGGATATATACATGAAACTAGGCAAATGGTTTGCTGAACATTACGACATCTTGGTCATGGAGGACATTCACGTTAAGCAACTTGTTGGTAGGTCTCTTCGAAGGCTGAGGATGAGGTTACACGATGTTGCCTTTCACGAGTTAAAAGAGATAATACGGTACCAGATGGAGAAGTACGGTAAGAAGCTAATTCTAGTGAGTCCAGCGTTCACTTCAATGACCTGTGCCAAGTGTGGACATGTTAAGAAGGATTTAACACTGGCTGATCGCGTATTCATCTGTCCTAGTTGTGGTTGGGTCGCTGATCGTGATTATAACGCCGCACTTAACATCCTAAGAAGATCGGGGTCGGAACGACCCTTAGTGCCTGTGGAGCTGAGACCTCTACCCTTTGGGCAAGCCTCGGCTATGAAGCAGGAAGCCCCGGGTCGGGGTAGTTCACCTCAAACGCCTTCTTTCTCATGAAACACGGTCCACACCTACCACAGTGTTTCTTCCTTCCCTCATAACAACTCCCTCTGACTTTCTCCCCTCCCTGAAATGTCGAGGCTTTACGCCCTCTTAACCCCTTTTCGTAAATACCTAAAAATCTTTTGTCTTCTACCTTCAACAAATGCTATTGCATCACCGGATCTTTCAAGCCATTTATTACAAACGCCTTCTTTCTCATGAAACACGGTCCACACCTACCACAGTGTTTCTTCCTACCCTCATAACAACTCCATGTGATCTCGAAAGGTACTTTTAGTTCGTAACCTAGCTTGACAATCTCGTGTTTCATTAAATTACCAACTGGCATTAGCAACTTTATCCTCCTTCTTGGTTCAGTTGCCAAAGGTAAAACTCTGTCCAACAAGATGTTAAACTCCATCTCATTATCAGGATAGGCACCTGATTCCTCCAGGTTTATCCCAGTACCAACAGCGTCAAACCCGTTAGCCTCAGCCAACGCCACCGCAACACTAATAAAGACTAAATTCCTAGCTGGCACCCACTCGTATGCGTACTCCGCCCCCACAATTCCCCCTCTATCCTTCGTTATTGGTATCTTACTACCCTTAAGTAAATTAGTCCCTCCAATAACCTTAAACATGGAGGAGGTGTCCATTGTTATCAGCTCAAGGTTATAATACTCTGAAATCTTCTTTACAGCCGCGAGCTCAGGTCCCTCAGCCTTGTGATGATAATTAAAGTGTAGTAACGTAACCTTATGCCCCTCATTCAGTAATTTTGCCGTAGCCACAGTACTGTCAAGCCCACCACTAGCTATCATTAGTACTTTCATCTGTTCAGCCGTCTTCAACAGGTTGTACTTTGTAAAGCTATCTTGTGAGAAACAATACATCGTGTAAGGCTCAACATACGTTGTGTTCACCCTACTGTAGATTTCACGAGGGTAATACCTCTCCAAGGACGTGATGACTAAGTAATTATTCTCAAAGTCGTTGTGTATGTAAGCTGGCTTATAGTCCACGCTAACACATAACTCACCCCTTCTCACATTTGTGAAGACCATGGCGTGCGAACCCCTAAACTCCTCTGAGAGGAATCTGCTCACACCCTCGTAAGATCCGATCCTTGAGAATATACGTGGCAGGACGGCACTGTCGATGTTAGTATCCAGTATTAAACCATACTTCTGTATCAACTCCTTGTCGTTAGCAACCACCCCGTTATGCGAGACAATCCAGTCGTTATATTGGAAGGGTTGTATGTCCTTCGGACTCTTGTTTGGTACGTACTCCGTCGTTGGCTCAGCTCTATTATTCCCTATAATCATCTTGGGTTTCATCCTAATTAGGAAGTCCTTTACAATGTCGTAGTCAGGTGTACCGATACCCTTCAACACCTCAACCTCTCCATTCTCCCTTATGGCATAAATTCCCCAGCTATCCCTTCCTCTGTCTGAACTATCTACAAAGGACTTGGAGATCTTACTTGCCTTTTTGTCATCCAACTCCTCACGGAGGTAGACGCCGAATATGCTACACATTAGTGTGTGTTACACACAAAGACTTAAAAAGTTTCAGTTTTTGGTGATTCTGAAATTGGTATAGTTAGCACGAATTTAGCCTCCTCCTTTCCATCTTCCTCCTCTCCATCTCCCACGTATGCCTTGGTCTAGTCCTCAGATACCTACCACACCTAGGGCATAAACCTTTACCATTAACAGAGTATCTTATCTCGTCCTTCGAATACCAACCTGAACAACCTGAACAATAGAATAACCCAGATTTGTATTTGCTCTCCACAATCTAGTTTCACCTACGGGTTTTTAACTTTCTGGGGTTAAGAGGACTTTCGATCCTTTGAACGCCCAAAAAGTTAAGTATCTGATGTATGAGTAAATTCCATGAAAGAAAAGGTAATGATTGCGTCAGATGGTCCAAACTTTAACACGGGTTATGGCAAACTTGGTAGGGTTTTAACGAATGGATTAATAGCAAACGGTTACGATGTCTCATACGTGTCATTTCAACATCAAGGCAATCCTCTTTACTATATTTTCATGAATCAAAAGGTTAAGGTTTACAGTGGTTTATCCCAACAACTGATTGAGGAGGCTGTAAGAGAGTTTAAGCCAGATGTACTAATACACATAAGGGATCCGGTGGTACACACGGACTACTACAAGTATCCATATCAATTCGACAGGATAAGGAAGAGTACGAAGACTATAGGATATCTGATGGTCATGCACGACTACTTTGACTCCAAGGTAATGAAGGCGATCGTCGTTAATTACGATGTTGTTGCAACTCCAACGGAATGGGGCAGGAGAGTACTAGTATCGTCTGGTATGCCAATCAACTTAGTGTACACCGTTAAACCGTGGATACCTAGACCGGTAAAGTCAGAGAAGGTGCAGGGACTTCCGGATAAATACCTCCTGTTTATAGGTGTGAATGACGATAAGAGAAAGAATCACGTACTCCTGTTACACGTTTTAAGTAGGTTACCAGAGGAATACAAACTGGTTTTACTAAGTAGCAGTGGTGCGTACATACTTGAGAGTATAATAGAGAGATACGCCTTGTACAACAGAGTTTACACCCCCCAATCGTATCTGAAGGGTCACGGTCTCACGGAGGAGGAGTTGGCGTACATTTACTCAAACGCTCACGTATACGTAACCTTATCCTCCCTGGAGGGAATAGACATGCCGGCGTTAGAGGCGTTAACTTATAACACCCCCGTGGTTGCAAGTGAAATACCAGTCCACAAGGAGCTACTCTCTCCTTATGCGAAATTTGTGAAGGTTAATTTTGGTTACCCTGATACGAGTGGAGTGTACTGGATTCCAGACGTGGATGACGCAGTGGAGAAGATAATGTCAATAGGAGGGGCAAGGCATAAATACGGGAGGAAGGTGTACTCGACTTACAACGTAAATAGGGCGATAGGTGACTTCAAACAGCTATTTAATCTCGCCTGAGTAGTGTGATCTTCTCGGGTTTTGTCCCCTCTAGCTTAACTAGCTTGATGTCGTAACCGTACTTCTTCGCAGTTGGTACGACAAAGTTGTTGACGAAGTTTAGAAAATCCAACCCATCGTCAAAATGAAGGGAGAGGGTTGAGACTTGTGTTGACTCCATTGCGGGTATACCATCCTTAAGGGACAGGCTACCGTTATACGCAAACCACTTCATGAGAAGAATAAAAAATTCTGGCTTAAAAGTTTAGGTGTTACCAACCCTTCCATATACGAAGTAGTAGCCCAAGGTTACACTTACGCTACCACCCTCAGTCATCAAACCTAGGTATTTTGAAGGACCTATCCTTAACACACCATCCTTATGCTGTTCAACATAGGTTGGTGAGGAAGGTGTAACAGTTACCTCCTGGACTACGGCAGTACCACTATAAATTTGTAATGTAACA
>Ga0209012_1002231_pt1 | contig 17438 bp, 19 predicted proteins | sample RS3BMetagenome_FD_184735 | JGI IMG/M metagenome (GOLD analysis project Ga0209012, IMG submission 184735) | Ferric oxide microbial mat and aquatic microbial communities from Rainbow Spring, Yellowstone National Park, USA - RS3B (SPAdes) (version 3) ...
TCCTCGGCGCAACGCCATACGCTCGGTTTTCAAGGTTCTGTCCACATTCTACCACATAAGGGGGAACGCGCGGCCCTACCCACGGCTAAAGCCGGGGGTATCAGACGGCCGCGCGGAGATTTGATGAGTCGCGCCAGCGTTTGCGTTTTGCCGGTGCCAGGCGGACCCCACACAAACGTCGCATTGCTCCCAAGTGCGGTTTCAACGGCAACTCGCTGCTCCGTGTTGAGACCGTCCAGCGGGATCGGCGAAATCGTCGAGCCGGAGCGAAGGCCGGCACCCAGTGTCAGGTTGGCGGATGGCAGGTGGTACGGCTTGTACTTGCCCTCGTCGACGGCCCTGAGGCGTGCGCGCAGGGCTTCCAACAGGAAGGCGTCGTCCACGGCGAGCGTCGCGTGGGCCAGCCGCGCGCCCAGGTCCTCGGTCAGGGCCGCCACCAACACCGAATCTCGTACAGAGACGACGTAGCCATGCGCCTCGCGACGGTTGACCGTCACCTTGACCGGGGTGTCCTCTCGAAGCGACAGATCTTCGGTGAGCGGGAACCGGTAGACCGTCTGTCCGTCCGATGTGCCGACCCGTTCGCCGCCATGCAGCGTCATCCACGATGCGCCACGCCGCGTTCGCAGGGCTGAGATCTCGTCGTCGATCGCCAACAGCATGTTCTGGAGTGCAGACGCCAAGGGGGTTCCCTCCGGATGTCGTTATGGATGGGGTGGACCGCGTGAGGCGTTGCGCGCCGGCACGCCCTTGGCTCCCGGCGACGCCGTCCGCTGCAACGCTGAAAGGCGCCCGTGACGGCGCCCCCCGCGGTTGGGGACAGGTGGCTCCCTGCCCAGGTTGCGTGGACTCCATCGCCTATGGGTTGTGTCGGCAACGACTCTGGAGATTGTGACGGGGGTTCGCGACCAAACACGCAGGTCATGTGCTCCCGCGAGCCCGACGGGCGGCGAAGGGCTGACATCTCCGGCGCGGGCACTGGCCGGCAAGGGGGTCCCTCCTGGCGGCGGGGACGGGTGGCCTGCCAAGGATTGTCGCTGTGCGGGTTTGGGGCGCGTCGATGCGCCGCGGTCCCCGGACCGTGGGTACGAGCGGGTGGCCAAGTACCGCGCCACAGTCGTGGGTTCGATCCCGGCCGGCCAAGCGCCTCGCGGGGCGGCAGAGGCCGCAGGGGTGACCTGTTGGCCAGCCGCAGGCTGTGGCGTACACCGGGAGACGACCACGTCGACGCCGACGACCTCCATCCGCAGCTGCCGCGCGATGGCCGGACGCGTACCCGTTCCGGTCGGCCTGGCCAGCGGTGGGCGATGCATTAATCGCTTGGGTCGACGCCCTGTTGGTTGGTGAGAAGAACGCATCACTGCTTCGAGCGGTACAGGGCGACCGGGTGCACCTGGGTGCCGAACTCTTCCAGCGGTCCCGTAGGGCGCGGCGGAGGCGCGCCGGAGCGACCTGCCCGCCCCTCGGGCCACCGCTCCGCAGGTTCCCGGGGACTGGATCAGAGGCCATTGGCGGGAGTATGATCCCAGTATCAGGGTTAAGAGGAAGATGCCATATGTCAAGGGACGACGGCTTGGTCCGGGTGACCATCACCCTACCGGCATCGCTTTACGGGCGCATCAAGGAATCCACAGACAACTTCAGCGCCTTCGTCACCGAAACATTGGCGCGCCGCGTCCGGAACATGGACCTCGCCGACGCCTTGGACCGGAGCAGTGGGCTCATGGCCGACACGTTCCAGGATCTGCGCACTTCCGAAGACATCCTGACGTACCTGCGGCGGCAGCGCGCGGAGTGGAAGCCCGATGGAAAGTAGCGTGCTGGATACGGGAGTGTTGATCGCCCACCTGCGGGGCGATGCCCGGGTGACGCGCCAACTGCGCGAAGCGCTCCTGCAGGACCGGGTCTGGTATGTATCGACGCTGAGCCATTACGAGATCTATCGCGCCGCCCACCCGTGGGAGGGTCATCGGCGCGCTGTTCGCCCAATCCTGGGCGATCCCCGTGACTGCCCCGATCGCCCGATGGGGCTCTGTTCGAAGCAGGTGACGGCGCCCGTACGTATGGGGTCGCGTCCACCCTCCGGTGCGACCGCCGCCTGACTTTCGACGGAGCATCACCCGACGGTCGTGGACCATCGTCGCCCCGCGTCACCCTGCGGGGCTTCCGCTCACCCGCCCATCCTCGATGCGCAGCCCTTCGATACGGGAGAACTCCCATCCCGGGCGCCACCCGAAGAGTCGGCGCGACGTCGCCGGGCGCCCTTCGGATGATGGCGACGCCGGTGTCCGTGCCTGGCATGCAGTGCATCAGCCGTGTGCCTCGCGCGCCTGCACCGCCCCTTGATCCCGGTCTGCCCGGAAGTCCTCGGTGAACAGGTCGGGGCTCTCGCGCAGCATGCCCCAGGGGTCGTCCCACCGGCGGCAACAGGACGCCCCGACCCACGCGTTCGCCGCACATCCCCCCGTGGCCGCGAAGCGGCGTTCCTTGGGCAGCCGAACGGCCTGGCCAGAGAACCATCCCGGAACCGTCTGGCACGCGGCATTCCGCCCGCCTCCCGCCCGCCTCCGGTCGACACGCCTCGTGGCGCGGGTGGAACTCACGAGGGTCACCCGGTCCATCGCCCGCGTGATCGCCACATTCAGACGCCGCTCGCCGCCGGCCCCGTTGAGGGGCCCGAAGTTCATGGTCAGCACGCCGCGCGCGTCCCGGCCGTACCCGACGCTCAGGATGATGTCGTCGCGCTCGTCGCCCTGGACGTTCTCCAGGTTCTTGACGAAGAAGCCGTCGAGACGGTCCCCGGAGAAGAACGCCTCGAACTCCGGACGGCGCGCCCGCCGCCGCTCGATCGCGTCTTCGATGGCCTCCGCCTGCGCCAGGCTGAAGGCGATGACCCCGAGCGACCGGTCGCCGCGGGTGGCGAAGTGCTCGAAGACCAGGTCCACCACGGCCTCGGCCTCGCGTGCGTTGCAGCGCCGCCCGCCCCGGTCGTAGACCCCGTCGGGCACAAAATGCAGCGCCACCCCGAGCCCGCGGCCCCAGTCCTCCGCCGCCGCGAACGACTCCTGGAGGTCCGTCGGTGGTTCCGTGACGAGCCGCCGTCGCCATCGGTGCAGTCTGGCGCTTGGAACTCTGCGACGTCGACGACCCTGGAACTGATGTGGTCTGGGTCGATATCCCGCAGGCCTTCGCCGAACGGTTCACGCCACTAGGGAGAAAATCCCCCATGCATTTCCATCTGGGTGGGCTCCGGGTGGACGCCGTGCGCGTGTCAGGCGCTGGGGTAGGAAGGCCAACGGTCGTGCCACCGGTGACCCCGGAACCCAGGGGGGTTACGTGCTGGATACGCTCCAGGCGGCGGCGCACGCCTCCACCGCCCCTGACTTTCTGAGCGCGACCGGACAGATCGCGCTCCTGGGCAACGACAGCGACACCGCGGGTGCAGTCGCCAGCAGCGTGCTCGCCGCGCGCGGGTTGGTGCCCCCTCCTGGGCTCGTTACGCGTCTCCACTGCAACCACGGTTGGCAGGCGTGGCAGGGACCCGGCTCGGCGGCGGACCTGGAGGCGTTCGTGCCGGAGTGAAGCGACTACCCTCCGGTTCATTGCCTGGTATCTGTATGTTGATCGTTCGGTTCCTGAGCCGCGCACCGGTGCGTGGACAGGCACAACAATTCCGCCGGCTGTACATGGAGGCGCGCGGTGAAGGGGTGCCGCTCATCCTGGACCGGAGCCGCCGACTCAGCGGCAGGGAGCCCACGTACCAGATGCGGGGCGAGGAACTGCTGCTGACCATCTTTGCGGCTGGTGCCTGACCGGCATGGCCGGCTCCCGGCGCCGTCGCGCAGAGGGGTTCAGTGTTCGGACGGAGTACGGACAACAGAGGTGGGCGGGCGCACCGACTGGGTGGCCATCGGCGGAGTGTCGAAGGGATCGGCGCCGACGCCGCGGCGGTGCTGGACGGTATGCTGCGGTGGCCTTCCGCCTCGGTCAGCGCGTCCATCACCGCAGTATCGTTGGCCAGCCCGTGTAGGAACGGGGTCGCCTCACCCGTGACGGGTTTCAGGCACACGTCGGGCCACGGCAACGCCCCCGCCGCTCCGGCACGGGCCCCTACAGTGCCGACGACTGCTTTGACTTCGGCGGCCTTAGCGCGAAGCCCCGGACATCGTCTTCGCCGGCCTTCACACGGCGCCCGCCTTGCCCGGCCGGCCTCGGCCGCCCGGGGCGCCTGCGTCCGGGTGGCCGAGACAGTAAGCCCCCAGGCCGGTGATCCGGAAGGCACCAAGCCCGTCGTAACGGCTGAGGGCGTCGACCTCGCCGCTTCCCCACATGTCGTGGTAGTCGTCGCGGGCACCCTCCGGCGCCCCGTAGGCGACGTCGATCAGGCCGAGCGTGGCGGCGTACTCGAACAGGAGGCACAGCACGTATCGGCCTTGGACGGCCAACCACACGTCGTCGTCGTCATACCCCTCCAGGCGCGTCTTGTGCACCGCGCGGCCGAGATACAGCCGCGTGGGATCGCGCACCACGCTGAACGTATACCGCTCCACCCGCATGTAACGCAAGAAGTCGTCCAGCCTCACCCAGCCGCCCACCGGGCAGCCCGCCAGCGCGTTGGCGATGGCCTGGCGGCGCGGCTGCAGCGGCGTGAGGTTGAGACCGCCGAGGGCCCGCTGGCCCTTGATGCCGTCCACGCGGAGGAATTCGTCGCCGGTCTCGGTCCCCAGCCACCGCTGCCACAGGTGTCGCAGGGTTGGGTACGGCGGGCCGCCAACCGCTGCACGACCGCTGGCCGTGAGTCGCGATCCGCCCCCCGGCGCTTGCACCAAGCCACCCGCCTGCACCAGCAACGGCCAGGCGAACCCGGCGATCGGGACGCCATCGTAGAAGTCCCCGTCCCGCAGTACCTCCGCGACCGCTCGCTGCGAGGCGGCCGACGGCAGGCCCGTCTGCGCACTGTAACGGATGCGGCCAAGGTCGCCGAGGCCGAGCACGGCGAACAGGTCTGCGACAGCCGCGCTTTCCGTCGCACGCACCGTAAGGGGCGCGCCTTGCCGTCCCCCTCGTGCGGCCGTCGCCGGCGGCTCTGGCGAACTGGCCAGCACGAACGGCTGTGGCGTGGGCAGCAGGGCCCGTAGCCGAACGCGCAAGTCTGACGGGATGCTATCGCGGTAGAAGAAGAGGGGCAGGCGGCTTCCGGAACGCCATTCCGGCTGGCGGCCATATTTGGCGGCGAAGGTGGCCCGCGGAAACCGGCCGTCCTCCGCGTGCGCCGCTTCGGCCACGGCGGCCTTCTGCAACGGATCCAGGCGCGAGAGTACGTCGCGCAGGTTGCCCGCATCGGCGAGGTACGAGTGCACCAGCGCCACAAGCGTGGACTTGCGCGTAGGCGGCCTGTCCACGATCAGGCGCGCCCGCTCCTCGAGTTCGTAGGCCGTCTCGTTCTGGATGGCCGCATGCAGCGCATCAGGGGGCAAGGGAGCAGAGGACACCGCCGATTCCTCCCGGATGGAGCAGGGGTCGCCGCCGTTGGGCGCCACCCCCGTGATCGGCGGGGGTTGGACGAGGAACCCGGTGCACGCTTCGCGGAGAGTCAGCCGATGCCCTGGGGGCGGTCGAGCTATCGCCGGGCGGCCCCACCACGGCAGTCCGGAGCACCATGGTCCACCCCGTTTCCCAGCGAGCCCATGCGCTCGGGACCCCTTTACAGCAAGGTCTTCTACTTCCACCGTGGCAAGCGGGACATCGATGCGGACAATATCAGCAAGCCCGTCCTCGATGCGCTGCGCGGCGTGGCTTTCGTCGACGATGCACAGGTGTCTTGGCGCCTAGCGGCCAAAATCGACGTGAGTAGACCATACACGGTCCGTCAGAACGATGCCGCGTGGGAAGCATATGCGGAATTGCTTGAGAGCCTCGGCGACGGCACCGTTATGGATGTTCTGTATATCGAAGTGTGGGACCTGCCAGTGCGGGACGTCTCGCTGGGGAGGGAACCGGGGTGGAACGTAACCCCACGCTGACCCGCTACCTTCATGAATTGAAGGTGCAGGAGTTGACGGAATCCCTGAAGCAACAGGGCTACACGGTGGCCCAGGAGCAACCCCTGGGGAGATTCCGGTTCGACATCGTCGCAAAGAAACCCGGAAAGACGTTGGTCGTGGAGGTTTAAGACGGGGTCCGACCTGCGATCGGCGGCTCGCCGGGTGGCCTCCATGGCGGACTACGTTCGATCGCTTCCCGACGCTGAGTTCCAACTGGTCGTCGCCCCCCCGCCGCGGGAAAAGAACATCGAGGTGGCGGGACTGGCGCAGATACTCGGGGCATGGGTGGCGGACCACCACCCGGCGGAACTGAGCGATCTATCTGCTGGCACCAGGGTGCAGGGAATCCATGATGTCGATGTCCTCGAGATACGCGTGGACCGCGACCAGATGATCGCCTGCGGCAGGGCCTCCATCGCGGTTTCGCTGCCGAACGACGCCGCAAGTGGGGGCGAGGAGGGGCTTGGTCCTACGTACGACTCCTTCCCTCTGGCCTTCGAGGTCGCGCTGGACAGAGAACTGCGTCTATCGGAGGTTCGGTCGCTGAGCATCGACACAACGTCGGTTGCCCGCTGACGTGCCTCGGCCAGCGGGCCATCGCCATCCGCGGGCGGGCGAAGCCACAGGAGCCATGCCCCTCGTGGCGGTGGTCTGGCCGAAGCGGTGAGGTGCGCGAGCGCCATGCGGGCTGTCGGCCCCGGCGACGGACGCGCGCCTGGACCGCGTACACCCGCCGCGTTGCCGCCTGCATCGCGATCGTCACGGTGCCCATGCTGATCGGCTCGCTGCGCGGCACGGCCGTGGCGGCCATCGTCGCCGACGCCCGCGCCTTCGGCGCCCATCGCGAGCGCACACCCCGGCGCGAACAACCGACGACCACCGCGGACCGGCTCGCCTGGGCCGCCCTCGGGGCCGTGACGGTCGCCGCGGTGCTCCTGGTCGCACGTCGCCAACCGACGGGAGGAGAGAGGAAATTCGTGCCGCCACAATCGTGGCGGCCAGGTTCGCGGTGCCCTTCCGCTCGTGGCGCCGGCCACCTGCGTACGCGAAGGAAGAGCACAGTGTCGCCCTACGTGCGTACCGCCCGTCTGGACGCGCCTCGATAAGCCCGACCCCTTCACGGGGGGACGCTCCCGCCTGCCCTGTACACCGCGGCCCGTTCCTCCGATACACGTCGTGCCGCCTCATCCACGGAGGGATGCCTGGTGACCGTCTTCCTCTTCTTTCTCGTGTTCTTTCTCGCGATGGCGGCGTTGGCTCTCGTCGGAGGGCTCCTCGAGGGCGTCGGTCAACGCTCGCGTTACCGCCACCCGCTCCGGCGCCCCGCGACCCCCCGGTACGAGGCAACCAAACTCCTGGTCAATGGGAGCGAACGCGCCGCCTGGCAGCTTCTGCAGGAACTGCCCCTGGGTGCCCACGCCGTCTGTCCCAAGGTGCGCCTCGAAGACTTCCTCACCCCGAAGGGCGCCGAATGGTACCGCTTACGCGGGCACATCAGCAGTCGCCACATCGACTTCCTGGTTGACGAGGACTGGCGCCCGATGCTGGCCATTGAAGTGGACGGCTCATCGCACGACAAGCCCGGTCGCGAATACGCCGATGCCGTCAAGGACGCAGCCCTTGCCGCCGCCGAGGTGCCGCTCCTCCGCCTGCGCGTGGGCGAGGACTGGCGGCCACGCCTCCTCCCGGGCCCGGCCCACCCGAACGGCAGCCCCACCAGCGCGAGCCGCACCCGCCGGCCCCCGCCGCCGAGGTCGCCGACCATCACCGTCCGGCCCGCCTCCCACAGCAGCCGCCACGTCTCCGTGCGCGGCGGATACACCAGCACCGTCGTCACCGCCTCGGCCTCGAACAGTGCCGCGTAGGCCAGGGCCTGGTGCACATCCGCCCGGTGCGCCGCCCGTTCCTCCTCGGAGAAGGCGCGCCAACCCTCGGCGTCCAGGCCCGCGAGGTGCGCCTTGTACTTGGCGTCGAAGATCACCACCCACCGGCCCGCGCGGACCACCACATCCGGGGCCAGGTGCCCCATGGACACCGCCCCCCGCGGCTCCCAGCGGATCGGCACGCGACGCCCGCTCGCGCACCGACGAGGCGGTGCCGCCGACCGCGGCCGCCCAGCCCCGCACCGCGCCCTCCACGAATGTCTCCCACAGCCCATCCAGCGCCGAGGCCCACGCCAGCCCGTGCAGTTCCGCCGGCCCGCCCAACCCGCGCTCCTCCGCGACCCAGGCCAGCGCCTGCAACCCCGCCTCCACCACCGGATCCCCGAGCGGACCGGCCGCGCGCGCCCGCCCCGGCCGGACCGGCGCCACGTCCGCCAGCGTGGACAGCAGGGCGACGGCCTCCTCTACCAAGCGGAGCGCGAGCGCGTCACGACCCGCTGTGCTGAGCAGTGCCAGCCGCACACGCTCCAGCGCAAACCGCACCTCGGCAGCAGGGGGTCCTGGCCCAGGTCCGGGAAGCGGCAGGGGAACGCACCCCACGCCCCACGCGGCATCTGGCGCACGGCGTACCGGGTCCAGTCCACGTGGCCGCGCACCCCGGGCAGGACCTCCTCCGCCATCCGGTACCCACGGCGCAGCCGCGCCAGCAGGTCCCGCAAGCGCCGCAGCGCCGGCCCGGCGATCACCCACGGCGGGATCTCCCGCCCGCTGCCGGGCACCAACGGCTGCGCCAGCATCTCCGGCATCGCCGCCCAACCCGTCTGCTCGAGCACCTGCCCGACGCCCGCCAGCCGAAGCGCGGCCGCACCACCAACCCCGACGTCACATGCCCCGTCCGCCCCGAGCGCAGCGGCACGGCGCCGATGCGGGCCCCCGGGTAGAGCCGCACGCGCACCTCCCGTGCCCCCGCCTCGATCGCCGGCCGCACATCCAACGACGCGAGGGCCGCCGCATTCTGACGCCGGAAGCCCTGGGCCGCGTCGTCCCATGACCGCCCCTCCGGCGCGATGTCGATGGCGCTGTCGCCATCGGTGGCGACGTGCAAGCCCAGACGGGGGGAAGGCGGGAAATGGGGCCGCGACGATGGTCGCCGCCCAGGGGATCGCTTCTGGCGCTTGCCGCCACCGCTCAACGTGATCGGCCAACCCGTCGCGCACCGTCTGCACCTCGGCCGCAGCTGCACCCAGCATCCCGCCGGTGAGGTATTCGTCCAGTAGCGGGATGAGTTCGTAGCGGAAGCGCCGGCGGAGCTGCACCTCGTCGTCAGTGAGGTAGTAGGCTTGGCCGGGAAGGAGGGGCACGGCGTCGTCGGCGGCGTGTTCCACGAACGTGGCCGCCAGGCGGTCGAAGGTCTCGATGCCAAGGGGGATGCCCAGGGCTTTGACGGGCGCGCGATCGGGGTGCAGGGTCACGAAGGCGAAGCGGCGGCGGACGGCCAGGTCTTCGGCTTCACCCATCCAGGCGCCTCAGACCCCAGGTCGCCTCTCGCCACTCCTTTGGTCGTGGCTTCGGCTCCCCGCATCCGGCGCCATGCCTGCGATGCTGCGATCGGCCGTGTTCATGGTGGCGATCACGTGGAGGTTGTCCGGGAGGCGCAACTGCTCGCGGCCGTTCCAGGCGTGGGGGAGCCTGATCTCGCGAGCCTCACCGGGCTCGAAGAGGTGGATCGCCTGCCGAGGACCTTGCCGAGATCCCCGCGGTTGATCTCGTCGATCGTGAGGAGGAAGGGGCGGCCTCGGGACTGTTCCGCCGCCTCCACGGCCCGCAGCAGCCAACCGGCGCGGACGCGGAAGCCGAGGCCGGCGGCGTCCGGCCGGGGCGCCAGGCCCACCACGAAGTCTTCGTACGTCACGGCGGGGTGGAACTGCACGGTCAGGCCGCGGCCCGCGAAGGTCGGCGCCTCGCGGATGCGCTCTGCCATTCGGGTCTTACCGGGTCTTACCGGTGCCGGGAGGTCCCTGCAGAACGACGAAGCGGCGCTCGCGGAGGAGGTCGGTGACGTCGGCCTCGGTGGGGTTGCGGAAGAACGAGTCCGTCAGCGTCGCGAGGTAGGCGTTGACGGCGGCGGCGTGGGCGGCGAGGGGCCTCCAGCCCCGTTCGCGGGCGTAGAGGTCGAACAAGGCCGCGACCGTGGCGGTGGCCCTGTCGGGCGGCGCATCCGGACCGATCTCGGCCGCGGCGTAGATGAACGGCCCGTACCGCTTCCACACCGCGTCCCAGTTGGGGAATGCGTCCTTCACCATCGCCGGTACGTCGTTGTGGAGGGCGGCGGGGTCCGGTTTGGCCCGCGCGGTCACCCCGAGGCCGTGCAGGTGGGTCCGCATCGCCTGCACGTAGCGGCGGTGGCCCGGCCGGCCGAGGATGCCCTCGTCGGGGTTGAGGCCGAGCGTGCCCACGACGAAGGTGAGCAGGCTCCCCCCGCCCTCGGCGGCGGCGCGTGAGAACCAGACCACGCTCATGCCGCCGTAGGCGCCGCATGGGGGGCTCTCCTCGGGGCGGAGGCCGGCGAAGGGGATGTGGGTCGCCTCCGCCGAGCGCCCGTAGGCGTCGCGGATGGAGGTCTTGCGCGTCTGGACCTTGGGGTAGCGTTCGGCGAGGAAGGCGTCAAGGGCGGTGCGGCCACGTCGGCAGCGGGCGTGGCAGGTAGGCCCCCTTGGAGGAGCGTCGTGAGGGTGGCGAGCGCGGGTGGGGTGGCGGGGGTGGTTGGCACGGTAGGGTGTCCCTCCCTGGTGGAGGGGGGTTCGGCGGGGCGGGGCCTGCGGGCGGGGGCTTGTGGCGCAGCGTGGCGGTACCGCGCATCCGCGCTCTACGGTGCCAGCAGTCCGGTTTCGCGATGTTCCCGCGCCTACGCATCGCGGTGTCGCACATTCCCAAGCCTGCAGGGGTCCCGTAACGTGAGAACGCCCGGACGAGCACAATGACCGTGCCGCGCCGCGCGGTCACGCGTGCGGTGGTCCGCCCTGACTATGTATCGCGGTCCACCGAGTGCGGGTCGGTCGTCGCATGGGCGCCGTCCTGCACCCGATCTGTCGGGACAACCGCGCTCGTCCCGCCTTGCGCGGAATCTTCCAGCAACGGATTCTCCCCGCTTCCGTCCATCTTTGCCGGGGACGTTCTGCTTGATCCGGCACTGTGAAAGTGGACCAGAGACGAAAACATCGATATTACCAATGAGGCGGTTCTTGCCCATTTGTCCTGCTTGGGTTTCTCTTGCGCTTGTGGATCAAGGCCATGGACAAGACTCAGGGAGAGCGCAAAGAGTGCCTCGAAATAGGCGCGTTCGGTGGAAGAGATGCGATCCAGGCGCGGCTTGGCGTCGGCGCGGAGAACATAACGGCCATCACCGGTCGCGACCCACCGCTCTTCCAGTGCGCTTCCCAATGTCCTCACTCCTGTAAAAGTATACCATGTCATAGGGCGGATGTCAATAGATCCGCCAGATCCAGGGCTTTGTACAGATCTGAACTCAGTACTTCGGCAAGAATACTGGTGGACGGGTCCACTCGGGAGTCGAAATTGAGTATGCCGATGATCTGCCCGTCGTCGTCATTTGGGCGCAGTGGAAGGCTTGCGATGGTGCGGAGGCCCTGTGTGGCTTCGCACTGTTCCACTGTGATATTCCAGGGTGTGGAATGGTTTCTGGCTCTCTGATCTTCAAATTCCTGCTTGGTGACCCCCGGGCCTATCTGCACCAGCCCTTCCTCCCACGCGACTCCGCAGATGCCCTGACCCTTTGCCCAGACAGTCTGGACCTCGCGGGGTGAAAGGCCGGTGTGGGCAAAGACCTTCAGCACCTGGGCCCGAGGGTCGGCAACCATCACATTGGCGCGGATGTGCTCATCCGGCGCCGTACGGTGGAAATGTCCTACCAATCCTTGAAGGCGACGGGTCATGATACGTCGGACAGTGCCCGTCTGTGCCTTTCGAACCTCTCGATCCTGGTTCAACACGAGAGGCACCGAAAGTATCATGAGGGTGGTGGAAGCGACAGCCACCGCCCAAGTGGCGCCGGACAAGCGCGCCAGTGTCACGCCCCACGATAACAGGATTTGCAGGATGAGACCGACGGTGATCCAGAGGGTGCGTCGTGCCATGGACTTCCATTCGTCGGGGAAGTGGGCAGCCCTGGTGCGTCGATGGTGAACGCCCGACGTGCGGGGCGAGGCGTACGCGCGTCGTGTTCAGCCGGGTACTGGAACGCACGAGGCGGAGAGTCGCTCGACCCGTCGAATCCCACGCCCATCCGAACGTCGTTTTTCGGGGGCGGATGTTCGGTCGATCGCGGGGGGGCCCATTTGCGACCACGCGCGCGACGGACGCCGGCCGATCGCCGGGACGACGTCCCGTTTGGGACGGCTCCCCACGGGAGGGACCCCGCATGACCCAGCCACAGCCCCCGCTCCCCGGCACCCTCTGGCTCGACACCTGGCGGGCCACCGAAGTTGCCCTGCTGGACGCCGCCGCCATCGGCGCCGTCTGGCGCCTCGAACTCCGCGACGCCGCCACCGGGTCCGACTCCGTCTGGGTGGACACCCCCTCCGCCTTCGCCGAGCGCTTCGCGCCCGTGGCGCCGACGGAGGATCCCGTACCGAGCGCCACAGCCCCCTTCTCCGCCGACCCCGAGATCGTCCGCAACGTGGTGGAGGCGTATCGCCTCCGGCATGCCTACCTCTTCAGCCCGTTCTTCGCCACGGAGACCGCCCTGATCGACCCGCTCCCGCACCAGTACGTGGCGGTGTACGACCACATGCTCCAGCAGTCGCCGCTGCGCTTTCTCCTCGCCGACGACGCAGGGGCGGGCAAGACCATCATGGCCGGTCTCTACATGCGCGAAGCCCTGCAGCGACGCAGCGTCCGGCGCATCCTGGTCCTGGCTCCCGCCGGCTTGGTCGGCAACTGGGAGAGCGAACTGCGGCGCCTGTTCCAACTGCGCTTCCACATCCTGCGCCGGGAGGACCTGGGTGGAGGCGGCGATGCCGCCGGCGGTCCCAACCCCTTCGCCGCGCCGGACCTGGACTTCTGCGTCGCCAGCATCGACACCGCCGCCCGGGACCGCTGCAAACGCGCGCTTCTGGACGCGCCGGCCTACGATCTGGTGGTCTTCGACGAGGCCCACAAACTCTCGGCGAGCCGCGACGCCGACATGACGGCGCGCAAGTCCCGCCGGTACGAGTTGGCGGAAGCCATCGCCGCCCAGGGCCGCAACCTGCTGCTGCTGACGGCGACGCCGCACATGGGCAAGGACGACCCGTACTTCTACCTATGGCGCCTGCTCGACCCGCTGGTCTTCACCACGCCCGGGGTCCTGGACATCATCCCCGCCGAGGTGCGCGACCGGCACATGATCCGCCGCCTCAAGGAGGGGATGGTGGATTTCAAGGGGCGCCCGATCTACACGGAGCGGTGGTCGGCCACGGCGAGCTACCCGCTCACCAAGGGCGAGGACAGCGAGCATGAACTGTATGACGCGGTGACCGACTACTGCCACAAGTACTTCGGCAAGGCCGCGAGTCGGAACCGCCAGGCGGCGGCCCTGGCCATGACCGTCCTGCAGCGCCGTCTGGCAAGTTCCACCTGGGCGTTGCTGCGCTCCATGCAGAACCGTCGTCGCAAACTGGAGGCGCAACTGGAGGATCTGCGGCGCGGTCGCCTCACCACCGAGCGGTGGCAGCAACAGCAACTCAGCCTCCCGGCCTCGGACCTCCGCGCCATCGTGGACTCCGCGGACGAAGAGACGGACGGCGGCGAGGAGAACGAGCAATCCGACCGGGACCTCGAAGCCGCGACCACCGCGGAGACCGCGACCGAGTTGGAGGCGGAGGCGGCAGAGGTCGCCCGGCTGGAGGCTTTGGCGCAGCGCGTCTACGACAAGCATACCGAGAGCAAGTTCGCCGAGCTGGAAAAGGCGATCGCCGAGCACCCGGGCGAGAAGATCCTCATCTTCACCGAGCACCGCGACACCGCCGACTTCCTCACGGGACGCCTGGAGGCCATCGGCTTCTCAGGCCAGGTCGCGCGCATCGACGGCAGCCTCGACTACCTGGAGCGGGAGGCGCAGGTGGCCCGCTTCCGGGGCGAGCCCCTGCCGTCACAGGCGGTAGAGACGAACGAGGCCGGAGCGCCTCAAGCCGCGACACGTGTCGCGGCCGATCCCGGTGTGCGCTTCCTCGTGGCCACGGATGCCGCCGGCGAGGGTGTCAACCTGCAGTTCTGCCGCGTGATGATCAACTACGACGTGCCGTGGAACCCCGCGCGCATCGAGCAGCGGATGGGGCGCATCCACCGCTACGGGCAGAAGCACGACGTGGTCCTGATCAATCTCCTGGCGCAAGGCACCCGGGACGGGCGCGTGTTGGAGGTGCTGCTCGACAAGCTGGAGACCATGCGGCTGCGTCTGGAGAGCGACCGCGTCTTCAACGTCATCGGCGAGTGCTTCGAGGGGGAGACGCTCTCCGGTCTGATCCAGCAGGCGGTGCTGGAGGGCAACGTCGAGGCGGCGATGCGCGCGGTGGAGGAGCGCACGGACCGGGTGCCGGCGGCAGTCGCCCGGCAGCAGGACCCCGCTTATCAGCAGCAGGTCGCCGCCCTGCTTCCGGCGTTGCGGGGCCGGACGGAACGGGCCGAGGCCGAGCGCATCCTGCCCGTCTATGTGACCAACTTCGCCACGTTCGCCGCCCGGCACCTAGGGCTGACCGTCGAGGGCGACCCGACGGGCGCATTCAGCCTCGCGGGGCTTCACGGGGGCGGGGCCGCTGAGGCCGTGCGCTTGGCGTTGCTCGCGCACCCGGAGGCGCTGCGGCGACGGCTGACCTTCTATCGGGGGCAGGCCGCGCCTGCGGCGCCCGGCGGATCGGCGGCCGCGATCCACCTGCACCCCGGCGAGCCCGTCTACGAGGCCCTGGCCACGGCGTTCCTGGAGCGGTTCGGCGCGCTGGCACAGGGCGGCGGCCTGTTCGTCGACGGCCGAGCGACCCAGCCGGCGTTCTTCGCGCTGCTTCGCGTGACGGTGACCTGCGACCAGGGTGTGGGCGGGTGGGGGGATGTGCGGGCCGAGGACGTGGCCGAGCGCGTCGTCGGGGTCCGCTGCGGTCCGGATGGTGCGTTCGGCGAAGTCGCGGCGCACCTGTTGTTGGACCTGGACGCCCGGCCTCCCGAGGCAGATGGGGCAGACGCAGTCGGCGACGGGTCCGACACGGTCGAGATCCACACCCTGGAGAAACTGGCGGAGCCGGAACGGCTTCGGGAGTGGGGGCATCGGGTCGTCGGAGATCGGCTGCTGGGCGATGTCCGTGACGAGTGGATCCGCCGCGACACGGGGCGGCGTGACCAGCTGATACAGGCGGCGAACCTTCGCCGTGCGGAACTCCTCGAGCAACACGACAGGCTCTGGCAGGCGCTGCAGCGCGGGCAGCGATGGAAGAGTGCCGAGCTTCACCGCTGCCGACAGGAGTTGGACGCGCTGGACGGGCGGCGGGACCGCGCGAGCGCCCAGATGGAGGCCGAGACCGCCAGTCTGCGGGTGGAGCGGGTCGAGGTGCTGGCGCGGGCGCTGATCCTCCCGGGTGTGACCCCGGCCGTGGGTCTGAGCCTCAAGGAGGTGGAGGACGCCGCCATGGCGGCGGCGCGGCGCCACGAGGAGGCGGAGGGGGCGGTCGTGGAGGACGTGTCCGACCCTGTACGCAAGAAGGGGTACGACCTGGTCTCGTACCGGTCGGACGGAACGGTGCGGTACATCGAGTGCAAGGGCCGGACCGGGTTTGGCGGGTCGATCGAGCTGCTGGGGAACGAGGCGCCGCAGGCGCAGCACCTGGGCGAGAAGTACTGGCTGTTCGTGCTGGAGGGCGTTGGTAGCGGAGGCGAACGGCCGCGCTGGATCCAGGACCCCGTCGGCACCGGCCGGGTGGTGCCGATCGGGGGTTGGCGGGTGCGGGTGGGGGAGGGGTGAGGGGGGGCCGGGCCTTCAACGCCAAAAGGACGCATGCGCGCCCGACGCCCCTCGCTCCATTTCCAGATGATGTTCTCTCCCGGTGTTCGCGGTCATCGGCTTCCCGGGGGGAAACCTTGTGGGTGGGGCGAATTCCCGGAGGCGGCCTCGGGCCCCGGCGGGTCCTTCCGTGGTGCTCCCTTGGGAGGGCGTCATGGCCAGCGGCGAACTTTTGCGCAAGCTCTTTCAAACCTATCGCCGGCGCGACGACCAGGGCTTCGTCCAGGTCGCCGAGCGCATCATCGCCGAGGAGCGTGCCAAGCGACACCATGCTTTGGCCGACGATCTGGCCCATATCCTTGGCGGTACGGCCCCCGCATCGACCGCTGCGCCCCCTCCCGGGGTTCTCCCTCGGCACATGGAGGTGCTGCCCAAGGACCGGGAACGGGACAGCCTCCTTCTGGAAATCCGTCAGCCCTCGAATTCATTGGCGGACGCGGTGCTCACGGAAGAAAACCGCCAGGCCCTCTTGGAGATCATCCGGGAGTACCGGCATGGCGATCTCCTCCGCAGTCATGGCCTGCGGCCTCGGACGCGGCTTTTGTTCTGTGGGCCTCCCGGTTGCGGCAAGACGCTCTGCGCATCCGTCGTCGCCGGTGAACTGGGCCTTCCCATCCTGTACGCGCGCTTCGACGCCATCGTCTCGTCTTACCTCGGGGAGACGGCGGCCAATCTGCGCAAGGTCTTCGATCACGCCACCCGCGGACACTGGGTTTTGCTCTTCGACGAATTCGACGCCATCGGCAAGAGTCGTGACAATTCCAGCGAGCACGGGGAACTCAAGCGCGTGGTGAACACCTTCCTGCAATTGTTGGACGGCTTCGCCGGGGATAGCATCGTCATCGCCGCCACCAATTACGAGGCGCTCCTGGATCGCGCCCTCTGGCGGCGCTTTGATGACGTCCTGGCCTTCACGTTGCCGTCACGGGATCAGGTGCGAGCCCTGCTCGGCTTGAAACTCTTGGGAATCCGGCATGCGGAAGTGGACTTGGATCTGTTTGTGGACGACGTCGAGGGACTGTCGCACGCCGACATCGAGCGAATCTGTCAAGATGCGATTCGCGACTGCCTCTTGGCAGGGGGTGACATTCTTCGCGCTGAACATCTGATGCGCGCCATCGAGCGCCAACAGCGGCGTGCCCACGTGGTGGAGGGCGCAGAGCGGGAAGCGCGGACCCGCGAGGAGATCGGTCGGTGAGCATCAGCCTGTTCCCGCCCGAGCGCCACCCCCACCTCGGCCTCGTTCGTGTGCTTACCGTTACCCACATCTGGGGTGTTGTCGAATGGTGTCGAATCATGTCGATAGATTTTAGTCCAGTTTCCAGGATTTTCCCCATGATTTGGAAGCCTGATCGCCAATTGTCTCCGTGTGGTAGTGGCGTTGGGCGAAACCTTCCTGTGGGCCATGCGGGAGTTTATCTCTGCCCGCTTCGGTGACGCCCGGCTCCGACTGCGCTTGGCCAAGTT
>Ga0209012_1002233_pt1 | contig 17434 bp, 9 predicted proteins | sample RS3BMetagenome_FD_184735 | JGI IMG/M metagenome (GOLD analysis project Ga0209012, IMG submission 184735) | Ferric oxide microbial mat and aquatic microbial communities from Rainbow Spring, Yellowstone National Park, USA - RS3B (SPAdes) (version 3) ...
AGAGTGCCAGTTTACCTTGGCGGGTAGAACCCAAGGCTGCCTGGATTCCCAACTGGCGAGCCAGATCGTAAACCACCCAGACGGCCCCGCATGACAAACCCTGCTGCAAGGAGGCGTCACGCAGCGACGCCAACGCCGTAAGATCGCCTTTGTGTTGCAACGCCAGTTTGATAGCCTCAATTTCCTGTGGGGTGCAATGGGAGATATTGGCGATGGTACGGTGTTTGACCTTGCCGTCAACGCGAAAGGAATCACGCAGGAGGTGTCGAATGTACTTACCGGATTTACCTGTATCCACATGCATAGTGGCCACAGTATAACACACATATAGCACAAAGCAAGCACAATATTAAACACATACGCGAATATTAGTGGCTACACACAAAAGCGAAAAACATACATAAACTACTATAAATAAAAGAGTTATGTAAAAAAGGCCTTGGAACATCCGCTGTAACCCCCAATCGCGGTCCCCCCCCCTGTAACCTGTCCCCTGTAACCTGTAACCTAAAGTCCCGCTATCCGGCGGACGTTTTCTTCGGTATATAGTACCAGCGGACCCCGGGCGCGTGGCTCGGTTAAAATGGAGATTCTTCAATGCCTACCTATTCTTACAAAGCCCTCAATGCTTCCGGACAAACCATTAAAGGCGATGTTGATGCCGCCAGTTCCGATGAAGCTATTTCCAAGCTGCGGGCCCAGGGCAATTTCCTGACCGAGCCGCCGCGGGAAAAAGGCGTCAAAAAAACCAAGGCCAAAGCTGGTGCCCCCGTCGCCACCGCGCCAGCCGACCAGCAGTTGTCCAGCTTCGCCCCCAAAAAGAAGAAAAAGGGCATCAATGACATCACCTTTTCCATCGGGAAGGTTTCCCGTAAGCACCTCACGCAGTTCACCCGGCAGATGTCCACGCTGCAGGACGCCGGCCTGCCGATTCTCCGCTCCCTGAAAATCCTCCAGCAGCAACAAAAACCCGGCCTGCTTAAAAATACACTCGAAGCCGTCGCCGCCGATGTTGAAGGCGGTATTACCCTCTCGGAATCCATGAATCGCCACCCCAAAGTCTTTGACCGCCTGTATGTCAACATGGTTCAGGCTGGTGAAACCGGCGGCGTGTTGGATGTCATCCTGCAACGCCTTGCCGACTTTATGGAAAAAGCCGAAAAGCTCAAACGCCGCATCAAAGGTGCCATGATTTACCCCATCGTCGTGGTCTCCTTCGCCATTCTGATGGTCACCGGCATCATGATTTTTGTTATCCCGAAATTCAAAAAATTGTTCGCCTCATTCAAGACGGGTCTGCCGCAAATTACCATCATGCTCATGAACTTCTCCCACTGGGTAGCCAAGGAGTATGGCTGGGCCTATATTATCTTCTCTCCCTTCGCGATATGGTTTCTGCTGAAAATGATCGGTAAAACAGGCCCGGGCCGCACCGCGTTGGACTGGATCAAACTCCGCATCCCGGTCATGGGGAAAATTGTCTCCAAAGGCACCGTCGCCCGGTTTACCCGCACGCTGGGTACCCTGCTGGCCGCCGGCGTGCCGATTCTCGAAGCCATTAACATCACCCGCGATACCTGCGGCAACAAAATGTTTGAAAAAGCCATGCAAAGGGTCCATGACGCCATCCGTGAGGGTGAAGGCTTTGCCACACCCCTGCGTAATTCCCGTGTGGTGGATTCGATCGTCGTCAACATGATTGACGTCGGCGAAGAAACCGGCGACATGGACAAAATGTTGACAAAAATCGCCGATAATTACGATGAAGAGGTAGATGTACTGGTCACCAGCCTCGTAAGCCTGTTGGAACCCATCATGATTGTCGTGCTGGGCACCATCGTCGGCTTCATCGTGCTGGCCGTGTTCCTGCCGTACATCAAACTGCTGTCAACAGTCGGCGGCGGCGGCGGCTAGGGCCGTAGGCCCGTAGGTGACAGGTTACGGGTTACAGGGGACAGGGGGGCCGGTGGGTTTATCCCACCGGATATGTTAACCGGCGGGTTTAACCCGCCGCTGCGTAGTGCCGGGAGGGGTGGCGGGTTAACCGCCCGGCCCGCTGGGCGCGCGATAATGTGTAAAGGTGAAGTATGAGAAACGATGAACAGAAATCAATGACCACGGATCACGGATCAGATACAATGATCAATGATCAAAGATCAAAGATCAATGACCAAAAACATGGAACTCCAAAAGGATTGCTCACTGATCATTGCTCATTGATCATTGAGCGGCAACGCCGCGCCCGTAACCTGTCCCCCGTAACCTCGTCGCGGCAACGCCGCGCCGCCCCTGTCCCCTGTAACCCGTCACCTGTAACCTCGTCGCCGCGGCCCCGCCGCGCCTTTTCTCTCATCGAGCTGCTCGTCGTTATCAGCATCATCGCCATTCTCATGGCCATTCTGCTGCCGGCATTATCCAAAATTCTCTCCGAAGCCCACGGCACCGCCACGCAGGAAGAAATGTCCGCCATCAGCTCCGCCTGCCTAAGCTACGAAGCTACGTTTAATGCCTATCCCGGCCCGTTCAGCGAGAATGATATTTCCAACCAGCTCGTGACATACACCGGCTACGGCCCCAATGGCCAGGGTGCCACGAATGTTGTCCAGCACATCACCGGCACACAAAACATGCTCATCGGCCTGATGGGCACGCTCTACGAGGCCGGCTCGCCCGCCACGCCGCCAACCGCAACCCAGCTTGGCAGCAACGATTATCTGACAATCACGGATAACGGCACAACTGTTTACGTCACCAACCCTCTTGGCGGCGGACCCATTGATTACGGCAATGGCGGTGTGCAAAAAGCCTCCTTCTTCAACCCGCAATCCGTTGACCTGCTCCCCGGGCCGCCCAGCTTGGCCACCACCTATGCAATGAATGGAACCGCCAATCCCCAAGGCGGTGCCGTGATGACTAACACCTGGTTCCCGACGCTCTATGATTCCTACCCCGATGGCCTGCCCATTCTCTATTACCGCCGCAACCCCGGCATGCCTGGGGCAGCCGGTTATCCTGTTGACCTCAATGACAACGGCACCGGAAATCTCTTCGGCGGTGCCGCCGCCTACTACCTCAACGACAACGCCGTCTACACGCAGGCCGCGTCCGCGACTCTCGCCTCCAGCAGCATCTACGCCAAGGAAAACACGACCTTCAACCAGTATTATTCCGCCTACAATACCGCTGGTTCCCAAATCACCGCCGCCCAGGCCGCCGCCAATTTGGCCTATACCGTTGACAACCCAACGCTTACCGCCAACTTGACGCTAAGTACCGCCAACGCTGCGGGGGACTGCAACTCCCAGGGCACCCCGGTCCAAGGCGATTTCGTTCTCATCAGCGCCGGTGCCGACCAAATTTACGGGTACAACACCAGCGGTTACACGTTTGGCAACGTTCCCATACCAACATCCGACGACATCGTAGTCTTTGGAGGACAGTGAAGCGCTTCGCTTCAACGAACAACGAGCAACGAACAACGAACGGTGAGATATGATTAATAAAAGAAAAATAATGAACCCGGAAACGTTGAGCGAAGCGCAGTGCCGCGTTTCGTTGAGGCCGCCGCAGCGGCCGTTTCGTTGTTCGTTGTTCGTTGATGAGCGTAAAAGCCGCCGGGCGGCTTTTACGCTCATTGAGGTTCTCGTCGTGCTTTCCATCATCGTCCTGCTGATCGCCATCCTCGTTCCCGCCGCCATTCTGGCGGAACGTTACGCCTACAACAGCGCCACCCAGGGTGATCTCGCCGCGCTTAGCCAGGCCCTTACCATTTATCATTCCGATTTCAAAATATATCCCGATTCCGATTTGTGCTACAGCAGCAAACTTTACACCGCCGCACCATCCTCGGTCTCCATTCCCCAGTATTCCGCCTTCGATTACCTCACCGAATGCCTGACCGGCTACCTCCCCGGTGAAGAGGATGGCTACCCGACCTCTTCCGTGGGCGTGAACGGTTACAGCGCCGGCAACATCTCCCAATGTGCAGGCTTTACCATGCAGCCCTACAAAAAAGTTTACGGCCCCTACATGCCCGTGAATTCCCAAAATATCACCCCCGATCCAGCCCTTGCCGGCAACTATTATTTCTCCGGTGATTTTCCGCCCACTACCGGCGCTCCACTCCCGATTCTTTATTTTTCCGCCACAACGTCGCCATCAAGCTCCGCCGTTTTCGGCACCACGCCCGGCACGGGCGTATTCTGCCTCGCCGATAATTCCACCACCGCCACCCAAGGCGTGGGCGTGCCCAAAGTGGGAACGGCGTTGACCCCATCCAACGCCCCATCTGATGTTTCCAGCAATGATGCAGCGTATCAGCAATACCTGTTCCTCCAGGTTGTCGGCGATAAAACCGGCCTTAATAACGTGTCCGGAGGAACCATCACGGGCCGCAACAGTTATCTGCTCGTGGCCCCCGGACCATCGCAATTGTATTTCACAGCCGACAACCTGGTCTATGGAGGACAGTGACGGATGAGGTTACTGGTTACAGGTTACAGGGGACAGAACGGAGGGCGACGGAGGTTATAGGGGACAGGGAGGGAGGAAGTTGGAATGTTAGCCGGCACATTTATGTGCCGCTGCGTAGTGCCGCGACCGGGTACGACGGCTAACCGCCCAGCCCGCTGGGTGCGCGACAATATGTGAATGGTGAAATATGAGAAACGATGACCGAATATCAATGACCAATGATCAAGGATCAATGATCAATAATAAGGAAGTTCCGCCGTCAATGATCACGGCTCACGGATCACGGAACAATAATAAGGAAGTTCCAAAGATATTGATCAGTGGTCAGTGCTTCCCGGCGCGCCGGGATAAACTTTCGGCCATTGAGCGGCCCTGCCGCGCCAACACTGTAACCCGTAACCCGTTACCTGTGACCTCGCGGCAGCAGCCGCGCCGCTCCGCGTCTCGTCCTGTAACCTGTAACCTGTCACCCGTAACCTCGCCCCGCCGCTCCGCGTTTACTATGGTCGAACTCCTCACCGTCCTGGCCATTATGGTTATCGTCGCGGCAATCTCCATTCCGGCCTTCGCCGCCCTTTTTGCCGGCAACAACATGGTTCAGGCCCAGAATCAGTTATCCACCGCCGTAGCCGGTGCCCGCACCCTGGCCATCCAAAACCATACCGATGTCGCGCTGATATTTTTTGAAGAACCCGGCCACACCGGTGAAACCGCGTATGCCTATGAACAGGCCTCACCTGGCCAATCCGGCAGCCCCGCATCTACGACTTTTTTTCAGCCCATGCCCGACGAGTCGATCCAATATTTGCCCAAGGGCGTCTACGTTGCCACCCTCGTGGGGACAGCCAACAGCTACGGCGGCGTAAACAACTCCGATAACGGTTTTGCGATGCCGCCACAGCAACTGCCGGCCCTGCCGCCAACGGCCACGCAATACCAACCCAATAGCAATGCCAGCCCGAATGCCGCACCCCTGCGGGCCATTGTCTTCGACGGCAACGGCCAACTTGTGATCATAAACTCAATGGTGCCCCAGCCCCCGGAAACAATTGACTCCCCCGGTACAACGACTGCCATTACGTGGTGGGGCAACGCAACACCAACGACGGCGGAAACGTACGCTTTCGGCCCCAGCGCTCCGGGCTTCGTCCTCTATGAGCCGGCAAACTGGCCCAACCCGCTGCCAACCGACCCCAGCACCGGCGCCGCCTATACACCCGGTGCCTACCTCGCCGCCAACAGCGATATTACGATGATCAGTACGTATACGGGAAACGTTATTCAATGACCACGATAGGTTACGGGTTACAGGGGACAGGTTACGGGGGGGGCGGGCGAGCCGGTGGGGCCTGTCCCGATGTCCTGTGGCAGGAGATCGAGATCGGGATTATCCCACCGGATATGTTAACCGGCGGGTTTAACCCGCCGCGCCGGGACGCGTAGAATTAAGAAGGCGTGTTATGAAGACGAATATGAACAAGAAGCTAGAAGTGAGAAGTGAGAAGTTAGAAACAAATGTATTGATCCATGATCAGTGCTCATTGATCATTGAGCGGCAACGCCGCGCCCGTAACCTGTCCCCCGTAACCTCGTCGCGGCAACGCCGCGCCGCCTTCAGCCTCGCCGAAATCCTGATCGCTATTTTCGTATTAAGCATCGGCCTGATCATGATCGCCGCCGTCTTCCCCGTCGCAGTCAAATGGACCGCCCAGGATGCCGAAACGTCCATCGCCCAGGTCATCGCCAAAAATGCGGTGGCTACGCTCCAAGCCCAGTACTCGCCGTATTTCTATAGCAATTCCAACGTTCCGTATGCCATCGGCCCGTTTGTGTACTCCTTTGGCTCCAGCCAGCCCTACCCGGCTTTTGCCAACCTCGCACCGTACCCCACCGGGCCGGCGAACCTCGCTACGCCGCCGGTTGGCCAATACTATTGGACGGCAGTCGTCTGCCCGGCCGCGTCAACACTCTCCGGCACATCGGGAATACCATCTGGGGCGGGCCCTGCGAACGGCATTTTCACGGTTGCCATTTTCGTGTTCAGCAAGGGTGACGCCAACGACACATTTCCCACAACCGCACCCCTGCCATCCGGCTCGAACGCGTACGGTGCCAGCCTGATCGCGCCGTACACATTCTACCCGGTACCGGCTGTGCCGCCGCTGCCAATCGCACCGTATCTGCAGTATCAGAACTTCGCTAACCCGATAGCCCCGATCACGGCCTCGTACTACCCGCAGGTATTTGCCGAGCCTTGGAATCCCGGTGTAGCGGCGGATGCCCCGGACGATACCTCCTTCCCCATGGGATCACTGGGATTTGACGCCACCAGGGGCCAGGTGTTCCGAAAAATAACCGACGCCAATAATAACATCATCGCCTCCGGAGGCGCGACCGCTGCCGCTGGCGGAACGGTATACGGCCCGCAGCCACAGATCGGTGACGAAATTATTTTCGCCCCGCCTGCGAACAACCAGACCGCCAGCCCATTGATATATGTGTACGTAACAACGGTGAACTTGTGACAATGATCACGGATCAATGACCAATGATCAATGATCAATGAGTAGTGAATAATGAGTAATGAACAGAAACAAGGAGTTCCGAAAATATTGATCAGTGATCCGTGGTCATTGGTCGTTGAGAGAAGTTAGACGACGGAGGTTACAGGTTACAGGGGACGGGTTACAGGGGACAGGTTACGGGGGGGGAGATGCGAGCCGGTGGGGCCTGTCCCGATGTCCTGTGGCAGGAGATCGAGATCGGGATTATCCCACCGGGAATGTTAACCGGCACGGAAGCCAATGAATAATGAGCAAAAATGAGGATGGAAACAAAAAGCTTTTAATAACGAGTAATGAATCATGAATAATGAAATAACGAATTTGGACACCTCAGCTTTTACGCAAAGCGCAGCGCCGCGTCTCATTAAGTCCCGGCGTCCCGGCGCGCCGGGATCTCATTGCTCATTGATCATTGAGCGGCCGCGCCGCGCCCGTAACCTGTCCCCTGTAACCTCATCGCGGCCCCGCCGCGCCACGTACCGCAGGCGTCCCGCCTGCCCCCCTGTCCCCCGTAACCTGTCCCCTGTAACCTCGTTGCCCCGGCAACGCCGCCGCGCCGCGGGATTTACCCTCGTCGAAATGCTGGTCTCCTTAAGCATTTTAATCATTCTCATGGCCGCCGTGGGTGAAATATTCAGCCTCGCAGGTCGCACCGTGCGTGTCGGCCAAGCCACTTTGGCTGCCATGAGTTCCATTCGCGCTGTGGAATCTCAAATCGCCCATGATGTTAAACATTTAGATACCAATGGCTTTCTGGTCATTCGCGAACGCTATTACGCTCCACAGTGGCAACCCGCAGTGCAATATGAGCCTGGCGATGAAGTACAATACAACGGCGACTTTTTCCTCTGCCAGCAGCCTAATACCACGCTTCCAACCCTTGCCGGTACGCTCCCGCCATCCGTCCCCTACAGCGGCGTGTCAACTGCGGATTGGCTCCTTTTGCCGCAACCCTGGAACGCGACGATATCCTACAGCAACGGCGCAACCGTCATATACGGCGGCGTGTATTATGTCTGCGTTGTCAAACCACCCGGCACCACCACGGCCATGCCGGGGGCCCCCGGCACAACCGCCATCTGGGCCCAAACCACCGGCTACCCAATATGGCGAGCCGACCAGATCGGCTTTCTCGAAACCGGAAACTTTCAGGACCGCACCGGTGGCGTGCAGTCCGGCAACGCCACCATGGCCAGCTACCTCACCGCCAATAAGGCCATTGTCTGGTTCGGCCAGCTTAGCGCTTCCTATGGCCAGACAGGACTTAATTACACGACGGGGGCCTATACCGCGCCGGTCGACACCATCCACCCGGCCACCTGGAACGCGGCCTTCCCCAACCAGGATCAATTCGAGCAACCCTATTGGCCCCAAAAAGCCTGGATTCCCATGGGCACGCCGCCCTCCGGGCAAACCAGTGGACAGTTCTATTTTGGCCGCCAAGCCATGCTGTTGATCCCCGCCGGCACGCCGTCAGGCACAACCTACGGCGTTCTCCCCCCGGGGGGTGGTGCCTTCGGTTCGACGGTCTACAACAACCCGTTCTTCCCGCTCTCCTACAACACCCCCAGTTCAACCGACACCACTGCGGCGCAGAACGGTGGCAGTTCCGGTTACCCGATGACCATCAACTCCGAGACTGGCTTGGCGTCCCACCAGGCCGAGTACAGCACGCTCTACGGCAATTCCTATGCCACCGTAACCTCCTCTCGGCTCGACGCCGCCTACGACGCGATTCCCACTTCGATCAGCGCCTTCACGCTCCTGGCACCCAACGGTGAATCGGTGAATTCTCCCGCTGGCACCGGCACCATTGAAGGATACGTCGATGGCCTGGCCGACACCCCCGTGGCAACTGCGTTGAACGCCACAAAGAACCTGACCGCGGTATCGGACTTTTTCTGCTACCGCTACGCCACGCTTATTGCTCCCGGTGCTTCTGAAATCGGGCTAACCGCGTTACCGGCCCAGCAAATGCTGAACGCCTATTACCGTATGTCCCCTATCATGCTCCAGGGCGTGCCGAGCTTCGCGGTGGATTGGACTGACGGCAACGTGAACGATGGCACGCAGGCCTACCCAACCCTGAGCCCGGCCCCCGCGACCAATCCAACGTTGAATTGGTACGGCATTGACGGAAACACAACATCGCAGTCCATCCCCGCAAACCCCGGCGGCCCCACAGCCCCGGTTTCGGGAGGATCGGCCCAGTTGGCCGTGAGCGGCAATAGCAGCAGTGCGCCTGGCTACGTGACCAACGTGAACAGTATCTCCTACGTCTTTTATGCCGGCAATAAATCCGAATGGCCCAAGGCGTTGAGAATTACCTACTTGGTGACCGACCCCAACAACCGCCTCCAGGGCGGACGGTTTGTCACGCAAGTGATCAACCTGCCGCAGTAGCGGCAAGGCCGGGAACCTAGAACCTAGAATCTAGAACCTAGAACCTAGAACCTAGAACCTAGGTTGACGCATGGATGCGGAAATCCCGATGACGATGGGATCGGCCAATCGGGAAGTTAGAAGTGGCGAGCCGGTGGGTTTATCCCACCGGATATGTTAACCGGCGGGTTTAACCCGCCGCGCCGTCGCATAAAGCCGCGACCCGAAGTTTATCCCGGCGCGCCGGGACGCGTAAAATAAAGAAGGTGATGTATGAAGACGACTAAGAATCCAGAATCCAGAATCCAGAATCCAGAAACTCCGAACAAGTTGTTCGTTGTTCGTTGTTTCCCGGCGCGCCGGGATAAACTGTTGTTCGTTGAGCGAAAGCGCCGCGCCAGTACTGTAACCTGTAACCTGTCCCCCGTAACCTCGTCGCGACAGCGCCGCGCCAGTACTGTAACCTGTAACCTGTCCCCCGTAACCTCGTCGCGGCAACGCCGCGCCAGTACTGTAACCCGTAACCTGTCCCCCGTAACCTCGTCGCGGCAACGCCGCGCCAGTACTGTAACCTGTAACCTGTCCCCCGTAACCTCGTCGCGGCAACGCCGCGCCGCCCCTGTCCCCTGTAACCCGTCCCCTGTAACCTCATCCCGCCGCGGAATGATATTGCTCCTCGTTATCGCCCTGCTCGTTCTCCTGGCTCTCATGGGCACGGTCTTTATTCTCATGGCCAGTGCGGACCGCAAATCCGCCTACGCCAGCAATTCCTCCGCCAGCTTAACTATGGCCCAGCAGGGCGTGCTCAACACCGTCCGCGGGCTGATGCTTAACCAGACGCTGGATCAAAGTAACAACACCTACGCCGTGGGGCATTACAATCCCCTCGCTGTCACAACCCCACCAATCGAGCCGGCCGGCTACGTGCCCAACCAATATTCGGTTGTCCAGGGAACCACTGGCCAGATTGCCCGCTACTGGGATTATCCCGAAATCGGGCCAATCACCACCGCCACGCCTTCGGACGCACAATTTTACCAGTCGGTTATCGTCCAAGGTGCCAACGCCGGCACGCCCCCTCCCCCTACCCAATACGCGCCCAGCGAACCCTGGCTGGTTTCCACGCTCCCATACGAGCCGTTCTCCAACTACGCGCCGGGTGAGAGGGTCTATTTCTGCACGCCCCAGACCGTCTATCCCAACCAGCCGCACCAAGGCCTCCCTGTTGCGCGGGCCGTGGGTGTATACATTTACGACGGCACCGCAAACACGGTCTCTTCGGAAACCCCACCGGGCACCGGCGCTTGGGTGTCCGATCCCACCTCGCAGGTCGCCGTCCCCGCCGGCGAGGCAACCCCTTTCGGCGGCCCCGGTACTATAACCACCCCCTTGATAAGTTGCCTCTCCCCGTACCTTTATGATCCAACTACGGGCGGTTACGACATTGGCTACTCGTTCAGCGGAGCGGCGAACCTTCCGGCGCTCGGCGGCGGCACCGTCGTGGTTCCTAACGCTTCTGTTGTCGAACCCCGCTGGCAATTTTACTCCACCAACAATCCGCAATTGACCAAGCTCGGTAGCTCCACCGACGCCACAGGCCCCGACGCCATGTGGAATCTCCTGCCCTACAGCGACCCCAATGGCACGCGCTATCGCTTCGCCGTCCGTATTGTTGACACCTCCGCAATGCTGAACGCCAACACCGGATGGATCAGCAACGCGTTTTCCACCTCCGCCGCCAATACCGCCGAGGCCTCGGATCAATACGCCAAATGCGGCGCCTTTATCGCCTCCGCCCAGATACTCAACGCGCCGAACTTGGATATTGACAACCTGATCACCTACGGAACTGGTGCCGAAAGCGGCTACTCCGATTACACTTACTCCGCGAAGTACGGCTCGCCGGCACAGCTGGGACTTGGCGGATCGCCCCCCGGGCGATCCGGATACTACGGTGCTTACCCGCCTGTCGGATCGTTCTACAGCCTGCCGGTTTGGCAGGGAATATTGAACGATTATGAGCAGCAATACCCGACCAATGGGCCGCCAGGCTATCTCGCTTCCACAACACCGCCGGCGACCTATTCCACAGCGCTCTTCGGCACCAACAGTGAAATGGATTTGCTGACCGGCGGTGGCGCGGGCGGTGCTCCCTTCGGCTCCCCAACTTATTCCCGCCTCGCCACCCTGATGCCGGACACCTTCGGCCTCCCCTTTGCAGCCGCAGGCAATTACTTCGGCTCTGCGTTCCGCAGCCTCTACACCGACTATTCCTGGAGCCGGGATTACGACGCCGTGACAATCAAAAAGGCCACCGCGCCCGTCGGCGGTGGCTCTGTGGCGGTGACCGCAGCGGTTACGGCGATGCAAACCCAAATTGGCCCCTCGCGGCTTGATCTTAACAACACCACCCCAACGCAGGCTTTCTGTACCGAGCTTTACGAGATGCTTGTGGACTGCGGCTTCAGCTACCCGCACGCCGCCGCGTACGTGGTGAACTACCTCGCGTACCTCCAGGGTAACGGGGCTGTTGCCATCGGCGGGGTTGACTACGCCGAGCCCCCAATTATCCAATACGTCGCAGCCCCGATCGGCGGCGGGCCTCCGGGAGAATTCCTGCAAGACCCCGCAATCCCCAGCAGTATGGCAACGGCCGCTTCATCCGGCTGGGCGCTTTATTGCATGGCCAGCGGCTTAAACCAGTCGCCCGCAACTGCCACCCCCGACCAGAATACCTACGTGGGCCTCACCGCCCAGCCCTTTCTTAACGAGCTTGAGGTGCAGATTAAAACTAACGGCACCGCCGGGAGTTACGCCAAGGCTGGCGCGTCAATCCAGCACTGGACCTTGGAGTTGATAAATCCGTACCCCGGATCAAACCAACTGAACCTCACCGGTTGGCAGGTGCTGGTGAATGGGACCGTGGTTAACGGCCAGATCACTTCCGGAACAGCACTGCCGCTTGCCAATCTTACCGGTGGCACCTTCCCAAGCGGCGAAATGGGATCCTACAGCAATCCCGCGGCAACCGGTGGCGCATTTGCCGTTCTGTTGTCGGACACCAGCGACCCCCTTATTTCTGTTGGCGTCAAGACCCCAACTGCAACCTCCAATCCCGGCCTAGCGAGTATTCCAGCAGTTGGCAGCATGCAACTGCTGCGCCCGGTCCCCAATCCCACTGCCCCTAGCACGGTCAGCTACGCCGTCGTAGACGCGCTTTCGTATAATTTTTCCGGATTGACATTCACCACCGCGACGACTTGGTATTCGGACGTGCAGCGTAACAACGCCCTGGAATGGAATTGTGACTCATTTCCGGCGGGGGTCGCAATGGCACCCACCCTGCCACCCCAGGCAACGCCGCTTACCGCCGCCCAAGGCGGCCCGGGTGCTGTCAACACAGAGCCGGTGGTGACACCGGGAAACCCCGGCCTTCCCCTGTTTGATCGCATCTATTCCGGCGCGGTTTACGACGGCGCTGGAAACACGATCGCCCCGCTGGATACAACCGGGTTTATCAATCTCGATGATTTCAATTGCATCGCTCGCGAAACCAACTATGTCGATTCAGCAACCGGGACCGCTGAGACCATCGCCGACCAGATTAACGCCAACACGCAATATCCCGCGCCGACCCTTCCCTACCCACCACCTACGGGCATAACCTCGCCCCCGAGCGTGTCCAGCCCATTCGCGTACACCACCAGCAATAACGGTATGACATACGTGAACTACGCGACCCTGCAAGGTGCCACGAAAGATCCCACCTTCCCCAGCGAGATTTACGATTCGGCCCTGTATTTTGACTTCGCCTACGACCCTCGCGCTGCATACAGCGCAGCCACCCAGGCCCCGGGATATCCAGAAGACCCAATCCTCGCCGTGAATACAGGTGGCTCCGTCGTCCGGACATCATTCGGCGAAATGGCCCCCAATATTCTCTCGATGATCAGTATCTCCTACCGCACCGGCAGCCCCGCCAGTGCTGCCCTGCCCAATGGAACGGCGGATTTGGTGCGCCTTCCGGGAAAAATCAACATCAATACCGCCGGGCCGGATGTGCTCTATTCTGCGTTTTCCGATGACGGAGCACTTTGGAACGCCCTCTCGCCAACCGCTCCGTATATCTCCAATCTCGTGGATGCCGCAATCGCCTTCCGCGATCGGCTGCCCGCAGGAGCCAGCGTTCCCATTTTCACCAGCACCGGCACGACCGGCAGCACCAGCGCCACCACAACCATGGCCCTGGCAGTGAACCCATTACTTACATTTAACTACAATACCCAAGGTTACCCCGGCACCGGCTTTAGAACCCGCGCCGACCTGCTCACGGCGATGCTACCGATTATCGACACCGCAGGCAGTCTTTACGCCGGCAGCCTTGTCCCCACGACCCTCCAACAGCGCGACGCCGCCTGGGCCGACGTGGCCAATTTCCTCACCGTCCGCAGCGACACCTTCGCCGTCTATGGCCTCGTGCAGGCCCTGCGCCTGAACCCGCTATATAACACCGCAGTCGCGGCAGGAACGGCCGTCTACAATCCCACGGACTGGTACAACGCCAACCAGGGAATCGCAATCGGTGCCGCCCCGACGCAGTACAGCATCTCCACCGACCCCACCAACCAAAACGCCGAATTCATCCTCGAAGGCAGCCGTCGTTTTATCGCCATCGTGGACCGTTCCTATTGCAACAACGGCGCAACCGTCCAACCTCACATCGTCGCACTGAAAATACTACCGCAATGACGCTTAAGCGAGGTGACAGGTGACAGGGGACAGGTGACAGGTGACAGGTGACAGGGGACATCCACATAGCCCCCGGCTCCGCCGGGGGGTGGGGACATGGCATGCGAGCCGGTGGGTTTATCCCACCGGGAATGTTAACCGGCGGGTTTAACCCGCCGCGACCGCGGGTCGCGCCGGGACGCGCAAAACCAAGAACATGCATACAACCCAGAAACCAGCGCTGCGCTCACTGATCACTGATCACGGACCACGGATCAATAATCACGATGTCTCGTCCTGATATTGACACCGTGATCAGTGTTCATTGATCATTGATCATTGATCGTCGCCATGCCAGCCGGATGAATTCACCACAAAGACACAACGTCCGGGGAGTCAGAACCTACAACCTGGAAATTAGAATTATTCGGAAACGCTTCGCTGCGAGTGGGGGGGGCAGGCGGGACGCCTGCGTTACGTGCTAAATGCCCTGTGCTGAGTGCTGAATGCTCACTTTTGTTCGTTGCTCGTTGTTCGTTGCTACGGCATTCGCGCTATCCGCGGTCCCCGTCCGTTTACCGGAGTTTATCCCGTGCGCGCCGGGGCTACCTCCCTGTGAATCCGTCGCTTCCCCGATATCCACCGTTACTAATCCTTATCGGGATGTCGTTGTGTCGTTGTGTCTTTGTGGTAAACATCCCGCCACCGTTGCTTCTTGCTTCTTGCTTCTGGATTCTTCGTTGGTTGCTCGTCGCTCGTTGCGCCTCATCCCCGGTTCTGTAACCTGTAACCCGTCACCTGTAACCTAGTCCGGCGCCGCCGAGAATGCAGAATCTCCGAACAAGTTGCCCGTCGTTCGTCGCCCGTTGATCGTTGATCGTTGAATTACTGCCAATACTGTAAAAGGCCTCCTAACCCAATGCTCGGCCAAATCTGTGAAATCTGTGCAATCTGTGGATCACCCCGTCGCCCATTGCTCATTGTTTCCCGGCGCGCCGGGATAAACTGTTGATCGTCGAATTACTGCCAATACTGACCAATATCCCGGCGCGCCGGGACAGGCTTCCAATACTGATCAATACCGATAATACTCAAATCCCTGTCGCCCGTCGAGTCTCCGCCCCGCGCGGCGCTTCCATATTCTTCTAACTCCTAACTCCTAACTCCTCAATGCTCGGCCAATACTGACGTTCGCCCCCCGTTTACAACCGTTATACAATACTTCTTGTAGCGTCAGGAAAGGATCGCGAATCATGCGTATTGCCATGGCCCAACTCAACCCCATCGTCGGTGATATTGCCGGAAATACCCGTCGTATCATCGCGGCCATGGACCAAGCCATTCAACAGGGTGCCGAATTAATCGTAACGCCGGAATTATCCGTTATTGGCTATCCACCCCGGGATTTGCTTCTAAAACCCACAGTCTTGTGGCAAATGCGCGAAGCGGTGGATCGCATTGCCCGGCACAGTAACGGCATAACCACCATGGTGGGCTACGCCCAGGAAAATCCCCAGCCTTCGGGCCGCACGCTTTACAATGCCGTCGCTGTGGTGCGTGACGGCAACGTGCTCCACCGCGGAGTTAAAAGTCTTTTGCCAACCTACGACGTTTTTGATGAAAGCCGATATTTTGAACCCGGCCCCAAAACCGAAACTGTGATGCTCGGCTCGCAGCGCATCGGCTTATCAATTTGTGAAGATTTATGGAATGATCAGCAGATTGTCGGCCGACAGATGTACCACTTTAATCCTGTAGAGGCACTGGCCAAAGCGGGCTCGAATATACTCGTCAATATCAGCGCTTCGCCATTTACGCTGGGGAAAAATGATTTCCGCCGCAAGCTCATTAGCCACCACGCCCGACGCTGGAACATGCCCATTATCTACGTCAATCAGGTGGGGGCCAATGATGAGCTGATTTTTGACGGCTGCTCCATGGCCTTTGACGCCTCGGGAAATCTCCTCGCCCAGGGCAAAGATTTCCAGGAGGATCTGGTTATCTTTGATTTACCCGGGCCTGTGAAGCTCGATTGTCCGCCCCCGCGCACCGGCATGGCTTCCATCCACGCGGCGCTGGTGCTCGGATTACGGGATTATGCCCATAAATGTGGTTTCAAAACGGCGGTTCTGGGGCTTTCAGGTGGCATTGATTCCGCCGTGGTCGCGGCATTGGCGGCAGAGGCTTTGGGGAAAGACAATGTGACCGGCGTGGCCCTGCCATCGCGGTACAGTTCTGAGCACAGCCTAACTGATGCGCGGAAACTCGCCGAGGCCATTGGCATTCACTTCCATATTCTCCCCATTGAAACCGCGCACCAGGCCATGGAAAAAACCCTCCAGGACTTGTTTGATCATGCGGCCCCCGGCTTGGCCGAAGAAAATCTCCAGGCGCGCATCCGTGGCAATCTTCTCATGGCCTTATCCAATAAATTTGGCCACCTCCTGTTAACCACCGGCAACAAAAGTGAAGTCGCCACCGGCTATTGCACGCTGTATGGTGATATGTGTGGCGGCCTGGCGGTGATCAGTGATGTGCCAAAAATGATGGTCTACGAATTGGCCCAATACATCAACCAGCAGCGTATATGCACGGGCGTGCCGGCGGCAATTCCGGAGGGATCCATCACCAAACCGCCCAGCGCGGAATTGCGGCCCAACCAGACCGATCAAGATTCTCTGCCCCCATACCCTGTTCTCGATGCCATTTTGCAACTCTACGTCGAAGAGGAAAAATCCGTCTGGGAAATCATACGCGACGGTTTTGATAAAGCCACGGTTTTGCGCGTGGCCCGGCTCGTGGATATCAATGAATATAAACGCAAGCAGATGCCGCCGGGATTAAAAGTAACATCGCGAGCCTTCGGTTATGGCCGCCGCATGCCCATCGCCCAACGCTATGACCCCGCCGCAATGGCACAAGAACCAACATGATATTTCCGGATTTCTCTTCACAAGGAGGTAGCCCCGGCGCGCACGGGATAAACTCCGGGAAACGGAGGGGGACTGCGGATAACGCGGATGCCGTAGCAACGAACAACGAGCAACCGACGAAGAATCCAGAATCCAGAATCCAGCGCTGCGCTCACGGACCACGGATCACGGACCAGATACAATGATCAAAGATCAATGACCAATGGTGCGCCGTGATAAGGCGTTAGCCTGACTTCCCCCTGTCATGAGCAAAAGTCCTTGATTTACGGCCTTGCCGCACTAATGCACTTGCTACATTCAACCCGGTGCCCAAGCCGGCGGCTGGGTAAAGAGTTCCAGCAATCCCAGTTTACC
>Ga0209012_1002234_pt1 | contig 17423 bp, 26 predicted proteins | sample RS3BMetagenome_FD_184735 | JGI IMG/M metagenome (GOLD analysis project Ga0209012, IMG submission 184735) | Ferric oxide microbial mat and aquatic microbial communities from Rainbow Spring, Yellowstone National Park, USA - RS3B (SPAdes) (version 3) ...
TAAAGAAATCTATGAATTTGTTTTTCATCTCTTCAATTGCTAGCTCATCCATAAGCATCCCTCATTTACTATGCTGCTTTGCCAGCGTAGAAATCAGCCCCCTCCATGCTTGCTTTATTTTTATTGCTTATAGGAATTATATAAATCTTTCATATCATTTCTTTGACTGGCTTGTACGCTGTACCCCTACTTGGCTAACTAATTGTTATATATTTCTGCTGTGTTTAAATAATTTATATTATTTTTTTAGAGTGATAGGATGAATATAGAGCCTCAGCATATAAGAGTTAAAAAAGGAGCAATAGGAAGGGCGGTGGTTGTAGCAGGGGATCCAGAAAGGGTTGTATTTATTTCGCATTTCTTGTCTAGGCCCAGAGTAGTGAACAGGCACAGATTCCTTGTGTATACAGGTTATTATAAAGGCAAGAAAGTGAGCATTGCGTCTCACGGTATAGGCATGCCGTCAATGTCTATAGCAGTAGAGGAACTGCATGCGCTTGGCGCACAGACCATAATTAGGCTTGGCACTGCAGGAGGCGTTGCAGAGGATCTTGTATATGGTGATGTGGTTCTGCCAACCTATGCTGAATCAACTCCAGGAGGCACCATTGGAGAATACTTGGGCAGATCCAAAAAGAGATTCTTCCCTGATGCGAAGCTGATGCGCGATCTCAGCAAAAATCTTGAAAAAGAAGGGATAAGGCCAAGGTATGGAGGGATATTTTCAAGCAATGCGTTCTATGCCGAGGGCAAAATAAGCAAGAAATATACTGCTGTAGAGATGGAGTGCGCAGCACTTTTTGCACTTGCGAAGTTGAGGAATTTCAGGGCGGGAGCTGCGCTTGTAATATCAGACAGTATAACCAATAAGGAAATGGGCAGGATGCTTAACAGCACCGAAATGAGCCGCTATCTAAGCAGCGCCACAAAGGCAGTTCTTGGAACACTCTCGATGTATGCATGAATTTACCTCTATCTCTTCAGTATTAGGTAAAGGCTGCCATCTCTCATTTCTATTATGCCATTGGAACTATTGAAACCCAAATTGTTTAATTCTGCGAAGTATTTCGCCTGTACAGCGGTCATATTTTGTGATACAAATATGTTTGCCATCGATTCCAATTTTATTTCACTAGCAAGGATTGCTGCAGTATTCTCTATTGAAAGTGCGGCATGCAGTGCAACTCCAAGCCATGCAATGTAAAACAATGAGAGCACTGTTGCCATTGCCATCACCAGGCCATAGAAAGACATGAGAACACCTATACACCGACTTCTATACATGCTTCGCCTTCTTCAATAGGCATGCACTCTATTTCATATGCACCGCTTAGGCTGCCTACCGATCTGTTGTTTACTACAAACACAATGCCGCCTTGGCCGTATACATGGCTGTAATACTGAATGTAACTACCAAGGCATGTTGTATTCCCCTGCGCAGCATAATTTATGCATGATTTTAGAGTTGCGTTGGCATTTGCATTGCTTTCTATGTCATAAATTTCTGCAGCGGCTGAGGTTTCCCTGCTCGCAATGTAATTCTCGCTGCTGTAGCTGTTCAATATCATTGACGCAGAGAGTGTAATTCCAACTACCAGCATAAGCGAAAGCAATGCTTCTACTGTTGCAAACTGCGCTTTCACAGCTATCTACCTGTGATATTTATTACAGATCCATCATAGTCTGCAGTGGTGTTGGCAATAGGAAGAATTAAGTCTGCATCTATTCCGTATTCTAGAGGCTGCATAGGTGTGCATTCCAGTGAAGAGCCCACAACGCTGCAACTGCCTGTGCCCTGCCTTGTACTTATCAGTTTATCTACACTGTTGATGTAGGCGTCTATACTTGCCTGTATCATTGATTGCGCTGATCCTGAAATAGAAGTTGTGTTGTAATATGAAAGTAGCGCATACATGTTCTCCTTTGCCTGAATATAAGTTTCGTAATAAGTTTCGTTTGCTGCAGCATAGGATGTGCTGTTTTGGATTATATGCATGCCGCCTCCGATAGAGGAGCCGCTTATCCACGCAACATGCGCGTTTCCAACAGTCATGCCGTTCATTGTAATATTTGACATGCTAATCGAACTCTGCAGTGCAGAGGACATGGTATAGTTAGGTACGCTTAGCGAAAGGTCTATGCTGTAGAGGTAGTTTGAAGGATACTGCCCCGCAGTGCTTATATTGTAGCCAAGCCCTATTGGGACTATGCAGGTCGTTGAATCTGGCCCTTGGTTTGTAGTATAGCAGTAATCGGAGAACATCATGTATTCCCAAGCGTTGTTTGTTCCACATTGGACGCTTATTGGCAGAGGGTTGTACCAGAAGTTATAGAGAGTGCAGTGGCCCCACATCTTTATGCCGTACAATTCTGCAGTATCTCCAACATGGTATGCTACTTTTTCGCTCCTGTTTGATATGTAAGCTGCAGGTGTTGCACTGAATGCAAAACTAGGGTATGATGCAAGTGTTGCCTCGGTAATGCTGCCATTGTGCAACCCACCGCAGAGTGCAGTGTATTTGAGCTGCACAGTGTCTACCCCACTTACAATAGGCTCGAAGGCTATATTCGCTATTCCGATATTAGATATTTGGATTTTTTCAGTGCTTGTTTGCAGCATAATAGAATTTGAGACTGCGGACAAGCTTGCAGAGCCATTGCTGCAGCCATAAAACACAACCTGCATGCTGCTCTTACTACCTATAGTGCTGTTCAGTGGCATGTAGATTATATAGCCAAAATCTGCGCTGGTATTTGTAGCTTCTGCAGTGTAAGGCTGGCTTTCATTCTTTAGCAAGTTGCCAATTAACATTTTCTGGTGGCTGATACTGCTACCGTAAATGGCAATAACACCTGCAATCAGCACACCTATTATGCTTAGAGTAAGTAGGAATTCAAGAGATGCCTGAAGTTTCATTTGCATATTTTACCACCAGTATATAGATGCCGCCTGATACCGCAATAGATCTGCATACATAATTGATACCGCAGCCTGCAGGTGCTGCATCAGATGCATTAATCATTTCTATATCTAATCCGCTTGAAACCTGAACTGCATTCAGCATGCCTGAAAACTCTTTAATGCCAAGATCCTGCGATGCAACTGCTATCTTTTGGGATTCCGCATACAGGTAAAGCATTTTTGAACTGTGGATTGCTGAATTTGCTATATACTCCTGGCCTGTAACCATGCCACTTATGAAAATTGATAATGCAATTAGAGTAATTGAAAGCCCCATGATATTATCTGCAGAAACCAGAAATGCCTTTTTATTATGTGTAAAAAGTTCTTTAGCAGTCACTGAGACACCCGATTGCACAGCCCTCGCAGAGTGCAGATGTGTTTTCAAGAGAGCTTTCAGCCATTCTGGACGAGGCATTTATCTCGTTCGCCAATGCTGATGCCCTTCCACTGATAACCACAAGCATGTACAATATTGTAGCAAGCAGCAAAAGTGACACTATCATTGTAAACAGTATCTCCAAAGAAACCTGCAGGTGCATATAGTCAACCCTCCTCAAGTTCAAGCCTGCCTTCATTGTTTAGAATTTTTACATATTCTGTTGCTCCGCCTGGGCAGAGTAGCTTGCTGTCTATTGAGATGTTTTCAATAAAGTAAAACACACCGTATTTTGTTTGCAGTTCACCCCCTGACAGCGAGGAATTGCACATCCCTTCAGGCACAAAGACGCTGAAGGAGGCTTCCCTGCTGCCTGAGAGCGCCTCGCTGTTTACTAACTCTACAAACTCATACATTTCATATCTTGCGACTCCAGAGAGCAGCGCCTTTGAATATGTGGCGTAGATGCTTACAGAAGCCAGCATTGATACTGATGCTAGCGCTATGTACACCAGCAGTTCCAGCGAGAGCTGCACTCTCATCCATGCACCTAAGCCGAGTTGCTTGAAAGTGCGGTAAGCTCGTGGGCTATTGCCTGGGCAATACTCATGTTTGTGCCGTTCACTACTATGCTGCTTACTACAGAGCTTCGCAGGCTTACTACCATTGCCAGTGCTATGGCAATAACAATGCTTGCAGCAGCAAGCATCATTATATACTCCAGAGAGCCCTGCGCCTTCATTCTTTTTCTGTTTTTTGGCATTTTATTCACCTATATCATCTTTGCAAGAAAATTTGAAGTGAAGAAGAACAAGATTGCAGCAGTTACTACAGTAGGCATTGCCTTATATGCTACAGTTTCTGCATTTGCATCGTAGTTTGAGAAGAACGAATTAATTACTGATATTGCAATTATGTAAGCTATTGATATTTCGCCTAATTTCATACCAATTAAGGCAGAGCCATGCATCATGCTTGCAGTGCTACCTATTATTGCAGAAGATATGCCGCTGAAGACAGGGAAGAAGAACATTATGCCCATCTTTGAAACTGCGGACATGCTCTCTACCTTGGATGCCACTGTATTCCTTTCCTCCTCCTCTGATTCAAGACGCTGCTTCAGGAAGGAAAGCTGATTGACAATATTGCTGCCCCCTTCAAGCCCCTCTGAAAGGACTGCAAGGAGCTCGCCGAGTGGCGATTGCTGGGCTTCACTGCCTGTTCGTGGCATGCGCATTTCTGCATGGTAGAATTTTCCTCCCATTGCATAGCTGCGCAGCAGCCTGCTTAAGAGAGGGGAGAAGGTGTATGAAGATGCTGCTGCCCTTTCTATGGCGAGGCGCAGAGATCCAGAACGCTTGTAGTTGCTCTGTATGCTGCTAATGAAATTTATCAATTCTGAGTTCTTAGGCGAGTCTGCATTACGTCTGCCAAGCAGGTATGCTGCAAATGCGATGAACATTGATGGCACTGCAACAATAAATATCCTGTCAACTATAAGCAGTGAGAGAGCAGATGCAACTATTGCAGTAATCTTAAGATACTCAGCCAATAAACCGCCTCTCAAAAGCAAACATTCCGAATGCATATGTCAAAGGAACTACAACAAGAAGGACAACAGACAAAGCAAGCAGACTTGCATAGCTGCTTGAGATTATAGAGCTGCCTACAAACAGAAATACTATGAATGAGGGTGCTATCGCAGAGAGGAACATATTAAGAGTGGCATACCTCTGCATCACGCTTCCCTTTGTTGCGTTCGAAGCCTTGCTTGAATATTTGTAGCTGTCTATGAACTTTGCCATTGCAGCATATACATCATCATCCCATGTAAAATATGAACCGAGGCAGCCACATCTCGCAATACTCTCGTTGAATGCTGAAACTGCGTCTTTTCCTAACATCATGCGCCTGTACGAATTTGCTAGCATTGCTTTTATTTTGTTGTTAGTCTGCAGTGACATTGCCTTTCTAATGCTTAATAGAAGCGGTTCTTTTCCCTTGTTGGCTATGATATACTCAAAAGAGTCGATCATTGCTGATTGATTTTCCTTGTTCTGGGCTTCTTGCACAAGATATTCATGGGCTTTATAGGAAAAATATGGAGTTGGGACACAGAGCAAGGCGAGAATTGGAAGCCACAGGAGCCCGTGCATGCCGTTTATGGTTTCTACTAGAAGCCCCAATACCAGAGATGATAGTATTATGGCTGCAATTTTATGAATCTCCATCAAATGTCACTATATTTGTATACCTTATCAATGAAACTCAGAGTGTCTGTTGGGCCTGTGCTTATTTCCTTCAGATATGACGCCCTTGCTTGCATCTCCTTTACTGCCGAACTCTTTGTTACTGAATGCTGCCTTGAATATGCAGCTATCACTTTTGAGTTCTTTAGTATCTCAGTGTTCAATTCACCATTTTCTACAATCTGAAGTATGCTTACCGCATCATCTCCGAACGCCTGTGTCCCATCTATTTCTTCGGCCCTGCTGAGCCACTTGTATTCTGATATGCCAGAAAGGGTGCGCTTGAAATTGCTTTCTTGTCTCACATAAACCGCCAGGTCAAGTGCAGATAGCGCCTGCCAGTCAACATCCATTGGCTTTGTGACAAGTCTTTTCAGTATCGCTATACCGCCTTCGTTGCTGTGAAGCGTTGTCATGAACGGTATGCCTATGTTTGCCCCGGCAAAAAGCTCCTTGGTTTCTGAAGATCTTATTTCACCGACAACCAATCTGTCTGGCCTCATTCTGAGTGCATTTATTACCTGCTCTCTTGTCTGCACCATGTTGTAGTATCTTGATCCATAGAGTGATACTACATTAGTAACGTTTGGATAGAATTTCAACTCGTTAATGTCTTCTTCTATTGTTATTATGCGTTTGTACTTTGGCACAAATGATAGGAGGGCAGACATCAGTGTAGTCTTGCCACTTGCAGGAGCGCCTGCAATTATTATGTTTAGATTTGATTCCACTGCAAGCCACAGGTATGAAAGTACGTTTGCATTAGTCATTCCACCAGCCATTAAGGCTGCAGGGCTCATGTCCTTCCTGCCTCCAATTCGTATTGTGGCTGCAGGTCCGCCTATTGCATACGGCTTTGCCTGTGCATGCACCCTTGCATTATCAAGTTGCGCATCTATTATTGGAGTATCCTCATTGAGCTCCTTTTCTGAAGCTGCTATGAATTTGTTCAGCATACGGTAGAATTCCGAGCTGCCTGCGAAACTCATGTTTGTGGTGCAGTGCCCGTATCTTGCATGGTATATCTTGATAGGCATTGTTGGCTCATTTACCTCTATCTCTTCAATGTTCTGCCTGTCTTCAAGAAGTATACTTATGGCACCATATCCCACCGTATCGTGGACTACAAACTGAGATAGGTAGTCTGCCCTGTCAAGTGGCATATGCAGTGCAAGCTCGCCTTTTGCGAAGTCGTGCACCTTAGTCTCAATAGTCACTGCATCCTGTGCAGCATTATCATCAGAGAATAAGTTTATCATTTTTGCCTTTACTTCGCCCATCAGCTTCATTTCGTATGCTGTTATGGGCTTGGCATTGTAGTTTACTATATAGAAATATGAGCCATTGCGCTTTATTATGGCACGCGGTATCTGCAGATGCACTTCTTCTGCAGCTGTAGCGGTTTCTGCACCCTCTATCCGGAACGTGATCGGATCTGTATCCTTGATGGCGCTTGGTTCGTGTCTACTGAACAGTCTCAGATTCAGCATATTACCACAGTATAATAATATTTATTAAAGTAAATTAATTATATTACACTATACTAATTTATATACCTTGCGGATTTTTAATACGAATAGTATAATGCATAAGCAAATGCAGGCGAATCCCCAAGCGTTAAGTATAAAAATATATAATGTCATATAAAAGCAGATAGTTATGGTTCTCAAAGATAAGGATGGCATATGGCTTGTGAGGAAGCTACTCAGCAGGCCAAACTATGCTGTGCTGCGGCTTCTGCTTGAAAAGTCGCCTAGGACGACTAGGGAAATATACGCTGTTCTTGGCAAGAAGTTTACAAGGAAGACCCTTATAATAACGCTAAGGGAACTCTCAATGGACCTCAATGTGCTCCAGCCTACGCACATAAGGACAGATCGTGGTTATGGCTTGGGCTATGGCATAAACCCGAAACTGAAGGATGTCGTCAAAGGCATTGAAAAATTCGAAGCAGTGGTTGAGGAAGCCACCAGGCTCTGACTCTTTTTATTCCTTAGGGAACGTAATTTCACCGTCTTTTATAGTCTTAGATATGAACTCTATTTCCATCTCTTCTAATGGCAGCTTTGCCATTTCCTCGCCTATTGTCTGGTCAAGATCCTCAATCCCAGAAGATCTCACTTTGACAAGATAGTTCCACTTGCCTATCGGTATATAGACAGACTCAACATTCTTTACAGCGGAGAGCTTTGCCCCTATCTCATCTTTTTCTTCGCGGCTTATATTCCTCTGGAGCTTGATGAATATGAACGACTGCAGCCCTTTGCCTATAAGCTTCCCATCTATCTTAGTGGTATGCCCTACTATAACACCCTCTTTCTTAAGAGCTTCTATCCTTCTGTAAACAGTGGCGTTTGTGGTGCCTAGCGCCTCTGCAATCTTGGAGAGCTTCGGGGTAAGCATATCAGAGCGCTGTATGAGCTCTATTATTTTCATATCAAGCTGGTCGAGCTTCATGTGATCATCTAATATACATTTGAAATATTATGCTCATATGCTTTTCTCTGATAGATACAGCAGTATAGCCTTTTCTATCAGCATCTTGTTCTTTGCCTGCTGCCATACCACGCTTTTTGGACCGTCAATCACTTCTGAGGTTATCTCTTCTCCCCTGTGTGCTGGGAGGCAGTGCATAACAATTGCATCATTCTTAGCATATGAGAGCATCTTTCCATTCACCTGGTAAGGAGAAAACTTTGCCAGCCGCTCCTTAGCCTCATTTTCTTCTCCCATGCTCACGAATGTGTCTGTATATATGACATCAGCATTTCGCACGCCTTCCTTTATGTCTGAGTAGGCCTCTACTGAAGAATATTCCCTTGCCTTTGTAAAGTATACACTGTTTGGCATGTAGTCCTTAGGCCCCACAAGAGAAATCTCAAGCCCCATCTTTGCACCTGCGAGCATCAGCGAGTTTGCAACATTGTTTGCTATATCACCTGCAAACACCAGCTTTATGCCGCGCAGCCTTTTCTTTATCTGCTGTATTGTATATATGTCGCTGAGAGCCTGGCATGGATGCTCAATATCTGTAAGGGCATTTATTACGGGCACAGTGGAATTATTTGCAAGTTCTATCAAATCGCTGTGCTTGAACAGCCTCGCCGCTATGAAGTCTACATAGCTGCTAAGCACCTTTGCCGTGTCTGCCACTGTTTCTCCCCTTGAAAGCTGAGATGTCCTCGCATCTATGTAAATAGAATGACCTCCAAGCTGCGCCATGGCAGCCTCAAACGAGACCCTGGTGCGTGTGGATGGCTTCTCGAATAGAAGCGCAAGAGTTGACCCTTCTTTCAGCGACATTTCAACAGAACCGGCCTGGAGATTGTCCGCTATCTCAAATATCTCTGTTATCTGCTCCTTTGTGAAGTCGTCAACGCTCAGGAAGTTCATATTCTCGCCTAACCAAATATTGCCCCAAATCCCTCCTCAGCCTTTGTGCGCTCGTCCTCTATCGTCTCTATAACTTTCCTTTCATTATCCTGATCAAGCCTCTTTATGCTCTTTATGTTGCCTTTGAGCTTCTTTTCTGCAGCATTGAGGAAATCATCGCTAGCGCTCAGGTATAAGAAATATTTTGAAGAATCCATTGAAAGGGATGCACCGTCCCTTAGAAGGTAATCCTGCCTGGCGAATATTACATTTGCCTCTGGATCGTTCTTTATCTTCTTCAGATCTTCTTCTGTGAGCGCCTTGTCTAGATAGGGATCATATTCTAGCATTTTCTTAAGTGCGCTAACTTCAGATGCATCACATTCATATACTCTTGCAGGCACCACAATCACTTTATTAGCCTTGCATTTATGCTACCCTCCCTACCAGGCCTGTTTATAACTACTGCCTTTCCTGCTTCAGTTTCTATAACACTGCCTTTTGTTATAATATTAAGCCTTGCAAAGTTTCTGTTGTCCTTAGACTCAAGCACTCCTATTATTTTCACTTTCTTGTAGCCGCTCTCTGTAAGCATATTCGCAAATGCAGCGTGCTTAAGCTTAGTTAGAACCTTTCCTCCTCTTGAACGGGTGTGCTTTATTATGTTCTTGCTGCCCAGCTTTGTGGCTACGAAATAATTGCCTATCTCGTGTCTCCGCTTGTCCCTGCTCTTTTCTAGCTGCTTGCCGTTACCGCTAGACTTTCTGTTCGGCTTTACATGCAATTGTACTCCAAATTGTGCCATATTACCATCTGTATATGTAAAATATTGTGACGCCCTCCCATGACTAAAGGTCATGGGCTTCCCCTGTAACAAAGGGTTGCAGAGTATGTTCCTGGTTCATCGACGCAACTTGCGATACTTTTTGCATCGTAGAGGTCGCATCTCCAGAGGCGTTACTTCCCCCTTGTCCAGGGGTAGCTCTTTTGAGCATCTCCATTCTATTCTTTATTACCAGCGCAGAATTTATATCTCTATCTATTGTTAGCCCGCCTAGGTTGTTGAAATTTATATCTATATCATGTAGACACCTTTTCGATGTTCCTAATTATATCACCGAAAGAAAGTAACCCCTGCTGTAGGGATTAAATTTAAAAATTCAACAAGCTAGAAAAAGACAAGGCTTAAGGAATATTAAAGCTGACATTTACTATACTGTTACTTGGCCCTGTTTCAATAACTTGTGATTGAAAAACGTGCAGAATAAACATTGGAGGACATATTACTCCTCGCACGCAGTAAGGGCTTTCTGCTCCGGAGATCGTTACATTATAGTAAGAGTAGGGTTTCAAGTTTGCAAATATAATGTGCTCTGCTGTATTACAAGGAACTATTGACCAATTTATAATACTAGGAATTGCCACATTGCTACTATTACCTGTTCCGGTAATTGAAACATTTGACTGTGGTTCTACTACCGGTCCTGAAACATTCTCTACTATCTGCCTTGGAGCGTTGCACTTACGTATAACATAAACAGGTACTGAATAATTTAATCCGTTTCCTGAAATGCCAACTTTAAGGTTTACAACACTAGATATAGATCCCATTATATTTATTGATACCAAAACTGCTGCATTGGGTGGTGTTTGCTGTGTTTTGCTTTGAATAAGATAAAATTGGCTCAATATAACAATCATAATCCCAATGGTGGTAAGTGCTGATACACTTATAGTTATGTATATACTTGCATTTTTCATATTTCTATAATTTATTTTAAAGCATAAATATCTTTCCTAAAAAGAAAAAGACAAGGCTTAAGGAATATTAAAGCTGACATTTACTATACTGTTACTTGGCCCTGTTTCAATAACTTGTGATTGAAAAACGTGCAAAATATACATTGGGCATATCGATCTTGGCGGGCAGTAAGGGCTTTCTGCTCCGGAGATCGTTACATTATAGTAAGAGTAGGGTTTCAAGTTTGCAAATATAATGTGCTCTGCTGTATTACAAGGAACTATTGACCAATTTATAATACTAGGAATTGCCACATTGCTACTATTACCTGTTCCGGTAATTGAAACATTTGACTGTGGTTCTACTACCGGTCCTGGGGCGCTGCATTTACTTATAACATAAATAGGTAATGAATAATTTAATCCTGAAATGCCAACTTTAAGGGTTACAACACTAGATCCCGTTATATTTATTGATACCAAAACTGCTGCATTGGGTGGTGTTTGCTGTGTTTTGCTTTGAATAAGATAAAATTGGCTCAATATAACAATCATAATCCCAATGGTGGTAAGTGCTGATACACTTATAGTTATGTATATACTTGCATTTTTCATATTTCTATAATTTATTTTAAAGCATAAATATCTTTCCTAAAAAGAAAAATATAGGATTCTAATATTTACATTTTATCACTCTCGTCAAATTCACAAAATTATATCACATACCTTATGAGATACGCAAGGCATGAAAATACGTGTATTGTGACTTTTTTATTTCTACAAACCTGTTCTTTGCAAGGCTGGACATCTCCTTCAACCTTCAAAAATCCTCTCTATTGCCCAGCGCTTCTTGTAATCTTTGTCTCTAGGTTCTTCTGATTTACGAAAGCGTCTTCCATTCCGTGCAATTACAGGTATTACATTGTCGTAGCGCAGTGTCTACTTTACTTTGGAAGGATCACTGGCAGAATCCGCAAGGTACTTAGCCTCAAAACCGAATGTAAACATCTTCTTTGCTCCTTCGTAAAGTTTTGAAAACACTCTACTATCATGTTTATTTTCAGGTTCTATTGCAGGCACAAGAGGTATCTCTTTTTCTGCATCTGCATTTGGGTGCAGTTTGTAGCCAAAGAAATATTCAACCTTTTCATTACTTCTCTGCCTCTTCTTTGGTATCGTCCTAACTCCCCATCGTGCATAAATGTCCTTACGCGAATATGCAGGTACATCTGTACTATCTTGTGCAATCAGCCTTAACTGCCTTCCCTTCATTGCGTTTTGCACCAACCAATAATAAAGTTCCTCAAAGATTCTCGGATCAGATCTGCTTCTTACTTTGGAAAATATTGAGGGGTTTGGTTTCCTTTTGTAACCAAGCACTCTGCCTATTGGATTTACTGCCATAAACTCTGCAAGTTCCTCGTCTGTCAGGTTCTCCTGCTCTTTTATTACGAGTGCAACAATGTGTTTTGCAAACTTCTTCGTATGTCCATATCTCTGCACGATAACGCGTGCAGCCGCGTATACCTCTAGTATTTTATTTTTTATGGTCGCCTTATTCATTGTAGTCACCTTATTCATGACTATCCCTACTTACTGCAGGGGTTTTGCCGTCGAAGAGAGAGAAGGTAACCCCTGCTGTAGGGATTAAATTTATATTCGAAACGGAGGTTTTTAAAAATTCAACAAGCTAATGGTAATTCTTTCACGTTTTGGCAGGCTATTGTATGGAAATGGCAGACGGGCATTTCAATTTCGCTAGGCCGGCAGCAGCCGTATGTTCCTCAAATGCCAGTTTAGAGGATGTGCTTAAGGCTGCAAAGCTGCTCTGCAAGAGGGAAGATTTTGTGCAGCTCTTTGACTATAGCAGCAGAATAGTGCCGAAGCTTATGCCTGCATACATAAATGCTGTTTTGAGGTACAGGGAAGGCTCTGCCATAAGCAGCAATATAGGCATAGAGATGCTATTGCTTTTATGCGGTAGCACAGACATAAGAAAAGCCATAAAAGAATGCGGGGCAAAGGAGGGCAATAATTTCATAGTCTTTGCATCTCCTTCTGCATTGCTTAAGAAATTTGCAAAGGCATCAGGCGTGAAGGTAATCAGAAGTGTCAAGCTAGATATTGATTTTGAAGAGGCAAGCGCAGTCGCCAGAGTGATGCATTAGCTAATTACAGCAAAAGCAGCGCGCTGACAAAGGAGAGAACAAAGCTTAGTACGGCTATTCCAATCCACGTGCCAACTATTACTATAGCAGGCTTCTTCAGCAGCAACCTGTGTGCATAGCTCATGCCTGCTCCATATATGCTTGCAGTGAAAGCCTGAGTGTTAGAAAGCGGGACGCTGAATATTGTTGCAACCTCTACAACAAGCAGAGATGAGATCTGCGTGCTCACAGAGCTCATATACCTTATAGGTATTATTTCATTGCCGATGCGTTTGAGCTCTGCGCTGCTCAGAACAATGCTTCCTACCACAATCGCAGCTACCACAAGCAGCAAGCTGTATATGCTTTCAGGTATTGACGCATATAGAAATCCTATAGTATTTGCCCCAAGCGTAAATGCTGTGAAGAATGCAGATACTATAGAAACAATTTTCAGGTTCCTCACTGTGTCCCAGATGTGCCTCTTGTTTATTGTTTTTTTGAGGAATTTCATCAATAAAATTGCAATGGCAAATGCAGCGACAGGCGCAAACACCCAAAAGAGAAGCATCTTGGCTACATATATGGCACTTATGCGTGCGCCCTCAGCAACACTTATGCCTAGGGCTATGCTTGCAAAACTCATAGAAAGGGACTGCGGCACGCGCATCTTGTGGGCTATGATGAATATCACAGTAGCGATCACGAGTGCATCCAGTACTAGCAGCTCTGGCTTATATGGCATAAGCGCCTCTATGCCTGCCTTGAGCATATGACCCTGAGCTATGAATCCAGAAATGTACCCCAATGCTGCTATTGCCATGCCTCCCTTTCTGCTTACTATTCTGCTGCCCACCACACTGCCTGTGCATGCAGCAAGATTGTTGCCTGAAACAAAAGCTACGAGTATGAAAGCAACTGTGAATATCAGTAGCAGTAGCAACAACCAATCATCATGATATTATAGAGTCCATTATAGACACAAGCACATCAGACGCATCTTCGCAGTTGTCGAGCATGTTGTCTGCATAGTGTGCAAGCTGTGAAACATGGTAGAATGTTTTGAAGTCGTTTATGCTGCTGTATGCAAAATCGAATATGCCGTCTTTTATTTCGTCTCCCTCCTCCTCAAAGTGCTCTATCTCCACATGATGCTTCTTTACTATCTCAAGGTTTTCATTATGCTGCATCTTATAAAGCGATGACATTGCGAGTGCGCCGATGTCGCTCATCTTTAATAGCTGCGACCTCATATAATGCCTTATCCTCTTATTCCTAGGCTTATACCTTAGGAATTCCCTTGCAAGATTGTATATTGAGTCCACTATATTATCCTCTTTGTCTATGTATTCTAAGAAGTCGTCTATAAGGTTCGGGGCTATAGAACCAGAGGTTATCATGTCTGATAGTCTCAGCACTTCGTCATCGGATTTCTTTTCAAGCATCTTTATCTCATTTATCACTGTGGGTTCCTCTATAAGTGCTTTCAGCTTAGAATTGGCTTCTATGGCAATCTTTACTATCTTGCTGCTCTCGCTTATTATGCCGCTTTCGCCGCCGTTAAAGGCTTTTCCTAAAAGTCCCACACAAGCGCCTCATTTTTCTCCAACATTGTCCCTGCCTTCGCGTATTGCGCCTCTCATTTGAGCTGCCAGCTCCTTTATCTTATCTATATCATATTGCGCCTCTTTGTCAAACAGTTCGCTGTTGATGCTTATCCTTTTCTCTATAGCATCAAGAAGAGAGAGCCACTCCTTTGACTCTATGTTTATTATTGAGAATATTTTTTTGTCAACCAAGAGCTGCTCCAGAAGCGCTATTATCTCCTTGTTCTCTGCACTTTCCTTCTCGTCTACAGCTGCCCTGGTGCTTATGTCAGATATGATTTTCTTTATTTCATCTGTAGGGAGTTTTGCCTCCCTGTCCATAGAGACATGTTCTATGTCACTGGCGAATGATCTTATCAATGAGGCAAGCTTGGAAAAAAGCTCCTTTATACTTGACAAAATAACACCTATTGATATATATGCATCTTTATTTTATATCTTCCTTTTCCTCATATTCCGCTGCAAGCACCTCCTCTATACGCATTGCCTTCTTTTTTCCTATTTTGTCAACAGTCACAAGCTGTTCAGGGCCTGCGTTTATTACCCCTCTTACGCTCTTGAAACGCCTTAGAAGCGCATGTGCGAGCTTCGGACCTATGCCAGGTATTGATTCAAGTATCAGCAGCTGCCATTGATATGTAGAATAGGCTTTCTTTATGCCCACTAGCCTCGGCTCATGCATGCTGTCTGCCTGCTCCATCCTTGCTATCTTTTCTATCAGCTCTGCTGTCTCCTCCTGGCTGTTTGAGAATATAACCTGCACACCGTACTCCAGATAAGCCCTCAGCACTGCACCAGTTATTGCGTTCTTGTTGAGCCTGAAATCCTCAGTTGACTCTATAAGCAGCATAGGCTTTGCAAAACTCTCTCTCAGCCTTGCCAGCTGGTCGAAAAGCCTTGAATTCATTATAGAGCTCTCGAAGTCGCCTGCCGACTTTCTTTCTATGCATGCCCTGTCTGATACAATATAGTCTCCGGCTGGCACAGTTGCATACTCTATCTCAATGCCATGCGCTGCCAGCTCTTCTGGTATGACCATGCTTCTTTCCCTTGTGTCTATTATTACCCGAACTTGCATAGTAATAATTTGCAGCGCACATAATAAATAAATGTCAGTGCATAAGTCTATGCTACAAGTGCGGCGATTCAATGGCACAGAGAAGGAGCAAGAAGAAGAGGCCACTCAGGGAAGAATACATGCTCAGGGAGCAGCTAAAGATAGAGGATGAAGCATTTGATGACAGAACAGTCATGAGGCTTGGAGATCTATTTACTCATGGTATAATATCAAAGATACACTTTCTTACTGCAAGGGGCAAGGAGGCAGATGTGTATTTGGCTGATCCTGGTGACAAAGTAGAGGAGGAGCTGGTAGCAGTCAAGGTGTTCAGGATAGAGACTTCAGATTTTGACAACCGAATGGTCTATATAATAGGGGACCCGAGGTTCAGCAAGATAAAGCACAACATATATTCTGTGGTAAATGAATGGTGCAAGAAGGAGTATGGAAACCTGAAGATTGCCCAGCAGGCAGGCGTAAATGCGCCTAAGCCTTACATGTTCTCAGGCAATGTACTTGCAATGGAGTTTATAGGCAGCAATGGTGTGCCTGCGAGCATGCTCAAAGACGTCAGGTTAGACAACCCTGGTGAAATTCTTGCAAGCATACTTTCAAGCATAAAGAAGCTATACAAAGCAGGGCTTGTGCATGCGGACATGAGCGAGTACAATGTACTTGTAAAGGATGGAAAGCCCTTCCTTATAGACTTTGGGCAGGCGGTTGTCTTGAGGCACCCAAATGCAATGCAGTTCCTGGAGAGGGATGTGCACAACATACTGAACTACTTTTACAAGGAATATGGCATTTCATATAACTATGAAAAGGCAATTAACGAAATAGTGCAGTCACAAGAACAAGGAGCCTAGATTTTTTGAGATTCTAGAAGAGATTTTATTATTATGTTCATGTGGCCTGCCTCCCTCATCCTCCTGTATGCATAGTCTACCCATCTGCTTCCAAAAGGCACGTATATGGCAACATCTTCCCTTCTAGCCAGTTCAACTGCCTTTTTGTTCCTGATGCCGTTGAGCATGGCATAAGTCACATGCTTCTTATACTTCCTATTTAGGCGCAGTGATTCTTCTATCATTCTCAGATCGTGTGTTGCAACTGTAAACCTGTGCGATGCCCTGAACAGATAATGCAGCAATGCTATATAATTTTTGTCTATAGCCTCCTTTCTCTTGTATGCTATCTTTTCGCTTTCACTGTATGCTCCTTTTACAAGGCGCACTATTCCTCCGGCTTTTGCAATTTTGGTTATGTCTTCTCTGCTTCTTTTAAGATATGCCTGAATACATATCCCAGAATTGCTATTGCGCAGCATCTTCATGTACGTGTCTATTGTAAAAGTTACGTCCTTTGATGTTTCCATGTCAAGCCATACAAAAATTTTCCTTGATTCTGCATACTTTAGTATTTTAGCGTAGTTGCTGCTTGCCATTGTCTTGCTGATGCGAAGCCCCAGCTGTGTAGGCTTGATAGAGATTGCTGCGCGCACATTTGCCTTTGCGATGCTGTCTATAAGTGCAAAGTATGTGTCTACAGTCTCTGAAACATCTTTTGCATTGGTAAATTCCTCACCAAGGTAGTTTATTATTGTAGAGATGCGCCTCTTGTTGAAATTTTCCGAAACTCTGATGGCGTCGGCTATGTTGCTCCCAGCTATCCATCTGCCTGCAATAATTTTTTCTATCAGGCTGCTGCCCATGAAAAACTGCCTCATGCCTTTGAGACCGCAAAAATATATATATTATAATGTCATCTATAATTATGCAGAGCGGGGAAAAAGTTTTGGTAAAGCCTACTTTAGAAATTTTTGCAGATAAGAGGCTCTCTCCAAATACGCCAGTTGTAAACAACTATGAAAGATTGATGAAGGAGGTTCTACTAGAAGAAAAAATAAA
>Ga0209012_1002241_pt1 | contig 17377 bp, 13 predicted proteins | sample RS3BMetagenome_FD_184735 | JGI IMG/M metagenome (GOLD analysis project Ga0209012, IMG submission 184735) | Ferric oxide microbial mat and aquatic microbial communities from Rainbow Spring, Yellowstone National Park, USA - RS3B (SPAdes) (version 3) ...
GTTGGAAAAGACGCACCCCTATCCTTGGATAATTCAGCGTCGGGTAGCGTGCAGAGAGTCTCCCAGTACTTCCTTCTTACACCGAAATTGTATCTGTACCATTCACGGATAAGCTGGAGTTCCTCCAGCAGGTCTCAGCCCCTATCAGGGTCAACCTGGAAATATTTAAACACGCGGTCGATGACCCCTAATGATTGGGTTTGTGATGCATAGGCTCAGCTTTGCCGTAAGAAGAAAGCACGCCAAACACATGGCAGGAGAGTCAGAATATTGTAGCACCCCAAAAGACTAGCCAGGTAACAACTGGTCACAATCAAAATTTTATGCGACCTACCTTATGAATGGAACTTTCCGTAGATAACACGGATTTCAAATCGTATTTGAGACAAAAGAGGTTGTGTATCTATATCAACTTGTGTATAGTATTTTAGACAATGACTGCTCTGGTAAGCCAAGTCTCAACATCTGTTGTACATTGTGCCCTATTGACTCTACACCCACAGTGGGCCAATCGGAGCCGAATATAGTCTTCTCGGATATCTCTAGTAGTCTTGGGAAATAATCTAACAACCTGTTTGGGGGTATTCCCGATATATCGAGGTACACGTTCCGATGTCTCCTGATCGGGAAGAATGGCTGCTGGGTCGAGAAGGGTCGACCGCCGTGTGCCATCACTATTTTGAGCTCGGCGAAATCCACAGCAACATCGTCTAGTAGTATCGGGTCGCCGTACTTTATCCTCGCCCTGGGGAAGACGCTGGTCCCCGTGCGGAATGTCACGGTCATACGGTTTGATTCGACGTGTTCGCAGACGACGCTAGGCTTCTTGTACGAGCCACCATTTTCGGTATAGGAGTTGGGCTTGAATAGTTGGTGTACTGGGTGGAGTTTAACCCAGTTTGAGTCGAACCTTGCCCTATACTCTTCGTGTAGGCGGAAGGGTTTTCGTCTCTTAATGGGTCCACGGGGACCACCGCCCTAAACCTGTCTGGTTACTCTCTGGACTACTTACCGACGAATTCAACGAGCCTATGGCTGAAACCCGTTACCTCTGGAGCTGGATGGAAGATTATGTTCGCCCACTCGAAGCCCTCGCGGTCTAGGATGCGTACAGGCCCGTCAGGCTTAATGACTTCGCCGTAAACCTAGGCATCGTATGTTTTTGAGTGGGTGAACACTCGTCGATCATCGTGTTCATCTCCGATGCGTAATATACGAAAGTTACCGGGAAGCCCCGGACATATCGCAAAATATTAGTTCTGTACTTAGTGCCGGAGACTGCGACGGGTGCGCTTTTAGGATAACAGCTCTCAAACCTTTTTCTTTATGCACACAGTTTTTTGTCCTGGCGAACTACCCCGCCCGAACTTACGGACGGGGCTTCCTGCATCACTGCTCCGCCTTGTCTCCTCTTCTTTAGCCCCCAGGGAGGGTAGAGGAGGTAGAGGTCTCATCTCCACAGGCGTGAATTCCCCGCTTCCCGCACCGCGGGTACTCGTGGATGTGTTTCAAAAGCTGAACATAAACTTTTTGTAGTGGGGGAAGTCGACAGGTGTATCTCCTGCCTGAATGAAGGTCGGAGTTTTACCGCTTCCCCAAACCCCTAACAATATCTATAAGGATCATGGATGCGGAGCTCCTACGAACCGGGAACCTCCAAACCCTTAGGGCGCAGTGGTCTTCAGTTGTTGGTCTACTCCGGGCTTGTTACGCACCCCCAAGATCGGTATTATGTTCTCCAAATACTTTGGCATAGACATCCCCCGCGAAGCTCGTCTCAGGCGGAGTAGCTTCGAGTATGCGGAAGGTCCGTGCACCGTCCTCCTTTCTTTCTGCGCTCAAAAATACGGCTGGCATTTTGGTATTTTCACGGAACAACGAGACCAACTCATAGAGATGAGTCACAAAAAACAATTTAACTCCCTTTTCAACGAGTGCAGCGACTACCTGTCCTGCTATTTCGGATGCCTCCCTAGCGTAGGTTGAGGAAAATGATTCATTGAAAAGTACAACTGAACCCTTTGACACGTGGTCTATAATTGCACTGAGCCTTGCAAGTTCCTCATCAAGCTTGCCCATGGTCATCGTTTTATCCTCTTCTCTTTTAAAGTGCGTGTAGACACCTCTCGGCAGGGAACACTCAAAGTTTTCCGCAGCAACAAACATGCCACACCACATCATGAGAAGCGCCTGACCTATGCTCCTTAGAAAGACGGTCTTACCTCCTCGATTAGCTCCAGATATTATAAAGAGTGCCTTGCCCTCCGCCCGAAGGCTGTTGCAAACGGGCTTAGAGCGTGACCTTAAGGCAAAAGAGACTTCGCTCAGGCATGAGAAACCAATTGTGTATTCAGGCTGTTCCCTCACGTTAGGGAAACTCAGTGGAACGCCGATCGCACTCAGGTTATCCCAGAGGTTCATGCAGCCCACGCAAAAAGCGACTTCCTTACGCAAGGCGCTCATAAAATCTAGGACGTCGTCTGTTGCACTTTTTAGTACGCCTGCTACTCTTTCAAGGATACGATTCCGCATGTATTCCATCTCCTGGCCTCCGCTTTCGTCTCTTTCCGGGAGGGTCCACTTGTACTCCTTTGTGCTCCTGAAGGCGAGAATATCTGCTATATTTACAGCTCCCTTTGTCTGCTTCGAAAGCGTAAACTCTGCGAACTCCGCCGCCTTCCCTAGCCTCACGATTGCATGTACCCCTTTTTCAAGCCTAAGCTCCGAAAGGTGTCTTCGGATGGCATTAGTGTAATCCCTGCCCATATGGTATTCAAGGTCATGGATGAGTGTCTTGAACCCCTCAGACTCGAAGTTTGCGGACGCGCTCGTCAGCATATCCCTGACCTGGTCTATGATGCCGAAATAGGTCTCAAGAACACGAACTGAGCTAAAGACAACTGAGGCAGGACTCTTGTCAGAGACCCAGAAAAGTTGTCTACGCGCCTCTTCCATTGTTCGCGTGAGTAAGGAGTAAAGGTCTGCTATTAGCGTCTTGTTCTTAACTGAATCCTTGAGTACCTGCTGCCTGTGTACCACCGTTTCGCCGTCCACAGCGCCGTTCAGCAGTATTTCTTTGCATACATTCTTTACGAATTCGTCTCCGCCTCCCATCACCTCCAACACTGGACCGAGATCAAGATCACGTATCACATCCTGCGCGCACCAGGTTAAGTCATGGTCTGTGGCGCCATTGACATTGTTCAGCAGTCGAAGTCTCATTGTTTCACTCTCTTTAGAATATCCGAGTATGTTAACCCATACTTTTTGGCGAGTGCAAGCGCGTGCCCGACGCCTATCGGTTGCCCCCTTAGTATCTTAAACGTTCTCTTTTGCGGTTCATCGAGTGCCACCTGACACGTATAGCTCACCACGCCCCTAAGCTTAGCGAGTTCGTCGACAAAAGTAACGTATATACACATGCACCGCTTCTCAACTATCTTTTCGATGATCCTGGATCCTATTAACATGGCGTCTTTTGTGGACGTTGAGCTGAGCATTTCATTGATAATTACCAAGCTTTTATCCGTGCAGCGCGAAAGAATATCCCTGATCCTCACCAAATCGTCCTCCAGTTTCCCCCTTAGGTTCTCGACGTTTTCTCCCCTTTCGAAGTGTGAAAATATGAAATCGGCGACGCGGACTGCTGCTTCTCTGCCCGGAACAGGCACGCCCAAGCGAGTAAGATAATGAAGTTGTACGACTTGTCTTGCAAATGTGGTTTTCCCTCCTTGATTCGGCCCAGTGACCACTATGACCTCTTCCCCCTCTGCCAGCTGAAAGTCGTTCGTCACCACCTTCCTGTTCTCTTTGGCAAGCTTGGCGGCAAGTGCCATATCAAAACCTTCCCTGCAGTATGTGCCCTCGTGGGCTGAGACAAGCAAAGGCAGGCAGAAGCTGAGGCCTTTGCCCTCTAGATACCGCGTATATTCAAGATAGAGGAAATAAAACTGAATATCCCTGTAAAAGCGGTCTATCGACTGATCCAAGAAGTTTCTGTGCTTAATATAGAATGAGTGAAGTAAGTCAAACTCCTTTCTGTATAGTCTTGCAACCAGTTCGAGGACAGAGGCCTCGACGTGACCACGACTGTACCAAGCGTCTTTGGATTCTTGCCGCAAAGGACCAGCTTCTTTGCGGAAACGCTCAAACGCTTTCTCAACCTCTGTGCTGTAGTCTGATGAACCTAGCCGCCTAGATACCGTAATTGTGTCACCCTTTATCGTCATTTGAAAAACTATTTGTTCGATAACTTGAGAGACGGTCTCCGCATCGCTTTGAAAAGCCATGTAGTCACCTGATGACAGGTACCAAGAAAGATAGTCCCTGAAGTCGCTCAATCCTTCAGACACTAGGTCGACCGAAGAGATATCATCTAAAAGATTCCTAAGACAGCGACAGTAAAGCAACGCTGAATAGAGAAACAGTCCTTCCTTCTGACGCATGTATGATATGTCGCTTTCAAGGTAGGAAAGGATAGTCCTGTAGCTTTCGGAAAACTGTCTTAAGGGCTTTTCAATCTTTGGATTTCGCAAATCCAGGAAAATCTTCTGACGATAGTGTATGTCGTCTGCGTCCGCAAGCGGAGAATAGAATAGCTGTTCAATATTAGAACCTTCATGACCCTTCAGCATTTCTTTTACCACTGTATCAAGTCCTGCATCACGGAAAAATTCAGGAGCATCATTCGCGACACTTACATCCGGCACGGGCCTTCTGTATAGAAGACTCTCGAATTTCATTTGAAACACCCTATCAGGTCCCCACTAACTACGTATTTCATGGTTCGACCGGAATCTTCCATGTCAGTCAGAGAACGGGTCGGTTGGAAATGCAAACCCAAGGGGCCTCCAAAAGTTCTATACAAAGCTCGAATATTGGGTGGCGTAAGAGACGAAAGGCTTATCTGACTTAATTCTGACATGTATACCTAACCCCTGAGCTCTTCCAAAGGCACGTGTTCCTTCTTTTCTTTGATCACAACCGCTGATATTACAACCAGACCAAGCACGTCAAGCGCCACACTGGCCTCTATTAGGAAGGGTACAGGTATCAGTGAAATGCCGAAAAGCACAAGCGCGTTTTCCTCCTCTAGGTAGCCGGCCATTTGCGATGGCGTAGAAGTTCTTGATGCCATAAGGTAAAGCCCCTGGAATAACAACGCAAATGCGAAGACAAGCGTGAAGTGGTCCGGAAAAAGCTTTGTCAGTACATAGTTGTAAAGCATGAGGACCGCCGTGAAGAAAAATGCCAGATCGATCACGAGAAGCGAGGCAAATCCACTAATTCGCTCCCTCTCTCCATACCTTTTTCCGAGTACCCTGAGGAGAATGTGAGGAGTTACAAACCCTCGGACAAGGGCTATTAAGGTTCCCAAATATACAAAATCCAGCAATCCCGTCTTCTGAAACATCAGAAAAGACGTTATGGCCACCAAAAAAGACTGCACACCTGTCGCTTTGACCAGGGGATCAAAGTATGACTGACCTTGGATATAGAACGCCGAGATGATCACTGAAATATAAAAAATTTCGAAAACTTGAGAAGTGTCAGGTTGCATCTCAGATCACCGAGAAAAGAAGTGAGAAAACAGATAGCACAAAAGCAAGTGCAAGATGATCCTGTACCTTAAATAGCCTCAGCTTTGCAAAAGAAGTCTCAACTGCTAATGTAAGTGCAATGAGAACACACCATTTTATGAACATAATACCTACATCCGCAAGTGCCCCGGCAACACCAAGCTGTCCACCCCAAGGAATGAGAAACACGTTGATCCAAACCGACCCTAGCAGGTAGGACTTTAGATACGATCCCCACTTTAAGAGAGCAAGTGGTTTGCCGCTGTGTTCATACGTAAGAGCATCGTCAACCATTCCTAGTTCTGAGAGACCTTGGCTTTCAACTGGCAGTCTTCCCGTTTCGAAGAGCCAGAGAAGGAAGAAAGACACGGTTGCAAAAAGATGATCGAGTGAAAGGTAGTTCGGTGCTTCGAGTGCGTAGTGTGATTCAACGTAAGGATTGTTCGTCCCAGTCGCCAGTGCAACACCAAAGAACACGGTAACGAGAGTTGCTTCAGCAAGGAATCCAAAGGAAGCTATTCTTGACACGCCCAGTGCCACGTAGTTGCTCCCTGAATCCGCTGCACAAAGGATCTTTACGAAGGCAACAAGTGAGAAAAGGAGAGCGCCACCTAGAAAATCCACCGTTGGCGTCAGGAAAACAGGACTCGGATATACAACGGGAATGACAAAAGAGATGGCCAAATAGATCGCGAAAGTAAAATACGGACCGTAGACAAACAGCCAAGTGGCATCATAAGGAATGACGGTCTTCTTTCTCATGAGCTTCGTGAGGTCGTGGTATGGCTGGAGTACACTCTGAGACCTCTTCATCGAAACCATCCCCTTGAGTTTGTCAATTATTCCCGAGTAGAGAGGAGAAAGGAGTACTGCACCGGTTACCTGGATTATGGCTTCTACAATCTGTTCAATCATATCATTACCACCAGGGTGACCACGATCAGTGCGGCGACCATGTACACCACATACCAGCCGAGCCTGCTATTCATGTAAGTTCTCGACAGTGTTTTCGATAGAATTGCGAACAATGTCGAAAGACGGTAGAGAATAAGCCAGGAGGCATTCGAGACCTCAACCGCATCATTTCGAACACGCGTGAACAGAACCTTCCCGAGCATCAACCTCACGTTGGTCGAGTAGGCAAAAGGCGTATACCTGTCATCGATGGCAGTACCGCCATTCCACACTTCAGACCTTCTGGTCTTGGGCTTTCCTGTGAATGCAAAAACCAGTACGGCGAGGATCAACGGTAAGAGCAGCGTATAAAGAGGTGACACTCCACCAAAAGGTTCTCCTGCAAACTTGGAAGCTATGATGCCGTACACCCCAAGGGTATTACTGACGAGAAATGGCGCGTAGGCAAGATAGATGAGACTTCCCGCGGCAAGCACAGTCAGGCCGACCGCGAGCACTGTGACGGACCGCGTAACTCCCCGCAACCCACCTTTCCTGAAAACCCCGCTGAAGAGTACAAACTTAAGCATGGTAGACATGGCGAATCCCTCGCCCATAGCCACGACAGAGCCGGCGACTATCGGGAAAACAGCAAGAGAGGAGTGCAGGACATAGGCCTCCATGAATAACGACTGTAACAAAGCCCATGTGGCCACGCCGCCGACCGTGGGAAGAAGACCAGACATCGACGCAGTCAGTACTATTGCTCCACTCAGTGACAGGGAACCCACGGCTTTTTCGGAATGGGATGATGGGTCGGATTCGGTCATACCAGCGAGAAGAAAGAGGCCAGTCTTTGAAAGAGTGTGCGCAAGGATGTACACCGCGGCACTGATAAGTGCAAACATCGAGAGGAGATGCGTAGGCGCTGTGAGAAAAACACCCACCAAGGTTAGAAACGCGCCGCTGTTTTCAATTGTACTAAATCCGAGAAGGGCTTTGTTGTGACCGCTCACGTATGCATACAGCGCTCCGAAGAACACCGAAAAGGCACCAATTCCCATAAGGAAGTATCCGAACGCGGTCGATCCAGGGGAAAGTAGAATCATCTTCACAAGTCCGTAGGCCGCGATGAGTGTCATAGAAGCGCTCATAAGAGATGACATGTTTGCGGGTGCATTGCCATGCGCGATTGGTAACCACTCGGCCACCATAAAGGGCAATATTCCCATCTTGATCATGAAGCCAAGTGAGCACAAGAGTGCGGGCCAAGCAGCTGCGAGGGGTTGAAAACTGAACGACCAAGTGAGCGTATACGAGTACAGGAAGCCGGCAAAAACGAGTAACGTGCTCAGCTCACTGAAAGCCATGAAGAGAAATGCTGGATAGTCAGTCTTCCTGTGGAGCCCGACCGCGACGTAGGCAGGGATTGTCATGACTTCGTATCCCGTGAGAAACGCCAGAAAGTTACTGGCGGTAAGGGCGATCGCCATTCCGAAGACTGAGAGACTGAAAAGAGGTGCGAGCCATGTATAATGGTCGTAGGACATCGAATAAATGGAAGAAAAGAGCCAGGCAAGTCCCGCCGCTATATAAAAGATGGTCACCACGCCTAGCGTATGCAATTCAATGCCCGTATAGATCATCGCGACAGAGCCGAGCGCGCTCGCGGAATAGCCGAGCTTCTTTCTTAGTAACCCAAGAGGGGGCGCGACGCCCAAGATAAAGAGTGTGATCGCTACCATCCCTTACCACCCTTTGCCTTGACAAGCGCATCGAGTAAGGTATATGGTGCTGGCGGGCACCCGGGTATCGCCACGTCTGCTACAATACCATCCGAGGAAAAAATCCCACCGGAGAGAGCGCACGTCCCGAGCGCTATCACGAGTTTGGGCTCAGGCATCGCGTCATACGCTCTTCTGTAGGCTTCCTGCATTCCCTCGGTCATGACACCCATCACAACCAGAGCATCGGCGTGTCTCGGCGTGTTTGTAAAGAAGATACCAAACCTGGTCATGTCATACTGCGGAGAGGCAAGAAGCTTGAACTCGGTGTTACATGCGCCACAGGTGCCCACATCTATCGGATAAAGGTAAAAAGATCTGCGGAAGGTGCGCTCAGCGCGTATCGTTTTACCGAGCCTGTATTCGCCACTCGGGGAGTAACTCGGGTAGCACCTTCTACAGAAAACACACCTCTCTGCCTTCCAGCCATCCTCGAGGGCGGACGTAGGGCAGTGCAGGTCTCGGTTCTGAGGCGCAGGCTCGCCAGATGACGGCTGCAACTTGGTTGTCCAGTCGGCCACCTCGACAGGAGATCTTTCTGTCTTGATACCTTTCCCTATTCCTCTCAGGAGCCATTTCATACAAACTTCACCCCTACTTCTGACATCCAAATACCGAAACTTTCCCAGTTGAATGGGACGTCAGTAAAGCCGCTACTCACCACTGACTCGAGAAACAATCTGATGTTTGGGACAGACGGGGGCAGCAGACTGAGTTCAATTAGCCGCCCATCATGCAAGTTCACGCTGTACGCGAGGTCGCCAGAAGGGCTTTCTATACGCCCGAGACCGATGCCCTCTACACTAGCATCATCAGGTTTGGCATCGTCGCAAAACTCTTCTCTCTTTTCGACGGCAGATCGTATTAGCGCAAGCGACTGTGCCACCTCTTCCCCTCGAATCAACAACCTTCCGAAAGCATCGGGAGAACTATGCCTTAACAACCTGTATCCGAGCTGCGCGTACACCGTGCTGTAGTCACCATCCAGTCTGGCGTCGTACTCGAATCCGGCAGCTCTTGCAGTCGGTCCTATCGACCGTGAGTCTGTGACTACACCGTTACCCTGCAGTCTATCTATAAAGATCCTACTTTCTAGCAGTCCCCTGAACACCTCCTGGAACTCCTCTGTAATTTGCTCAAATTCCGTCAGGTTGATACCGCCTCCCGTCGTGGCCCTCTTGAATCCGTTCACCCCATAGAAGTACCTGTGACCGAACACCCTGCCAATCACTCTGTTCACCTTCTCCATGATGTAAAGGAGCTCTGCGGCGGGTACAGAGAATCCTGCAGTTTCTGCAATCCTGTGAATCACGAACACGTGGTTCCGTATCCTCTCAAGTTCGATCTGCAACACGCGGCTGAGCTGAACGGCAGGCGGCGCTACAGTAGAAGACGCCTTCTCAAGGGCTATGAGAAACGCCACCGCGTGGGATGCCGCGAAGTTTCCGTTTACTCTTTCTATCCCGAGCAGTGCGTCCTGAACGTTCCCCGTAACTTTCACTGTCCTTATCTTTTTCGGCTCCAGGGTAGCCCGGCGGATGTATTCTCCGTATGTGTTGAGACGGATCCTCACACTTTCAATGAGCCCGCCAGCAACCGGTCCATAGTCGAAGGTAAAGGATCCTGCAGGACCGCTAATATCATCTTGCTTAGCCTCGAAAAAGTCTTCTGAAGGATATTCGGCCGGTAGCAGACGGTCAGAGTACAGCCAGTACCTCCCTAGCCTGCCTATGAACCTCATGGCAACCACCATAGTAAAAATATTCCAAGCACAAGTGGCACCGTAGCCATTGCCAGCGATATTACCCCCATCAACCGATCCTCCACACCAAGCGTATCCTCCCCACGAAAGACCATCTTGGTTACGTGGTAGTTCACCGCTATGAACGAGAGACCCATTCCAGCAAGCACGATGACGAATTGCCAACCGCTGTAGCGAAGAACAGAGGATAGTATCAGGAATTCTCCAACAAAAGTGGCAAAGGGTGGCGCGCCAGTAACGCACAGGGTCGAAAGAATCAAAGAATAGGGCAGGTACCTGAGCCTCCATATTCCGTAACCGCGAATCTCCTTGCTACCGGTGAGTCTGAACAGCGCACCGGATGAGAAGAAGGCGCCAGATTTACCAAACGCGTGGGCTATTAGAAGTAGCACCGCGCCTAAAGGCTGCCCCACCACCAATCCGAGTAGCGCCAGGTTCATGTTTTCGATTGTGCTGTACGCAAGTAGTCTTTTGAAGTTAGACTGGGATACCATCATAATGGAAGCAAGGAACAGTGAAATCACAGCAGCCCAGCTGTACAGCTCACGTAGTGGGTCTATCACAAACAGCCTGTATAGTACGTATAGCGCCACTGGGAGAAGAACGCCCGAAAACATTGCGCTTATGGGAGCGGGAGCCTCACTGTGAGCATCCGGCAACCACGTGTTCGCAGGGAAGACCCCTGTTTTGGTACCGAAGCCGACCAAGCCTATTGCCACGGCAAGCGAAAGAACAAGGTCTGGTCCAACGTTTTCGCGGAGAGAAAGTGTACCAAGCCGATAGTAAACCAAGATGACGGATATCAGCGCAAACGTTACCCCGGTGGACACGATCACCATATACCTCCATGCTGCTTCTGTCGCAATGTCGCTCTGTTCAATGAGAACGAGAAGGACCGTCGACACGGTTGTGGCCTCAATGCCGACCCACATGAGCCCAAGATTACCGACAACAAGGGTAAAGAACATGGACACGACGAAGAGGTTTAAGAGCAAATAATAGACAGACCTTGAAAATCTGAGATCACTCTGTGCCAGATACCTTACTGAATAAAGACTAGAGGCGAGGTATACTGACGATACCATTACGATAAAGTACCACGTAAATCCTGTTACGTAATAAACACCGTCTATCGGCAGGTGATAGTACATATCTAGCGACGCAAGTAATACTACAAAAGAGGCTGCCACGGTAGCACGCCCTGCACCGTACTTGTAAAATAGATTTGCCACAAGCGGAGTTGCGAAGATCACATATATGAGGATGTACACCTGTCTCACCCGAGACAGGTGTCATCAGCCCCTAGTGGGGAGGTTTGAGGCGGGCCTCAGGGGGACACCATCCCCCGTTGAACATCGGTGTTTATCTCTGACGTATAATATATAAATGTTACCGGAAAGCCCCGGACATATCGCATCGCAAAATATTAGTTCTGTACTTGATACCGAAGACTGCAACGGGCGCGCTTTTAGGACATCAGCTCTCAAACCTTTATGCACACAGTTCTTTGTTCTGATATATTCCCTTGGTATATTATTTCCGCTGGTCCTCTCTCAAACCTGCATGTATGTCCCCGAATGCCCCGTACTGTTTACCAGTCCAATTTCCTGGCAAGCATCCAGACGCCTTCCCGCAGTCGGTAAGATCTGAGTCACGTCTTGCTCTGAGTACATTGTTCAATGACTGCCGATGGCTGATCATTTCCGGGTCTAGCGTCCGTCTGCTATTCCCGGTCTTCGGAGGATCGGTCACCGTGCCGTTAGTGTCTGAGAGGGTAATGGATTGATAATTCATCTTCGGAGGATCGGTCACCGTGCTATTTTGCAACCCGGCCTCAATCAACGTTTTCGTGGATATTGGATCTGAATGCTCCCGTAATCTCTTTCGAGACACACAGCTGCTTACCCCGAGTTTTGTAAACTGGAGTAATAGCTCTTTGCGCATTTCGCGGACAACTGTCTAAATTTGGCGCTCAACCGCTGAGCGGGGGCTCGCTACCACGGCGGCGTTTGATGCCGCAGGGTTCGCGGAGTAGGAAGAAGTGGCATTCTCCCACGACTAGGACACGTGAGCATCCTGCTTTTCAGGCGAGGCCTTTCTCCACCAGAAGGGGTAGAGGTCTTATCTCCATAGGGGTGAATTCCCTGCCGCCCATGGGAACTTACGACAGTACGGTCAAACTTTAATTTGAGCACTTTTGTTAGGAGAAGGCCGCACACTCCTGAAGACCGAAGTTTTACCGCCCGCCCTGAATCTTGACAATCATCTACAGGGCGATTTACTCTACCAGGTCTTCGACCGCTCTCTGCCGCCGGAGTTCCTGCAAATACCTCTTTCGAATTTCTCAATCTTTTACTTTCGCATTCTATTTCGCTAGTTACCCTTCGACTTAAGCTGCGTCTGAAAGCTTGTTGCTGTTCTTCCCAGCACCCCAGGTGCTGGGCGGACAACTACGACGGCTTGCTAATAGTAGCCTGGGATACCCAGACTTAACGGGTGATGCGACGCTCTCTGAGCATTCGGGTCCGCATATAACTCGATCAACCAGTTCTTTCATCTGAATTCAAGGGGCTACCGGTTGCTCTGTCTGCGTAGCCGCACTGGTATTACAGGTCGCCCTGAGCCGGCCAAATAGCCGCTGCCTCAGGTGGCGGTCATCTTGAACCACTCCGCCACTCTGTCCTCGTTGTTCGGGGTCTGTATGAACACAGGTACGTTCTTCTGCCTGGTCGACTTGAAAGAGACAAAAAGCCACTGACCTGTGTCAAGCGCCGTTGTGCGTTCAAGAACCTCGTAATTTAGGGAAAAGGCTTCGGCTACAACCAAACGGTCGTAGTACCTCGGCATCGTACTCACAAAGTAACTGTGAAGCTGTTGCAGGGCGTTCGTGTTCAGGTGCGCCATGCGCTGTGTGGCAAGTATACTGTGCGCCCTGTACTTGCGCCCCTGCCTGAGAAGCGACTCCACGGCGAGACTCGACTGAAACGTAAGATCATCCCGTCGCGTTTCATAGGGTATGAACTCCTGGGCCTCGTCGAGGACAACCGTTACCCTGCGTCTGTTACCGTGCTTTTTGAGGTAAAGCATCCGGCTAATGAGCCTGGATGAGACATCCCGCGCGTCCTTGGGCTCCGGGATATACACAAGAACAAGGGGCGGGGCATCCTTCGAAAGGATGTATTTTGCAAGGCCTTCGGGCGTACCAGGTCGAGCGCTGTACTCCTCTGCGGGGGCTGGCTGGCTGAGCGCATTCTCTATGGCCGAAAGGTCACCGTAGAGCGCCGAGCGATCGTTCAGCTGCTTTGCGGTGTCAGAGATGAACCCGAATATCCTTTCCCTGCTTTCCTTCGGTACCAAGGCTATGTTAAATTCTTCTTCTAACTGTGCATCCGTGATTTCCTTACGTATCATCGAGGAAAGCAGTGCTGCCTGTATGGCGCCGGTCTTCTTTTCCTGGACATAGCTATCCAGAAGCTCGAGCACATAGGAAAGGGTGAGGCTTTGCCCCTCGCTCCCTAACCTGAGCCTCTTTATGCGTCCCTCGTCAAACAGGTCCTGTGCCCACTTTGCCAGGGCGCCGGACGGTATGCGCGCCTCGAGCGTTTCGGGAACGGTTTGAGATTCGAGAAAACCTTCAGGATCCCTCAATTCTTCGGTCGAGTAAAACACACCGCCTGTAGCCAGCATATCGGCCAGGTTCACCGCATACTCCCCTGCTATGTCGAACACGAGGACAGACCCTTCGCCGCTAAGACCAAGCGCATGCCTCACAAGAAGAGAGGTGAGGTTGGACTTACCAGACCCTGTGAACCCGAAGACTCCCGTATGATACTTGACGAGACTTTCAATGTCAGCCGTAAGCTCAATATCAAAACCTATCAGGGTGCCGAGGGGCACGCCCCCATCCACGCAGAGAAAGGCCTTTGTGGTCTCCTGCGAAAGAAGGTGGGCCGGGGCACCGGTAAGAGGCGCAAGTGCGCTCCTTTCGAAGAAAGGCCTTTCCCCGCGAAGCGTGAGTATGTATCCCGTGGGCGCGCAGAGAATGTCCACCCAGGTTTCGTCACTTACACCCCAGCCTTCGTAAATCGTGTCCAGATACTCCTTTCTGATCACGGTGGGTAGCGAAGTGTTCATCGCAAGCATTTGAAAGTGTGTTGGAGTGACTCCAGTCACTTCGTAAACAAGGTATGCTGGTTCCTTTCTAGTGCTCACCGTGCGCTCGATTCCAACAAAACACGGCTCGTGCAGCCTGTCGAGCACCCGCAGATCAAACCTGGCTTCAAGCACGGCCACCCTGCTCAACACACTGATGGACTCACCTCTTGCACTTGAGGTGTGAGTCAATGTCTCGTGGCGCCTGAGTCTCGCAGAAAACCGCCCGTCCAGGTCATCGAAAAAGCCGGGTGCACTCAAGCTTTCTCCCCTCTTGCGCGCTCCGCTCCAGCCCTTTCGCGCTCTGCTTGCGCCCGTAGCTCTCTGAAACGCCGAGATACCATGAATATCCTCTCTTTCCTTTCAAATCCTGAAAGCTTATGGTAGGCTATTCCCCTGAGCGCGTTACGCATGAGTTTCACTTCCGCCTTCACTGCCTTGTCGGCAAGGTAGAGCAACTGATTGTGGCCGTAGGCCTCAATTACCTCGGGGTTGTCCGCTTGTAGGAGCACATATAGCACAAGGTCGTCAACCGCCGAGCGACGCGTTAGCTCTATGAACGGACTAAAGCGGGTGAGACCATAGACGTCCCTTATTTGAATGTCATCTGTGAAAGCCAGGTCATGCACGGGATCAAAGGGTCGCTCATAGCCGAAGACGGGTGAGCGCATAGAGGGGTCGCCCCTGAAAGAGCGAAGCTGAAAGTAACACTTTACAAACAGGCGCTCTCTTGATACGCGCCCTCTTGAGGCGCTGAGCGAGCCATCACGCTGCGATGTGACTGAGGCAAAACAGGAATCGTACGCAGGTGTTCGCCAGGGGGTGTGAATTTCTTTATAGTTTGCGGCACTCAGGATTGCCAGAAAAGACGTATCACTCTTGAAGGATGAGCTACCGAGCTCGAGGCTAAGAGAACCTCTTGAGGCAAGGTATGGCATGGCCGAGCGTATGTAGTCGGTGGCCGATGTGTCCTTCGTAAGCCCCACGAGGAGAACCCGTCGGGACAGCGCCTTGGCTGCAAGCTCCATTACAAGAAAGGAATTGAGCGCGTTAAGATCCAGAACCGTAAGCCACCTTTCACCCTGGTAAAGAAGGGGATGTGCCGCATCGCCTTCGAAAATGCTGCGCGCGACCTCCTGCGCCACGTAGATCACACGGTCCCAGTAATCAGAAACACCCGGAGCAAGAACAAGCCTTGCGGGGGAAAACTCTGAAAAGAGGGTGCCTCCGTACCTTGCGTTAAGCTTCGAAAGGGTCCTTAGAGTCCTTTCGAGCGACCCTCCATCGAGTGAAAGCGCACGACCAAGCCTTGCGGGTGTAAGTTCAGAGCCCTCTCTCTCGGCTTCTATCGCTACCGAAAGCGCGGCGTAGGCTGTGTATGGTCGCCGCAAGGGAACATAGGTGCCCGGGGAGGCAAGAACGGAGGCAAGAACAAGGTCGAGCCATTTCAGCTCGCCCTTTGGCGTAGGCCGGCCGACAAGGACGGAGTTGTGCGACTTCATGAGTAGTCTCAGGTCTCGCGCAAGTGGCAGGTAAGTGCCCGAAAGCGGTCTGTCAAGAAAGAGGACCGCAGTTGACTCTCTTTCGAGCATCCGAATCGCAAGAGAAAGTTCCGCCATTGTCATGAGAGCAAAGGGAATCCTCTGCGCGCCTGCAAGTTCTCCCGCTTCGATATAGCCAGGTGACAAGGCAGGGTCCACCTCGGAGAGGTCCTCACTCCAGAGGGGCATCACGGTGGAAAAAGGAAGGGAGGCTTCTCTTCGAGCGACCTTCAATTCAAAAGTAGGTAACCCATTCGCCATTCTGAAGGGGCAGGAGTAGGCCGCGGCAACCACGAAGAAGAGCAAAAGTTCCATGTGCTCATCGTAGTCCATGGAACCGTCTATTCCTACGGCAATGCCTTCCCGTAGCAGGGAAGGGTCAGGCCTCGGCTCTGAAATTACTGCTGAACCTGCGCCCGGCATGTTCTTCAGCCGTTCGAGCCTTCTTGCGAAAAGGGTCGTAAGCTCCTGCGTCTCAGCGCTCAGTTTTTCAGCGGGATTCACTTCGAAGGGTACTCGCGTTTTACCATATAAACACTGCTACGTCGTAGAGATTCCGATGTGTAAAACGACCCAGTGAACACATCGTCATGTCGCGCACCTTGAAAACGGCTGTCCTGAGTAAAATACGGCCGGTGACGCATTCAGCGTTACATGAACACTGCACCGTCAGTAAAGAAGCCATGACACAAACCATAAGCGGGTCGAGAAAATGGCTGGACAAATCAGCATGTGAAAATTTAAGAATAACCCTGCCTTTGAACTCACATGAACCGGGCCAAGTCAGGCCTGTCTCTCGCCATCCTTGTAATCCTGCTTTTTTCGGGATTCATCCCGCTCGGCCCGTTACCTCCACTCTTTGGCCTTCTCAATCCCTCGAGCGGTATATGGGTGTCCGAAGAGCCATATTACATTGGCTCAACGAACCTAGTGCTCACACAGGGAGCAAACCATGCAGCTGTGACAGTGTTCAGACAGTCAGACGGCTTCATCGGGATAGCTGCAAATGAGACTTGGGCAATGTACTATGAACAGGGTTACACCGAAGCACAATACAGACTTGCCCAGATGGAGTTTCTACTTCTTACTGCGGTGGGCAACCTTTCAAGTGTAGCTGGAAGTCAAGCTGTGTCTTCTGACGTTTTCTTTAGGGAGCTTGGAAACTACAGGACGGCAGAGATCGAAGCTGCAAACCTGTCGCGCTCAGGCTACACATACATGGCACTAAGCGAGTTTGTGCGTGGCATCAACTACTACATTACGAGCGCGAATCCTGCTCGAATGCCACTCATATTCAAGCTTCTCGGCTTTACACCTGCGAACTGGACTGTTACCGATGTCCTTGCACTCGAGCAACTCTTTCTATGGGAGAACACTGCGGCGCAATTCGACCCGCTCTACTTCACATATGCGCTCGAAAAGATGCCTGAACAAGTAGTGCACTCCTTTTACCCGGCGTATCCCGCGGGTATCCAGCACCCCATAGTCCCCGTGCAGTTAAACCCGGTCATCTATACAGAACCCGGAAACATTCGTAACCTGACAATGTACACGCCGTTTGTAGCCTGCAGCACTATCAGCCGCCTCATCCCCGCTCCCTTGACTGCTATGCTCTCGTTAGTTTCAAGAAACGGGTGCCATGACCCATCCATATAATACTCGCCG
>Ga0209012_1002258_pt1 | contig 17230 bp, 15 predicted proteins | sample RS3BMetagenome_FD_184735 | JGI IMG/M metagenome (GOLD analysis project Ga0209012, IMG submission 184735) | Ferric oxide microbial mat and aquatic microbial communities from Rainbow Spring, Yellowstone National Park, USA - RS3B (SPAdes) (version 3) ...
TACAGCATTAACCCGGTTTCAAATGGCTTATGGAAGTGGCGGTAGCGCAAACGCGACCGCAACAGCAAGTGCTCCTTGTCTACGAGGAGGCGCTCGGCTATGCGCTCGGCGGCCTGCGTTCGGGTACGTTGCCGGTAAATGACAAGGACGGCATCGCCGCAGCGATCGTCGCAGCCCAGCTGGCTTACTTTTGCCACCAAAACAGGACTTACGGCTCGCTGCAGGGACTTCTCGAGAGCCTCTACCGCCAGTACGGTCTCTACCTCCAGCACTCTGGATATTTACGCTGTCGAGACTTTCGCACATTGACGCCTTTGTTTGAGCGCATTCGTCAACGCCTCGCGTCGGGCGAGCTGGTGCTCTTCACCGCCGACGATGGATGCGGAGGCGGCAAACCGTTACCGCCGCGACGGTACCAGATCCAAAGCGTCTATGACTGGACTCGCGGCTACTATTGTGCGTATGGCTGCGAGCCGGTGCCGCTGTCGCTACCGCCTCAACCCAAAACGCACTTTATGACGTTCTGCATCAGAGAGAGTGATGAACATAGGCTGAGCCTTCAGAGACAGCGGCGACAGCAGCCGAGGCAAACGCCTTCCGGAGACCGCTCGAGAACGCCATCGTCTCCGTCGACACCGATGAAGCCTGCGAGTCCTTCGCTCCCCGCAGACGCGGACCTACGAATAACTCTGCGGAACAGCGGCACAGAACGGAAACTTAAGTTCTACTCAGAGCTCCATGTAACTAGATACAGTCGCTTAGAAGACCGCGATGAATTGCGAAAGGCTCTTGATCGCGCAGTTCGCGCGTTCATCGAGGCGTTCCTGCAGCCAGGCCTACACGGCCTGGAGTATGGAACAGATCGTTAAAGCAGGAAAGTGCTCGAAACGTTCATAATTCATCTGGATATGTTTTTAGTCGCTTTTGTAGGTTTCCGCTGGGATCCGAGAAACGCACACGCATACCCTACACTTGTGTCGGATTGAAATGAATCACGGAACTGGTTGCTCTAATCATGTCTTGCGAATTTTTCCAAACTTGTATCGATATGCAGCCTCGACTTTCCAAGTGCAGCGATACTGGTTTACGGATTCATTTGTCGTTTTTAGGATGCTCGGTCGTGGTTTCGGTGTGGTGCATGCGACTATCTGGCGCTGGATCTCGCTAGGTGACTGGAATCAAGATCATTGGCGGCATTCGCGACTAAGGGCTCGTAACATAACCGACATGATCACAGCGTTCAGACGTGCAAGCCTCCAGGATTCTCCTTTTATTACGTGTTGTATACGCGAATCATAATTTTCATTCATGTTTCCGATCTTTCTGTTTCAAGGCAAGTTGGTTGTGCAGCAATGCGCTCCGCTGCATTGGCGATGAAGGGATCTCGACGTCGTCTCATTACGACTTGTAGAATATGTTATTTCAATCGCTCACTGGACTTGCAAACTCAAATAAGCGATCCCTGGTCGAAAGACAAACACCCTAATCTTCGCGCCCGTCGACGAGACGGTATGCGGCACCAGCACCCTGATACCTCGCACGGGACAGGCTGCCAGAGGCTCCCGAGTCGCCTGTTCGCAAGCGCAGAAAAGCGCCCTGGACGCTGGGTTCAGTCGTCGCAGCGACCGCTGCCGGTGTAGCGCTCGTCACCGCTTTGCATGGAGTGAGCGTGCATCGCTCAATATACTTCGACTTGTCCTTCGAGCTGCGCTTTCCATCGGGTAGTTGCTTCATCGTGGACAACATCGCGCTCCACGTACCGTCTACCGAAAGGAACAGCGTACGCTTCCATGTAAAACAGGCGGCGTGCTCCCCGAGAGGATCGCCCAGCACAAGCCCGTGATCGCTGCGTGCGACACTGGGCTCGGAAATGGAGCACGGCATCCAAGGCAGCCTTCTTCATTCGTCAAGGGCATGTACTGAGCGACGAGGCAAGCGTGCGCACGCCACTGGATGCTTCTCCAGTGAGAACGTACGGCGTACGTGTGAGAGCACCTGATCACAGTTTCGTGTTACCGCTGCGAAGGACGCCACGAGTCTCTATGAAGACAAAATGAAAATCTCGAGCGAAGCAACGTTTCCAATTCCAGTCTGTGCATGGAATGCGTTGTCAACAGCGCGCAGCGACGGCTTCGGGGCCTGAACGCTGCCATCACCATCGGTCGACTGCTGGCATCGAAGCAGGCGGGACACCAGAGACCAGCGTATATCAACATCTGATGCAAGAACTAGGAACAAGGATCCGTCGCAGAGGCGGCCCGCAAAGGCCGGTGTTGATGACGGGCGGAAGCGACGCTGACGTTCGATAGTACGTCCGAGTTGGAGGACCCGTTCCATGTTATTTTGCTGTCGGTTGAGTATCTCCGAATCGGTTCCCTATGAAGCAACGACGTGCCCGGCATTGGCGGGATCTGGAGCACCAGATGCGCGCACGACTTCACTGCGTCATCGTATCCTACATATGGCGCGCTGCGGTGACGTCGAGGGTTCGCTGCAATGAACTCGCAGAAAACGATAGATGAAGAGGAACTGCGTATCCCCCGGGATGATCCAAGTGAGTGGATCAGTTCAGGGTCTGTAGACAGGTCGACAGTGCTTTTTATCTGGAGTTCGGCGTCCGTGGAAACGCTGGCGGCTAGTCGCAGTGTTTATCGTGCGCTTCAGGCGCAGAGGCAACTGCAGCCGGAGCTACGACTGCTCTGTTTCGATTTGCATGAACAAAGATCAAAGCTCTCTAAGGTTCTTGAGACATACAAGGTTGGTGCGGTGCCAACTGTGCTCGCGTTCCCGGCGCACGCGCATCAACCCAGCGACCGTGTCGAGGGTGTCTACCCGGCACGCGTTGGCGCGCTGGTAGAACAGCTGGTTCACAACACGGCTGCGGTGGATACGAAGACGGTGCGGCAGCGGGTTAAGAAGATGATTAGCGAGCACCCGATACTGCTTTTTATGAAAGGAACGCCTGAGCGGCCTCGGTGTGGGTTTAGTCAACAGATCGTGCAGCTTCTTGTGGGGGATCTCAAACTGCCACGTGCCATTCTTGCCACATTTGACGTACTAACTGACGAGCAGGTCCGTCAAGAGGTGAAAGCGTACAGTCAGTGGCCGACATTTCCCCAACTTTACGTACGAGGTGAGCTCATCGGCGGCCTTGATGTCTGCCGCGAAATGGCACAATCTGGCGAACTCGCGGCATTACTGGCATCCGCGACGCGCGATGAACACGGAACAACTGGTCCTTGAGGTTAGCGCTGCAGACAACGATTGTTTCAGCTATGGTTAGTATGGGCAGGGTTGCGCGTATGGTGACTCTGCGGACGAGTGCAGAGAAAGCGGACCTGAGTCCAAGATTCCCGGACTCTGTGCACGAACGAAGCCAAAACCTTCGCGAAGCGGCCTCACCGGTGGACACTCGTGAACCGCATATTTTCTGAATCTTTTGACGGGATTGACCACATGGAAGATGACCGGCATCGCGTGAATCGATGCGCAGGATTCCATAGTATTTTTCCAGATAGAATACTGGGGCACGCAGATTCATACAGCTGGCATCTCATGCAGCGTGCCTTAGGGTGATGTCGTGCAGTGCTACAAATTCCGAGTGCGTGCTGCGGAAATCTGCGTAAGCTGAAAGAGGCAACGCGATTTTGCTGGAACAGGGGTTCCATGGAAAATCGAGATATCGAGCACCTGCCCTGCCGATGATGGCACTGGCCCGCCTTGACGTGTTCTTGGAACACTGCGACGCCATTTGATCAGGATTGCGTAAAGAACACGCTGGAGCTCTGAACCGCACTGATCGCTGCTGAAATATCGCCCTGGATTCTGGGTCTGTGGTTTCGGCCAGAACGATCGTCGATGGAAAATTTTCCTCGTGATACTACCCCAGAAGCAGTGTTAAATGCAGAACCCTGATGCCTGGGCTAACTGTACAAGCGCGCCTTTCATTTTTGTTCCTTCGTCCCGCTCGTATTCAACGAATGGAGTCTATTCCGTGGACCGAAGAGAGATGGTGGGAAATTTTATACTATCATAACGTACTTGCGAAGAATGGCATTCACTCTACAAGTCACTCATTCCGCGATCATCAGTGGGTTATTGAGCAAAGCTGCTCGTCGTCCTTGTTCTCGTCGTCGTGCTCTTATCACGGATTCTGTTCTACTCTGTGCCCATCGTCACCTACTCGTCAATCTTTTTAACTCGATATGTTTTCTTAAAAATAGCATAACAGAATCCATGGGATGTGAAGTGTCCACACCGTTGATATGAACCGCGATGAACGTACATGAATGGACAAAGAAGTACGCACACTGTCATAGGAGACCGTCACGCAGTGAACTACTCAATATCCATCTAGTATTAGAACGCGAATGCGTATCCCAGGAGGCAGGCGGCATCGTTTCGCTCGAGGAGACCTCGTTCAGGAGAAACGGTAGCGCCGCACAGTGGTACGCAAAGAGGGGCAAACCGCTGTTTGTAAAACAGGTACTCTCGAGCACTCCAACAACATTAGCCCTTGCGGATTTTCAATCGTAGAGTTACGACGAAATCGCCAAATGAGCAAGATCGTTCAGCACCACTCCATTAACTGAAGCACGCTTCATGGTGCCTGCTTCTCAAAGTCTTCTCGCTGCCCGTATGACACTGCCGCTTTCCAACACTCGAAAGCAGCCAGGGAGTGCGTGGCTCAGATCGACATTGACAAGCACTTCGTGCCAGCGTATTCTGCCTGGTTCAATACAAACCAATGTATCTTCTCTGTTGTCATACGCCATTTTGATGTTCTAAGACGCATGGACGAATCGTTTGCAACCGTGGCGTCGCTCGTCATCAAGTCGTTGTGTACCTTTGCCAGCCGTGAACTACGGTGCTGCCCCTGTGCTCTTGCGGGGCAGCAATCGAAACGATTTGCCTCGGTCAGTGGATATATGCTGGTGACGGCGACGGTGACGAGCTTGTAGTTAAGGCGTAGTGGATATACAAAGACGAACGGAGAGCTTCGGTGATGCTGCCAAACTAGTACTTCTGAATTCCGCGAAGAAATCAGGTATAGAGCATGTCGATTACATGCGTGTCGCCCCGGCACGTAGAGGAAGCAGGTTACTATTGCACTAGTCTCCGCGAGCAACAAGGAAGCGTTCTCACGACCTCGCGCAGAGCGCTGGCAGAGCTTGATGAAGATTTCTCGCTTAGAGGGAGGAAGTGGGAAGGGTTTTTAAAGAATGATAGAGGGCAACAGAGTATCGAGCTGCAAAGCCTTTGTCAAAAATTGGCATGTGTCGCGCGACGAGACTCACGTTCAGGTGTTCAGGATAGATGAAGAGCAAGACTTTATGATCAGTGTGGATCCCGGATTCAACAACTTAACCGCTGTAGCTGTCCCTCTACATCCAGAGGACGGAGCTGAAAATCTGAACGGCGTGAAGTTGTACCAGACCAACTTTTCCAGGCCTGGGTACCAACAAGAGTCGGGTATGGCAGACTCAAGGCGGCATACCAACAAATTGAATGATTGTTTCAGGACTGGTCTCGACGCTGTGTGCACCGTGCCGTGCAGCGTGGGCTGCTTTGCAAGCTTCATTTAGAGAGTACCTCAGCGTAAAAGTGGCTCGTGCGGACGATCTTTGGCTGGTGTATGCGACTTCGTGCTATGACCGCCAATGGATTGGGGTTTACTGAGGCAGGGAACGTGCGTCCGCCAACGTCTTCAATGAGTTGGACAAAGAAATGACCGATACGTATTATCGTTTGGCGTCAGCCTATCACGCAAGACGTGCTGAGGCGCGAAAGGAGTGCATCTCTGATCCTTTGATGAGCGCGTTCAACGAGTGCACGAATCGATGCTGCACGACTCGCGTCGATGAGTTCAGGACTGCATTCATGCATCAGGGGCGCGGCCGCACATTGGAGTAGGCAGAGAAGGGGTGCGTGAAGAAGAGACGGACGCACGAGGTGGTATGCGGTAAGCTGATCGAACGTCAGGTGACGAGGGAATCAAAATTGAGAGGCTTCCCATGTCGTACTTCCACCGGCAAGCATGCGCGCAGGCACTCTCTGCACCAAAGCTTGAAAGCCTCGATCAACCTGCGAAATTGTTCCGTGCTTCCGGAGCGCCCAGCGCCTTTGTGTCGAGCAGATAATCGAGGGAATCGTTTATTGGTGAGGTCGGGGATTTTGCTGACACACACGGAATACTTTCGATAAAAACAGTCAATGGCTACGAGACGTGTCATTGGATTCCCGCCTGTGGCAAAGCACAAATGCAGCACGGTACGGTACGGTCAGCGGTCCATCAGGCTTGGAGTGCCGTCTAAATGCATGAGTATGGACCGGAAACGCTTTTCCTGGGCTATCGGAGAACGTGAACGGTGTTCCATTATTCGATATTACAGAGTAAAGCACCATGCCAATCCACAGGCTATCTAATGAGTGAATTCATTATGCGACGCTGGTCAACTGGAAAGCAGCCCGCAAAGTCCGCCTCTGGTGCGAGGAGCCGTCAATTCAGACACAGAGCACTCGATTCAAAAATCTGGCAAAACTTTTTTCGGAACGATCCATCCACGAAAGATTGCTCGGAGCATGCAGCTTGTTGGCAATCGTCCTTCGCAGGAATCGGGGAAGCAGCGGCTGCATCCGGCAAATGCATTGCTACTGATTCGTTCCGAATCGCGCTTGACCTCTATCGATTCGCTTGGTACGTATGCCGCATTTGCTTCGTCTCCGGCGCTTGGAGATCTTGCGCGGAGGGAGAGCGTTTCAATCCTCTGGCAAAAGCACTTCGGATATCAAGGCCGGGTTTTTTTCCGGGCTCATCGCGTCGAGGCTCTATCAATGACGGACCTTCGTTCTTGACGGAAGACACTGTATTCGATACAGGGTGCCAAACGATTTGCTCAGTCGGCTGCAGACAACGATGCACCGCCACACGAGCAGGCACCTGCTCAACGTCGAGCCATGCCTGGAGCTGATCCTCGGTTTCCAAAAGTGCCGGCATGCGGTTATGCATCCACTGAATTTTGTCGCTGGCTGCGACAGTAAAAATCGCAAATCGATTCATCTCTGTCTCCTCAACGAACAAGGCGGCCATCAACAACGGTCGGTCGATCATGTCGTGCGCGTTTCGAGGCGCCAAGTGGTCCTTGCTCTCGCTCTTTGTAACACCGTGATAGATAAAATAGGGTATTCGGGATGCTTTCGTCATTGTTTTGATTTTACCCACGTCCTGTTGCTCACCAGGGGCATCTGCAGCGCTCCACTCGTAAAACCCGTTCGCAATAACCACAGCGCGCTGACCTGCATCTAACGCTGACCGGAAGCTCGCCTTTTCAAGAGCAGTCTCCGCCCGCACGTTGATGACGGTTGGAGGGCTCTCACCCTTACCAAAAGTTCGCCCACGAATCGGAAACGCCCAGCGCATTGGTTGCAGAACACGCTCGCCTGAAACAGTGCGCAGCAGTGGTACCGTTTGCTGCGGAGCTACATTGTAGCGCGGCTGGTAGTGGTAGCGCTTTTCCTGGTCCTTCGCGTCAGCCCAGCGAGTTGTTCCAGCAACTCGTTCAAGCTGTTCTCGAGAGTAGTACAGCGCGAAGCGTCCGCACATGCACGCGAGCAGCGCTTTTTAAAAGCACTGCGAAGCAAGGCGCCTCCAGCACACGCCTAGGCAAGAACGGAGACAGCGTCGCGGAGATACGCGCATCGCACGGCTGTGCGTGCGTGCGTGCGTGCATGCGTGCGTGCACGCCAGAACCCTGCCAGATCTCCAAATGGCGCAAGGCGCAAGCTGCGCGGCCACCGCCGCCATAGCACTCAACGGATCGTATGGAATCGGGCAATACGCGGCGATACTGCTTTCGCCATACACATCGCGCATTCACTCGCAAAGATCTTTGCAGTAACTGGCAATCCCTTGCGGCCATGAGGACGATTCACGAGCGTAAGGATGGAACGTTTATGACACCTGCTTTCATCAGCAGCTCTCATGTATTCCTGTCGGATCCTTGCTTTTGGTCGAGTGGAAGGGTTTCAGGGAGACGGCACCGCACCACAGTCTACTCGAAGCCCCAAAGTGGCACGGTCCGCCTGCCAACCCGCCTCGTGCTCGAAGACGCGCCGAGTCGGGAGAAGACTACCCAGTTTGATCGCGCTGAGTTTGATCGCTATGTTCAAAATACGTATGCGCGGTATCCGCTGACCCTGGTGAGTGGCCGTGGCTCAAAAGTCGTCGACGACAACGGGCGAACGTACATCGACTGTGTGGCGGGAATCGCGACTTGCTCCCTAGGCCACGCAGATCCGAGGCTTGTTTCTGCAGTGTCGGACCAGATTCGTCGCCTACATCATGTGTCGAACTTGTATTATACAGTAGAGCAGGCAAGTTTAGCCAAGTGGCTTGTTGAGCACTCCTGCGGCGACCGCGTGTTCTTCTGTAACTCGGGCGCTGAGGCCAACGAGGCAGCGCTCAAGCTGGTACGGAAGTACGCGCACACCCAACTCGGTTTGGATGTGCCGGTGGTGGTCACGGCGATGAACAGCTTCCACGGTCGAACGCTGGCGACCATCACTGCAACAGGTCAGCCGAAGTACCAGCGCGGCTTCGAACCGTTGATGCCGGGATTTCGATACGTTCCCTACAACGACGTAGCTGCACTGGAACGCGTTGCCAATGAGCTAGAGCAGATGCGGAACTCTTGGTGGCGACGGATCCAAGGTGCACCTCGAACTGGCTTGGCAGCGATTATGCTGGAGGCGTTGCAAGGCGAAGGGGGCGTCATGCCAGGAGACCAAGCCTTTTTCGCTGCTGCTCAGCGCATTTGTGAACGAACTGGTGCATTGCTGGTGCTCGATGAGGTACAGGTTGGCATGGGGCGGACAGGTAAGCTCTTTGGCTTCGAGAATCTCTCCATACAGCCGGACATCTTCACGCTCGCCAAGGGACTTGGCGGCGGAATACCTATCGGGGCCATGATCTGCAATGCCCGCTTGCGCGATGTCCTGCAACCTGGCGAGCACGCCTCGACCTTTGGCGGGAATCCGCTGGCCTGTCGTGCGGGTCTCGTGGTCACTAGGGCGCTGGTCGAGGACAATGTGCTGGAGAATGTACGCGCTCGCGGCGCTCAGCTTCGTAACGCGCTCGAGTCCCTTGCCCGTACGTACCCTTCGGTGGTGCGCGAGACTCATGGCTGGGGCCTCATTCAAGGACTAGAGTTTCACGAGCCGTGCTCACCACAATTTGTCCAAGCTGCGATGCGTGAGGGCGTCCTGCTAGTGCCAGCAGGCCCGCGTGTTGTTCGCTTCGTACCACCCCTGACGATAACGGAAAGCGAGCTCGAAGAAGCCATTCAGGCGACGCGGCGAGCTTTTCGAAATCTATTCGGATCCGAGTCCTGAACTCCGGAACGGTTCGATTCAGTAGACGGGATATACCATTGTTCGCCGTCAGAGCTGCAGCGCGCTTCGTGGTGTACCAACGCCGACACCGGTGCGTCCCATGCGCGCGCGCAACGCAGCGCGCAGACTGCTATGCAAACGAGCAAACTCTCGATTCTGGGCCCGCAGCGTTTCGATCTCCCGGCAGAGCTGAGGGAGGATCCAGCGTTCGATGAACAGACACTCTGTACGATATCTCTGAGCGACCGCGCGCCAGTAGAACAGCTCTGTAGAATTTGTTTGGCATCTCGAACAAGACAGCTCCATGGCGGATCCGTGTAAACCACCAGTTGCACTTTGGTCAAACGCCGTCGTCGAAACGCGTGTTGCTGCAACTGCGGCCTGCCGTCTGTGATGACACGGATCTGGATCCGTGAAGCATGCGTGCATGCGTGCACGCACGTATACGTACATAAATGTATAGATTCTGACGTGCGTGGCAGTCATCCATTCACAGATGCACCTGCACGCATACGTGCATACACGTACTCACTCATGCGTTCAAACATGCCCGCCGCGTAACATTCCCCCAGTGCCTATGCTCAAAACGAACCCATGTTGGTAAAGACAACATTCTTTGTCATTCGCTCTGTTTCGCCGGGGATCCTCGCACGTCACCTTTGCAAGAAACCGTCGATGTTTGACAGTGCCCACGAGACCATGTCTCTGGATGCTGCACCAGTAACCGCAGTGATGTTAACGTTGGCCAGTCGCCCGACAAACCGCAGATGCGCTTCTCGTTTCGTCCGTGCTGTACATTTCCGTTTCATGCGTGCAGCCTATCCCTTGCGTTATTGCCGGAGACGATCCTTTTTATCAGGAGAGCCGTTCGCATCCATTCACAAGCGCATGCCCAACGCAATCTGCGTTCGCGTTCTGTTCATGATGAACACGCGCTTCGAGCTGGGACCGCGCGGCGCCTGGGGGTTGCGCTTAACGTTCACGTTCTGCTAATCGCCGCTAATCGCAGGATTCGGACGGATGCGGGCACCACCATGGCAATGGAACATCGCTCGCTCGTCGTATACGGTAGCAAAACATCACCACTGAATTGCTTGCTTCGGAGCGAAAGAATTTGTTTTGACGTCCGAATTCGCCAGAAGGTGCCATTTAGAACATGTAAGCGACTATGTCACTGTAAACACCACGATACCACAAACCCTGTGAGATCCGAGCAAGTTCGCTGCCTCCTATACGTGTCTTTGGGTGCGCTCATGGCTCATTGTCGGCCTCCGCGTGCAGGGCGGTCACAGAGCAAGATTCGAAGCAGCACCAGTGGCATTCGACTGAGCGTAACAAACCACGATATGCTTCCGTCCGTCCGGGAATGGTGAGGCTCTGGCCCCACTTCGCAATGCAAGGTGCAGGAAACCAACGGAGGAACGGAGCTCGCGCGCCAGCAAGAATCAGTTCTCCACATGAGCCTCCAGGCGTTCGCTGTGTTTTTTGTCGAGTCCATGGGACTTCGGCCACCGGTTGAAAGTATCGGGTGAAGGCAACGCTTAACGTGCAACATGATCGGAGACATCGTACATAATTTGGAGGTTTGCATCGTTTTCAAGCGGGTGCCTTTGAAGCGAGCGCTATCAACAGCCAGTAACGTGGCCAGCGGCAGCTCAGATAATCTCCCGGGTGCCTGGTGCTGTTCGGGGAACCCACAGCACTCGGTTTCATCAGCACATTGTGGCCGTCGTCGAGAGACCAAGCAGCGGCACCAGTCCAGACACGGCCGCAAGTAGTCGAGTCCGCGCTGCGCACACGCAACCGCACTCGTTCGGGCATTGACGGGCGACTCGGGATGCGTATGGCAACCGGCGAGCTCCTCCTCGGGCTGCGTACTTGCTTGCACTGTCAAAGAGTTCCCTCAGAGCGCCATGACATTTTGAAGACTGTGTGTATGTGTGTGTGTGTGTGCTGAATGAGAGGCACGCATCGGTGGCCTCTCGGCGCACAAAGCAACCAAACGATGCATCCATGTTCTCGCCGCGAAGAGACGCGTCACCCAATGCAGCGCTATGATTGGGCATGTTTCAAAAACAACGCACTGACTGCTTCACCTCTGCTCTCTCGATAACTCCATGAGACGCTGAGTCGTTTGTGGAAAGGTTGGGCGCTCATCGTCAACTGCGATCCGAGTCGCCTCACCAGGCGATGCGCAGAAGAATGTCTGCCAAGGTTCTGGAAAGACTCGGAAAAGCAAACCATTTGGTAAGGGTTTCAAGTAGTATATGGGCTCGAATTGCTCAAGATAACGCTTGCGCAGGGCAGTTAGCCGTGGATAAAACAGAGGTGGATAGTAGTTGCTTCGGAGGCGGTCCATGTTTCCATTTAGGACGACGATGCTTGCGTCGGGATACAACAACGCTGGTCGCTCCAGTTGTAGCCATTCGTCTATGTTAAACCCGGGCTGGACGACGAACACAAGTGCTGGCGCCTCGACCTGTTGCAGGAACGCCGGCCTCTCGTACAGCGGCAGTGCTGAGAGGGTGAACGTATGCTCACTGCTTCCATAGATTTTTTCCGCTATTTTGGCCTCGGCCACGTCCGGAAACACCAAGTGCAGGCGCTTGCGAAATGAAGCTGCGAAAGGTTTGATGATTTCCCGCGCGTGCGAAGTATTGGCGTCTAGGATCCTCGACAAGGCAGCTGTGGTGTCCCGAACTGCTGGAAAAGAAACTTCATAAAGCGCCGGCGAGCGCGTTTTGGTTTCAGTAGCCTTCGACAGCGCATTCTGAACCTGCCTATGCAATGATGCAGTGTCCTTCGGTAAACTTGTGTATTGACAAACCAGAAACATCAAGCGGCGGGAAACGCGTCCGCCATGAAGCGCTCGAGGTTTGCGCGCTGCAGGCGCAGATCCAGCGCGTCGGGGCCAGGTGCGCTGCGGGCCACGACACGTAGGTGTCCTTAAAATCCAATTTAATACAATTGTATCCAATATCCCTTTCCACTGCGAATCGCCATGCGCCGCACCGTACACAACGGATGCAGGCCAATGACTGCGTATCGGTTACGCAGGGTATCTCGAGCAGCGCGTGCTTCAACGCAAAGTGTGTTTCCCAGTACTTGGTGCGGTCTGAGGCACTCAAGCGTATAGTAGGTGCCCGCGAGACGCTGTATGCACTGTGTTTCGTGGTGAAGGGCTGGTTAACGGCCTTGATAGACGTTCTCACTGTCTGCTGGTTTCGCACGAGCGCATCGAGTCGGCAGGTGGCCAGGAGCGCGGCAGCCGGAGCTTCACTCGCGAAGATGCAGCGCGGTTACCTGTTCTGGAGATAGGGGGACGTCCAGGAACAACAGAATGTCGCGTATGGACCGGGCAGCGCCGCAGCTCGTCGGAGCACCAACGGAACAGTCACAAGGGGGCGACGGAGATTGGAAGAAGAATCTATCCGGCAAACTGCAAGAGGCGGGTCCTTGCTATGCTCGACTTTTGGGCAGCTCTGAGCGATGCCTGTGGCACTATGAACTGCTGGGAACACCGGGCGCAGCTGCAACGGTCGTACTCCTCCCAGACCACCTGAACGGGGCAGCGGGGCTCCGTGCACTCGCCTCGGTCGTTGCTCGCTGCGGATATAGAGTTTTGCTTTTAGACTGGCCTGAGCATGTGCATACGGTGGAGGCTTTTATTAAGAGTCTCGAGAAGCTGCTGGAAGTCCTGGCTGCGGCGGATGCGGTATGTAGAAGCGCGCACTTTCTTGGTGTCGGCCTGGGGGCTCTTCTTGCGCTATCTTTCGCTCAGCATTGCCCAGACCTTGTTGCGTCTCTCATGCTTGCTGGGGTACTTTGGCGACGCCAGACTCTATCGAGACTGCTTTCGCCGTGGTCCTTGGCTGGTCGAGTTTGCGCAGCCAACAGCTTGCTACCTCGCTGCATTTTCGAGGAGCCTCTCCTCGAGTCTGGGCTGCTAACCTTTGCCAGTACAACGGAGCGTCTCCAAATGCAGCTGCTCATAAGGGAACGCATACGGCAGTCGACCAGAGGAAGCCTCTGTACGCGCTTGTGCCTGATGCGCTCAGGCAAGGACCCAGGGACGATTCGCTTGCCCGAGTCACGAATATCGCTGATCACGTGTCTGCCGCGCAGTTGGGATGCGGTTTATTTTGCCTCTTCATCAGGTCTGGGTCGGTCACAGAACCTGCGTTGGCCCTTCACCGATACGAAACTCCAGCACAGGGTACTGCAGTCGCCGTGGGTGCAAAGCTACGAGGAGACAACCCCAGTCGACGGAACCCACGCTGGTGTCCTCCTGAGACGTGCTTTTTGTGCTTACTGGAGATCCTGGCGACTCGGCAGCGGCGACCGAGATTCTGCAGCGCATCCAGGACATGGACCTGACACAGCAGCGTTCTTGCTCCTGTTTCCCCGAGCCCGCCGTGCGTATCTGAAAGGCGCTTTTACGAACTATCCTTTCCTGTGGTCCGCAGATGCCTTTATTCTGCATGTGCTTGTGCATCTACGTCGCCAACTGGATCCGCCGCAGCAGTTGCTTCTGCTGCGGCGGTACCGTTCTCTCCCTTTGGGGCATCTTAATACGATACCAGAAAAAACTGATGCAGCTCCCATGAGACCACTGATGCACGAACAGACGAGCGTTTCAAACGCGAACGCGGAACCTAACCACGACACGAGATCATCGGACTGGAACCACGAAGACTTTATCAGGATCGTCAGCCCCGCGTCAGCCGCAACCTCCTGGGCGACCGTTTACGCTTCAGCTGGCTCGACGACGCTCACGGATGTCACCCAAGATATTTGGTCTGAGGATGCCAACGAGACAGAGGTTTCATCGAGCTGTGAGTCCACCTGCTCCACTACCAGTCGCGATGTACGCATCATGCGAGACGCTCTAGCGTAGATGTCTGGAAAGGACTCTGCTTTCACGTGCTTCTGTTTAGATGGCGACAACGATCCAAGCGGTCCCGCATAGCAAAATCCAGCTAAAGACGCTTCGCCCCTGTTTCATCGTCTAGATGGTGCATCTTGTGCTCGAATCCGAGCTGCTAGAGGTTTCGTCTTGAAGAAACGGAATCTGCTTCGGGGTTTAGCGCCGGATCCGAGAGCGCCCTTTGAAAGGGTGCGCGGTGCCCGTGATGGGCCTCATCGCTCATCTGTTCTCGGCAGACGACGCCGCGAAAGCAGCTTGAACCGGGAAGGTTCCCCGGGTAAGCACGCCATTCTCCAGAGCTCTTACGAAATACTCGAACAATTCCCGATACCTTTTCTCAAAGACATGTGATTTCGCTTGAATTGGTTATACCTGGAATGCCCTCAGTGTTTAAAGCGTACGCGTGTCGAGTCCTGTCGCAAGTACCAGCCCGGCCCCTGATATCGCAATCTGTTCCAGATGAATTGGGTCTGCATCCTGATGATGCACAGTCTTTCTGTGCTGGAGTGTATCCCTGGCGTCATGCCTGGATCATAAGCGCATTCTAGTCCTGCAGAACAGTTCCTTGGGCGGCAGTTTCTCTGGCACTGAGGCATTTCAGGTAGCCTGCGAGATGCCCCAACTGCTATTCCTTTTGCTGGAATCGAAACGCCGTGGAACAGTCTTTTTCGATTCATTCTGCAGGGAAGCTTGCTCGTAGTCGCTTCAGGGTGCACCAATACTGACGTCATGCGTAACCTGGCAGCGAATCACCCGAAAACATTTGAGTCACCAAAGCGTCTTTCTGTGTTCGAGCTCCAGTACGAACGGTGCGCTCTGGTAGCTCCAAACGTGACACGAGTCCCTGGTGCTTCGCAGCGCCTCCGATAACTCGTTGACCGCAATAAACTATGTAACAGCGAGGAACGCGCCTCGCTTCGGAGGTATTCACAGAAGCAGCTCGAGGAGCCCCGGGTCCGGGTCCGGCTTTGCGATATCACGGCAACTGCATCGTGATCCTTGCCTCTACTCGAACACAACCCTTTTCCCAGGTACGATTCAATGTAACTATCAAGACCTCGGTTGCGACCCAGACTTGAGTATGAAAGTGCCTGCGGGTGCAAGTATATGCGCCTGGTTGACGTTGTTCCCAGCGCACCGTACTGCCTCCTCGACAAAAGCGTGCTTCAAGGGTCTCGAGCCAAGTGCCGGTGGCGTCTCAGACTGGAGATAGCCATCGCGCTGTTAGGGATCCCGACTCAGACGCACCCAACCCAAACCCTACAGACACCGAACTAGTGGCGCCCGAACACAACAACGAGAGTCTTTGGTACCTCGAGTCGACGCGCTTGCACCGCCCAAGAGAGGGCCGCAAGCCTGGCAACTGCGTTTCTTCCCGTCTGTGCGCGATCAGGTTTCGAGCTGTGCATGAGTACACTGCTGATACCAGCGTTTGCAATAGCAGTCGCAGGACTTGCTGCGCTTCGTTGGAATACAGCGAAACAGGTGCCGCATCAAGTCGGAAGGCGCCCGAACGGAGCGCTCCGTCTACCATTAGGGGAAACGAACAACGGCGAAGCGAACGACAGGTCTGGTTCCCCGGTCTTATCTCGCCAGGACGCTCTTCAACAAGCGAAAGCCGAAGCAAGCGCCTATGCAGCTCAAGAACCGGTTCAAGCGTTTGCACGAAAGGTTCGCAGTTTGCGACCGGAGGACCTTCTCGACCGCTTTGGCCCCAGTGCATCGCTGCACTTTGGCACAGCGGGTTTACGTGAACCCATGGGCCCTGGATACAACCTTTTGAATACAGTGGTTGTTGTTCGAGCGACTCGTGCGGTACTGGGGCACCTTGCCGACACCCTGGGCTGGGAAGCGCTGCGAACGCGTGGCATCCTTATCGGCTATGATGCGAGGCAGCACTCGGAAACCTTTGCGCAAGCTGCTGCCGTGGTTTGTGCATCGCACCAGGTTGCCTTTGCTCTACTCGATCGTGTCGTGCCGACACCACTGGTTGCCTTCGGGGTGGTTCAACAACAACGCTGTGCTGGAATCATGATCACGGCGAGTCACAATCCGAAGGAATACAACGGTTACAAACTCTATATGGAAAATGGCTTGCAGATCAGTGCTGCCGTTGCCAAACAGATTGAGGCTCGGATGCGGTCCGAGGCGTCCTCGCGCCGAGAACGACAGGCCGAGCTTCTTTTCGCGACCAAGGAGCTGGCCTCGTTACCTCGTCAGTCCGTGGAGACACTCTGGCAGGCCTACGAACAGCGCATTCGCCATGAACTTTATGCGCCGATGAGGTTCGATAGCGCTCGTCTTCAGATCGTCCATACTGCATTGCATGGTGTGGCCGACGATTACCTCAGGCGACTTTTTGCGGCCTTTGCATTACCGACCTATACGCCGACGGCGGCACAACAGAGCCCCGACGGTGATTTTCCAACGGTCCCGGTTCCGAACCCGGAAGAGGGTGCTGCAGTTCTGCGTCTGGCTATGCAGACTGCAGAGCAACTTTTGCGATCGAACAAGACGAATGCTGTGGTGGTTTTAGCGAATGACCCAGATGCAGATCGGTTGGCAGTGGCAGAACTAGCACCGCAAACAAATCCTCGGTGGCACATTTTCCACGGTGATGAAGTTGGTATCCTATTTGCCTGGTGGATGCTGCAGCAGGTCGAGAAGCTTGGTAAGCAACGTGCTTCCACGGAAATGGTCTTCATCAACAGCGTTGTTTCCTCTCAGATGCTCGGAGCATTGGCCGAACACCAGCACAAGCTGCGCTGCCGCTGGATACAGCATTATCCCGGTTTCAAATGGCTTATGGAAGTGGCGGTAGCGCAAACGCGACCGCAACAGCAAGTGCTCCTTGTCTACGAGGAGGCGCTCGGCTATGCGCTCGGCGGCCTGCGTTCGGGTACGTTGCCGGTA
>Ga0209012_1002261_pt1 | contig 17204 bp, 10 predicted proteins | sample RS3BMetagenome_FD_184735 | JGI IMG/M metagenome (GOLD analysis project Ga0209012, IMG submission 184735) | Ferric oxide microbial mat and aquatic microbial communities from Rainbow Spring, Yellowstone National Park, USA - RS3B (SPAdes) (version 3) ...
GCCATTCTGGCATTACGGGCGGCGTGGAAAAGCCAGGATGCACGCTGGGAAAGACTATGGGCCAATCGCCCGGCTTACGTTTCGGCCAAGATCCCAAAAAAGGCTGCATAAACTGTCACAGGCCCATGCGTTCTTTGTAGCCATCTTATTGGTGGTTTCTGATTTTGCGGTAAAATACGTCGCAATCGTCTGCATGTACATTTACTCTAAATTTTCGCATTTGCCGCACGTTTCATTTCCAACCCACGCACCCCTGATCACATTTATTTTCAATTTTGGAAAGCTCACTTTCTATGGATTCATTACATCTCTCATTGTAACTTTCGTGGCACTAATGGCCAGTATGGCTGACCGATACGAAGGCGGAACTGATGATACAACCATTACCGGGACTACATATAACTTTAGAGAAAATGGTTCATATAATGGTTTTCAAACAACGAGTTTTAATATTCCAGGAAATCGCGGTCATTATGTAGGGCCTGGAAATCCATTAACCGGTGGTGGCCTTATTGCCGTTTTCTCATGGACAATGCTTATATTTTATATTGTTGGGTTCATATACATATACTATTAATCTGGAGAAATATACGATGGGCAACATGATCACTTTGCGACAAGCGATTACCGAGATGCTCCAAACCACCCAGGCTTTGCCGGCTGGCGCCGCGCAGCCGTTTGCTTTCCTGGCTGGTGCGGGCGTTACCTCGCCCGCAATACCCCTGGCGGCGCAGCTGATTCGCGACTTTCAGGCCCTTGCGGGAGGTTCGACTGATGGCGGACCGGTACTGCCGCCACCGGAGACCGGCTTGGCCCGGGCTAGGCTCCCATCAGAATACAGTCGCGATGAGCCAAAGCCCACACCACGGGGACCCTATGAAATAGACAATGCTCGTATGAGCGATCAAGTCGCTGCCAAGACTGGCGCGGCATTCCGCTTTTGGATCGACAAGGCCCTGCCCCAGCCAACGGCGCGTTGGCAATACCTCGCAGGGCTGGAAAAGGAGAAAATGCCCCCACCGGCGTCCAACGCGCTGGCACAAATTCTGGACTCCGGCAATATAGCCCGCGTGGTCGTAACGCCTAATTTCGATGGCATCATTTCCCGCTCGCTGAAATACATCGGCACGACACATCACGTATGCCGGAATCCGGCGGCAGCCAGTGTTGCGGAAATATACCGCTATGACATACCCGCCATTGTACATGTGCATGGGGACGCCCATTTCTATGCCCCCGCAATCCCGGCTGATGCCGTGCACGGAAAGCCGGTCGATCCCCCGCCCGCGATGGCAACGCTACTGGATTCGATTTTTGGAAAATATACGCCACTGGTGGTCGGGTATTCCGGGCACGAGCTGGACGTGATCATGGCGGCGCTTTATCGTCGGCTCTACGATGGAAATCGCACACGATCACTGCCGAACTTTGTGTATTGGTTTTGCCACCGGCCCGGTGATGCGGGGGCACTGCCCCATTGGCTGACGGAACACGCCCAGGTCAAGCTCGTAGTGCCAGGACCAGATAACTGGAGCAGCGGCGAAGGGGAAATACTTTGTGCGGAGGATGTTTTCGCGGAACTCGTTGACGCTTTCAAACTGCCCGAGCCAAGGGTGATGACCGCGCTAAGGAAATATTTTACTCAGCGCGAGGCGGCAGGGATTTCCAGGGCCGATGATCAGGGGCCGTCGTCAGAGGGTTCGACGGCCCCGCCCGGTTCGGAAGGGGAAGCGTATCAGCGAGCCCCGCTCCTGGGCAAGGTTTCCGCAGCGGAGAAACGCGGTGACTTCTGGCTGGTTCTGGAACTCATAACACACGCTCGGTTCACGCCATTAAGTGACCAGATGCGGTTTGACCTCTATATTGCCGAAACGAACGCAACACACGAGCTGATTATGGATGCGGTACGTCTTTCGGACATGCTTGAATCCGACCCCACCGTCCGGCATGAACGCGTACGCAATGTTTCCGAGATTATGGGAGCCCAGGTGATTGCGGAGATGGGATCTAAGGGATTTTTTCTGTTGGGAAAATATGAGCAAGCCATCCTGGCCGCCGGGCGTCCAATCCACGGTGGCAACGCGACCGGTGAGGTGGCGCTTCAGCAGCAGCGGATAGCCAGTGATCTTCTGTATAAGGGCCTCGCGCTGGATGCTTTGGGGCAACATGAGCAGGCCGTAGCGACGTTTGACCTCCTGCTGCGGCAATTCCCGCCGCCGGGGGAGGGGGCGATAAGACTGTATCTGGCCGAGGCGTTGCTCAGCCGAGCTGCGGCTTACATTCAATTGGAGAAAGTGAGCCAAGCCGCCCAGAGCGCTGCGCTGGTGGTGGAACATTTCGGCGGCACGGCTGACCGTGGCTTGCGGATATGGGTGGCACGGGCGATGCGGCACCAGAGTGAATCGTTGGACCGAATGGGGAACCGCTTCGGCACCATCGAATTATGCCAGCGCATGGTGCGGGATTTTGCGGACTTCCGCGATCCCGAGTTGCGTGAACTCGTTGCGGAGGCCATGTTGAACATGGCAATTGCGTATTGGGATATTTCGCGCCCGTATGAGCAGCTTTGCACACTCAATGAATTGTTGGCCCGATTTGAAAATGCGCCGGAACCATGGCTTCAGAAAAAAGTGTCGCGGGCTTTTTTATACAAAGCTGAATTGCTGGACGACGTGAACCAGCCAGCCAAGGCTATTTTATGCTACGGCCAGTTGTTGCGGGGGTTTATGGGAAGTGCCGATGCCGATATAACAGAGACCTGTGCCCGGGCATACCTGCGGAAGGCCCGGGCCTGTGAATGTCTGGGGGATTTGGAGGCTGCGGCGGAGGCTTGCGCCCAACTTATCACAAACTTCGGCGACAGCCTTTCCCCGGCCGTAAAGGATCTCGTTGACGAAGCGCGCTCCGCGCGCCGGGAGCGTGACCAACGGTAACGGTTATTGCTCCGGCGCCGGACCACTTGGCTTGGGCGTCAATGCCAGTTTGGTGTCGCATGGCCCATAATGCCACGCCCCGAATCTCGATTTGCCCGGTATTTTCACCAGAAAATCCGGATATGCATATTTCGGCCTTTCTGAATATAAATATACCGTGTTTGTCCGCGAACTTCGCGCAGAGTCCCGCAGCACGTCCTGAACGAAAAGTGACAAAATAAAACACGCCCTTTATCCGCATGTTTTTATCGCTTTTGACGGCGAAACTCCGACTTAATCGAGCCCATTAGGCGGATTATGCCATTTTGGCAACGGTTAAATGGCTAAGAAATTAACGCGATATCAAAAAAGCGCCTTTGCAGGTTATTAATTTTCGATTCCATTTATTCGCACTAAATCGCATATTGCCTAAAAGCGAACAAATTATTTCCAGATTTTTTTCGTCGTTTGACACCTGCATTCAGCACAGCGGCTCCGATGGGCCGCTGGGAGACTGCATGTGGTTTACGGCGATGCTGGAAGCCAAGGCTTGTGGCTTTGGAATCCGGAATCGCCAGATGAAAGGAGTACTCTTATGAGTACTGTTACTTCCCCTATCGTGCTGGAACGTTACGAGATTACCCCGGAATCCGTCCAGCGAGTTTTCGACGCCGCCTGCCTCAACATTGGGCTTGACGACAACGGCTACCTGATCGTCACCGACAGTGGCCTGCGGTACGTGCTGCGCCCGGATGTTGATGGCGATGACATCGTGATGTATGCCGCTTTTGGCCTAAGCGACCAGTCCTCTGACGACGCGCAGACGAGTGCCATCGCCGAGATCAATGAAACATACAAGATGATCCGGGCGGCGGTGCACAATAAGAGAGACCAAGACGGCCAGCGTGTCCTGGTGCTCGACTATCTGCTTTGCACAGCCGGAGGTGTCACCGCCAAAAACATTATCTGTGCATGGCAGCGTTTCGCCACCATCGTCCGGGAGGCAACCCATCGAGCCAGTGTCAGTGCGGTTCTGGCGTAAGGCCAATCCCGGATAGCAGACGGACGATTGTCTGCCGCGCTGTGGAGTCGATAAGCAAGGCCCCTGTGCCGTGCGGGTTGGCAGAATACTGTTCTGCCACCCCACGGTCACAGGAGGTTTTGTCTGGTTCCTCCAAACTTCTGGTGGAATCGGTGTAATGATGTTCCGTTTTTTGAAAGGATGTTTTAATGTCACAGTCACAACATCATATCGTTGTCGCCGCACACAATGCGCCATTTTGTCCGGCGGCGCCATGTTATTTCCAAGGACAAACCGATCAGACCTGACGGCACCGCTTATAGATTGTGAGCACGGGCCCGGGGCAATAACAACCGCTGTCATACCGCTTGGCACCGGCAATAAATAAGGATAAAAATATGATATTTTCTAAAACATTGGAACTTAGCCAAGGTACCGCAAATTCACTTATGTGCTTTCTGTTCATGTATCTTATATATTTATGTATTGCAAAAATGTCTACCACTGACCCTATAAGCTGGTTAACAAATACCGTACTTACTACTTACGTATTTTTATTTGCTGTAATTTATCCCATAATTTATTGCACTGTACAATACAACTATATGTATCATGGAAAATGCTGTGATATAGGAACTGTAAATGCCGCATATGCAGCATTAATTATATACATATTCACAACCGTTTTTTTATCAGTCATAACTTGTCAAATATTTTTATTTATTATTAATTTGGCATATTGTATATTTATTGTAGTCCCATGTTTTGTTTTATTCGTTTGCAGCTCTTTTCCAGGTAAATCTGCCATGACCAGAGGATTTCCAGCGGAAATAGTTCATAATTTAGGTAGCGCAGCTACAAGTTATACCAACAATTGCATCATATATGGAATTCCAAGAGCCTTTACGTCAATATGTCATTATTTTGTTTTTGTGTGCCATCATATTTAGAGAGGCGGAATGTCTGAAGAATCCGTGCAACCACAGTCGCCCGATCCCCCTGCGTTTCCACCGCGACACCCGATTTTCAAAGTGATTGGAACAATTGGATACAGTTGTGAACAGTTGTGGTTGCTTGGCTGCGCCAAAACAGTGGTCTCCCTCAAAGTTTTGCCTCCGCACATCGATTATGGAGTCGGCCATTCTTTTCCAGTAAAATGCCGCTGCCATAGCAAGACAAGAAAGGAAAACCATGACCGACACGCTTCTGATCGCTGCCCTCGTGCTCTTGGCCCTTATCGCCATCCTTCAAATCCTTGTGCTGCGCCGCAAGACGGCCCTCGATCTTTCCCCCATCGACAAATCCTATGAACGCACCGAGCGGGCAGTCCGGGAAGAAATCGCCAAGAATCGCGAAGAGGCATCCAATGTCGCCCGCCAGTCCCGTGAAGAACTTGCCAACACGCTCAAGGGCATGGGCGACACCCTCAACAAGCAGCTTGTCACCTTGACTCAAACCAACGACCAGAAGCTCGGCACGGTGCGGGAAACCATTGAGCAGCGGCTCCAGCACATTCAGGAGGATGGCGGAAAGAAGCTCGACCAGATCCGGCAGGAATCCGCTGCCGCCGCCCAGAAGGCTCGTGAAGAAGTCACGCTTTCGCTCACATCATTCTCCGATTCACTGGCCAAAACATTGAACGAAATGGGCGGCAAGCTACTGGCGGTCATTGGGCCGCGTCCTCTTCAGCCCGCAACTGCCTTTCCGCCTCATATTCTGACGAAATACGCTCCGCCGCCGCCTTGGTGAAAAAGTCAAAGCAGGTGATGATGGACACCGGGTCGAACTGGTTCACTAATAGGTCGATGTTCTCGTTAGGGGATCGCAACCGAGAGAAGAAGTAGTCGTCCGTGTCCGACCATCCGCTGATGAACGCGGTGTCCGTCAACGTGGCATTTCCGTCGGCGTATATCATCTTCAAGTAAACAGATTTTTCGAAATGCACGAAGCCGACATGAATGATCCTCGGCTCAATGTATCTCGGATACTTCGCTTTCAACGTCTCTAGGCAGTTATGGGATTCCCCGACCGCAGTCGCAATGGTCATGTAAGCATCAGGGTGAGTGGCGCAAAGAACCTTGTAGGGGGCGAGCATCTCGACCAGTAAGTGCACCACGGAGGGGGGCGTAAACGAATGGCAATCCTTCCTGCCATCAGCGATGGCGAACCGGGCGAGGAAATACTCGTAGGCGTGACCGAGGATGTCCTTGGAACGGCTGGCTTTATCGCCCAAGCGGATATTTCCCACCGTGTCGACGAGCTGGCCGAGGTGCCCCTTATCAAGGCGCGGGTGAGCGTAGCCCTTGGGCAACACACTCTCGAGCGACGGATTACCACGCCCGACAGCGAGCATCGCGCCGTCTACAATCTCGCCAATTTTCGGCAGCTTGGCGTTTGCTTTGAGACGGGACCAGCGGGCTTCCTTAGGCACCCAAGAGACGTTCACGGACCTATATTCGCCAGGGTCCTCCGGGTCGGCCGTCCTAGTGGGGGTACCCTCTAGCGCGGCGCGATGCTCCTCGAACACATCCGATAGATACTTCAGGAATACTAATCCGAGCACGAGGCGCTTACTCTCCGCGGCACCCATGTTTGAACTCAACGCATCAGCCGCCTGCCAAAGTTCGGTCCCAAAATCGAGGTTAGCGCCGTTGTCAGCCTCTTTCGCCATAATATTCCACCCATTCAACCTTTTCACTTCTCAATCAACCGATAGCGCAAACCCCATCGACGGCCAAGACCATTCATCGAGTGGCTCCTGCCCGCTACGCACAACCCAACAGGGGAGAAAAGAACCCCGGTTGTCGGTTCTCGGGCGTGCCAACGACCATAGCGCGATCAAGTCCCTGGTTGATGGTTTCGCAGGATGTCTCAGGGAGCAGAACGCAGGCATGGCAAGCAGCAAGGTTAGCAAGCTTCGATCCTTGGCCGCCGAGTTGCTCGGAGCAAACCGGATCGGCCGAGCACCACGAGGCCCGGCCCAAGGCACGTTCAACGACCGGTCCGAGCCTTTCGGGCCGTCCGAGCCGTACCAGCCCACCCAAGGTACCTTCCGAGTCCCCAGCGGCAGTGTAGATTAGCATGCCTGCCATGGGCGAACCTGCGTCGGCGGAGACGTAGAGGCGCTCCCGTAACGACGCAGTGCTGTATCCGCACTCGAAGACGAACTGGTTGATCAGAATGTGCGCCAGACTGTGGACTATCAGGAAGCGCGACGCCCAGCTACGGTTTGCAGCGCCCAAGGGAGGAAGCGTTTGAAAGACTCCGGCCAGCCGTGCCAAAAAGCCGTCATCGAGGCGTTCGGTGATCCAGTCGGCATTCTCGTTCTGCCATTCAACGAGCCGCTGCTCGTTTAGCTCGATGTAAATACCCTCGCCAAACACCTCCACTGCTGGAAGCCAGCGTTCTGCAGGTTGGGTCGGTGGAACGCGGAACAATTGCCCCATTGCGGTCTCCGGCATGCCTGCCAGCGGGCCGGTGCTCTGCTCAAGGCGGTCGAATCCGTAGAACACCCTGGTCTCCTTGAGCCTCTCGACAAGGTTGACTCGCGCAAGCCATGGCGACAACGCGGGCGGGACGGCCGCAGGAATCACTCGCAAATTCGGCACATTCCTTGGCTCGTTGACTTCGCTGCGGATGATACTGAATTCGGCGCGTCGGAAGGCTAGCATCTCTGACTCCGGGTCGGCGGGGGCTTGGGCACCGGCGGGCAGCGCCAAAGCCGCCGGATCGAATAGGCCCCCGAGAACCTGCTCGACGAGCGTCGGCACGCTCTCGACCCCACGGGTACGCAGGGCACCCTGCATCATGGCGACAGCTTCAGGGACTAGGTGTAACTTCCACAGGGTTAGCGCGACGCCCAAGGTGAGCTCGCACTCAATTTCCCTCTGGAGGGTGGCGACCGCCGGGGCTCGCGCTTGGAGATTGGGTAAGGCGATCGCCGAGATCGTGCGTGGGAAGTATAGGTTAGTCTGGTTGATCAGCGCACCGATCAGCGGTCGCGTGCACCCCGGCTCGTTGGCACCCTCGCCGAGCCACGGTCGGTCGCCGGGGCACGCGATGCCAGCCCTCTGAAATAGACTCTGTTCCCCTTGCGCGACGTCCGGTTTGACAGTGGTTCCAGCCAAAGTGCGACCCTTGCGGCCCGAGGAATCAGGAGGACATGACTGGCATTCAATCCGGATGCTGGAGAGTTCAGAGCCGCCCCGGTCCGTCAGTTTAAGTTGTCCATTGCCGGCACATTGGCAACCTATCCATTGCTTCCACGGGAACTCGCACAAATGTCCGGCCGCGCAGACGGAGACAAAGCGGACCGGCTGCCATCGCCCGCCGCCCTCAGGAATTCCAATCCGGTCCGCATTCAGGTTGAACTGCTTCATCTCGCCGGTGCGCGTATGCCGATACCAGCGCGGGAATCGCTGCGCGGGCACATGGAGCATGGCGTTCGGCGGTGGATTCATATCGCGGCCAACATAGCGATAATCCGGCGGCACACAGAAACGGTCTACGTGCAGCAGGGAAGATAAGCGTGGTTCAACCCGCTCGAATTCCGCCCGGCTTTCGCAGCGCACCAGACCGAGCTGCTGATCCCATCGCAGGAACCAGTGATCCAGCCCGCACACGACGTGTGGCGTACCGCGCCGGTCCGTATAAAGGCTCCCCGGCCCGAAAGGAGCGATCAACTGGCCGATGCGAACTTGTTTGTTTCCCATAGTTAATAACCTCTCAAGGGTTGGCTGGTGGCACCGCCGGTACGGCGGCTGCAGGAGCTGCCGGGGCCGCTGCGGCAATATAGCCTTGGTCGATTCCTAGTTCGGCACTACCGTCCACTTGGCGCATGCTGCTGGGGACAACCACACCGCGCCGCCGCTGTGTCAGTGTTGCAAACTGCCCCGGCCAGAGCATCAGGTATTCCCCGTCGGGTGCCGGCGGAAACTCCTCCCAAGCCTGCGGATTCTGGCTCCACTTGTACGCCAGCTCGTTGCACACCCGATCCATCTCATCCAACGACCGCTGCATGTCCTCGGATGTTTGAACGGCACGGCACCGGTCCCGCAGCAGTTGGTAGGCCGTATCGATCGCGTTGGCGTAGGCGTCCGCGTTCTGGACGGGTGCGTCGCTTTGCTGCCGCGCCCAAGTTATCAATGCCCCCGGAAGCGCGCGTTGGATGGCCGAAATCGCAAAAGGAGTTGCCGACGTGGGCTCAACACGCTCGTACAATCTCCGGTGGTAGCTGTGGAACTGCTCGAAATGAGAGCGGTCACGGCTCTTCCCCGGATTGTACAGCATAAGAATCAGGCCCGGACGCTCCCACCAGCGACGGCCCACGCGCCCGGTTACTTGGATGTACGTCGCCGCGGTCTTGGGCTGCCCGACAACTCCCATCAAGGACAGCCTGTCAATATCAACGCCAACCTCGATGATGTTTGAGGCCAAACAGGCATCGATCACCTGTGAATTGTCGGCCGCCGTATAAGGCGCGGATAGCCGGTCCATCATCCCCACGATCTCGGATTGCGAGAGCCGGCTGGTAAGCTCCTCCACAATCCGCAAGTTGCGGCGGTTATCGTGCGCAAAGCCTTCGCGGTTGAACATGAACTTCAATCGTGAGCGGATGTCCGAATCAAAGAGCGTCTTAGCCCCACCGAGCTCACGCAGGCTGTTGTAGAACACCAACAGCGTCCACCACGGGTCGCGGCGATCCGCTGCGAACGCGTAGGGGCGGAACAGTGCCGCTGAGAAAGCCCGGACCTGGGTCGTCAGGACAGAGCCGTAGTCGCTGGCGTGTATACCAAGGTAAAGCCGCCCCTCGCGGAGGTGCCCCGCACCATCGCGGGCGTATTTCCCGAAGAAGGAGTCGCCCATTAGAAGACCCGGCGACGGGAACAGATTCGTCTGGGGCCGGGCGTAGAGGGACTTAACCTGATCTGCTGCACCGCGGATGGTCGCCGTCGACCCAATGAGCTTCGGCTTGATCCAGTGGCCGTCTTTTTGGAACGAGCACAACCGCTCAAAGATACCCTCATACAGGGCGTACATGGTCCCGAGGGGGCCTGATATCAGGTGCAGTTCATCCTGAATGATCATTCCCGGAGGAAACGACTGCTGATGCGGCTGGCCCTGAACGATTCTCCGGCCAAATAGGGCACCAGCATCCGGCCTATAGGCGACCATCGCAAGTTTGTCGGCCGTCCCTATGACCAACGACGGTGGCAAGCGGTAGATTCTTTCGTCAATGACCTCGATCGGCAGCCACTGCTGCCAGCTTTCCTGCCCGAAGGAGCAGTTTCCATCGGTGCAGTGCAGCAACGGCCCTTCGTCGAGTACCTCCGTGATGCCCCTTGTTCGAGCAGCATTCCACTGATTCGTACGAAGGCCATTTGGCTGCGCCTTATCGAAGCGGCCAATCTGGGCCCGGCACCAAGGGCATTCGGTGAGGATGAGCGGGTTACCATCGGTACCACCCCTGCGGTATTCAGTTAGCTCGTCATTCGCCCCATCGACACTGTTGGGCGAACCGTCGCCGCCGATCCAAAGGCCCAGCGAGAACCGCTGGCCGGGAATGGCCGCAATGCCATGTGTATTGGGGTTGCGCCGCAAGAATTCCATCGCACAAATCAGACTCGCGGCGCGCTGGAACTGCTGCGTTGTCAGCATTCTCAGCGTGTATCGCATCAGAATATTCGTGCCATCTCGTTGTGGCCCTTCGTTACCATCCGCCATGAGCAGGCGCTCGTGGAACATGTAGAAGGCCACCACGGCCAGATAGGCCTCGGTCTTACCGCCGCCGGTCGGAAACCAGATCATATCCACGACCTCACGGTCCGGCGAGCAACCGTCGCGCACCCCGTCCATTGACATCAGTAAGAAAGCGATCTGGAAGGCCCGCCAAGCCCCCAAGCCGTCGTTCTCCTGGCCAGCGGCGAAGATGTCCCAAGGCGACCGGTGTGGTCCTAGCGGGCGAACCAGACGGCCGGGGCCGTCCCAGTAGAAGGGGCGCCTCTCCAACTGCTTGGTCGCAATCTGCTGCAGAAACATGGAGAGATTTGCCAGACGGAAGGCTTGGCGGACCCTCGGGTTCTGCCGAAGCAATGCAATACCAGCGTTGATCCGCGTGAGGCACGTCGCACACGCGTCAAGGTGGCGCGTGGCCACAGGCACGAACCGCGCATCCGGCTCGTCAGCGACCTGCTGACGTCCCCGCTGAATCCAAGCGGCATATTCGGAGGCAAGGCCGTCCAAGGACTGCCAAGCCGGCCCGAGGCCATCGTCCGAAAGCGCCGCGAGTGCTCGCATGGAGAGCTCAAGCCGGTTTCCCTGTGCGTCTGCAACGTCGGGAGTCATGCTCGGGAGCTGCACGGCTGGCAGAATGTCGGCGAAGAGGAGGGTGGGTTCTTGGCCTGGTTCGGCGTCCCAGCCGGCGGCGCAACCGTGGCCAATCCCCCAAGTCGCGGATTCACGATAGAGCAGGGCCAGGGACTGTTCCTCCGCATCAAGCTGGTCGAAGCCCCGCTGACCCTCCGGGTATTTCTGGATATGTCCGTCGCGAGCCAGAACCTCGAAATAGCTTTGATAAAGAACACCTTCATGTGCTTCCTGCGCAGTCGTGGCGGCCGTCGAGTTGCGCAACACCACGGTCAGCAGCCAGACATCCTCAACTTGGCGGTATCGCGGGAATACCTCGACACGAAGCTTGAGGGGAGACTCTTGGGGCATCGCTACATCGCGGCGAATCGGCTTTCCGTGCGTCAATTCACTCCGTAGGATGCCGATCTCGCAGCCATCTAGGACTGCGGGGTGTCGCCGCCACATAGGTCCCTCCTGTGGCCGACCCAGCTCGTCCTCCCAGCGACGCTTGCAGGACTCGTACCTGCCGTTCAGGGGGAAGGGCGGACTAAGCTCATCCTGCCAAGTAAATCGGCGGGATCGCGGCAGTCGGATGACGACACACCCATTGTCACCCAGTTGGGCGCAGAACGAAATGCCGATCGTCGAGGGATGGCGGATATCGGGGCTGGTGACCTCGAAATCCTCTGACGTGTCCGAGCCATCCGTATCGGCTTTTGCGCCATCATCAGTGCCATTCTCCGCGACGACCGCTACCTCGTCCGGTTGAATATCGGCACCGATTGGGTCTGCGGACGGCAGGACCACAGTATCCGGAGTCGCGGCCGCAATAGCCGCGGCCAGAACCGCCGCCCCAGGATGCAGAAGGCCCACACCGTACTTGCGATGCGGAGACTCGTGGTCGAAATACAGGACCTCTTCGTGGTCGGCCAGCGGGTCTGGTTGCCACACCAGAGGTCCACGGCGGGCCGCAGTGTTGTCGATAAACTCGCCACTCGCAAAGGTCGCAACGGCTGGCTCTGAAAGCCGCCTAGCCGGGCCGATCATCTCGCCACGGAGCCATTCCATCATGTCAGATCGTTCGCTCATGTTTCCGCCTTTCCAGCAAGCCACCCGCGGAGTACCGCCTCAGATTTTTTATCACAGAGAACGCGAATGCATTCTGTGGCGCGGGTCATACCCGTGTAGAATAAATCGCGATGGAACTCTTGGTCTGTGAGCACAACATCGGTCAGAATAATGATCTTGTTTTCCATGCCCTTGAAGGCATGGACGCTGGCGTAAGCCGCCCCTTCTCCGGACTGCCATGCGGGGCGCAAGTTGTGCCCCGCGCGTTTCAGGCTGGCCGCCGAACTGAACGCATCACCGCGAAATGAAAGAAGAGTGATCTCGGACGCCTTGTAGCGAAGGTCCTTAAAATCGCGCAGCCACTGTTCCAACTGCGCCAGCTGTTGTTCGCCGCTCTCATAGAAGAAGATGTCGTAATTCTGCAACCCACCACCGATGCGTAGGTAGCCCGAATACACGGATGTGGGCACCCCGCCGAGCCGCAGGGCGGTTTCGCCAACAATTCGATAGTTACGACAATTCTCGTTAAGGGACCATCGTGCGGGCCGTGATAACGCTTCTATTCTCGCGAGTTCCTGCCTCACTGTCTCCCTGCCCGTGAGCACCTGGTACTCGAAGTCCCCTAGGATCGCAAATGCTCCGCCCTTGATCCCGTCTTGGAGGAAGTGGGCGAGGCAGTGCCAGAGATTGGGGCGGGCCAAGATATCCTGTGCCTCATCCAAAACAAGATAGTCGAAGGACGAGGCGACTTTCAGATCAGGGTCGGTGAGACGCTCCTCGATCTGGCGGGGCAGGTCCGTTTCCCAAAACGAAGGTGAAGGGACCGCCGGGATCGCTACCCCGGTCATCTCTGCCACGACGCGGATTGCGCGCCCAATAACCAGATTGGGAGGGATCGGACTCGCCTGCGTCATCCGTTGCCGCATCCAGTCCCCGACGAGTTGGTTGTAACACAACAGGGCCACGCGGCGGCCTCTTTCTGCGGCCCGCCGTGCGACCTCCATGGCAATCAGGGTCTTGCCGGTGCCGGCACCGCCGGAAACGATTAGGCAAGTGTTAAGTTCAGCGAGCCGCAGAACGGGCTTCTGCTGCTCGCGCAGAATTTCGGCCGCCTGTTCCTCGAGGCGGCGGATCACCTCTCGAACATCGGGACGGCGTTTCTGCACAGGAACACACGCCTCTACCATGCAGTCCAAGTCCATTTTGGATAGCGCGGCCGGCAGCGGCTGCAGTTGGGCGTCAGCCTCGACGCTGCGGTTGAGCCGTGCCCTGAGGTCCGCGCAGAACGCATCGGCACTCCGCAGCTCCCCAAATGCGCGAGCATCCATCAATTCCCAAGGCCTAACGGACATATTAGGCCCCAGGTCGAACCGTGCCCGCGGGAACACGCAGCAATGGGCGACCGGCACACTGGCGAAACGTGGGGCCAAATCCCGCATGCGCCGGTAAAAGTTAAATCTACCATCCGCAGCCTGCTTGAACGGCGACCGCCTGATCTCTACGGGATACCAGCGATGTCCGTCGAACGTGATGTCCGGGTGGGATTTTACTTCCATACACAGAATGCCTGCATCCGGGATGATCACGACGAAATCGATTTCCGTCCGGAGCCCCCGACTCCAAGGCGAAAGATCAAGTGAATGCAGTGCAACCCAATCCGCAGGGCCTCCGGCGATCATGTCAAAGACCGCGCGCTCACCCGGAGGGGACCGCTCGTCGATAAACGATGGAATCATACGCGCCATTGGTCAATCCTCTCAAGCCCACATAGTTTCTTCAACTCATCCGCTGGAGCCATCAGACCTTCCTCGACCGCCAACACCTTGTAGAATCTGAACTCGCCTTCGAGCCATTCGCCTGCGGGAATCGGCAGATGAAAGGCCTGATGCCCCAAATTGGCCCGGATGTCACTGTCGAGCGCGCGGAGCGCGACAAGCGCCTGCTCATCGACGGCCTGCTGTTCTTGGAATCCTGTCTGGATCGCTTCGCCCCTTGCACGTCGGATCTCGTCCCAAGCGAACTGCCACCAGGTGGCCCCGCGCCTCCGCGCAGGCTCATTGGGGCCAAAGTCCAGCCCCAGTACCTCGATAAGGATCTCGAAGTGGTGCATCGACTGTGGGGCATGTATGACAGTTGAGGGCGGTCTGCACCAGCGCTCGATGCACCCCTGTAGAAAGAGCAGTTGCAGCCCGGCGTCCCGCAAACGGCTCGCCAACGCAGCGGGATCGCGTTGGTACTCCGCTTTCAACTTCTCCTTCCAGATACGGCTGAAGTTTCCATTCTCGGCCTGCGGCCCGGCCAGCCGGGCGTCATTCACGACGGGGAGAATCAGGAACATCCCCTCCAGGCTCTCACCCGGAAGGCGATAGTCAATTGAATTCGTCACGGTATCCAGCCCCAGAACCCATGAGTGAGGCGGGTAGAGGATGCCGTGGCAATCGTCCACCTGCACCAGCGTGGACCGCTGCGCGTCGGTGGGCTGGGCCAGCTTGGTGAACACCTCAAACTCATTGATGTCCGGGAGATCACCGTGCAGCCTAATCGTATTGTCTCGTGACCGGGTCTCCTGCACTTCCCATTTGAGTTGCAGACCCGGGGCGCACCAGTCTGCGACCGCGCCTGGATCGGGGGCCGTATCGCCTGCAGGGAGCGACTCAGAGACGGGGTCGTACCCAAAGCCTGGCTCATCGCCGCAGCCCGACCAAACCACTTGGATGAGGGTGTCGAAACGGGGCGCGGTAAGGAGTGCATCCGGGGCGGAACCCCAACCCCGCGAACGAAGCGGGCCGACCTTCAGTAATGTGTCAAACAATTCCGCTTCCCGGTACTCGGCCACAGAATGTATGAAGACACTACCATGGAGAGCAGCACCATTGGCAGCCGGGAAAAGAGACTCAAAGTGCTCACGCGACCGTCTATGGCAGAAGATACGGAACGACCGCCCGTCCCCGCATAGGGTCTGAATAACATTCGCCAGCGTGGCGCGTACAGGGTTCTCCAACTCCATGAGTTCCTGGGCGGTGCGGCAGGCATCATCATAATGGCTGCGGATGTCGCGTCCCCAACGCGATTCAACGGCCGCAGGCCCGCCCATCTCCCGCAAGGCAAGCAACACCGTGTTGTCGAACCGCACCGGGACGGTGAGCCATTCGGAAAGTAGGGATCGCAGTCGATCCGAGATCCCTGTGGCGTCCCCTACAAGGTTTACGATCATGAAACGAAGGCTGTGCCGAAGATCGCCAAACGCTGCGGAGGCAATCGCGTAGCGCTCAATTGAGCGTGACGGGCGATCATCGAGGAAGTCGAACAGCCGGGATGCGGTCACTGGCATGGTTGACTCCTTCTCAGCACCGCGATTCCGATGCCGCGCGGCCTTTCGGGCAGCCCATTCAGAATGGCACCATCCCGGTCATACCATTGTCGCAGGCTCCTCACCTTGGTACCGACGGCCTCCAACCTGTCACGTTCCATCGTTCGGTGGATCACCCCAACCACGTCACTGTGCTCAAAGCCTTTACCGTCAACGACCCGCAGGAACGAGGCGTCCCCATCGGCGATGACTACCTGTGGCCTACCAGCTTGGCGGTCGAATTCCTCCGTCCTTGCGTTGTAGAAATTGACCCGCGAGATGGTGCCGGGCATCCATCTCTGGACCGTCAGCAGTTGGCTGAGGTTCGCCTCGCAGCCGTCAACTCTGAAGCGAATATCCGCCATGCAGCCTCGGGTCGGGGCCGCACCCACTCCACGTCCAGCGAGGCAGATCTGCGAGTGTGATTCGGAAAGGTTCGAGGGTCTGATGTTGCCGCCCTGTTTCACCAAGTGAGCGTAAAACTGGGAATTAGGAACCTGTTGCCCGTTACGGACCGCAACCGGGGCTTCGCCATTGATGCGCCAGTCCATTGCCGATGCGCGGGGGATGTTTATGCGCCGCGAGGACTTCGACCTCGGCTGCTTAACCATGGGATTTCTGTTTGGGTCAAAGCCGTCGAATACGAAACAGCCTGGAAGGGTGGCGTGGCGGAGGGACACGCCGTTGGGCCGCTTGTGGGCAAGCTCCAGCAGCCTCTGATAATGTGACCCCACGTCGTTGGCGTCGTCGAGCTCTAAGCATCGTCGCATGGCTCCGAGCACGATCAACCCGGCGGCAGCAGAATCGCAAGGCATCGACACTATTGCGATTCTGCGGGAGGCCCCGGGTTGCGCCGGCCAAGCGAAGCCAAACTCAATCAGAAACGACGCCCAACTCGGGACGCTCCGCCACGTACTTCCTACTTCCGAGAAATCCATCGAATATCTCCCCGATATTATTCCTGCTGCCTCGCTTTTACACGACCAAGATGGAACAGTCAAGTGGGATTACGCGGGATTACGCGGGTCACGCGCCCAATGAGCCCCTCTTTCCCAAAGACCGTGCGGGCGGCGCAACACTCCCAAGCTACAATGACGCGCCATCCAAGCCGCCGTAAACGCCGCCGCACTTTACGGTCACGAGCCACATCCTGCTTGAACGTCATCACCCAGAAAGCGCGGCTGATAAGCATATCTGCAGCGGGGGTGCCGATGCCAGAAATAGCCGTGGACGAATGCCAGTGTTTTATATTTGGGAAACACGATACCCACAAACGTAAAGATAACTTTATTCTCCGGCACTCAGCACTGTTCTCATAGCGGCAATCGCACCGCCCCTCGGCGTGCGTCGTCAGATCTAAGCCCCCAAGAAACCGGACCAGCTAAGTAGGAACGCAGAATAAATCATGCGGCCTTGTTCCCCACTACATCATCATGATCAAACATGAATCCCATTTTATCGCGGCGGCCATTGACGCGTCCGACACCGCGGTGGAATGCGTCCGTCA
>Ga0209012_1002263_pt1 | contig 17201 bp, 14 predicted proteins | sample RS3BMetagenome_FD_184735 | JGI IMG/M metagenome (GOLD analysis project Ga0209012, IMG submission 184735) | Ferric oxide microbial mat and aquatic microbial communities from Rainbow Spring, Yellowstone National Park, USA - RS3B (SPAdes) (version 3) ...
CTGCAGCTCCCGCACAGGAGAGCGGCCAGGAAGCAGCGAGCTCTTGATTCGGAGTAGACGCGGCGCTACCCGTGTAGCACCGTATGCAGCGCAGCCTCTCGTCGGAGAGCAGCGATTGAGGTTGCTAATGGGGTCTTTATGTGGTGAATCGAACTGGTGTAAAACTTCTTCCGAGTGTCCGCTAGCGCTCATACCAACACCCATGGACGTTACGTCGCTCGTATCGCGTACGCGGTGCGCGCTTGTCGCAGCACGTATTGCCGTGGCCCTTTGCGGGTCCGTCGAGCAACTTTGTACCACAGCTGCATGGCTTGCGCTCTTGTTTATGAGCCTGGTACGACGCGAGCCGATACGTTCCAGTCCCGACTGGAGCGCATCGGGTACCCGTTCCCGCTTGGAGGCTTGGGCACCCATCGCACTGCGTCGGCAGCGTTCCTAAACCGCGCATATCACCAACGATGGCCCGACACGCAATGGTTTCCGCGCGTCGATTCTCTTCCTTCTGTCCTGAATAGGCGGAGAACATCATGGCTTGTCCATGCCTACCGGTGCATGAGCACCCATCCAGGAGTCGGTCGTGAGCGTTCTCGATCAGTGCTCTGGAGGCCGCCTAGTTCATTTGAGGAAACCCGACTTGCATGCGATGCGGCATGCAGCGGCGGGAAATGGCCTGCCGCTTCACACTGGGCGTAAAGTTGGGAGCAGTTGGCGTTGCTGACTCGCCGTTGTCGTTGTCGATGGCGAGTCGTGTACTTCGCTCGTGCTGAACTCGATGCAAAAATTGCTCGCTCGCATAGAAAACATGATATTCGAATCATGCGCATATGTCGGACGGCGAATACGCGCTACAGCACATGGGCAAAGCTAGTCCACGCTGCGACTCGTATTCTTCCATCAAGCCCGAGGTTTCCCGATGGATAGGCCGAAGGTTTTCGCAGGTTTGCGATCAGCGCTAGCGCGGGCGCTGGGCATTCATTCGTGCTCCTGGCTTGTGCTTCGTCATCGAACTTGAGCTACTCCGCACCGCAATCATTCCCGGAAACGGCACTGGTTACTCTTCAACTGGCATGCATTTCGGTATTTCGCGGCATCGACGACGGCGTACACTCCTGATGCACCACAGCGTAGAACTCTTGCTCCCGGGAGATGCCACTAATATCTTGCTTGCTGAACGTGGAAGCAGTTACGAAACTAGGGCGCGCTGCTCCTCCATGCAAGTCGACAAATATCGTGTTGTGGAATCTGCTCTGATACATCCGTTCTACATCATAAATGAACGTATCATCTATGCTGGCGTCGTGGCTCCTTGTCCAGTACTGCGCGGTGATGGTATTGCGGGTATCGTCCCGAGCGCGTCAGGCAGCGCTGCTGGTCCGCATCGACAAGGGCATTGTAACCGGGACTCGCTTTGCGAGCTGGGGCGCTTTACACCAGGACTTGTTTGCTGGGTGGAAGGGCATGGAGTGGCCTGTCCGTTTTCATCGACTGCCTGGCGCTTTGCGGTTGACGGATACCGTTCTTCAGTTCCTGCCTCTGGATCGCGATGCAACCGTTCGCATCATACCGCTGAGTCGGGTGAAGCAGGTTCTGGTATCGGCCCCGGGAAGCCGCGTACACCTTCTAAAACTACAACTGGAGGATGCAACATCCGCAGTTTTCGAGTTTGGCGGGGACCAGCGGTCCCGTGACCAGGCACGTGAGGCGATCGCTCGTGGGCTTCGGCGTCGTGGGGAGGTGGTGGCGGCGGCGGCTGCAAGGCCCGTGGACGACCACGATCCGCTCTATCGGGAGCTGGTCGAGTCCGGTCTTGTTTCTGAGGATGTTTATCGCCTGTATGCGCCGTATCGGGAGGCAGCAAGCTGGCAGGCGAGGCTTTTCCAGGGTGGCACGCTTGTTGAGGCACCCGCGCAACGTGCCGGTCTACCGTCGGCACTCTTATCGGAACTTCGACCCGCCGAGGAGAGCGGGCGCCGTGTCAAGTATCGCTTTGATCCGGCAACTATTCATCAGATCTTTGTAGAGGAACCTGCGGTTCAGCGCGCCTACGAGGATACAGTGGCTCGTGGCGTCCTTGATGAGAAAAGCTTCTGGAAAAAGTATGTTGAAATGCGGACGGCGTTGTCGGCATCTGCAAATGGAGTCAGGCCCAGTGATGCCCACGCTGCCGCACGTGCCTTTTTTGCCAAATACGAACAGCATACTCGAGATCATTCAAGCCGGAGCGATCATGAGAACGAGGCTGCGGGAGCTTCGCAGAGCGCGCTCCCTCTCGACGTGGACCTTCGCCGCAACGAATACGCCTCGCAGGAGCATCGTGAGGAGCACCTCGCTGATGCCCTCGAGCTCCTCCATCGTTTCAACCGTCATGGTCAACTGGTAATGGATGCGAGCCACTTTCGACCGGAAGAGCAGGAGTGGTTGAAACGTTCTTCCCTGATTCTCGAAGAGCTGGTGGAATCGCCTGCCTCCGATTCCAGCGATGACAACGTTGAGCTCGACGGCCGCGCCTGCGACGCAACAGTGCTCGCCGCTGGCCTGCTTCCCGCTCCATTTCAAATAGAGCGGGTCGCTGGTGAAGCCTATCGTGCAGCACTTTGTGCGCTCTCCGATGCAAATCTGTGCTAGGGTTCCTGCTGCAGCACACAATATGCATAGCGCGAGGATCCATGCCCCCGCAGATGCCACTGTATGTTACCTGTTGGCAGACAGGGCACGTACAAGAGGCAGGGTGCCTTGGTATCCCGCGAACACGCAACAGCCTGTGCGGATGCGAGACGGACTGTTGCGCTATTGGCCAGTATGCGAATCGAATGGAGCGTGCATCACCCGTGACCAGCTCGAGCTGTGCTATTTTTCAGCGACTGACCTGTAATCGCGAACGCCCATGCATAGCCAGGACGGCGTCGATCCGTTCCCTGGTTTCAATAGCACAGGCGATGTCGAGAACCGCGCAAATAGGCTTGCGTTCACATCATGAAACCTCGATGACAGCTCATGAGGGTCATCGCACAGTCGCGAAAAGGCATATTGTCCACGGCGCGTGTCGACATCGACCGGAACCCGTCGGCCTGGTGAACGCACCATGGCGTGCCGTCTTCAGGCATAACCTCTCCGCGATGCGCGTTCGCGTTCGAGCGTGATCAGAAAGCTGTACCTTGTTTTGCCGAGGACTGCAAGCACCCAATTTAGGGATGACGTAAACGCCCCTGTACGTTACGGTGTGCCTGGTTCCCGAGTCGCTCTCGTTCGAACCGACAAGTCGCCTACCCGCGAAGAAACCAAGCACTGGAGGCGTTTTTCAACAAGCTACTGCTTCGGGTCCAACGGGATGCGCTTTTCGCCGTCGCTGCGCCTTAGCAGTGCCTCCTGCTGATCCTGAAGCCCGGTTACGCGTGATCGCAGGAACGAGAGAGAGTCATCCCTGGAAAACACACGATCACAGTGATCTGCGCGCCACTTCACTGGTCCCGAATCACACGGGTAAGCATCTTGTCCAGGAGGGGAATCGTCCGTCCATTCGTACACGGCGCGTCCATGTTCCCGGGAATCCGTATGCATCTTAAATGCCGCTTTCGACGCCGACACCCTGTTGCCCCAGTGAACAAGGAGGTGTCCCTCTGCTCGACAAATTGCCTTGCGAGGCGGAACGCAGGTGTGCGTGGATCGCTGCGAGCTTCCGGTACGCTGTCGATTGCCAGCGGTACGCCCGCACTCGGGTTCCTCAGCTTGTCGATCGAACGATTCGCCCTACGACAACAGTCACATCATCCGCTTTGCCGCCATAATACCAGAAGCCAGCACTACGAGCGTTCACTGCAAATGGCGACATTCGGTTTTCGTCTGCTGCGAGCGTCACCGCCATCTGTGCCAAGCGCGTTGCCAGGTCCTGCAGCACAGGCGCGCCGTCCACAATCATCGCTGGTGCGGGTGCACAAGTGTTTGACTCAGTGGCGATGTGCATTTCCCGACGTGCGTGGCCATCCGGCTCGCTTTTCAGCGTGGATTTGATCACAGCATTCGCTCGGGATCGCTCCGCCGGCGGCACGTCTGTTGCCGCCGCTTTCTTCTCAGTACGCTCCCGGTACCAGTCCTGAATGCAATCAACAATTTCTTTATCGTACACATTGTCGAAAAGGCCGTCTGTGCCCAGAACGAACCAGTCGCCCGCCTGCACTTCGAAACGGTCCACGAACGCATCGTACGCGGTATCTTTGCTCTGAGATCCGAGCTGATACGGGCAGTTGAAGTAGTGCTGTTGTTCTTTCGAACGAAAGATAACATCGCCCTTGCGCATGACCAGGAGCCCAGAATCCCCCAAGTTCACACACGTGAGCGTACCACGTCGCGACACGACCTCCGCGCTCTCCAACGGAGTACTGAGTGCCACGAGGCACGCAGTGCAACTACCGACCACATCATTGGACGCGGCCGCTTGATCCAGGACACTAACCAGGCTACCAGAAGCGTCCATACTTTCTGTGCCTGCACGCACGAGCTCGGCAAGCCGCCTTGAATAGAGGCCCGGATCGACGCCCAGCGCCGACCAGCCACCGACACCGTCGAAAACACCGGCTGCTCGTTTTGTGAGGAAGAACGCGTCCTCGCCACCACGTTGGCGCTTGTTCGGATGCGGGATCATTGCGACACCCGCTTGGAAGTGAAGTCGTCGGCTGCAAACTATCCACCAGGCAGCGTGGCTAGGCACCCGCGGGGCATACCAGGCGGCTCGACGGCGCTCGGCAACGTTCCGTAGACCAGCTTCCGTTCGATTGGAAGCGAGCGAGCTCCACGGTCGAAAACTGCCTGAAGCAGCACTCGCTCCCTGAGCGAACACCCAGCCGGTCAAGCGATAGTTAGCTGCCGCCTCTGCTGCCCAGAAAAACGCCCTCGTCATCGCAACCGTTGCAAGACGAACGAACGAACGAACGAACGAAAAGGTAGTGCAAAGAACACACCGTACCGGTAAGTCGCGCGTGCCGTGGAGGCGAACGCTGTCGTTCATTCGGCAGCGCTCGAGGCTGGCACCGACTTGCCCGACTAGATGCACTACTTTTTGCTCTTTGACCACAGTGAGATTGATTAGTCAGGTGTGTGTCATCAAATGCCTTATTCGGTTTATAGCAGATGGGCTGCAAAGTGCGTTCATTTAGAGAAATAGAGAATATAAGATATAGGTATGGAGATTGAAGTCGAGGATCCTGGATTGCCTCTATCCACGGGTGTCGAAAAAGAACGGTAATTTTCTCATCTTTTCGACGATCGAGCGAAGAAGACCAAGAAGAGGGGAGATGGACCACAAAAATGTGTTTGCCCGACGGGGCGATGACGAGAATCTAATCGCACAGAGGGCACGAGTTCTGGCAATCCCTCCATTGATGCGTTGCACCAGATGAACTGCATAGAACGGCTCTTGAACGGAGACTTCGACGTCATAAGCAATATCAGGAGATGTGCGGTGCTGAAAACGAGACTCGCGGAGCTGACGCGAACTAAATTCGAGTGGCAACCTCTAATACCCCCAGTGTGCCTGGATAAAAACCGCAACCGATGGCAGTCGGCGGATAGAAAAAGACTGGGCGGTGTCTGCGCGTGGGCAGCTATATGTACTCTCGATGGTGGTAAAACATTGCACGTTTTATAAATCATATACCGAAGAGCAAGTTCGATTTGGAGCGTATGGAACCTAGTAGCGTTTCTTAAGCAAGTCTGGTCGTTTTCTATGTAATCAGAAGCATTTGCTCCGCCATCGCTACCTGAATGGAATCATTGATCCTGCATCACCAACACTGATTCCGTTGCACAGGACGTACGCAGAGCGCAATGATCACCGTGTGACGCCATGGCTCGCCAAAGCTCCAGGATCCGAGCACTGTGCAGGGACCAGCGAAGCTGCCGACTTTGTGGTTCCTCAAATGATAACACCTCGATTCGCGTCGAACGGTCTTCTGATCCACCAAAAAAATTTGGTGGGTCGTGATTTTGCGTTCTCCAAGCACGCCTCCATACACTGCTGCATCAGAGAACCCACTCGAAATGATGCCGTGTCGGTTATTGAATGACGCTTCCGAGCACTGGGCCTGCATGAAGCCGGTAGTCGATCCCTGAACGCTTCATGCGCGGACACGTACTATGCATAAGACTCGGAAACTCCGGGCTGCACAGGTCCATTGTCTGATGCTTCCAGCATCAAAGTCGATCCCCGCTGACTGCCTAGATGACAAGCGAGATCCGCGTACAAGCCCGAGATCCCATGCATCCAGCATCAAACGCGATTTCGCTCTACTGCCCAGAAGCGCAAGCATGAAAGCGTCTAGCTCCCTTATTTGACTGTTCCCGACAATGGTCTCGGGCATATGTTTGCTCCCGAATGAATACACCTTCGTGGAGCGCGCAGCATAGTGCTTTCTTTCCATCGCGCAAGATCAGAAAAGTCTAACCAGTTCTACCACGGATGCGTGTCGCGCGCTGGGCGTCGTACACGACCACGATGCCGTGCATCCACCGATTCTCATGATGCAGACACGGTGTATCGAAGGAGTCGATTCTGAGTAGCCGAACGGTGTCGATACCAGCGCCTGGACCTCACCATTTCCGCGCACGCTTCTTCCTTCTTCTATGCCAGCAGCAGCGTTCCTACATAAAAAACCCGCGCCATGAGACCTCTATCCGTCTACTGGGATAGCATAGGCCGGCCGCACTTGCTTGGCCGGGCACATGCGCTCGATTCGAAATCCTGTCAAAGCACAGTGCCATCCACGTAACCTGCAAAAGAGCGGAGCTTCTCAGTAAAGCCTGTGTTTGCCGCCTGCCCGAACGAGGTATCAGAAACGTGCTCACCGACGCGCTGCGCACCGGCGCCTTCCAGCGCTGGAAACAGTGCGCCTCGAGTGCACGGGTGCGGTGCCTGCCTGCCTGCCTGCCGGCTCCTCTCTATTCCGCTAGCGAACCAAGCACCCTGCTCTTTCCCCAGACACCTTGTCCACTGTGGAGGCCGCTCAGCTACAACTCCGACGTGCAGCGTCTGTCCACGATCAACACGAGTACGCACCTTGTGAAGGGTACAGTCGCGAGAAGCGTATGCTGGGCGCCAGCGCTGGCAGGCAGGCGGCGCCCCGCGCATTCTCTGCACACCCGAGGCGCGCTTTCGCGACTTTCCGTTACGTGAAGTTGGTGTCGGGTTCATGGCGTTTCTTTCAAGTTGTCCGGGTGGATCGTGCCTGACACGAGATCATCATAAGCATCGGTTGGCGATCCGTTCTCGTCTGCAACGGTCTCTGTGTTGCACGACGGCTCGCACCGAGCAGCAGGTCCAGGCCCAAGAGGTGGAGCGCCCCAAGCACTTTTTCGGACGCGTTATTACCGCTCTGGTGACGCCATTCAAATTGACTGGCGTTGAGGTGGACTATGGTGTTGCTGAATCTTTAGCTGCTCACCTTGCTGAGAACGGTTCGGATGCAATAATTGTTGCAGGCACCACGGGAGAGTCGGCAACGCTGACCTGGTCGGAAGAGTACGAACTCTTTCGGGTGGTCAAGTCGGCCGTTGCAGGGACAAAGTGTCGGGTGATAGCGGGTGCTGGCTCGAACTCGACGGAAGAGGCGATTGAGGCGACCAAAAAGTCGGCAAAGTTGGGTCTCGATGGAACCCTACAAGTTGTCCCGTACTACAACAAACCCCCACAACAGGGTATTATGGCACATTTTCGGGCGATAGCCAACGCAGCACCTGATCTGCCTATGATGCTCTATAACATCCCCGGACGCACGGGCATCAATATGACAGCGGAAACGTCGATCAAGCTGGCGGAGATGTGTCCGAATATCGTGGCGCTGAAGGAAGCATCAGGCAACCTGGAGCAGTTTGCTCGAATTCGGCGAGCAACGTCACCCGACTTCGCCCTGTACTCTGGAGACGATGCGCTGACGCTTCCGCTTCTATCGCTCGGAGGCAATGGTGTGGTGAGCGTTGCCTCTCATTTCATCGGTCCCGAGATCCAGCGGATGATTGAGCACTTCGTGGACCTGGGGAATCCGGAGGAGGCGTTTCGAATTCACTGCCGATATATGGACCTGTTCGAGGCACTCTTCGTGATGGCGAATCCAATACCGGCAAAAGCAGCGCTGCGTTTGCTTGGCTGGCCGGTGGGCCCCACGAGACTTCCGCTCACGGATATCACAGCATCCGCGGAGCAGCAGTTGCGTCAGGCCATGATTGCGGCAGGCCTGCTTTCCAATGGAAGCGGATAGTGCTTCCTGGCAAGGCTAGCGCAGGTCTCGTGCCTGTGGCTGCGTTATCCGCATGGGGGCCAGTGCCTTTCGCCCGCGTCTCGCTCTATGTGCGGCGACTTTGGGATCGCGCTCGCCTTTCACGCCAGTGTGTGTGTATCTATGTGTGGGTTGCCCTGTCTTTCATGCAGGGCTTGCGTACCATGCGGGCGTTTGTTGCCCTGCCCTTCGTAGTTCGCATCAAGTTGGAAAGACGCGAGTTTCAAAAAGCTCCGGACTGGATCAAAGCACATGGCCAGGAGTTCCCGAACGAGCACGTAAAGTTTGAAGCTGCGCGTTGTTGTCTCTCGGAGGTCGAGACGGACAGAAACGGATTTGTTTGGAAAGCCGACCAGGGCGCATTGGTCACGCAGGGCGCCTCGAGCGGAGTCCTGTTGCACACGAGAACGCTGTCGAAGCCGAAAGGAGCATTTTCGAGCCAGAGCGCCATCGGGGCTGTTGCGCGTAAAACGGATCTTGCAACTTTATGCAGCCGCTGCTTGCATTAAAAATAAGCCTACTATGATCGTCTGCATGTCCTCGGTCGTGCGAAGATGCACGGCAGCTAGCTGGGTCTCAGCGGCGACAGTTTACGCTGGCCTGGTGGCATCGGCCTGTAACCGCAGGGCACCCGAAGGGATGCGCATTTCGGCCGCGCTCCGTGGACATGGTGATAAGTCCCCGCATTCATGCGTGCCGAGCTTCCCTGAACGTCGGTAATGATCGCGCACGTGAGCATTCCGGAGGACAGACTCAACAATCCAGCACCGTGAAAAATGGACGCGTGTCGCCGGGACTCGAGCCCCGTGGACACCACGGCCAGCTGCGGTTGCCATGGCAGAGCGCGAGCGGTGAGCGCTGGCTCCTTTTTGACGAATGCTTGACCCTGAGCCTGTCGATTTGCGTTCGAGAACCGCGAACACTCGCCGATGCTCTGGTTACGGATGCGTCATCACAGCGCCACACGGCGCTGAACCGAAGGCACTGCAACACTGGGGGAGTGCATTGGCGTGCGGACGATTCGCTGGGGGTTTCGCAAGACGTTCGGATTTGCTCGTCATGAAGCAGGTTGGGATCTGGGTCTCTCATATGCAATCGCCACTGTGCATCGAATGGATTTGTTGACGTCGAATGGGGTTCGGATCCCGCTGGCTGGGTAGCTCGGCTACGCGCACTGGGCGCGCTTGTGCTGCTCCGGAGCACGGACTACCGAAGCAACACAGCTGAACGCAGGGCTTGGATCCCGCCAGGCCAGAGAGAGCCGGCTTACTCAAGCGCGTTTTGAACACGTTGCAGGCGGTGAGCTCGAGGCACAATGTCTTCACATGCTGATCCTGAAGAAACTAAATTCACGCGCGGGGATTTTGTGTGCTGCAGACGAGGCTGGACACCGCAGCGACGACCTCCACCAATGGGAGATTAAAATGGAGCACTGGGCTGCTCGCTATGTACGTGGATAGGTTCTTCTCGACTTGTCTTTTCAGATGTAGAGCTGTGACTTTTCGAGAGCAGCAACAAGGGCTTGAGCACTCGTGTGTCGGTTTAGGATTCTCGGCCATAGTTTCAGAGTGGTTTTTTCGACGCTCTTCCACTAGGACTCGTTACATCACCGAAATCAAGACCATTCCCGATGTTCCGGAACTAGGGTTCGTAAACGAACCAATATTCGTCTCCAATGTGTACGTAAAGGTTTCCAATCTTCTCAATATCTTACTTTTGTAGCGTGCTCAAGCCACGTATGCTTGTAGTTTTGTCTCTTTCTTTCTCGAGGCAACTCAGTGATATCGCAATGCTCGCCATTGCTTCGACGAGGGAAAATGCTGGACGTCGTCCCTCGGAGACTTGTTCACGAGTTCATACCGACAATACGCGCAACATGCCACTTCGAATCATGCATTGCTTTCAAGCGGTACACTCAATGCTCTCTGCGGCGGTCAACGAAACAGCATTCGCTATCTGCCTCGTACGTCTCACAGGACATACTTCCGGAGGCTGCAGTCTGTCTCTATTTTGCCTGGAACGTTGTCTAGATTTCGGAATTGAGTCATCCGGGTGTCCGTGTCGAGTGCTACGTACGTCACTGTTTTGCACGAAGGAAGCGTCAAGGGATCGAATACCTTCGACTTGTTATCCAATCTGGATTTACCCCCCGATGTTTGTTTCATCACGAACAACATCGTGTTCCACCAATACGTTATCGAACGGAACAGGGCGCGCTTGGACTTGCAGCCAGCAGCGCCGTCGCCGAGTACATCGCTCAGATCAAGCACGTGATCGCAGAGCACGGCGCCGGGTGCGGAAACTGCAATGGATATCAAGGGGAATCTTCTCTTCTCCGAAATGGCAAGTAGCCTGCGATGAAGCACGGGATCGCGCGCTGTAGGACGGCGCTCGGAGGACGAGGAGATATGGTCGATGCATAGGCACACTTGGCAGCGGTCAAATGTCACCGCTGTGAAGCGCAGACCCCAGCTGTACACAAAAACAGATGAAAACAGCAAGCGAAGCGCGGATCGCGATTCTCACCTGTGCATGGTTTGCGTGACCAGCAGCCGGACGCAACGGAATCGGAACTCGAATGCCGCCATCAACAACCCGCGAATGCTGAGAACGGAACTGAAGACTCACGAGAGACCAGCATATGTAGATCAGCAGATAATCGAGAAGGAAAGAAAGTAGTCTCAGAAAATGCACTCAGAATCTGGTATTGGTGATACGAGCACGTGATCAAAACGCTTGCGTTCTCGCCCGCGTCAGCAAAGTGATCGCGCGCATCGTTCCCCCACGCTGACACGCGTGTCCAGCGAGCTGCCTGCCAGGCACGCAGACGCGCACGCATGGCGGCGGATCGCGAAGGCGCCACCGCCGCGCTTCGGCGGCGATGCGCAGGAGCGCGCGGCGATGCGCAGGAGCGCAGCGCCAATTCAACGCAAACAATTTCCGTTGTATACGATCGTCTTCGGATTTTGGTTGAATTCGTTTGTTTCGTGCCTTTGAGGGCACCAGAGCAAGTGTTTGTGCAATGAATTCGAGTTTTATAGTTTCCCCTGTGTACAAGAGTTGTAATTTGCGGTGTCGGGCTCTTTTGCTACGAAATCACTGCGCTTTTGGGTCGAACGTGAGCGGGAGCGTGAACCGCCAGTGCACCCAGTTCTGGCGTGCACCGCAGCGACGTGTCTTGCGATGCGGCCTGACAGCTGCGGATTCTGGTCGGTCAACGCTTCCATCGCCCAAAGTTCGAGAAGAATCTAGCCGGAGGTTCGCAGATCAGGAGATCGCGTCTGAAACCCCGCTGGTCACCTTGCTCTACGACGGTGAATGCCCGATCTGCATGAAGGAAGTACGCTTCCTACAGTCGCGGGACGCGGGCCGTGGCCGTATTGCATTCGTTGACATTACGTCGCCAGACTACGACCCCGCGAAATATGCCGGTATCACGTTTGAGCAGGCAATGGGCCGCATTCACGGTATTCTCCCCGACGGCACGGTTGTGAAGAAGGTGGACGTCTTCCGAGCGTGCTACGAAGCAGTTGGCCTCGGCTGGCTTTGGGCAGTGACTAGCGTTCCCCTGGTGAAGAAGTTGGCGAATGCCGTGTATGACTTTTGGGCGGATCGGCGTCTGCAGTGGACCGGGCGCGGCACGCTCGAAAGCGTACTTGCAGCACGCCGCGGTGCAGCACCGGCCGCCGATGGGGACGACTGTTCCGAACGCTGCGTGATCGACTGGGGTGAAGATGAAGAGCCGGAGGAAAAGAAATAGTTTTCTTTTCAAAGGATCTGCGAACCATTGAGGTCATGCATGACGTGAAGCTGCGTTCGTTGCGCGCTGCGAGCACACCGAGCGACGGCGTTGGCGTCGCTTAACGCATTTGCGGACTCGCGATGCGCGGTTGGTGCCCACATCGAGTGCGTGCCCCAGCGGCGATTTGACCGCACATGTGCCAAGGCTGGTCGAGTAGGGAAGAAGGTTGAAATATTTGGAACAAATAGATTATTATGGACAAATGTGCATGCATATGCCCAGATTGACGCTGGTTCCTGTTCCCCCATGCTATGTAAAGTTGTCAACACTCGTACGTTTCTCTTTCCAACAAGGTGCCGCTGTTTCGCAGCGCTTTGTGAGCGTGAGCTCCAATGCACGCGGGGGCTTTTTTGTCGGCACAACCAAGTGGTACGCTGGGTTACACGGCTAACCTTTGCCAGAGTTCTTTCGGCAAGCACTTGGATGCTCACTCTACGGCGCTCGGAAGCGCTGTACCCGCTTTCCGACGTTCACGTCACCGGCGGGGCGCAGGCGCCTTGCTCCTGCGACGCCGGTCGCTCCTCGCCGAGTGCGAGCAGCGTGGCAGACTGCTCAGGTCCGCAGCTACGAAAGGACAGAGGGACGTCGAAAGGCACACCGCTACAAAGACGCTGGTGCTCACTCGACCGGTCTTTTACTCGAGGTGTCCCCAGCACCACAAGGCGTTCGAGAGACCAATAGCACGCTGGATGCAGGCAGCTTCGCTGTCGAGAACAGGCGGAACAGCGCGTGCCTCGGTGCCAAGCTTCCCGACGGCGCTGCGCCACATTGCGAACACTCTCCAGGAACCGCTTCAGTACACAGACTTTGTTGCAGTGGAGCGCGCGCGTCGGCATGTCGAGGCGCTGCTGCGGGGCGGGCCCCAGAACCTACCGGCTTTTGAGTTTCTGGCACCTGTCTCCGAGGAAGCGCCGCAAAATGCTCGCGGGCCGCGGAACCGCGCAGCGCCGTCGCGCTATCCCTCGCGAAGCCCGGGCGGTGTTGCACCACCCCATCGCTACTATGAGTTACGCTTGCGGCCACCGGGTGAAGAGATCGTTCTGCGGTCTAGCGATTATAAGGAGCGATGCTGTGGGCGCATGGGCGAGGAATGCCTCGCTAGCCAAGACTCGAATGGTGTCCAGTCATCGAGCGGCTCTTGCGAGCGCGAAGGGACTGCGTTTATTCGAGTTCCAGGGGTTGTAGATTGGACGGCGAAAGGCGCTCTCGAGAAATGGTTTGCACGAGCATCTCGTTGGCAACTGTTTGACGACGGCACCTTTGCTACCACCCAACGGCCGGTGATTGAGCTTTCCCATCGCGAGGAGTCGGCAGCAGCCGCACCGTTCGCTGAGCCAGTCGTTGGATTCCGGATACATGATCGCCAATGGAGCCGCTACCTCTGCAACCATCCACGCGTCATCGCGATCGGTGACGTACATGGCTGTATCACAGAGCTGCAGGACCTACTCCGCGTCTGCGACTATCGACCTGGCGACGAGTTGATTCTGCTCGGAGACCTGGTAGCAAAGGGCCCCGATTCGCAAGCCGTCGTGCAAATGGCCCGTGAAATCGGTGCTCGGGCCGTGAGAGGCAACCACGACCACGAGGTCATTCGTTGTCGGGAAGCAATGATGCGAGGCCACGATCCCAGCTACGCCTCCGTCGATCATCAGCGTATCGCGCGGCAACTGAGCCAACAGGAGCACGAATGGTTGCGGAGCTGCCCCTGGTACATCCGCTCAGAGGATCTGGAAACGGTCTTTGTTCACGCCGGATTCCAGCCGGATGTGCCTTTCGAGGAACAGCTGCCTCGCCACATGATGAATCTGCGTTCTGTGCTCGAAAACGGTGCTCCAAGCGCTCGCCACTCGAATGGCATGGCTTGGGCGCGCCTCTGGAAAGGTCCGCTTCGTGTTGTATTTGGACATGACGCATACATGGGCCTCCAGCTCTGGGACAAGTGCATCGGCCTGGATACCGGATGCGTGTATGGTGGTAGACTCACAGCGCTGCTTTTGCCCGAAAATCGCCTGATATCTGTCCCTGCACGAAAGATGTACGTTGCTCCACGCAAACGAGGATGATCATTGCGCACCAGAACGGACAAGGGATCGAGCGAGACGCGCCTGTGCAGTGCGCTGCTGATCTTGGGTCTGCGAAAAGATGCCAATGCGACTTGGCGTTGGCGAGATATGTATCGAGCATTCGCCACACGAAGCTTGCGCATGTATCCCGGGTATTCGATCTGGAGATTGAATCCATGCAGAGAACTGATAAGTGCTCGCACATCGAGGCTGTGGATCGCACGAAAGCGCCCTTCCACGAAGGACATCACGAGCGCTTTCCGTTGTATATCGACGGACTCGGTCTAGATCCAGAGACGTTGCATTGACCCCATGCTGCTCATGAAATTAATGGAGAGCAATGATGTTACGCGCGCGCCTCGACGTGGACGGCAACGATGCAAGCATTGCTCCAGCGGCGACAGCGCACCGGTCTCTCGCTCGTGTCCGTCGTGAATGCGCACTGCATTGGATATGTGCGAGAGCAACATACGATCTTTACCTGGCAATCATTCGGGAAGCTGCTGCAACAGCAATGATCCCCGTGGAGAACCCGAATACATACCATCACCTCTATTCTCGTATTCGCAAAACTCCTGGATACGCGTTGAAAAAGTGTGTGCGTTTGTACCGGAAATCAATGCATCCCTCGCATAAACTGCCGCACAAATGTTTAAGCTTCTGTTTCCGCTGGCTCATCGGCTGACTCCTGTTCGCTCGGCTTGCGAAAGTCCACCATAACCAGGATCTCTGCGAGGATGATGAGAGCGAAACTTACCCAACTCAGAGCCGCTGGTGTATTCACGTACGAATCGCTGGACCCCACAAGACTCTTGTAGCGTGCCACGCCCACGCTCATGACCACTGCGAATGCCAAATACCACAAGATGAAGAAACCGTTCACAACGAGTTCTATATAGAGAATTTCCTTCTCCAGCATAGAGGTAAACAAGCTCAAGATCAGCGCTATATCGAGGAACAAGTACCCGACAAAGCCGATAACACCAGCCGCTATGCCCCACTGGCAGAAGCTCAAAGAAGTTCCATCGCTGCTCAGGGCACAAATCTTGATACCGAAGACGGAACGGTACAGCTTTGCTGCAATAACCGCAAAAATCGTCAAACTAAACACCCACACCACAAAATAGAGAAAACACCTCACCAGCCCCAATGGGCGCGAAGCTGCTTTCGTTGCCATATCGTTCTCAGTTTTCCGCTGTTCTCGTATCCACTCGAACGTGCCTGTGTACGACGCCGCGTGCACAACGCAAAGATTGTATACGCACGCTGCGTGCATGCTGAGTCATCGACGCTGAGCGCGCGCACGCCTGTCACGTCGAGCAGCGCGGCGGCGGCGAACACCAGGGCCACGTGGCCGCATGTCTAGGCGAGATGAGGGACGGAGTCGGGGCCGAGGGTTCCTGTGACACGGACACGTCACAGGGGGATGCGTCACGGCATGGACAGCACCCGACCCGAGATGTTGAGATACGTGATCGGGAGCGCGCGTCGACGTGCCCGCTCGAGCTGCATCGTTCCCGAACAGCATGCTCGTTATTGCCTACATGAATAGGCAGTGCCGCTGCTGACGTAAAACTGGGCGTTGAGGTCGCCTGCGTCAGGGCGCGCCAGTCGGTGAGTCAGTCAGTGCGGCGACGACGCTGGCGCTGAGGTCAGCGAGTCGTGCTTTATGGGGATATGGTTAGCGAGGGCCCTTGTACTGCCTTTTTGCGCTGGACGTGTGCGTGGTGTTCGCTGGGGAAGTATTCCGAGTGCCAGCAGCTGCCGGACGGAGGTATTTGTACGGGTTCAGAAAGAATCTTGAATCTGTGCCAAGCACAAGTTGTGGGTGCGCGTTTACTGCCTGGGTCCGACGCTTCCTCGGTAGGGACGGTTTTGCTCGTGAGCGATCGGTAGCAGTCTGGAAGCCCGTGAACAGCAGATTCGCGGGAACGACTCCCACCGAGGATCGTTCGCGCTCCAGCGAATGGGGATTGTTAAGGAAATCGTTGCTTCTGGCGCCCGAATCATCGGCTTGTGGGCCGTTCTTTTTTTGGTCCAGCGCCTGAATACCGCTGCCTCGCAGCGAAGCGTCACTGGTGTTCCCGTCCCGAGTCGCCACGAAGATATCGTTGTCGACATTGCGTGTCGCAGACGGCTTGAGCTAGACTCGTACCCGTATCCAATGTTGTACAAGGGAATGCAGCTAGCGCTCTTGCTTCTTTCCGCCAGATTTGGGATACTTGTATGCCGTGCTTGTCGCTGTTGTGCGGCGGACCGGCCCTCGCCTCATCGACTGCGAATTGCTCGGAAGCTTCCGTAGCCGACATGCGCTTTTGGCTAGCACCGCCGCACCTCCAAGCACATGTGTCTGTGCGACCTGGGGGATCCTGCAGAAAAAGCCGCGCAAGCGACAGACGCCACGGAGTCTCATGGCTCAACCCGTGTCTCCGTTGAAATCGAATATGCATAGGAGGCCCGGATGCACGACCAGTATTCGTGAGGAACGAGCGCGCAAGCGAACGTTTTTATGTTTTCAAATGCTTGCCGCCACCTGGTATAGACATGGCAGACTTTCCGTCGGCTGCTATCTACGGGCACGGGCTTAGCGCATCACACGGATGCAAGATGCATTGCTCGCGGCTTGTCCAACCGAGACAACGCTTGCGGTTTCCGTTGTACGTGACGTGTCTCTGAACGCTCCCTCCAGTAGTGATTGGTAAACGCTCGCGTCCTCATAGCGCTTACGATACCGACCAGCACACACACCACACCAGGTTAAGGCGAGTTCATGGTTCGCGCATGCCGTCCGGGCGAGCGTGACCTCGTCCGTTTCATTCGTTCCCGCTGCGTTCCCATACGAAAGCTGTATCCGCTCGCCGATGTGCACGACAAATCCATGGATGCACATGGGACGACTCTGGTCGGAACCGCAAATCTCTCGCGATGGACGGCAACTTCGGCGACGCCTTTCCGCATCCCGCATGGTTCCATCAACGCCTTGAGAGCCAAGTCCCCGCGCTTTTCGCATTGTATCGGGCACACAGTTACTCGCCCGCTAGATAACTGGTTTGTTTCATGGATGTTTCG
>Ga0209012_1002266_pt1 | contig 17185 bp, 20 predicted proteins | sample RS3BMetagenome_FD_184735 | JGI IMG/M metagenome (GOLD analysis project Ga0209012, IMG submission 184735) | Ferric oxide microbial mat and aquatic microbial communities from Rainbow Spring, Yellowstone National Park, USA - RS3B (SPAdes) (version 3) ...
TTTCTCGTCCACTCCTCAACACTCGACTTCGAGACTGGCTCTGAGAGTAGTCTAAAGAAGCTAGATGTTTTTCCTCGTTGAGGCTTAACCCAAAGGCGTTTAGGAGCACAGCCATCACCTTGAGTTCAGAAGAACCTCTTCTTGTTCCTCACGAAAACATTTAAATTCCTAAAGAATGTAAAGACATCCGTGGTGGGATCCACGGGTAGTCACCAATTCCGAACCGTGGCGCCCACCACGTTTAAGCCTTATCCGGACACCATCGCTCTACGAGTTATACTTTTGATAGCAGAAAAATAGGGAAGGTCTGACCAGAAGATGGGTGGAACCTAGGGAGTGCTCAGGCACCATGATTCATCCCTCTGAGTTAAGAGGGGTATTGGTGGGGGGAGGTTGTAAAACTCGACGAGATGTTTTGTTCTCCCCGCTTTCGATGCCTCCGTGAGTGCTTTGTATATGAAGAAATCAGGGGGGGCCTTACTCTGGAGGGTTTAGCAGTTCTGCTCTGCGTTTCTTTACGGATTTGCTCAGGAACAAGACCCTAACACTTTTAGGTGTGCGGAGGGCGGGTGCTACCCACTTGTATAGTGCGCCGATATGTTTTGCGGCCTTACCCAATATTTCCCATACCGTTATCCCTGGGGTGGTTGAGGCGTGGCTGGATGCAAGGGTCGGAAGCTCCGCCTCTTGGGTTAGTAGCTTACACTGCAGTGTTTGCTGACTGGTAACTCAAAGGGTTTTGGGGCTTATTCAACCTTTTAAGAAGAGTGTAGGCTATGTAGAATATCACAAGGGTTGGTATCCACATCAATAGTGGCTGGAGGATTCCATAAGATTCGAGAGTTATTATCGATGACTCTATCACGGCTGCTACGAATAACTCTAGGCCAACAAAAAGCCAAACAATTATTGTTCTTGCGAGCTCTTGGAAGAACCGCTTTTTGACCCAGGAGTAAACGAGTATGACGCTTTGGGTTGCTGAGATCGCGTAAGCGGGGAGCTCAAGCCAGCTATGAGGGAAGAGGATTATGTTTACAAAGAGTAGCGGTCCGGGTACACCGCTACCGTATCCCAGTGCATCGAGCACTCTTGCAGTGGAGTAAGTAGTGTATGTGAATATTGCTGGCCCGAGTGCGGGTACCATTTCGAGTGATGCTAGAAAATAGTTATTTTGAAAGATCGAGACGGCTCTGGATATTAACCCCTCCGCTCTGACCATGTTGATCTGTTTATAAGACGGGGAGTTCACTATCGCTTGGTACTGTGCTTGGCTCATGGGTAGAGCCGAGAAGGCTAAGAATAGTGCTAGTTCGATTATGAAGCCGATTATCATCAGCTTCACCCTCCTAGTGCTAAACGCCTGTAGGAGGTTCTCCTTAGAGAATGCACCCCCCACTACCCGTGCTTGGGTTGACGGAGGATAAAGTGGTGGCCTTGACTGTAACTGTAAACCACAATTAGCACAGTAGTTGGCTGTTAGCGGGTTGAGCGCGTTGCATTTAGGGCAAACAACATAATTTTGTTCTGACAATCCAAGCATTATTCTGTGTGTGAGTGTATAAACGTCTTACGATACGTTATATGCCTCAGTCTGCCCACCCTCGCCAGGCAAATGGTACTTTTTTATCCACTCGGCCAGCTCGTTGAGTATGTGGTATAGCTCCCACCCCTTCTCCGTGAAGGTATACTCAACTCTGACTGGTCTCTGAGGTAACACTCTTCTTTCAATTATACCCTTCTTCTCAAGCTCTGATAACCTCTCGGCTAAGCTTGTCGCGCTTATTCCAGCTATCCTTCTCTTCAGCTCGTTAAACCTCGCAGGCGTCTTGAGTCCTAGGGCGTGTATAACTGGAAGGGTCCAAGTTTTGATTAGGTCGTTATACCCCTCAACTATTTTGTGACACGTCCTAACTGATTCTTCGTCCAAATCAACTAACTTACTCACGACAGGCTTACCTAATAGTATTTTAGTAGTGGGTATATATTAAATCAACCACCTACTCAACATAGATATGATAGGTCAATAGACGACAGTTAACACAGTTCAGTCTTCTGCCTACATCTATCTCCTTTGGAGATATTTCACACATATTTCATGTGGAGAATAATAGAGTTTGGACGCGAATTGTGCTGGTTCTGCTTGATAATTACTCAATGTGCTTAAATATTCGCGTTGAATGTTCGACTTGGGTCAGTTTTTGGCCTCGTTTAGTGAAACATTGGATTGGCTTAGTTTTAAGAAGAAAAGCAGGGTAGTGGTTGCTTTGGACACTATTGGTGGCCGCAGCCGGTTTCAGGAAGGCGAGGTTGTAAAACTAATCGACTCTGTTAGTGATGCTATTGTGGGTGTAAAGCTGGGTTTACCGTTTTACTTAAACCTTGGCCCAAGCACTCGGGACGTGATCAAACACTTCCAAGACTTGGTGTTTATAGCGGACTGGAAAACCGCGGATGTGCCGCACGTCACTAGGCTAATATTCGAAAAAATCTTTGACTTAGGGTTTAATGCTGGGATTATTCACGCCTTCATTGGTACCAAATCTATGAGTGAAGCGGTAAACGCTGCGAGGAGCCGTGGTGGGGATGTAATAGCTGTCGTGGCCATGTCCCATGAGGGTTCCGAACTTGTTAACTCCCAGATGCATGTCTTAGCGGATATGGCTGTAAAAGCCGGTGTGGGGTGCTTTGTTGCACCCTCAAACAACACTTCGCTTATACAGGAACTCAGGGCTAAGCACCCCTCCTCCAAAATATTCTCACCCGGGGTGGGTGCACAGGGGGGAGAGGTTAAGGCACCACTCAGGATGGGTGCTGACTATCTGATTGTGGGGAGACTTATTACCGATGCTCCCAATCCAGATGATGCTGCGAGGAGGGTGGCGAGCGAATCATGGATATAGTGAGTCGACTCTATCAGCACGGTGCGGTTAAGTTTGGCAGATTCACGCTGAAGAGTGGTCAAGTGAGCCCTGTTTACTTGGATCTACGTGTAGTCCCCTCTGATCCAAAGCTTTTTTCGGCGCTTGTGGATTTGGCTCTGGAGAAGCTGGAGTCGTTGTTGGTTGACGGCGTTGTGGGTATTGCGACGGGGGGTCTTGTCTGGTCTTCCGTGTTGGCTTATAGGGCGGGTCTGCCGCATTTCTACGTGAGGGAGGAGGTAAAATCACATGGGACGGGCTCACAGATTGAAGGAGGTAGCCCTGCCCACCTCAGGGATCCACTTATAGTTGACGATGTTGCTACGAGTGGCGCGAGCCTTGTTCGCGCTGTGCGAACACTTGAATCTCACGGTTTGAAGCCAAAAAAGGCGTTGGTAGTAGTGGACAGGGAGCAGGGTGCTTCAGACCTTCTTGGCTCGTCGGGTGTCACCCTTACCAGCTGCTTTACGCTCACAGACATTTTGGGGAAGCTGGGGGGTGTTGTTCCAGCTGAGGAGTTGGAGGTTGTATTGAAATGGCACATGGAGCAGAAGAGTCGGGTTGGAAAAACAGGGATGTAATAGACATTCTTGGCTTCACGAAGAATGAGCTGTTAGACCTCTTCGAGGAGACGGATAAGTTCGTTGAGCAGGGAAGTGACTTCGGTGAGCCTTTAAGGCATAAGATAGTCGCCACGGCTTTCTTCGAGCCTAGCACTAGGACAAGGCTGAGTTTTTCGTCGGCTGCCCTCCGCCTTGGAGCCAAGGTTATAGACCTTTCAGCGGAAGTTTCTTCACTGATGAAGGGTGAAAGCTTCGCGGACACGATACGGATGCTTGAAGCATACTCAGACCTCATAGTTGTCAGGCACCCCTCAGAGGGAGCCGCGCTTTTCGCGTCTGAAATCAGCTCTAAACCAGTTGTGAACGGGGGAGACGGCTCCCAGCATCACCCCACTCAGGCCATGCTTGACGTGTACACCGTGAACAAACTAAAGGGTGGTGTTGACGGTCTAACATACGCCCTCGTAGGGGATATAAAGTACGCTAGGACGGCTACATCCTTTCTCTATGCGTTAACCAAGTTTAATCCAAGAAGGGTTTACGCCGTATGCCCCGAGGCTCTGCGTCCCCGCGCGGAGGTATTGAAGCGCCTAGAGGGTCTTGGGCTACGAGTGGAGTTAGGGTTGGAGCTGGAGGATATAATTGGCGAGTTAGATGTAGTGTACGCCACCCGAATACAGAAGGAGCGCTTCCCAGATCAATCAGAGTATGAGAAAGTCAAGGGTAGCTACAGGCTTGCTAGAACAGTTATGGAGAAGGCGAAAAGGGAGTGTATAATACTACACCCACTGCCCAGGGTCGAAGAACTGCCATATGAGCTTGACTCTACACCACACGCGGCATACTTTAAGCAGGCGGCTTGGGGTGTGCCTCTACGTATGGCCCTCCTCAAACTGATACTTGGGGGTTGAGGAGTATGGACTCACACACAGGTAATGAGACAATGATTGTGCAGAGGATAGCCAACGGGACGGTTATCGACCATATACCTTCGGGCAAGGCTCTCGCGGTGCTGAAGCTACTCGGCGACCCACACGTAAAGGGATTCAGGGTTGCTCTAGTGATGAATGTGTCCAGTAAAAAGATGGGTAAAAAGGATATCGTTAAGGTTGAGGGCGTAGAACTCAGCGACGAACAAGTTCAAAGACTAGCATTAGTCGCCCCGCAGGCCACGCTCAACTTTGTTCGCTCCTACCAAGTGGTGGCTAAGAAGAATGTGTCCCCGCCAAGCGTGGTGGTGGGTTTACTAAAGTGTGTTAACCCAACGTGTATAACCGTAAAGCAGCGCGAACCAGTCTACTCGACGTTTCTGCTATCATCCCAGGCACCCTTAACCTATGTGTGCAGGTACTGTGGACGAGAGCTTGGCGAGTACGAGATTTCAAGTCAGGTGCAGTGAGCTTGTGGTACCATCACTACAGGGTTTCCTCGAACACTCAGCTCACCTCAAACATCCACAGGGTTGTGCTTGAATCCACCGACACACCCATATCTAAGGCTAAGGCTGGGGAATTCGTCATGCTCTACATACCAGCGGTGGGTGAGTTACCCCTAAGCGTATTCAAACAGAAGGAGGAAGAGCTGCACTTCGTGATTGAGGACTACGGTGGAGCAAGCTCTAGAGCGGTGAATCTCCACAAAGGCGAAATGGTGGGTGTACGCGGACCTTACGGTCGGGGGTTCACTCTCAAACAAAACACAAACTACCTCCTCCTCGCAGGTGGAAGCGGTGCGCCACCCCTTTTAAAATTCGTGGAGGAAGCTCAAAGCACGCCTGGTGTGAGCGTCACCTATCTTCTTGGTGCCAGAAGTGCATCCGAGTTATTCCTCTTGGATGAGGCGCGCTCCATGGAGGCTAGGGTCATGGTGTCAACGGATGATGGTTCAATGGGCTATAAGGGACTTATCACCCAGCTAGCCGAAAAACTACTCTCAGAGGCCACCTATGATGCTCTCTACGCGTGTGGACCCGAGCAGATGCTCTTAGCCGCAATGAGTCTAGCAAAAAGATTCGGAGTGTATTTTGAGGGTTCATTCGTTCGTGACGTGAGGTGCGCGGTTGGAGTGTGCGGGTTGTGCGTAATGGAGGGAACCGGTAGGCTGCTTTGCGTTGACGGACCGGTGTTTAGTCTACATGAGCTCGAAGCAGCTCAACACGGTGGGTGATGTCGAACAGTATGAGGCTTCCAGCTCACTGCTTGGTTGTGATGGTGAGTGGCGTTGAATATTAGCTGTAGGGTGGGTAACCTAATCCTCCAGAGCCCATTTGTGCTCGCTTCTGGCATCGCTGGTAACGAATACTCATTGCTTCTACGAGCGCTTAGAAGCGGCGCCTCAGCGGTGGTAACGAAAACAATATTCAAAGACGAGAGGAATGGGTACCCCCCACCCATATACTACGAGTCACCCAATTACTCTATAAACGCAGTGGGTTTGCCTGGGAAGGGTGTGGACAGGTTTCTTGAGCACATTAGGAGGGCGAAGACGCTTGGAAAACCAGTGATCGTGAGTGTGGGTGGCACATCCATCGAGGAGTACGGGAGTGTGGCGGCCGCCGTGGCAAAATCTGGAGCAGACGGGGTTGAAATAAACCTTTCATGTCCACACGTTGAGGGTACTGGGACAGAGTTCGGAAGCGACCCACAATTGGTTAGAAGGGTCGTTGAAGAGGTGAAGTCAGCCGTGGGGGACAAGCCCGTGTTCGCAAAACTCACGTCCAACACCCATAGCATAGAGGAGCTGGGGTTGGCCGCGGTGGAGGCGGGGGCAGACGGGCTCACCGCTGTTAACACACTCAGAGGGATGGTCTTCGACTCAGTACTCGAGGAGCCAGTATTAAGTAACGTGTATGGGGGTGTCTCAGGTAGGGCTCTCCACCCCGTTGCGGTGTACTGTGTGTACGCTTTAAGGAAGGCCTTGCCACACACACCCATCTTCGGTGTGGGCGGCATCTACGAGGTTTCGGATGCTTTAGACTTCTTTCTTGCTGGAGCCGACGCCGTGCAGGTTGGGACATCCATATCTCAGCGTGGTTACGGGGTCTTCGAGGAGCTTAAAAAAGATTTGGTTGACTACCTTGAGAGGAAGGGTTACGCTTCGCTTGAGGAATTTGTGCGCAAAAAGAGGAGGTGGTTTTAGTCGCTGGACCCACTGGGCTGAGATGCTTCAATGAGTCTTCGAATAACCTCCTCTTTTCCCATGGCTTTAACATATGAACCGAAGCGTGGACCCGAGGTTTGCCCTATGAGCGCCTTATAGAGTGATTGGAAAACCCTTTTAGGCTCGACTCCAAGCTCCGTTGCTGCTTCATACGCGCACTGCTGGAAGCCTTGCTCATCGTTTTTCCCAGCGAGTTTTTGAGCAACCCTCAGCACCATCAGCCTTTCATCATCAGCTAGCTGTGTGGATACAGATATCTCAGTGTGGTCCCTAGCCCAGTTGAGTGCGTAACCTACTTTTTCAACGAGCGCTTGCTTATCCATATCATCTTTGGCGGTGTAGCCGTAGAGCCTGAGCTTTTCGAGGATGTACTCAGTTGTACCGCTCTGCGGCGCTATTTTGGCTAGGTAGACCAAGAGGTTGTAGGGTGGATGAGGGGTGGGCTTAGGGGGTACCCTGAGTAAGTGGGCGTACCTGTACAAGTTCACCTTGTCGAGTCTATCCGCTTCGTCGTCAACCTTTCTAATGCCGAAGTAAACCTCTTCTAGTGCGTCGAGTTCATCCATGTAAACCGGTACATCCTCTATACCCACCTCTCTTGCGCCTTCGAATCTCTTATACATGAGTAGCCTTAAAGAGGCGGGAGAGCCATATTTGAGCCATTCATCATGCGTCACGAGCTCCCCGCTTGATTTGCTAAGCTTCCTCCCGCCTTTGCTTAAGAAGAGTTCGTAGCGTGTGTGCACTGGTGGACGTCTGCCCAAAACCTCTTCACATATTCTGTCGTTTATCATCACAGAGTCTGTGAGCTCTTTGCCGTATGCTTCAAATGACACCCCGAGCGCCGCCCACCTTGCGGCGAACTCCGACTTCCAAACAAGCTTGCCTTCCCCCTCAGCTATTTTCCGCTCCCCGCGATGACCGCACCCATCATACCATTTACCACCTATTTCGCCACCCTTGCAAGTATAGGTCACACTGAATGTTGAATCATCGTACCCGGATGCTTCGGTTGTGTATATTCTACCACAGCTTTCACACACGGGTAGATAGGGGAGCACCTCGATGTACTTTGTCTGACCGCTAACCTGCCTTATGATTTCCCCCACCTTTTTCCAGTTGGAGAGTATGAGGCGTATTTGGTCGTTGAGTAGACCACGCCTGTAAACTTCGGCACCAGAGTAGAACTTGTATGTTATGCCGAGCCTGTCCAAGCCGTCGAGGAGTAACCAGCCCATGTGTTCACCGTAGCTTCCATGGCAGTGGAAGGGGTCCGGTACAGAGGTGACGGGGACACCTATATACTTTTTAAGCTCATCTGGTAAACCCTGAGGCACCTTGCGGAGCCCGTCCTTATCATCAGAGAAGGCTATGTGTTCTGCCTTTAATCCCTTTTCCTCAAGCGCGAGTTTGACGCCGTATGAACGCACAGCGTCGCTTATACTTCCTATGTGGGGGAAGCCCGAGGCGCCTATACCATTCTCTGTTCGGTAAACGTGTTCACCTGAAAATCTCTCAGCCACTTCATCGGCAAGCTTCTCAACCCAGAACCTTCTCTCCAACCTTGTCTCCATCCGCTAACAAAAACACTACACTGAACCCACTATTAAGCTGGTTGCCTACTCAAACGATGGTGTCCGGATTCGGGGTTGGCTGGCGTGGCCTCCAAAAGTGGGAAGCGCTTATCCGGACACTATCTACTCAAACAGCACACACAGCGTAGTTTAATCCGAATACGGTCACCCACTTAGTGGTAAGCTGGGGTATCTGTTCCCCTTAACAGGTTTGTTTGGTCTTAGTATAAGAATCCTCAAGTTTTCTTACATTTTTAACTATCTGGCTTAATGGATGTAGACTGTTACAAGAGAGAGTAAAACTATGGCCAATGGATAAAGCATGAAGGAAACAAACGCATCCCTTCTGGTGAGCGTCAAGTCATATGTTGCCCTGAAACCGTATACATTCAACACAATTAGTAGCAGTATTGGTGCAAGGTTTTTACCACCCACTATTGGGTGGCCGAGCAGGCTTGAGATGACTATGCAGAGGCCGAATACGAGTGTGTTGTTCTGGACCTTGCTGCCTATAAGGTTGCTCACCGCCACCACCGAGTCTTCAACCGATTTTCGAGAGAGCACCACGCTTGAGATTATTTCTGGTGCTTCAGCGGCGAGTGGCGCTATTATAACCCCACTCAAAATTAGTGGTAGCCCCACTGCTTGGCTGAGTCTTCCAACCGAGAGCACAAATGGTGTGGCACTATATACCAGTAGGAAGCAACCCACAAGTATCTTTAGAGCCTCGAAAAGCAAGCTTCTCTTGCTTGGACCCACGATGCTTTTGACTGTGCTCACCTGTTTGGGTGTGTAGAAGCGCAGCCTTCTTCTAAGGTTGTCCGCCCTTAAGGCTTCGTGGCGTATACCTTCAGTCATGTATGCCGCGTAGACCGAGAACATGATTAGACCTAGCCACCAATAGTATGTACCCAGAGCTGCTCCTAGGCCTATTAGGCCCGAAGCTATGATGAGGTAGAAGAGTTGATGTCTTATCCCCCGGGATAAGTTGAGTTCCTCCCTGTTGAAGTATGAGTTTGAAGCTATGACTAGCGCGTAACCCAGTGTGAACGTGAAGATGTTGCCTCCCAATATGGCGGCCACAGCTAGGTTGCTTGAATAGCTTAAAACTGCTGCGACAACTATGAATATATCTGGCAGGTTGGCTATGAATCCGAGTATCGATCCTCCAAGGAAGGTGGGGTCGATGTGTCTGTTAAGGTTGTCAACCGCGTTGGCTATCAGTTCGCTTGCTAACACAATCACGGCCCCATAATAGACTAATGGGGTAACGCTGAACGAACCAATAGGTTAGAGCACCCATCTAATAAATAGTCACTATTGCTTAAAGGCGTTTTGAAACGGGAAATACGTGGTTCCTAGCTCCCTCGGAGATACAGCTAAGCATACCCACCTTGTTTAATGGTTAACTATGTTTGCGTCACCGTTATGGAGCCACCCTGATCTATTGAGACACTGAACACGTCGCCGACCTTGTACGGTGTTGGTAGACGCTCCCATTCTTCGGGTGTAAGGTAGATGACGAGCCTGTTGCTATAGGTTTTTGGTGGTCGTAGAAATGCCTTCGGTATTGATTGGAGGAGCGGTAGGAAGGCCTGTGCTTCGGGGGGTGCTTCGGGGGGAAGTGTGAAAACCATGGGTTGCTGTGCTGACTCGTAGGCGAACTCGACGCAAACATACTCGTTACCGTTGGGGTCGAACGCTGGATGTATGGATGTTACTTTACACTCAAACTTTACACTCAACTTTTTCCCTATAATAGAGTGTGTGTGAATGAGAAATAAGTGTTCCCTTTCCATCAAGGGCTGGGTGCTACTTAGGGGTTTCACTCTACGAAGGCATACGTAGGTACGCGTCCGCATACCTATCGTACGCGTAGTGGAGCTTGGGCTTCACAGCATCATGCAGACCCCTCACGAGTTCATCGGGAGTCTTCAGCTCCGCCCCTGTCAGGACGCACCCACCCAGTAGGGAGGGTAGAACCACTTTGTCCCACCACTCCTTCTGGGAAGCGCCCTCCATCCTCAGTTGTACACGCTTCTTTCCGTCCTCCCAATTTGTTGTGTACCCGAACGTGAGGCGCATGTAGAGGTTTATTGCTGCGTTTAGCTGCCTGTCTATTCGGAGCCCGCACCCACCACACACGAAAACTGCTCCATTCAGGTCTTGATTGTGCCACCCACACCTGGAGCAGTATGATGATGAGCCGTAGGGGTCTAGCTCCTTAACTTTAGCTTCCCCCTTCTTCCCTATAAGTATCCTTGAAATGCTCCTCCAGTCGCTCCTCGAAATCCTCCTATTCCACACACGCGAGCGCGTGAACATCCCCTGCTTTTTGATCTCCTCAAGGCCAACAACACCTGCTACAGACTGGATTACACGCGCGATTTCGAGCTGGTGCTTTCTAGCACGGTTCCTCTCTCTGTTCGAGTACTTAGCAAGTATCTTCTTTGCTTTCTTTGACTTTGAAGCCCTCCTCTGCACACTCCTTCTTTTTTCAAATGATGAGATGTGCACCGACGCTAGCTTCGATGTGTCTATCCTAACCCACCCTGTCTCTGGTGAGTAGCCATCTAAGGAAAGCAGGTTGAAGTCCCACGCCGTGCTTGGCTTTTCTTGGTTCTCACCCTTATAGTGCACTGGTAGGTGCACCTTTTCAAGCGTTATTATTGGTTCGCCAAGGCCTACTGATGACACTTCCTTAGGCAGAGGAAAGTACCTTTTAGATAGGTCAATGTACAAATATCCACCAGGTTTAATCGTTAACCTAAGCCTTTCACCTTCAAGCTTGATAAGCGTTTGTTTGGCTCTTGCGAATAGCCTTCTTGCTGTGGGCTTATTCCTTTTTCTCTCTCCTTTAACGTAGTTCTTTCTCCATGATTTGAGTATTGAGTAGGCTGTTTTTATTGCTGAGTCAACCCAGTGGGCGGCGTAGGGCCACTCTTGGAGGAGGCTGTCCCTGAGCTCTTTCTTATACTCCTTGCTTTTCACGTCCACCTTGTACTTGGGTATGAGTCGCCACTGCTTTTTCCCTTTTACTTTTTCCTTCTCCCACTCTATGTTGTCCCAGGGCTCTTCGAGCACGCGGTTCACAGCATCCCTGTACGCTAGAAGCGGTGGTGAGAGCTCCTCTCCGCATTCATGTTTGAGCGAATAGCTTCTCAGCACACTGAACACCCTGTGACCCTTTATGAGCGCACACCCGCTCACACACAGATATATTTCATAAACCGATATAAACCCTTATAATCTGAAACTGCTGACAACGGCTCGCTGTAGGCTGTGTTGCTATGTGGACAGTCACACTGTTTAAATCTTTCTAGCGGGGATTATGTTATGATGTCAGCTCGAAGTGTAAGGCTTGTTGAGGTCGCTGGATTCGATGTGAGGCCGAGTGCGGCTGTCATTGGTTTGCCGGATGTGGGATTAGTTGGCTCTATTTCCACGAGCTATCTTGCAACACATCTTAAGGCTAAAGAAATAGGTTACTTTGACTCTGATTTACTACCCGCGCTCATGGTTTTGCATGAGGGTGTGCCCAAGGAGGCCACACGTGTTTATGCATCCGAGGAGGCGTACATTTTGGTGGCTGAGACGCCTCTTCCACCAGCCCTTACCGCATCTGTCATCAAGTCTATGATGGGCTGGCTTAGTGTTAGGGGTGTGAGGGAGGTTTATAGTTTGGGGGGTATTGTTGCGAATAATAGGTTTGAGATAGATAAACCCGAATCCTTCATAGTGACATCTAATCAGGCTAAGCGGGAGAGCATTAAGGCGGCGGGCTTAAACGCGATGGATGAGGGTGTTATCGTCGGTCCCTTCGCCTTGGTTATGCGTGAATCCATCAAGCTAGGCATCACGAGCACAGTTATACTCAGCCAGGCGTTCCCGGACATACCCGACCCTGAAGCCGCCTCCTCGGCGCTTGAAGCCCTCTCCAAGGTCGGTGGGCCGCGGGTTGATGTGGAGGCGCTAAAGCAGATGGGTAATGAGATAAAACTACGCACAAAGGAGTTGGCTCAGAAGGCTAAGGCCTACTCCGAGGAATCTGAGAAGACCTACGATTTACCCCTTATGTACGGGTGAGGATATGGTTAGGCGTAGGTCTATATGGGATCTTCTAGACGAGTTGGAGGAAACGTCTGAGGAGCTTGTGGAGAGTGTAATGGAGGATTTAAGGGAAGAGATACGTGCCATAGTCACGTCTCACCCACCCCACGTGTACGGTACCTATGAAGCATGCCTGACACAGGAGCCCGCTTACTCAGTGTATGAGACGGATGAGGAGTACAGAGTTGTTGTGGACCTACCATACGTTGATCCAAGCAAGGTGAAGCTTAGGCTCGTCGGTAGGACACTATTTCTCGAGGCTCTGACCCAGAGGGAGATAAACGGTCGGTGCGTCTCCTTCCAAGCAAAGATCACACTCCAGAAGCCGGTTGATCGGAAACAGAGTGTTGCAAGGCTGGTAAGGGGGATGCTTGTGGTAAACCTAAAGAAACTAAAAGAAGTGGACATACACGTTGACTAGAACGCTCCCACTTAGTTGATTAGTTCTATAAACCGTTTTTCAGGTTGAAGTTACCTTCAACAACATCTTTGAAGAGCGCCAACAAGGCCTTCGCCTTCTTAACTCTTTCAATCCTGCTCTTATAGGCCTTCTTAGCTATGACACTCCTTTTACTAACAAATCGACCCTTCTTATCTCTACCATAGATCTTGACCAATTGCCCCTCTTTGGTAATTAGTCCGAATGTGACTAATTAATCTTACAGCGGTTTTGTGATGATGCTTAGGTGGGCTAAATATCCTCCTCGACAGGCTTTTTCAACAAACCCAGCTGCTTAGCCCCATGTGATATTTGAGTTAGCCTCTTAAGTTTGAGCGCAACACTCCTCGGCGCATTATGTGGGCTGCGGTGGGTCTAATCAGTCATCAATAGTTTCTGAATAAACAGGTTTGAATGGATATATGTTGTATCTGTGTTTTGATGTACAAGCTACCCACACTTAAGGGGACTAAGAGTTGTCTGGAGGGTCCCCGTGGGGATTATTCAGAAATGGGGATAAGCCGCAAGGTCCAAGTGAATACGTAAGGAGCCTAAATGATGTTGTGTAAACTACGCATACGGTGGGGTATGTAGAAGCGTAACTACTTACGACCAAGTAGGGTGAAATCTTTACTATAAGAATTAGCCTAATTAACAATTAGGTTGCTTTATGCACAACGCTTGGTTATAGTCGTTATAAGGTCTCCAAAACCTCATTCCTCACTGTAGACTAGGAATCTGTGCTCAGAGTGTGGTTAAAACCAAAAGCGAGTTTTTGATTAACCATTTAGTGGGGGGTTGCTCAATCGTGGTGGAGAGATAAGGTCTATACGTCTCTCTGTAGTTTACACATTGGGTTAGGCATGGAGACGTTTGTGTGCGATTTGGGTTTGGCGGATTATGAATGGAGTTGGAAACTCCAGAAGGAACTTGTTGAAAGAAAAACTAGGGGTCTCCTTCGGGTGGACTATGTTCTGCTCGTCGAGCACCCACATGTTTTCACACTTGGAAGGAAGGGTAATCCTGAAAATATCTTCGCTGATGATGTGCCCGTCTACCGGGTTGAGAGGGGTGGTGACGTGACGTATCATGGACCCGGTCAGCAAGTGGTTTATCCGATTGTTGACCTCACCAAGATGCAGCTCAATGTTAAGGGCTATCTGCGTGTGCTGGAGCAAATAATAATAGATGCCTTGGGTGAGTTCGGTATTAGTGCTGGTGTGATTGAAGGTAAGACTGGTGTATGGGTGGGTGAAAGGAAGGTTGCCTCCATAGGTGTGGCCGTGGATAGGTGGATAACCTACCATGGTGTCGCGCTAAACGTTAACACCGATATGTCTTATTTCTATAAGATTAGGCCCTGCGGTATGCCCAGTGATGTTATGACGTCTATGGAGAAGATTTTGGGGCGTAAAACCGAGTTGGGGGAGGTTAAGCGTAGCATACTTAAAAGCTACTCTAGGATTATGGGTACAACACTAGTTCCAGTTGAGAAGGTGAATTTAGAGAGTGAGTTCTTCAGCAAAGTGGTGGGTTGAAAAGGAGAGCATAGATAGGAATTTAGTTGTTGTGGGGGTGAGCCCAGCTATTGTTTTGGAGGATAAAGGTGGACTAACATCTGAGGGCATATCCATCGTAGATGAGGTTAAGGCTTCACTCGGTGTTGAAGAATATTTTGCCGGCGTGTATAACCCCCAGACACCCCGTACACTCTACTTTCAGTATCCGACACAGAAAATAATGCGCGTGGGTGAAATGGTTCGCGTCAACATACCCGCCAACCTTCTTAAGACCACGAAGGATTACGTAACCATAAAGAAGAACCCGGACGGCAGTGTTGTGATTATTCCCTAATATTGGGTTACTTGGAAAGACACACCTATTAATAAATATTTCAAAACCCCGCCTTTTACTGTAGACCCAAAACTCACTTGTGGGGCACAATAATGGTCAGGCGCGAATTTGGGTCCACCGTTTGGGGCGGGGTGGCTCACAGTGTCTACAACGACTTGGGATGTATCTTTCTTTTAGAGAGGGACGTAAGCTTTTAAGTGTGTCCAATGGTGACGGTGGGCTTATTTCTTCTTCAGTGGAACTTGTTATGTGATCAAAAATCAAGTTTATGCCGGTATAGGCTTAGCTCTAATGGGTATAATGCTCTTCATACTTGTGTCACCTATACTTTATTACGAGTCGCCCATTGGGATACACTTAGAAAGTAGATTACAGGGTGTGATGGAGATGGGTATAAACCAGTCTAAGATGGTAGATCTAAACGTCTCCTACCCTTACGTTGTAGTTGGGTATAATTACACCGTGGGTCCACTGGAGGTGCAGTTTGCGAACTCGTCTATGGTTGTGTCCCCTATAAGCGTGGAGCAAAGCAATAGAACTATTTACTTGGATTATCAGCTTAAGGGTAACTATCATAACGTGTATACGCTTTCCTTCTATAACAATGCGAGCCAAACTCAAACCATTAACTATGAAGTTGTTCAGCTGCGGTTCGGTAATCTAGTAGTCTTCACACTGCTCAACTATGTTGAAATCGTTATGTTCATTGGTGGAATCATTGTGGCCGCCGTGGGAGCATTCAGGAAGCCTAAGGATAATTCGACTGGTAGACGATGAAGACCTCAGACTTGAAAAACCCTGTCATGGGGTGATCCTCAGGCTAACTTGGAGGCGTTTAACTGCAGAACTACCTTTACGGTAGGTGTTGTGTTTGGATGATGAACTAAATCGAGTTTTGCTCGAGTGTATGAGGGTTTTTGAAGAGTTACGAGGCTTGGAGATTAGGGTGTGCTATAAACCGCTCAGGGAGGGTGTTCTCGGGCAGACTAGGGTCAAGAAGCAGGTCTTATCCGTCAGAGGTAAGCGGAGGTTTGTTTGGTCGCCTGTTATTGAGGTGTCTACCACCATAAGAATGTTAGGGGATCCCCGAAGGAGGCGTGATTTACTGATGTACGTTTTGGTTCACGAATTGGTGCATATATCAAGAAGCCATCTTAACAGGCCTCGGTCCAAGGAGCACGAAGATGATTTCGAGTCGGAGGTCATAGAAAGACTCAGGGCACTCCAAAAACTGTTAAAATAGGTTTCCTAGACTCCGGATATGGGTAATCCTCATCTTCTCTGAAGTGAGGGGCCACATGGAAGGCTTGATCTAATCTTCTGTGTGGTATGTGGCACTGCTTTAATGATGATGTCTGGATTGGTTGGTGGTGGGCTTAGTGTCAAGGTTTGGAAAATTGTTACTTGGATACCATCGTTCTAATATCAAAAAATATATAGGGGTTCATAGTGGATTTGCGGTGTCCAAAAACCTCGAATTAAGATGTGTGGCGCTAACGTGGGGTGAAATCTACGGGTTAAGCAAGAAGATGGCGCTGAGTGTCAAGCGTAGCGGTTTCAAACCTGATATAGTAGTGGCTATTAGTAGGGGTGGGGTGATACCGGCTAGGATAGTGTGTGATGTGCTGGGGATAATGGACCTATTGTCTGTTAAGGTTGACCATTGGTTGCAGACGGGTGACCACACTGAGAAGGCGGTTATAAAGTATCCCCTGAATGCCGACCTCACCGGTAAGAGTGTCCTCGTGGTGGATGATATAGCTGACACGGGTAGCAGCCTTGAGGTCACTAGAAAACACGTGCTGGACCTTGGTGCTAGGGTTGTGAAAACCGCCACTATGCAGACTCTCTCAACGAGCACATTTACACCGGACTACACTGGTGAGCACGTCTCTGAGTGGGCGTGGTTCATTTACCCGTGGAATTACTATGAGGATTTGGGCAACCTTATGCTTAGGCTTCTGCGCGGCCATCCACAGTTACGTGGTGACCACAAGGATATGGCGAGATGGTTCAGGCAATACTACGGTGTTCGGGTTTCTGGTAAACGGCTAAGGGAGGCGGCCTCGATGCTCAATGAGAGAGGCTATATACGGTGGGAGGGTAAAAGTATAACGTTAACCCCCCACTGAATACGTCGATCAGCTTTACACTGCACGTATGCTTGATGATCCCTTATTGCCTAGGGATTCTTTGATGAGGGCCCATCTTCAACATCAAAGTAAACCCTGAAGCCCCCGTTCACCGCTTCCACGCCAAGCGTCTTTATCCCCCCGATCTCTGAGGTTGCTTTAACGTGTGTACCCCCACACGGTATGCTTTCGAAGCCATTTATCCGCACAACCCTGTAAACATCGTTTTCTGGCAGCCTCTCGATGTTTGGGGCGTCAGACACATTGTGTATTTTGGATTTATCCAAAAAGTCTATGTTCACACTCAGTGCTTCCTCGACGTAGGTGTTGGCGAGACCCTGAGCTTGGGTTATGACTTCTAATGAAGGCGGCTCCCCCGCGTAGTCAACGTATGGTTTCGGCTCACCAAGCCATGAACCCATCGTCCTGTACGTCC
>Ga0209012_1002280_pt1 | contig 17107 bp, 14 predicted proteins | sample RS3BMetagenome_FD_184735 | JGI IMG/M metagenome (GOLD analysis project Ga0209012, IMG submission 184735) | Ferric oxide microbial mat and aquatic microbial communities from Rainbow Spring, Yellowstone National Park, USA - RS3B (SPAdes) (version 3) ...
ACCCGTGATGATCTCCATCACGCCATCCATCCGCACACCTCAAGCACCGCTTTAAGGCGCACCTTACGGAGTCAGAAGAAGCAGAAACAGGCGGCCTCCGGCGGAGGGTTACACAGATCGGGTTGTTCACCCCCCGCTGGCGCCACGAGAAGCAGGTAGGAGGTCGCGTCGAGCGGCAGGAAGCTTTGCGAGGAGAACAGGTGGCGCTCCATACGCTCGGCGCGCAGCGGCAGCGTATGCGCCGCCCGCAATGACACGTCGAGATTCGGCCGTGCCTGCGGTCGGCCGTTGTCCAGCACCTTGTCGAAACGGCTGGGCGAGCCGTTGAGCTGGATCAGCTCACCGAACGGTGCAAAGCGCTCGGCGGTGAGCGGCAGCGCCGCCAGAGGAGCGCTCACGTCCGCACCTGAGGGGCGGGGAAGGTGGCGCGCCAGTGTAGGGCGAGTTCGGCGCGGCGTGCCACCCAGACGTCGCGCTGCGCCGCCACGTGGTCTAGAAAGCGTGCAAGGCCCGCGGCACGCGCCGGATGGCCGATCAGTCGAGCGTGAAGCCCGACGGACATCATTTTCGGCGAGTGCCGCCCCTCGGCGCGCAGGAAATCAAAGGCGTCGCGATGCCAGGTTTCGTAATCCGAGGCGGTACCGAAACCGCCGCGGCCGAACTTGGAGTCGTTGTTGGCGTGCGTGTAGGGCACGATCAGATGGGGCTTTCCCTCGACCTCGGTCCAGTAGGGCAGGTCGTCGTTGTAGGCGTCACTGTCGTAGAGGAATCCGCCATGCTCGACCACCAGCCGGCGGGTATTCTCGCTCGGCGCGTAGCGACAGTACCAGCCTTCTGGCCGTCGTCCGACCGTGCGGTGCAGGCTTTCGACGGCGCGGCGGATATGCTCGCGCTCGTCAGCCTCGCTCAGCAGGAAGTGGTTCACCCAACGCCAGCCGTGGCAGCAGATATCGTAGCCACCCTCGCGGATTGTCGCGGCGAGCTCCGGTTGCTGCTCCAGCGGCAGCGCGCAGGCATACAGCGTCAGCGGCAGGCCACGTTCCTCGAACAGCCGCAAGACGCGCCACACGCCGGCGCGGCTGCCATACTCGAACATCGACTCGGCGGCGAGGTCACGAGCGCCGTGCGGCACCCAGCTGGTGCTCATCTCGGTCAGCGACACTTCCGAGAAACCGTCGCCCAGCCCGATCGAATATTCGGATCCCTCCTCGAGATTGAGGACGAAGTTCACCGCCAGGCGCGCCTCGCCCGGCCAGCGAGGGTCGGGTGGTCGCCGGCCGTAGCCAATCAGATCGCGTTCGCGGGAGTTCGTCATCGGGTCTGCCTCTCGTCGCTTGCGGCGCCTGCCGCGCCCATGTGACCGGACACGGTTCTGTTCCGCCCTGCCTGCCCTGCCTTGAACAACGGGCCCCAGTCCATCATGCGACCGCCGACTCGACCCAGGCAGCCCTGGCGAGGGTGGCGCGGTCGCTTCCGTAGGCGCCAACAATCTGGATGCCGAGCGGCAGGCCGCGAACGCCGGTGCCGGCCGGCACCGTCACACACGGAACGTGCAGAGCAGTCCAGAGACGATTGAAGGCGTGGTCGCCCGTGCTGTCGAGTGCAAGTGCCTCACCCGGCGCCGAGGGTGTGACCAAGATGTCCAGTCCCTGCATGAAGGCGTCGAAGTCCAGCCGTAACCCGGCCAGCGTCTTGCGTGCCGTGAGCAGCGCCGCCGGAGGCTGGGCCAGGCCCCAGCGAAGCGTCTCGATCAGCGTGTCGCTCAGCATGTCCGGAGCGGTGTTCAGCTCCCAGGCCAGACCATGGGCTGCCTCGACGGCGAGCGTCGTGCTGTGCGCCTGCTCCAGCTCAGCGTATTGCGGCGGCAGCTCGCGCGCCTCGACATGAGCCCCGGCGCGGCCGAGCTGTGCAGCCACCCGTTCCAGAAGCGCCTGCGTGTCGGGGCTCGCTGCCGGCCAGGCTGGCGAGCGGCAGACGCCGATCCTGGGCGCGGCCGCCTGCGCACGCTCCGGCGCGCCGAGGTCCTGGCCGCTCGCCGCCGCCGCCAGCAAGGCACAGTCCGCGACGGAGCGAGCGATCACCCCGACATGGTCGAGCGAGTCGGAAAGCGGCTTGACCCCGACGCGGCTGATCAGGCCAAAGCTAGGCTTGTAGCCGACCACGCCGCAGAATGCAGCGGGGCGGATGGTGCTCCCGCCGGTTTGCGTGGCGAAGGCGAGTGGAAAACAGCCGGCGGCCACGCCTGCCGCCGAGCCGCTCGAGGAGCCGCCCGGGGTGCGGGTTGGATCGAGCGGATTGGTGGTGGGACCCGGGTGCCGGTAGGCGAACTCCGCCGTCACCGTCTTGCCGATCACCACCGCTCCACGCGCCCGGGCCGAGGCGACGCAGGCTGCGTCGGCGCGCGGCTGGTGGCTGCGATAGATCGGCGAGTTGTACTCTGTGGGCATGTCGGCGGTATCGATGACGTCCTTCACACCTATCGGCAGGCCCTGCAGCATCCCTTCCGCGGCCGTTCTGGCCGCCTGCCTAGCCGCCTCGGGTCGAGATAGGCAAACGCCCGCACCACTGGTTCGCGTTCAGCGATGCGGTCGAGGCAGGCTTCCATGAGCGCCGGGGCACTAAGGGCGCCACCGCGGATGAGTGCTGCCGCCTGCGTTGCGGACAGCCGACTTGGATCACCCTTCATTGCCAACCTGTGGTCCGGTGGCGCGTCATCCGTTCTTCCCTCAGCCGGCAGCCAGCGTCGCGGCGTGTGCTTCGTCCTGGGGGATCGGCAACTCGGCGGCGAGCAGGCTGCGTGTGTAGGCGTCGGCCGGTTTGGCAAAGATCTGCTCGGTCTCGCCAGCCTCGACCACCCGCCCCCGGTTCATCACCACGACGTGGTGAGCGAGCGAGCGGACCGAGTTCAGGTCATGGGTGATGAACAACGCCGCCAGCCCCTCACGCGCCTGCAGCTCGCGAATAAGGTCTATGATCTGCGCGCGCACGGTGACGTCGAGTGCCGTGGTCGGCTCATCGAAGACAACGAACTGCGGCCGGGTGGCCAATGCGCGGGCGATCCCCACGCGCTTCTGCTCTCCGGCGGTGAGATCCTGCGGCACGAGCTGCGCCACGTGGGGGGGCAGGTGCACCATGGCGAGCAGCTCGGCAACCCGATGTGCGCGCTCGCTCCGGCTCATCGGCTCCAGGAGGGCGAAGGGCTCGCCGATCAGGTCCGCCACCCGCCAACGCGGGTTGAGCGCCACATAGGGTTCCTGGAACACCATCTGCATGCGCCTGCGAAACGGGCGGAAGTTCCGCGGTCCCAGTTGCGTGATGTCGGCGCCTTCGAACAGCACCTGTCCGCCAGTCGGTGCCAGCAGGTGCAGCAGGCACTGGCCGGCGGTGGTCTTGCCTGACCCGCTTTCGCCGACCAGCGCCACGGTTTGTGCGCGGTGGATGGTCAGGTCGACACCGTCGACGGCACGCACCTCGCCGCGATCCCCGGTGGCAGGGAACAGCTTGCTGAGCTGGTGGACCTCCAGCAGCTTCGTGCTGCCGTGCCGGCCCGCCAGCCGGTCGGCGGGCGTCGGCCGGACCCTGGCGGCAGCCAACAGGCTGGCGCTGTAGTCCTGCTGCGGTTGACGCAGGAAGCGCTCCACCGCGCCGATCTCGATCAGCCGGCCGCCCTGCATGACGCCGACCCGCTGGCAATAACGCGCCACGATGCCCAGGTCGTGGGTGATCAGGATCACCGCACAGGCGCGGGCCCGCGACTGGGCGAGCAGCAACTCGAGCACCTGCACCTGCACGGTTGCGTCCAGGCCCAGAGTGGCGTCGTCGGCCAGGATAAGTTCAGGCTCGCCTGCCAGCGCCATCGCGATCACGATCCGCTGCGCCATTCCACCCGAGAGCTCGTGCGGATAGGCGCGGGCGCGGGCATCCGGATTGGTGATGCCGACATCGCGTAGCAAGGCGACCGCCCCATGCCGAGCGGCGGCACGGGTGCAGCCGCTATGGGCCCGGATCACCCGGGCAATCTGCCGCCCCACCGGTGTCACCGGGTCGAGCAGTGCCTTGGCGTTGGTGCCGATCAATGAGATCCGGCCGCCACGTAGTCGCCGGTACTGCTGCTCGGGCAAGGTGGAGAGCGGCTGGCCGGCGAAGCTCACCTCGCCGCCGGTGATCCGCGCCTGGCCGGGCAGGACGCCAATGATCGAGCGAGCCAGGAGCGACTTGCCGGCACCGGTCTCGCCCACCAGTCCGAGCACTTCGTTCGGCCCCAGCGAGAAGCTGATCGCATGCAGCACGTCCGCCTCGCCGTGCGCCGTCGGGAACCCGACGCTGAGCTCCCGCACATCGAGCAGCGAAGCCTGCGTGTTTGCCTCTGCCCCGGCGCACGGCGTCGTTTGCAGTGTCCGCGACACGACCGGCGCCTGAGGCGTGAGAGGGGTCACCGGCGCCTGCCGTTGCCGGCTGTGCCCGCCATAGTTCTGGATGGCGTCACCGAGCAGCCCGAAGCTGAGCACCGAGAGCACGATCGCCAGACCGGGGAACAAGGCCACCCACCAGATGCCCAGGATCATCTGCTGGGCGCCGGTCGCCACCATCAATCCCCATTCGGGGGTCGGCATTCGCACTCCGGCGCCGATGAAGGACAGTCCCGCGGTGAGCAGGATCGCCATGCCGATCGAGATAGAGATCTGCACGATCACCGGCATCATCGCGTTCGGCAGGATGTGGCGGAACATGATGCGGAGGTCGGTGGCACCGCTGCAACGCGCTGCGCTGATGAACGGCCGCTCGCGCAGCGAAAGCACCTCGGCGCGCAGCATGCGGGCGAACATCGGGATGAACAGCACAGCAAGAACGATCGCGACGTTCCAGATCTCCTGACCCAGAACGGACACCAGCGCCATACCCAACACGAAGACCGGGAAGGACTGGAGGAAATCGAACAGCCGCATCGTCAGTACCGGGAGCACGCCGCGGTAGAAGCCGATCAACACGCCGACCGGTACCCCCACCAACAGTGATACGACAACCGCCGTCACCGCGATCAGCAGGTTGATGCGCGTCGCATAGATGATGCGGGAGAAGACATCCATTCCCGACTGGTCGGTGCCAAGCAGATGCTGCCAGCTTGGTGGCTGCAGCGACGAAAGCGGGTCGGCTGCCGTCGGCGAGTATTGAGTGATCCACGGCGCGAACAGCATGCCCGCGATCTGCAGCAGCAGAAGGGTGGCGCCGATCAGCACGCCCGGCCGGCGCCAGGCCGGGCGCGTATCGGGAGCACGGGCGCGGATCCGCGCGATCAAACCTGGATCCTCGGATCGGCAACCTCGTACAGGATGTCGACCACCAGGTAGACCAGCAGGATGAAGGCGGAGGCGACCAGTACGAAGCCCTGCAACGCCGCATAGTCGCTGTTGACCACTGCCTGGACCGCATACTGGCCGAGACCGCCCCAGGCGAACAGCGTCTCGACGAGCACCGCCGCGCCAAGCAGGAAGCCGGTCAGGAACCCTGCCAGGCTGATGATCGGCCCAAGGCTGTTGCGCAGGGCGATGCCGACGAGCCGCCACTCGGCCAGTCCGCAGGCGCGACCGTGCGTGACGTAGTCCGACCACCAGGCGCGCGCGAACACCGCACGGGTCAGCTTCATCACCGCGCCGGCGTTGACGATGGTGATCGTGAGCACCGGCAGCGCGAGGTGCGACACCGCGGAAGCGAAGGTGCCCCAGTCCCCGGCGAGCAGGCTGTCGACGGTATAGAAGCCAGTGCGGGTCGGCGGTGGCGACAACATCGTGTCGAGCCGGCCGAACGGCGCCGGCGCCCAGCCCAGGATGTGGAACAGGAAGAAGATAAGCAGCAGCCCCACCCAGAAATCGGGTATGGCACCGGCGGCCATGCCGTAGGCGCTGCTGCCGAGATCGACGAGGCCGCCCGCCCGGACTACCGAGATCACCGCTACCGTGACGCCGATCAGCACGGTGAACAGCATGGCGTAGAAGATCAGCTCCAAGGTCGCCGGGGCGCGCTGCATCAGATCGACCGCCACCGGATTGGAGGTGAACGGCGAGCGCCCGAAGTCACCGTGCAGGACGTCGCCGGCGTAGCGGACGAACTGCTCGAGCAAGCTCTGGTCCAGGCCGAGCTTGTGGCGCAGCGCACGCACGCTGTCCGGCGTCGCCAGATTGCCCAGCATCAGCCGAGCCGGGTCACCCGGCAGAAGCCGCACCAACAGGAAGGTGACCAGCGTTACGCCGAACATCTGCGGGACCAGCAGTGCCAGCCGCCCCAGCACGATCCGGAGCAGCCGCGGCAGCCGTCGCCAGGCTCTCAGCGCGGCCATTGATTACTGCTTGTAGAAATCATACCAAGAATTGCCGTTCGGAGTGTACCAGGACACTCCCTTCACATCGCTGCGCGTCGCCAGCTGGTAGCCTGGATTGAACAAGAATACCCAGGGCGCCTCGGTGATGATCATGTGCTGCGCCTGCTTCATCTCGGCGATCCGCTTGCTCTCGTCCGTCGAGGTCAGGGCGTCGTTAATCAGCTTGTCGACTGCCGGGTCCTTGAAGCGGGAATAATCGACCATCGAGGCACTGTTCAGCCAGAGGTTCACGACGTAGGCGGCGTCCGGGACGATGGCCATGTCGCGCAGGAAGTACATCGGGATCTCGCCCTTGGTGTATTTGTCGACCAGGGTCGAGCTCGGCATCTTCTCCAGTTGCAGATCAATCCCGGCCTTGGCGAAGCTGGTCTTCAGGATGACCGCGATCTGCTCCTCGATCTCGTCGCCGGTGCGGTATCCGAGTTCGGTGGAGAAGCCGTTGGGATGGCCCGCCGCAGCCAGCAATTGCTTTGCCTTGGCCGGGTCGTAGCTGTACGGGAAGCCCTGGTCGGTGAAGCCCGGGTAGATCTCGGACACGGGGCTCTTGGTCTCGCGCGCCGTGCCATAATAGACACTCTTGCCGATCTCGGATCGCGGAACGAGATAGTTCATCGCTTGCCGGACCCGGACGTCGTTGAAGGGCGGTTTGGCGTTGTCCATCTCGACACGGTGGATGTAGTTGCCGTAGACCGTCCATACCTTGACCCCGGGCACCTGCTTCAGCAGCGAGAGTTCACGAGGCAGCAGCCACTCGGCAACATCGATCGCGCCCGCCTCGAGTGCTGCCACCCGGTTCGAGGAGGTCGGCATCTCGCGGAAGATGATCCGCTTGAGCCTCGGCGGTCCGCGCCAGTAGTTTTCGTTGGCTGCGTACACCACCTGCTGTCCCTTGACATAGGTCAGGATGTCGTAGGGCGCGAACGAGGCGGAATGATCGGACAGCCAGCGGTCGCCCCAGGGATCATCCTTGCTCAGGTGCTTCTTCGCCTCGGTGCTGTCGACGATGCCAAGATCGTTGTTCACCCACAGGCGCGCGATCAGCGGAGAGGGATTTGGCAGCGTAACCTGGACGGTGTGGGCATCGAGCTTGTGGAAGGCAGAGCCGAAGTCCTGGATCTTCAGCATCTGGGTCATGTACCAGTAGAAGGTCGCCTTGAGCGCCCAGCCCCGCTGGAACGTCCACATGACGTCATCGGCCGTGAAGCTATCCCCGTTGCCGGCTTTCGCGTCGCGGAGGTGGAAGGTGATCGTCTTGCTGTCGGGTGAGACGTCCCAGCTCTTGGCCAGGCCGCCGGCGAGTGTGTTGAAGTCCTCGACCTGGATCCCGTCCTTGTTGGTCTTCATCTTGTAAGAAAGAAGGCGCTCGTAGATGTTTCTGCGCATCTCGTGGACGGCCTCGGTGGCCGGGTAGTCGAGCGCTGCCGATTCTGGCGTCCTTGGCCCGGCGACGATAAGCGTCTGCTGCCTGCTCTGCGCCTGCCCGGCTGCCGGGAGGGCGAGCAGGGCCATGCCGGCGGCCAGCAGATGGCGATATCTCATGTCGTCCTCCTCGAGATGACGTCGGGACAGCAGGGGTAGGGGGCGATGGTCAAACCCACCCGGCGCGAGCGCCGGTCCGGGCAATCCAGTCCATGTAGTCGGCGAACGCTGTTTCCCGGTCGTAGCTGGCCGTCGGCCCGAATTCACTGCCGTAGCGCTGCCAGGACAGCAGCGCGCTATCCCGCGGCTCGTACAGGTCGACGGTCTCGCTGCCTGTCGGTGCGGCCGCGTCGCCGATCGAGAACCCGAAACCCGGGTAGCGGACCTGCAGCGCCTCGCACCAGCTCTGCAAGGTCCAGACCGACTGCGGCGCCAGATGGTAGATGTGGTGGCGTAGTTCCGGCGCCAGCGTCAGCCTCGCCAAGGCGCGTGCGGCGTCGCGGCTGTAGTGCCAGTTCCTGGGTGCGGGTCGGGGCAGATGGGCGTGCCCAGCGCCAAGCGCGAGGCGGGTCACTTGGTGGATCGGGCTCAGCGTGTCGCGGAAGCCGGTATCACGCTCCCACGGGCCGAACAGGGTGCCCAGGCGCCCGACCACCCAGTCCAAATCGTTAAGTCCTGCGATCCGCGCCAGTATCGCCTCGCAAGTAGATTTGCTGATCGCGTAGAGGCTTGTTGCGTTGTGCGGCGTCTCCTCTGTGAGCAGGCCGCTCGAGTCGAGGCGCCCGCTGAACACCGCGACGGATCCGACCAGAACCAATCGCTCGATGCCGTGACGCGCCGATGCCGCCGCGACTGCGGACAGGCCGCCGATATTGATCCCGATCACCTGCTCGGCTTCCTCACGCTCGCGCGCCGGTCCCGATGTCACCACCGCGGCATGCACCACCCGGCGTACCGCGTGGTCGCGCAGCGCGGCCTCGACGGCGGCGCGGTCGCGCACGTCGCCGACGATCATGCTGAGATGGCCCGTGTCGCCGAGCGCCTGCGCCGCCGCCTCGGGGAGTGCTCGATTGCTGAACCCCACGACCCTCTCGCCGCTCGCCAGGAGGTTCTGCAGCAGGTTGATGCCGAGGAAGCCGGTGGCACCGGTCACCATCACCGCCATCTGGAGTCTCCCACCCCGCGCATGGACACGCTTCTGACACGCCCCATAGGATGGCCAGTGGCGGCGGCTTGTTGCTGGCGCCAGCCTGGCGGAAGGGATCGGACATGTCGCGACTGCAGCGAAAATCGGCACTGGTGATCGGTGGCGCGACCGGCATCGGTCGCGCCGTCTCCAAGCTGTTTGCCGCTCAAGGGGCCGAACTCGTCGTGGCCGATCTCGGTCACGAGGACGAGAAGGTCAGCTTGTTGCAGGAGATCTCCGCCGCGGGCGGCCAAGCCGCCTCGGTGCCATGCGACGTGCGGATCGAGGCGGACGTGAAGGCCGCGGTCGAAGAGACGATCGCCCGCTTCGGCAAGCTCGACATCCTGGTCAACAATGCGGGCGTCAGTGGAGGACAGTCCGAGCTCGTCGGCCAGGACTGGGCGGTCTGGCAGCACGTGATGGAGGTCAACCTGCGCGGGGTCGCCTACGGCATGCATCACGCGCTGCCGCACATGCTGTCGCGCGGCTACGGCAGGATCATCAACACAGCCTCGCAGCTCGCGCACAAGCCGGGCCCCGGTTGCGCTGCCTATTGTGCCGCAAAGGCTGGTGTGGTTGCGCTGACCGCATCGGTGGCCCAAGAGGTGGCGCGCAAGGGCGTCACGGTCAACTGTGTCTGTCCGGGGCCGACCGACACGGCGATGTGGAACGGGTCTGACCCTGCCTGGAACCGGTGGAAGCTGGAGCAGTTGCCGATCGGCCGCATCGGCACGCCGACCGAGGTAGCCTGGAGCTACGTCTTTCTTGCCTCCGACGAGGCGCCCTACATGGTCGGCCAAAGCGTGTCGCCCAATGGGGGAGATGTCATGTGGTAGGCGCACTTCAGCCATCGACCTTGCCTACCCCATCGACCTTGCCCCCCGGAGCATCGGGTGATCCGTAGCCGCCGCCGCCGCCGGTCTCGATGATCAGTACGTCGCCCGCACGCAGTGGCAGACTGTAGAATTTAGAAGGGCTTTTCAGCTCGAACATCTCGCCCAGTGACCTGGTCACGCCGTCGCGTCGCAGCGACCAGCGGTTGGGTGCGCCGTCGCCGCCGCCCTCAAGGCCCCAGGGTGCCACGCGGTGACGGTCGCCCAGGCCGGACAGACTATGATCCGCGAGTAGCCGGTATTCATGCACGCTGCCCATGCCGCCACGATGGCGCCCGCGGCCGGCGGAGCCATCACGCAGCCCGTAGCGCTCGACCAGTACCGGATATTTGTGTTCCCACACCTCGATCGGCTGGTTGTGCGAGGTCTCGCCCCAGAAATAAACGGCGTCGTTACCGGCCGCCGCTGCTGTCGCGCCCTGTCCGCCCTCGTAGTAGTTGTACCAGGCGGACTCGAGGCCGGTGCCGGGATCGATGAAGCGGCCGGCGATGTTGTTGCCGGAAGCGTGGCTGCCGGCGGCGACGCGCTCGGGAACCCTGGCGGCGAAGGCCTTGAGGATCGTCTCGGGGATCCGCTTGGCCATCTCGAAAGTGCAGCCGTACACGGGCGCCGGCCAGGTCGCGTTGACGATGCTGCTGGCCGGAGCGCGCATCTCGATCAGATCGAAGATGCCGGCATTGACCGGAACCGAAGGGTCGACAAGCGCGATGATCGCAGTGAACACCCCGGCACGCGCCGAGCTTAGCGCCGCGTTGATCGGCGTCGGTGCCTGTGCCGCCGTGCCCGCGAAATCGACCACGAAGCTCTCGGCGCTTTTGCTGACGCGGACGGAGATCGGGTAGCGCCGGTCGAACACCCCGTCATCCTCGATGTAATCGACGGCGTCGTAGTCGCCGTCCGGTATCTCGCGCATGCGGGCCAGGAAACGCGTCCGAGTGTAGTCGATAGCCGCCTGCATGCCGGCCAGCGTGCCTTCGGTCCCGTAGCGCCGCGCAAGCTCGCCGACCCGCTTCTCCGCCACCGCCGTGGCGGCGATCTGGCTCATCAGGTCGCCCCAGTCGTCTTCGGGCAGGCGTACGTTGTGCAAGATGAAGTCGATGGTCTGCTGGACCAGCGTGCCGCGGTCATACAGCTTGCACAGCGGGATGATCAGTCCGTCCTGCACCACGTGTGTCGAGGTTCCCGAACAGCCACCGGCGCTCATCCCGCCGATATCGGTCCAGTGGCCGATATTGACACCGAAGCCGACATGGCTGCCCTCGCAGAACAGCGGCCGGCAGACTACGACGTCGGACTGGTGCGTGGCGAGATAGGGATGATTCGTGATGTAGACATCCCCCGGGCTGGGGCTCGGGTAGGTTCGCACCACCGCTGCCAGCGTCTCGACCAGCGAGCCAAGATGCACGCCGATCCCGCGCGACTGGATCACCATCCGTCCGTGGCGGTCGAACAGGGCGCAGGAAAAGTCGAACCCTTCGGCGAACGTCGGCGAGTAGGCGGTGCGCACCGTTGTCTGGATCATCTCCTCCGTGGTGGCGCTCAGATGGTTGCGGATGATCTGCAGGGTGAAGGGATCGATCGCGCTCATGGCGCAGCCTCCGCTATCCTGACGATCAGGTTGCCGAACGTGTCGAGCTGCGCGTGCGTGCCGGGGGGCATGTAGAAGGAGGTGTCGTGTTCCTCAACGAGGCAGGGTCCGTCGAGCCTGTGGCCGCAGGGCAGGGCCGCTCGCTCGTAGACCGGCACGGCGGAGCCGATGCCGGCCAGCACCGCCAGTCGCTTCGGCGTCGCCTGCTTGTGGGCTTCCGCCTTACGTGTCGCTGGCTGAAGTGCCGGCGGATCGCACAGCGCGGTCAGCCGCGCCGTGACCACCATCAGCGCATGCCCGAGTGCGGTGCCGTACAGCGCCTGGTGTTGCCGCTCGAATGCGGCCGCGATCTCGCCTGGGCTCCACTGCGGCTGGACCACGACGGTGATCTCGTGCGCCTGCCGCAGATATTTCAGGTCGAGCGCGTAGTCCAGGCGCGACGGTTGCCCGGGCAGGCGCCCGGCCAGCTCTGCCTGCAGCCGGTCGAACACGTCGGGCAGCGTCGTTGCGTCCAGCCCGTCGAGCGGACGCATCAGGCTGGTCGCGCGCGAGATCTTCATGGGCGCATTGACCATGCCGAACGCCGAGAACACGCTCGCCATGGCTGGCGCCACCACCTCGGGGATGCCGACCTCCTGCGCCAGCACCGCCGCGTGCTGGCCGCCGGCGCCGCCGAAGGCGAGCAGGGTGAAACCGCGTGGATCGATGCCCTTCTCCACAGTCATCTGACGGATCGCCGCCGCCATCTCGGCATTGACCACGCGGAAGATGCCGGCCGCCGTGTCGGCCACCGGCATTCCGAAATGGCCGGCGATGCGCTCGACCGCCCGCGCGGCCAGCGAGACATCCATGGGCAGCACGCCTGCCGGGTTGATCAGGCCGAGGACCAGGTTGGCATCCGTCACCGTGCAGTCACGTCCGCCGCGCCCGTAGCAGGCCGGCCCCGGCATCGCCCCGGCGCTGTGCGGACCGACGCGCAATGCGCCGCCCTCGTCCAGCCAGACGATGCTGCCGCCGCCGGCGCCGATGGTCTTGATGTCGATGGTCGGCGCCTTCACCGGCAGGCCCCAATCCACCTCGAACATGGTGCGCAGCTGCAGCTGCCCGTCCTGGATCACCGCCACGTCGAAACTGGTGCCGCCCATGTCCACGGTGATCAGATTGCGTCGCCCGATCAGGCGACCGACGAACTGGCTGCCCAGCACGCCGCCGGCCGGGCCTGACACGCACAGCGAGACCGGGTAGGCGGCGGCCTCCCGGCTCGGCTGCAACCCACCTTCGGAGTTTATGTAGCGCACCAGTCCAGGCCGCTCCACGCGGCGGTCCAACGCCGCAACGTAGCGCTCTACACGCGGCATCGCGTAGGCGTTGACAACGGTCGTGCTGGCGCGCTCGTACTCGCGGATCTCGCGGCATACGTCGGCGGAGATCGACAGCGGTAGGCCGGGCGCCATCTCGCGCAGCACGGCCTCGACCATGCGCTCGTGCCGGTCGTCGAGATAGGAGTGCAGCAGGCAAACCGCCACCGCCTCGACGCCCTGTGCAAGGACCGTCTCGACCACCCGTCGCACCTCGTCGCGGTCGATCGGCCGCACGACGGCGCCGTTGGCGTCGATCCGCTCGTCGACCTCGAAGCACAGCGCACGTGGGATCAGCGGTGTCGGCTTGCGCCAGGCAAGGTCGTAGGGCAGCGGCCGGGTCGCGCGCATGATCTCCAGCATGTCTCGGAAGCCGCGCGTGGTGATGAGTGCCGCCCGGGCGCCCTTGCGCTCCAGGATCAGGTTGGTGACGATCGTGGTGCCGTGCACCAGGCTGTCGATCTCCGCGACCGGCGCGCCGACCGCCTGCAGGGCCTGCATGAAGCCCTGCTCGGGCTCGGCCGGCGTCGAGAGGGTCTTGGCGTGGCTCAGCCGGCCGGTGCGCTCGTCGAACATGACGATGTCGGTGAAGGTGCCTCCGATATCCACGCCGACCTGCATCACCGGCTCCCGCCGCGGGCGAAATGTTCGTCGACCAGCTCGATCGTGCGGTCGATGTCGGCTTCGCTGTGCGCCGCACTGATTGCGAATCTCAGCACCTTGCGCGGCTTCAGATACACACGGTTCGCGAAGAGATGCGCCATCAGCGGCGGCGATATCGAGGGGTCGTGATGCTGCATGACGTCGCCGAAGCTATGCAGATGTCGCTCGCTGCAGTGGATCGCCACCATCGAGCCGCAGGCCCGGGCGTGGGCGGTGACGCCATGCCGGGCGAACGCTTCGTCGAGCCCGACGCGCAGGCGTTCGCCCAAGGCGCCGATATGGGCGAACACGCTGCCGTCGCGCAGCCGGTCGATGGTGGCCAGCGCGGCGGCGACCGACAGCACGTTGCCGTTGTAGGTCCCTGAGAAGAAGGCCCGGCCGGACGGGCTGAGCTGGCCCACCAGATCGGCACGCCCGCAGAGTGCTGCGATCGGCAGACCATTCGATAGCGCCTTGCCGAATGCTGCGAGGTCGGGGACGACGCCGAACATCTCCTGGCCGCCGCCGAGCCCGTGCCGGAAGCCGGTCAGGATCTCGTCGAAGATCAGAACGCTGCCGTAGTCGGTGCACAGCGTGCGCAGGCTCTGCAGGAAGTCCGGCCGCGGCGTGATGCAGCCGGTGGCCGGCCCATGCATCACCGGCTCGACGACCAGGGCGGCAATCCGGTCGCCTTCGGCCTCGAACAGGGCGCGAACGGCCTCGGTGTCGTTGTAGTCCAGCACCCGCACCGAGAGTGCGGCGTCGGCTGTCAGGCCGGTGGAGTCGGCGATCGGGCGGTAGCGGCCGCGGTTGTCCGGCGGACCGTCCCAGGAGGAGATGTTGAACAGGAACCCGTCGTACCAGCCGTGGTACGCGCCTGCGAACTTGACCAGGAGATCACGCCCCGTGGTGGCCCGCGCGATGCGCAGCGCCATGCACAGGATGTCGGACCCTGCATTGAGCAGCGCACTCGACTGCGCGCACGGAATGATGCGCGAGAACGTCTCGCAGAGTTCCACCTCGAGTTCGTGCGGCGCGCTGTACAGCACGCCGCGCTCGGCGGCGGCAGCTCTCACCGCGTCGCCGACCGCCGCGTCGCCGTGCCCGAGCACGCAGGGGCCGGCACCGTTCCAGTAGTCGATGAACTGCTTGCCGTCGGCATCCCACAATCGTGCGCCGTCGGCGCGGGCGATGAAGTGCGGGTATGGCGGATAGTATTTGCCGTCGCCCTGCGCGCCCATCGGCGAAACCGCGCGGGCACGTTCCCACAGCGCCTTGGAGCGTTGTGCGACCGGTTCTGGAGAATAAGCGTCGGCCATGCTCGTTCCCGGGTTCGCGCGCGGACGTACGCCTCGCAGCACTGCGTTCCCACCACACAGCAAGCGGCGTGCCACCCCCCGGGCTTCTGGAGGAGCCGCCAAGAGAGGATACGAGGCCGAGCAAGCGCTTAGATTGTGTGCAATAGGCCGTATTGTATGCAAGGGATGCTGGGCGGCATCTTGGTCTCTGGGCGGGGGTGCCGGGTTGCCCGATGGGCGGCGATGGTCTTCATCGGTGGGCAGACCACGGCGGGCGGAGCAAACAGGGTGGGAGCGTGAGCAGGAACATCGCTGGGGTGGGAACCGCCGCGACTTGGCGTCGTGCGCGGGTGCGGCCGCTGCCTCATGGAGTTTGGGCGGAGGCCGGAGAGGATCCGATCGTCGAGTCGGTGCGCGACGCGGTCGCCGGCGGGCGTCTGCCTGCCGGCGCACGGCTGATCGAGACCGACCTGGCGGCCATCTTCTCGGTCAGCCGTACTCGGGTCCGGCAGGCCTTGCAGCGGCTGGGCTTCGTCGGCCTGGTGACGCTCGAGCCTAATCGAGGCGCCTTCGTCGCCTCGCCATCGGCCGAGGAGGCGAACGCGGTGCACGCTGCGCGCCGCCTGATCGAAGCCGAGATCATTCGCGATGCGACACGCCACTGCACGGCCAACGACATCCGTGCTCTGCGCGCGCATTGTGCGGAGCAGCGCGACGCCGAAGCGCGCGGCGAGACGGTCCGACTGTTGCGGCTTCTCGGCGAGTTCCACCTGATGATCGCGCAGATCGGCGGCAATCCGGTGCTTGCCGAATTCATGCGCCAGCTGATTCCGCGAACGTCCCTGCTCCAGGCGCTCTACCAGCCGAGCGGCCCGAGTTCATGTGGCGTCGACGACCACATGCGCCTGCTCGACGAGATGGCACGCGGCGACGAGGAGGCGGCGGTGCGTGTGCTGGGGGAGCATCTGCGCGAGAATCTTGCCCGCCTGTCGCTGGAGCCGCCGCTGCCGCATACGGTTGATCTCGCTGCCGCGCTGCGCCGCTCCTAGAGGTGACAACGGAGCGAGGCTGCGCACGACGCGTCCTGTTTCCTTGACGTGTCCGCCAGGGATACGTAGCGGAGGAGAGGCCGAATGCGGATCGCAGGACCCGATCAGGCAGCGGCGATGGGTTCCTGGTCAAGGCAGCCTTGATGCTGCCGGCCGGTGTCGCCACGCTCCGGGTGGTCGATCGCTCTTGTCGAAGGGTCAAACATGGCGAACGCGCCCGTTTCCGATAGTCGAGGCCGACTGACTTACCAACCCATCGCCACGCGTCCGAGGCTGAGACTGCCCGGCGGTGCCCGGGTCGCGGTCTGGACCATCGTCAATGTCGAGAACTGGAGCCCGGCCGAGCCGATGCCGCGCACGGTGCTGCCACCGCCCATGGGCCAGCCGCTGCTGCCGGACGTGCCGAACTGGGCCTGGCACGAATACGGGATGCGGGTCGGGTTCTGGCGCTTTCTCGAGGTTCTGGGCGCGCGCGGCCTCAAGGCCAGCTTCGCGGTGAACGGCACGGCCTGCACACTCTACGAGGAGGCCTGCCGCGCAGCACTGGAAGCGGGCTGGGACTTCATCGGCCACGGCTTCGTGCAGCGGCCGATGCATCGCGTCGAAGACCAGAGAGCGGCGATCAGGGATACGATCGAGGCGATCCGGAGCCTGACGGGCAAGCCGCCGCGCGGCTGGGAGAGCCCCGGGCTCACCGAGACCGCGGACACGCTGGACCACTTGTCCGAGGCCGGCATCGAGTATGTCTGCGACTGGTGTCTTGACGACCAGCCTGTCCTGCTCCAGGCAAGTCCGAGTCCGCTGGTCTCCGTTCCCTACACCGTCGAAATCAATGACGTCGTGATCACCGCGGTCCAGGGCCACGGGTCTGACGAGATCTACCGGCGTGGCGTCGACCAGTTCGAGCGGCTCTACCAGGAGGGCGTCGATCAGCCACGCATCATGGCCGTCTCGATCCATCCCTACCTGACCGGCGTGCCCCATCGGATCAAATATCTCGAGAAGCTCTACGATCACATCCTCGGCCATGACGGTGTCATGATGTGGACCGGCAGCGAGATCCTCGACTGGTACAAGCAAGAGATGATCCGGCTGGAGGCGTGATGGCCGCGTTGGTCCAGGTCCGGGCCGCTTTACGGCACGAGGCGGCCGTGACCAGCGCCTCCGGGAGCTTACCTGATCCAGCCAACCTGCGATGAGTTAGAACGCCTTTCAAAACCACCCTTGCAGAGCGCGCAGGCAAATGAGCGAGCACGCGAGCGAGGTAAAGGCGTGATGGATGTCGAGCTTGCGCTCGT
>Ga0209012_1002284_pt1 | contig 17086 bp, 16 predicted proteins | sample RS3BMetagenome_FD_184735 | JGI IMG/M metagenome (GOLD analysis project Ga0209012, IMG submission 184735) | Ferric oxide microbial mat and aquatic microbial communities from Rainbow Spring, Yellowstone National Park, USA - RS3B (SPAdes) (version 3) ...
GAGTTCAGCGCCGACGAGGTGCGGAGCGCGCTTCGGGCAGATCACTGGTCGCTGACGGAGCGCGGGGCCGACCGGCGCGTCACCGACCCCTCCATCGCGACCCAGTGCTTCGACGTCGCCAAGGCCGACACGCGCGCTTCGGTGTGCGTCTGGCGGTGCTCGAGCGACGCCGCGTGCAACGAGGCCTACCTCCGGGTCACGCGGATGCCGGGGAACCGGAAGTCCCACGACACCGGATCCTCGTGGCTCATCGAGGACGGCTGCAGGGGCTCCATGTGCAATGAGCTCCAGGGAGCCTACCCGTTCACGCGCTGGTGACTCGTTCGCGAACCCACGCGGATTGCCTTATTTCGGCGGGGATGCCGGGCTCTCGTGCCGAGGCTTCTTCCGGGGAGGCGCCGGGGCGGCGTCGCGCGCGGACGCGCTGGGTGGCACACTCGGCGACGGCGAGGACGGGATGGACGATGGGGCGGTCGCGGATGGCTGCCCCACGCCCACCGTGGCGGACGGAGGCGCTGTCGCGGAGGGCTGGGCGACGGGCGTCTCCTTGCTCACGGGGCGCGGCAGGATGACAAGCGCGAGCGCGATCACGACTGCGATCGCGACGAGCGCGGCCGCGACGAGCACCGCGAAGCGCCTGCGCGGCGATGGCGCGGGGCGGAGCGACTTTCGCGCGGCGTCCGCTTCCAGCCGGCGCCTGGCCTCGTCGATGGGCGCTCGCTGCATGCGCGCGTGCCACTCGTCGGCCTTGGCGTGAAGCGCGTCGAGGTCGAAGCCGGCGTCGCGCAGCGCTGTCTGGCGCTCGTCGCGGCTCATCGCGAGGGCGCGATCGGCGGCCTCCTCGGCCTCCGAGCCCTCGATGTCGCGCAGGATGTCATCCGGACCGCGCTTGGGCATCACCCTTCCCCGCTGGCCTTCTTGCGCTTCTTGCGAAGCGACCGCAGGTGGTCGCGCAGCACCTCGTTGGCGCGGTACACCTGCTCCACGGGCAGGCCGATCCTGGCCGCGATCTCGGACGCCTTCGTCAGCCCGTGCTCGCGCCGGCAGCGCAGCACCTCGCGCGCCGCGGGGTGGCCCGCGACCGACTCGGCGAGCGCGTCGAGCTCCTCGTCGGCGCTCGCCCAGCGGTTCTCCTGCTCGGCGCGGTCGAGCATCTTGTCCTCGGGCGAAGCGGCGCTCTGCCCCGCCTCCTCGCGGTGAAAGCCGTCGTGCGCCTCGGCGTCGTGCTCGGAGCGCTTGCTCGCGAACTCGTGGCTCACGAGGCTCCAGACCGTCCCGACCATGTGCTGCTCGAACGTGCGCTCCTTGCGCGACCACGGCCGCGTCGTCATCACGCGCTCGAACGCGTCCTGGACGATCTCCTCGGCGAGCCGCCGCGAGCGCGTCATCCCGAGCGCCGCCGTCATCGCCGCCACCAGCGCGGCGCGGGCCTCTTCTTTCGTCGGTACGTCCCCCATCGCGTGCGCGCGCCAGGATAGTGGAGCGAGGAGGGCGGGTGAACAGGTCCCGCCCTCCTCGTTCCGGTTGGCCGCCAGCTGCTAGGCATTGGGCTTGGTCGTCGCCGGGCTCGCGGGAGCCGGTGCGCCGCCGTTGTCGGCGGGCGCCGTTCCCTTGATGCTCAGCTTCTTCTTCGGCCCAACAGTCCCGCGAGCCTTGCGCGTGGCCTTGTTCTTGGCCACGGCCGCCGCCTTCGTCGCCACCTTCGTCTTGCGAGCCTTGGGGGGCTTCAAGCCGAAGACGGCGAGCGTGTCCGGGGCTGCTTCGAACATCCCCAGGACGATGCGGCGGAGTGCCTTCACGAACGAATCCGTGCTGGCACGCTCGTCGCGGTCCGCCTTGACCGCAGCGGTTCGAGCCGCTTCCGCCGTTTGGGCGGCCGTGGCCTTGTCGATGCGGTCTTGGAAGACCTTTACGATGTCCGCCGGCGTCACGTTCGTGGCTCCGACGGGCAGCGTGGCGAATTGCGCGAAGAACTTTTGGACGCCGGCGATCATGGCTTCGTCGCCGGCGATCCGATCGTTCCTCTTGTTGTTGGTATTGGTCATGGTGACCTCCTCCGATTCGCAGTCGTGAGCGCACCCTTCCCGGCGGGGCCCCAGTGCCTCGCCTTCGTGTGCCCTCACATGCTTAAAACCATGACGCACCGCGTTTTCCGGCGCGTCGGACGAAGAAATCGACATCGACGATGTCGATCGCGCGCAAGTGCGCGAAAAGGCGCCAGCCGATCCGCTCGCGCGCACCGTGGGACGTCAGCGTGCCAACTGGCAGCCATGCGATGCGCCGGTCGCACACGCAGGGGCGTCCGCGTGCGAGGATGCGTGCCGCAGATGGCGGACAAGAAGACGCACTTCGGACGCGCCGGCGAGTACTTCGCGATGTCGGAGTTGCTGCTTCGCGGGTGGAACGTCGCCGTCCCAGTCGTCGACGTCGGTGACGATGTGTTCGTGATCGACGACAACGACAAGACGACGCGGCGTCTGCAGGTGAAGTCGGCGGAAGCCGAGAGCATCCCCGAGGCGGACGGCGGCGGCGTGAAGGCGAAGTTCACGCTGTCGCGGGCGCAGCTACGCACCGCGCAACCCATCGAGCTTTTCTACATGTTGATGGTGCGCATCGATCGAACCGCATGGCACTTCCTGATCGTGCCGCGCGTCGAGCTCCTGAAGATTCGGGATGCCTACGTCGAAGCCGGGAAGACGCGTGATGGACGCGGCAGACGACCCGTTGCGGACGAAGCCGCAACGACGGATGGCCTGACGCTGGTCGTGGTGCTGAAGGGCGCCGAAGCCACCGGCTGGGAGGCATCGTTGGCCGAGTACCTGGACCGATGGCCTGACGAGCTCGCCCCTGTAACCGGTGGCCCCGGTACCGTCGGTCACGCCGTGCCGAGCGCACCGCCAGCAGCAGGTGGCGCCGCCCCTACTCCGACCGCGGAAGCTCCTGCTCCGTCACCGGATCGCGAAAAATGACGCCACCCAGCGAGCGCAGCCGCTCCTCGGTGACCCCGGTCAGCAGCTGGATGATCTGTTCGGCGATCGCGCCGTGGATGTGCTCGTAGTCTGCACGCGTCTCGTGGGCGATGAAGATGCGAGGACGCGCATGCACAGCCGACCCGAGCTCGCTCCGCAGGCGCTCTAACGAGCGAGGCTCGAGCGCGTAGGTTTCCCCGTCGCGGTTGACGCTTCGGAAGACGACGATCGGGCCTTGTCGCCCTTGGACCGCCTGGGCAGTCATGCGGTGAGTATGGGGCTTCCGAGACAGGACGGCAACGCATCCGGCCGCAGCGGAATGAGCTCGGCCCTTGCCGGGCTGCTCATGGGCCGGGCGTGTGCGGTCCTCCTCTCATCTGCTCATCTGCAGCGCGTCATCTGCAGCGCGCCACTCGCAGCCCCCAGCGCGCGCTGAACGAGCCAGTCTGTCGCACTCCCCCAAGCTCGGTCCGGAGCTACACTCCGCGTCGCATGAGCGACCCTAGATGGTGGTGGCTGCCGGAGGCCCGCGTCTCGACGGTGCAGGAGATCCGAGAGGCCCTCGCGCGGATGCGGGAGCTCCTGTCGGACGAATGGAACCCGACCGTCGAGGGCGCGCGCGACGTGCTCGTCGACCGCGTGCGGGGGCTCCCCGCCGGAGAACATGACGCGCTCGCAGCGATCTTCGCGGAGACGTGCGGGCCGGCGCGCGAGAGCTCCGCGAACGCGATGGTCCCCGATGCCATTGTCATCGGGCTCCTGCAGCGGCGCCACCGTGACCAGGTGCCCGTCCCCCCTTCGGCGGGGCCGATCGCCCACCGGATCATGTGCGACGCCGCCTTCGTTGCATGGCTGCGCCTGCAGGCCTTGGAGCTGGTCGCGGTGCTCGATCATCCCGAGCGCGACGAGTGGATGCGCGCGGCGGTACGAGACCCGGTGCTCCGACGGAGCGCGGCGTACCACGTCGTCGTGGAAGGCCTGGTCGGGCCCGCGGAGATCGAGGCACTCCTGACCGATCCCCATGACGTCGTGCGCGCGCGCACGATGGTCGCTCTCGTCGACCGTGGCACACGGCAGGGGCTCGCAAGCGTCGTCGAGATCGCGCTCGCCAGGGCCGCCCCTCGGTCGCTCGAGGCGTGGAGACGCAAGCAGGCGCAGGAGATCCTGGCGGTCAATCGGTCCGTGTTCGTGGCCCCGGGCGGCGCTTGCTGATGCCGCGAGATCGCGTGCGTGTACGTGGCGCGCGCCGTCGTGAACGTCATCGCACGGTGCTGCGCGACCATCTGTTCCTCGCAGCCCCCCGGCGCGCTACTCTGCCCGAAGGCGTGCCGTCTCAGCGTTGACTCTCAGCCAAGCCGACACGCGCGCAAGGTGATCGATCCGAGGGCTGCATCCGCCGGTACGACGGGTACGAGGTACGACAGTCCGATCGAGCGCGAAGAGCCGGAAGTGCATGGTGCTGGAGGTCTCAGCGTGACCCAGGGGAGCCACAAGGCAGTCAAGGGCGACGAGAAATCGGGCGGCGGATCGGCGCCCGCGCCGAGCAAGCCGCATCGCTATCGCATGCCCGACGGCGACCTCTTCGAGTCGGACGACGTCCCCGACGCGGGAACGCAGCGGCGAGCAATCGAGCCCTGGCTCTCGGCGCTCTTCCAGAGCGAGCACCTGTCGCTGCTGCTCGGCAACGGGTTCTCGATGGGCGTTGCATTCGCACTGGGGGCCCCACCTGCTACCATGGCCGGAGCACAGTTCAAGGCGACGCACCACGAGAAAGTGGACCGCGCCGCTGCGGAATCCGCCGAGCGCATGGGCCGTGGCAAGGCGAACTTCGAGGACCAGATCCGCTCCGCGAACGAGTTGCTCACCGGTCTGCGGGTGCTCGGGGAGGACAAGCTCGTCGGGGACTGGTCCGAGGCCATCCGTACCGCCCTCAAGGGCCTGCTCGGGGACGTCCTCAAGATGGAGCAGGGGATCGCGCGCACTCTCGAAGGTGGGAAGCAGTTGGGAGCCGAGGACGTGCTCAGCCGGTTCCTTCTAGCGTTTGCGGCACGCAGCTCGTCTCGCGAACGGCTGTCTCTCTTCACCACGAACTACGACCGGCTCGTAGAGTTCGGAGCCGAACGCATTGGTGTTCGCGTCCTGGACCGCTTCGTTGGGACGCTGCACCCAGTGTTCCGCTCATCGCGGCTCGACATCGACTTCCACTACAACCCGCCGGGTATCCGTGGCGAACCCCGCTTCCTTGAAGGCGTCGTCAAGTACGCGAAGCTGCACGGCTCGATCGACTGGCGCTTCGAGCGTGCGCGCGCACGGCGCATCGGCGTACCCTTTGGGGCTGAGCTGACGCACCCCGCGTTCACGTCCGCTCCGTTCGATCAGGTGGTCGTGTTTCCGAACTCCTCGAAGGACGTGGAGACGTCTGCGTTCCCGTACTCCGAGCTGTTCCGAGACTTCTCGGCTGCCATCTGCCGCCCGAACTCAGTGCTCGTGGTCTACGGCTACGGGTTCGGCGACACGCACATCAACGACGCGATCAGGGACATGCTGACGATCCCGTCGACACACCTCGTCATCATCTCCTACGACGACGCGAGCGGGCGGGTGCCCAGCTTCATCTCCGGGAGCGAGCAACAGGCTCAGATCTCGTTCATGCTGGGCTCGCACTTCGGTGACCTGCGGACGCTCGTCGACTGGTACCTCCCGAAGCCCGCGATCGACCGCATCTCACAGCGGCGTGTCGACCTCCTCAGGGCCCGCTCTGTCGGTCCGTCGAAACCCGTCGCTGAGGAAGCGCAAGACGAGGGCGGGCCTGCCGTTCTCGCCAAGGGTTCGGGCAATGACAAGCGCGATTGAGGGACTCGCCGCCCTGTACGTGGGCACCGTCGAGTCGGTCGCTCCAGATAGCATCGGGGTGGTCCTCGATGCTGAGGCTCCGCAGACCACGGCCCTGAACACGGGTGTCCCCAGCACGTTCCCACGCCTGAACGGGTACGTCCTGATCCCGAAGGAAGCCGGCGCTCTCGTCGGACTCGTCGTCTGGCTGGGGATTGAGCGGTCTCCGCTCCCGCGTCAGACGGGCGAACGCGGACGTGTACCGGTCATCGATTTGCCCTATCCGTCGCGGAGGATGACGGTGGCTCCTGTAGGCACGCTCGGGGCAGAGCCCTCGGGCGACTCCTTTCGGATGGAGCGTGGCGTTGCCGTCTTCCCGAGCGTCGGAGATCAAGTGCTTCTGCCGACTCGAGAGCAATTGCGGGCCATCGTCGAGCCGACGGGCACGGATCAGCGCGTCACCTTGGGGTCCGCCGTGCTGGCCGCGAGAGCGAGGGTAGCGGTTGATCCCGACAAGCTCTTCGGCCGCCACCTTGCCGTACTCGGCAACACCGGCAGCGGAAAGTCCTGCACGGTGGCCGGCATCGTTCGATGGTCTCTCGAAGCGGCTGCCAAGCGCCGAGGGAAAGGCGAACGCCCGAACGCCCGCTTCATCGTCCTCGATCCGAACGGCGAGTACGGCACGGCGTTCGACGGCATCCCCGGCGCGATCAGGCGCTTTCAGGTGCCTCCGGTCGAGGGCGACGGAGCGCCCCTCCTCGTTCCCGCCTGGCTATGGAACAGCCAAGAGTGGAGCGCATTCGCAGCCGCATCACCGCGCGTGCAGCGACCGATCTTGATGCGCGCTTTACGGGATCTTCGGTCGGCGGCGCTGGCGGGTGACCCGACGCAAGCACGCCTGTGGCAACGGCTGAAGTTGCTGCGCGATTGGCTGAAGCTCACACAGGGGAAGGGCCCGTCGGCGCAGGAAGCCGCGCCCGCCAGGAAATTCATCGGCGATTACCTGGTGAGAGCAACTGACGATCTGCGCAAGGCTGCCGGAAGCCTCGGCGACCCGATCAAGTCCGCCTGCCAGAGCGTCGCCGGAGCTCTTGAGACGCTGACCAAGCTGCGAGGAAAGGCGGGGAAGGATGGAACCGTTTGGTACGACCCCTTCGGGACCGCGGACTTCGATGCCGTCGTCGCGACGCTCGACGCCGCCCTCCAGGTCGTTCCGCCACCACCGAGCCTGGGTGTCGAGAGCGAGGACGCGCCCATCCCGTTCGAGGTTAGGGACCTCGCCGACCGGCTGGAGGTGCTCGCTCAGGATGACGGTGTGCCGCAGGCAGCGCAGTTCATCTCGTCTCTCATCCTACGAGTCAGAACGATGCTGGCCGATCGTCGGATGAAGCCGATCATCGCGCCCGAGAAGGTACCGACGTTCGAGGAGTGGCTGGAGACTTACATCGGCGCTGATGCTGCGGCCAACGGTACGGTCGCGGTCATCGACCTATCTCTTGTGCCGTCGGATGTTGTGCATGTCGTTGTGGCAGTCCTTGGCCGCGTCGTCTTCGAGGCAACCCAGCGGTACCGCCGCCAGACTGGAGCCGAACTGCCCACCGTTCTCGTGCTCGAGGAAGCACACACCTTCGTCCAGCGGTTCGATCGCGAAGACGGCGATACCCTGTCGCCCGCTCAGGCGTGCCGGCAGACCTTCGAACGGATCGCGCGCGAGGGTCGCAAGTTCGGCCTGGGGCTCGTCCTCTCGTCGCAAAGGCCGTCGGAGCTCTCCCCAACCGTGTTGGCGCAGTGCAACAGTTTCATTCTTCACCGCCTCGTGAACGACCGCGATCAGGATCTCGTGTCGCGGCTCGTTCCCGACAACATCGCGGGTCTCCTTCGCGAGCTGCCAACGCTGCCCACGCGTCACGCGATCCTTCTCGGCTGGGCCGCACCGCTACCGGTGCTCATGGAGGTTGCCGAGTTGCCCGCCGCGCACCGGCCGGCATCCTCGGACCCCAAGTTTTGGGAGACGTGGACCGGCGAGGTCCAGCGCAAGATCGATTGGGCGGCGACCGCCGCCGAGTGGGCCGGTACCGGCGACGCCGACGTCAGCGTTGAACACGCCGCTGTCGCGGCGATGAACGAGGCACACGAGGCGCCAGCCGCACCTAAGCCAGCGAGGACCGAGAAGCGAGGCCGATGATCGACCTCATCCAGCACGAGCACGACTTCAAGGTGACCTGCGACGGCCTCCTACGGTTCGAGCTCGGACAGCTCGTCCAGACGTATGCGAGTCGTGGAGCGGACACCGGGATCGACGCCGAGTTCGTCGGGGCCATCGACGGCGTGACCGGCCGATGGGTATTCCAGTACAAGTTCCGGTCGCCTTCCGAGGCACTATCCGCCCGGCGAACCTGGCTGGCGCGTCGCTTTGTCGGCACCAAGAGCGAGTTCGACAAGGATGGCGTGAAAGGTGCTGACGGCTACATCCTGGTCACGAATGTGCCGGTGACGGTGTCGATGGTGAGGAAGCTCACGACCGCGTGGCGCAAAGCTCGACGCGGCAAGGCGCCGCTGTGCGTTTGGGACCCATCGCGGCTCAACGTGATGCTCAAGGGGCGCGAGCATCTCGCCAGGTCTTGGAACGGTCAGAAGGAAGCGCGCTGCCAACAGGTGATCGTGTTGCCGGCCTGGCAGTGGTTACAGTCGACACTTGCAGTGGCCGCGAACTGGGTCAACGACCCGCTTTGGCCGTTACGTGTCGAGTCATACCAGTGGCCCGAGCCGTTGGGCGCGTTCCACAACAACTTCGCGTGGAAGTACGGCATGCGCATCGTCCCGCGAGATGCTGCACTTCGATCGATCCAAGCAGACCCACAGTTCAGCTACGCGTTCACGATCGCGTTTCCGCGAGCCCTGGAGTTACTCACTGCCGTTCGACAAGCCGTCGATGCTCTCGCCCAGGCCGTCCTCCGAGAGATCGACGCACTGCGCGACTCTATCGTGAGCCGGCTACCGCAGCTCGAACAGCTCGAGGCGGAGCGGCGACCAGAGGTCGCACGCGTTCTGGCGTACTGTGTGCTGGAGAATCGCTGGGGCTTCGCGATGCGCGGTCTGCACTACTTCACCGAGGGGCAGCTCGTCGTCAACGCCCAGTTCTTGGCGTGGCAGGGAACCCGGTTGGACATCGAGGGCCGCCTCGACGATCTCGTGCGCGAGGCACCACACGGTAACGTGCCGGAGGGCGTCGTTGCGCGCAGGGCGAAGCTAGCTGCTCTCCTCCAAGAGTGGTGGTCGCGACTCTGGTACGTCGTCGAACTCGGGATCGATGCGGAGGGGTAGAGGCTGATGGGACTCGCCGCAGCGTACGTTCTCGTGCTTGAAGCTGACCGAGCGCAAAGCCTTGCCCGCTGCATCAGCCACGGTGAGGTGTTCGCCCAGCCAGTGCCGGACTTTGCGCACGGCCGAACTGCCCTGCTAGTGTGCTTCGTGGTGATCGACGGCCGACTCACCCACATCGCGCGTGGCAAGCGCGGTCTGCGCGCGGGGACGGAGCTGCGCAGGCTCAACGTGCTGGAGCCCGAAGCGGTGACGGTCCCCATCGACGTGGACCGACTCATCTCCGACGTCCCCGCGCGGTATCGGCTCGCGGTGACGAGTCGACTCCAAAGTGGCGGAGTCCTTCCCCATCGCAGCTCGGAGGTTCTGGCTGAGGTCGTTCGGGCCGCATCGAACGACGCCTCCCGCCTCCTCGATCGATTGAGCGCCAGCCGGCGCGCTCAGATCGAAGGCTTGTCGCTGGCCGCTCGAAAGGCCCTTGCCTTCCAGAAGGAGGCCGTCGCCAACGCAATGCTGTTCGGCGGCTTGGACACCGCCTCGCTCCAGGCGTGGTCGCCGACATCTGGCGCTGAGCGCGCCTCGTTCCTCGACGGACTCCCCGAAGCACGTCTTCGCGAAGATCCAATGGTCATCAACGACATGCTGAACGTCCCCGGTTTCGACCTGGTGCGCACGATGCCCTACGGCGCCGCCGTGTTCGAGCAGCAGTCGGTACGGCTTACCGTCATCATGACGAATCGACAGCCACTCGAGGAACAGCTCGGGACCGACCTCATATACTACAACGAAATGTTTCGTGCATTCGTGATGGTCCAGTACAAGGCCATGGACCAAGGCGAGGACGAAGACCGTCCTGGCTTCCGCGTCCCCAACGCGCAGCTCGATGCGGAGATCGGGCGCATGGATCGTGCGATCACCGAACTTGGCACACACGGAATGGACGACGGGGCGCAGAGCTACCGCCTCTGCACGAACCCGTTCTTCATCAAGCTGATCTCGCGCCTGGTGCTCAGCCCGGACGAGTCGCGCATGCTCAGCGGGATGTACTTCCCGCTGGACTACTGGCGTCGACTGGCCGTCGATGAAGCGACCCTTGGCCCGCGCGGAGGCCGACGGGTGACGTTCGATAATGCGGGCAGGTGGCTCGACGCGAGACACTTCGCGACACTCGTTGGTGGAGGATGGCTCGGGACAAACGTCAAGCAATCGGACTCGCTCACGGCCGCAATCCGCGCGAGCATCGAGTCGGGCCGCGCACTGGCACTGGCTGCTCGGTCAGAGACAAGCTCAGGAGATGCGGAGACCGAGGACGGCCTGGAGGACGCCCCGCTGCCACCGGAGTAGAGGCCCGGATCGATGGCCGCGCCCGTACCCACCTGCCCATCTACCGGCCGGCGAACGCGAGTGTCGAGACCTTGCTACTCACTTTCACCAGATCATGTCACGTCCGACAATCCGCTCGACCTCGCACTCCCGCAGCCGACACGTCGCGCTAAACGGTGCCCGAGAACTCGACGACCGGCTCGGCGCTCGCGCGCCACTGCTCGATGAGCAGGATGAAGCTGATCTCGGGCGCGTCGTCCGCGAGCCGCTGGCCGACGACATTCGCGGCCCAATCGACGATGGGGTGCCGCTCTCGCTCTCCATGAAGGCTGACCAGGTGCCGAAGGCGAACGACGAGGACCGTTGGCATGTCGTCCTGTAGCTGTTCGCCCTCCACCTTCCTCGCCAGGGCGCAGAATGTGAACGACTGTCCTCTCCAAGCTGCCCGTCAGCAGCCCGGTGTCCGTGACGACGCCGAGTCTTCCGCCGGAGACGACGCTCACGGTGCAGAGCCCCAAGACGAGCTGCGGGTGACCCGTGGCAGCGAGGCCTCGATCGCACGCTCGATCTCATCGATGCGCTCGAACGCGTCGTCGGCGAGCGCGCCGTCGACGAACCGGACCATGACCGACGCCGTGAAGCCTGGGTGCGCCAGGCCGTACGTGAACAGCCGATCGAACACGGAGTCGGCCCGCCGCTCTCGTTGCGCGGCCTGGAGGCCAGTGCACTCGAACGTCACCGCGCGACCGACAAGCACCGCACGGAAGTCGGGGAGCGCGTCCGTTAGAGACGGAGGGATCAACTCGACGGCGATGCCGCGATGCCGCATGCGACCAGCAAGCTCGGTCTCGAGAGCTGCACCCGAGTAGCCGCTCCAATCCGGGCCACCGAGGCGTTGTACGACTTGGCGCGCGTCGGCGTCGGGGAAGCCTTGCAGGAGGCTGTGTAGGCGGACGCCCTCGGGAACGCGGCCCCAGGTGGCACCGAAGTGCGCAGCGAGCGGGTGGCGATTGTCCCAGCCGGGCCATGAGCCGCTTGCCTCGACAAGCAGATGCGCGACCACGCGCCAATTCCGGCCACCAAGCCGGGCCGGGTTTGGACCAGGCCACTTCTGCACGCTGGGCACGCTCATGGGACTGAACGCCGGATCTCCTGTCCTTACGCGGACATCGCCATCCGTGATCGCTGCACGTCCGTCACTCATTGTGACGTAAGCCATTGATTGTACACATGGCGTACTGCTGATCCGTCACTTGCGCCCGCGGCAGCGGCTTCTACACTCCGACTCATCCGCAGCGGGGGATGGGGCGTGGCCCGGTCCAAAGCGCAGCACCCGCTGCACCAACCGCAGTCACACGGAAGTCGAACATGGACCCGATCAAGATCCTCTATTGCGATGCTCTGATCCCGCATCACGAGTACATCACGCACGTCGGTAGCGAAAAGGTCCGCTACACAACCGATCAAGCCGTCGACCTGCTCGATGCGGGCTGCGTCTTGTACACGACGGATGCTCGCGGGCAGATCGCGCTGGTGATGCCGGTCAACGTCAAAGGCAAGCGGCACATCCAGACCTACGCCGACGGCGTGCCGAACAACAACTTGTTGAGCCTTCCCCCGTGTCCGCAGTGGCTCAGGGACGCAGCCTGAGAGGAGGAGGACAAGACATGGCCAAGCAAATCCTCTACGTCGACAAGGGCGGCGACCACGTCGAGCACATCACCTATCTCGGGACTGCGACGAGCCGCTACACCAAACGCGGTATCATCCGCCGCATCGAGGACGACGGGAAGCAGTACTACACCGAGGCCGACGGCGAGCGCGCGTATCTCAAGGTCGCCAAGACGGCCGGCGGCGCGAAGTACGTGCACACGAAGCCGGACAGCACCAAGAAGGACAACCTACTGTCGCTGCCGAAGTGCCCACCCGGGCTGAAGAACAAGAAGGACTGAGGAGAAGATCCGCCGCCGGCGACCCCGGCGGCGGATTCTTCGGGAGCGAGCGCCGATGGCCCCGCCACACCACACGGCTCATGCCCACCAAAGCAACCGCTCCGCCTGCCCGAGCAAGTACGTAAACACGTGCGCCGGGATGCGCAGCACCCTCGCCGGCGACCCCGGAACAGCGACGACGTCGAAGTCCCGCTCCGCCTGCGTGACCCAGTAGCCGACCTTGACCTTCTCGTCGGCGCAGTACGCGAGCATGCCGGCGCCCTTGTCGATGCCCGCGTCCTGCCGGTATTTCACTTCGACCGGCAGCACGTAGGCCGGGCTTCGAACGATGATGTCGACCTCTTGCTGGGTCTTCGGGTCTCGCCAGTACACGAGCTCCGGCGTGTCCCTGTAGTGGTACGCGACCAGGTGCCTGAGGACCGTGGTCTCGACGATCGTGCCCATCTCGTCGGGGTTCTTCACGATGTCCTCGCCGCGGAGCAGCACGGCATTCCGGAGGGCGGCGTCGACGAGGTAGATCTTGTAGCGAGCCTTGAGGACCGTTTTGCCGCCGGTGCCGGCGGGCGGAAGCCGGAAAATGAGGTTCGCCTGCTCGAGCGCCTCGAGGTGGTTCGACACGGTGACCGTGGTGCTCCCGAGCGCCGAAGCGCACTTCTGGACCGACAGGATGCCGCCCGTGTTCAGACACAGGTAGATGAAGAGCTTCTCGAGCTCGTTGACGTTGCGGATGCCGAAGAGCGCCGTCATGTCCCGCTTGAGGACCCGCTCGACGACATCCTCGCGAAGGAGACGCTGGCAGGTCGCGATGTCGTCCTGCTTCGCCGTCTCGGGAAAGCCGCCCACGAGCAGGTATCTCGCAAAGAGCGGCATGAGCCGGCGGCACGCGCTGCCGATATGGAGCAGATCCGCCTGACTCTTGCCCAGCAGATCCGTGGGGCGCAGGTTCGGAGAGACATCCGGCGCCGGATCGCCGCGGATGTGCACGAACTCGTAGAAGGAGAGCGTCGGCACCTTCACGCTCACCCACCGGCCGACGCCGCTCTCCGCCAGCTTGTGCTTGTGCACCGCGCTCGCCGAGCCCGTCGCCACAATGCGGTACGCGGGCTTGTGATCGATGAGCTGTTTGAGCTCGAGCTCCCAGTCGCTCGCGTACTGCACCTCGTCGAGCAGCAGCAGCACGGGCGAGCCCTCGGGGTAGATGCTCTCGTGGTAGAGGCGCAGCACCTCGTGCAGCGAGATGAGCTTCAGGATGGGGTGATCCAGGCTCAGGTAGACGACACTCTTCGGCTCGCGCCCTTCGTCGAGCACGGCACGCACGATCTGGAGCAGAATGGTCGTCTTGCCGACCCGCCGCGGGCCGCTCAGATGGATGGCTCGCTGCTGCTTGGGGTCGTCGAGGAAACGACGGCAGTTCTGGTAGGCGATCCGCCGGAACGCCGGCGCCGAGGGGGGCCGACCGCCCCACCAGGGGTTGAAGCCCTGCAAGACGCTCAGCAGCTCGGTGCGGTCGACGATCGGCGCCACGGGTGCAAGGTAGGCACTTCTTCCAGAAAAGTACATAGTTCACTATGCACTTCTTCGCGGGTACACCCCGCCCGCCCTCGGGGAAGCTCGAGCCGCTCCCAACGACCTTCCCCGCGCGCGTATCGACCTTCGATCGCTGCGTGTCGACCGTCCCCGCGCCCGCGTCGAGCTTCGATCCCGGCATGTCGACGTTCCCCACGCTCGCGGCGACCGACGAGCAGCCCTGAGCGAGCTTCCCCGCGTGCGTGGGGAACGAGCATCCGCACGGAGCGACGTTCCCCACGAGCATCTTCACGCTCGAGCCGCGCGCAACGAGCTTCCCCATGCACGCGGGGAACGACGATCCGCTCTCGGGGAGCTTCCTCGCGCGCGCGGAGAAGGACGCTCACCTCGTGACGAGCTTCCCCACGCGCAGCTCGACGCTCGATCGGCGCGTTACGAAGCTCCCCACGCTCGCGGGGAGCCACGAGCAGCGCGTCACGAGCTTCCCCACGTCCGTCACGACCCACGACGCGCGCGCCACGACGCCCGCTCGGCGCTTCCCCAGCCTCCTGCACCCCGCCGCGAGCTGCCCTCACGGCATTACGTGCTTCCCCTACGACATCGCGTACTTCCCTCACGACGCCGCGTCGCTCGCTCTCCTCGTCGACCCGTTCGATCCCCCCGTTTCGTCTCACCCTCCCCTCGTTTCCTCGCTCCCCCCGCCCTCCCCTTGCTCGACTCCGCGCGTTTCCCCGATACGCTAGCGCCCCGCGATGGCCTTCGAGTCCTTCACCTCGCAGCTCCTCTCGCGCGCGGACGAAGCCCACGACCCCGGCTCGGGCGACGCGTTCCTGCGCCTCGTCAACGCGTCCGAGGCGATGCTCAAGCTGACCGGCATCTGCATGCTCTCGGAGGCGGTGTACCGCCACGGAGCCGAGCCCGCGAAGAACATCATCGCCGACATGCTCTCCGGGCGCAGTGTCGGCTGGGCGCGCGTCTTCGAGATCTCCGGCCGCCTGCCGACCGAACACCTGCTCGTGCGACGGCTGACGGTGCCGCCCGATCACGCCGCGGAGCTCTACGAGATCTGCACGGGCATCGACGCGCTCCTGAAGCGCGAGCTCGACGTCGTCTACGAGAGCATCCCCAAGCCGAAGTCGCTCGCGTGGCGGCACGCGCTGCGGATCCTCCCCCACGTGCGCAACAAGGTGAAGGGGCACGGGGCGCCGCCGGCGCGGCTCTATCCGCCCCTCAACGATCTCCTCCGCCGCATCGTCCGCACGGCCGTCGCCGATCTGCTCGATCCGCTGCCGCCGGTCTTCGCGTTCGTCCGCCCGACGCGCGAGGGGCACGGCCTCTTTCTCGGCCTCGGCTCGCCCGTCAAGGAGGCCGAGCTGCGCCTCGACGTGCCGACGCTGCAGCCGGGCGATCTCGTCATGCAGGGCGCCGGCGGGCAGATCCCGCTCGTTCCCCTGGTGACCTTCGAGGAGCGCGGGCGCACCGTCCTGCTCTTCAACGACTCGGTCTCCGAGAGCACCGGCGAGATCGAGTACATCGATTACCTCGGCGGGCCGACCTCGCGCCGCCCGGGCCACTTCGTGACGCGCCACGGGTTCGCGGAGCTGAAAGCCTCCGAGACGAGCGCCACGCCGGTGCTGCAAACGGGCAACGGCATCGTCGTGCCCAACAATCTCCCAGCGCGCCGGCGCGCGCACGTCTCGCGCCCCGAGGTCGAGGAGAAGCTGCGCGCGCTGCTGCTCGACGACCGTCGCCGCGTGCTGTCGCTCGACGGGCGCGGCGGCATCGGCAAGACGTACCTCGCCATCGAGGTCTGCAACCGCATCGCGCGCGAGCCGGAGGCGGCGAAGCGCTTCAGCCTCATCGTGTGGGTGAGCGGGCGCGACATCGACCTCACCGCGAGCGGACCCACGCCGGTCAAGCAGGACGTCGTGACGCTCGAGGACGTGATGCACTTCGTGCTGCGCGCGTGCGGCGAGACCGCGGACGTCGACGCGCTCAAGGGCAAGGCGCTGTCGGACCGCTTCGTCGAGGCGTGCGAGGTGTTCAAGCCGCTCATCGTCCTCGACAACTTCGAGACGTACGAGCACCCCGAGAAGCTGTTCGCCGCCATCGAGGATCTGCTGCCGCTGCGGTCGATGGTGCTCATCACCTCGCGCCACCGCGAGTACCAGGGCGACTACCGCATCAACGTCCAGCCGATGACCGACCGCGAGGCGAAGGAGCTCATCCTGACTGAGGCGCGCCACCTCTTCGTGCAGAAGGCCTTCGAGACCTCCGATCGCGTCCAGCGCGTGTACGACGCCGCCGGCGGCCACCCGTACACGATGCGCCTCATCGTCGGGCAGGTGGGCAAGGGCATGTCCGTGCACGACGCCTGCACGATGACGGCCAAGGACGAGAAGATGCTCAAGGCGCTGTTCGAGCGCAGCCTGCGCCTGGCCGATCCGGCGGACGTGGAGCTGGCGCTCGTCCTGGCGACGGCGCGCACCGCGTGCCCGCTCGAGGCGCTGCTGCTCTTGCCGCTTCCGATCGAGGAGACGAAGGACGGCCTCGGGCGCCTCGTGAACCTGTCGCTCCTCGAGAAGATCGAGGATCCGGTCCTCTACGACGCGCAGTACGCGTGCCCGCGCGCGGCCGGCGAGTACATCCGCGGCACGGACATGTTCGGATCGCCCAAGGCGCGCGAGCGCGTCGACGAGCTGGCGGTCCGGCTGCGCGAGCACACGCAGACCATCCGCGCGCTCGCGAAGAAGATCGGCGGCGGCGAGAAGACCAAGGGCCAGACCGCGGGCGCGATGATGGAGGTCGCGCGGCGGGCGCTGGGCGCCAAGCACAACGAGGTCGCCCGGCGCGCCGTGGAGGTGGCGGTCGGCTACGACGGCGAGAACGCGAGCATCGTCGGCGAGGCGGCGATCCTGCTGCGCAAGGCGGGCTCCAAGGCCGACGACGTCGACGGGATGTTCGGGAAGGCGCTCGATCTCGATCCGACCAACGCCGACGCCTGGCTCGAGTGGGGCCGCTTCAAGGCCGAGACGCGCGCGCCGCACGGCCAGGTGATGCGCTGCTACGAGCGCGCGCTGGAGGCCGACTCGGCATCGCTCGCGGCCGTCGTCGGGTTCGCCGAGAGCGTCCTGGAGGTCATCGCGCAGGAGAAGAAGCTCG
>Ga0209012_1002286_pt1 | contig 17078 bp, 17 predicted proteins | sample RS3BMetagenome_FD_184735 | JGI IMG/M metagenome (GOLD analysis project Ga0209012, IMG submission 184735) | Ferric oxide microbial mat and aquatic microbial communities from Rainbow Spring, Yellowstone National Park, USA - RS3B (SPAdes) (version 3) ...
GCTTACTGGCTCAGATCGGCCGGGGAACTTTGCCGCCCAGAGATGGCCGCATCAACCCACGCGTGGTCAAAATAAAAATGTCCAACTATAAGAAAAAAGGCCCCGAACACTTGTCGCCGCCGCAACCCTGTATACCCTTTGATATTGATGTTTTCATCCTTAAGTAAACCGTATTGGTGCTAGGGGGTGCTTGGCGGGTCGTTGCTGCTTCTCGGGTACCGCCCCCGGCCCTGCGGACGCTCTGCAGTGCCATCCCGTTCCGGCCCCGTTCAAATGTGAGCGGGCCTTGGGTAGGACAGCGATATTTCGGAGTGTCGAGATAATCTGCGGGCCTGCGAGGCCGCCCCGTCCCACGGCACGGTGTCCCGGACCGGACATTTTAACTTGGGCTAAATAGCGGACATTTTAACTTTGGCGTGACAAGTGAATTTAGAGCAATGGACAGACCCTTTGCTCAAGTATATTATACGGACGATTAGAAAACATGACGTTGGAGCCGACCACCCCGGCCGTTTACGTTTGGAATTGCGTGATGAAAATTGAATATCGTTATTGCATTTGGAGCTTGACCGCCCGTGATCGTGGCTCTGCTTTGGATCGTTAGGGGCCAAGTTATGTACCGTCTATTTATCGCATCCACCATTTGGCTTGTTTTCGTCACATCAGCGCGCGCTGGGTCTATGGAATTTCCTGTCACGCCCACCCATTTGGATAAAAATGGGTATCGATTCTCAGTTTCCACCAACGCTACGCCGAGAGCAATAGCGTTTCATGTGATCATCACCGCCAAGAAACTTGATATTGATTCTAACTGCGGCGCTTATTTGGCTATTGTGACGCGGAAGCAAGCGCAGGGGTCCTTAACGATCTCACCTGTAAAACCCAAGATACAAGTCACAATGAAAAAAGAGAAGCGTATTTGGAAGGCAGATTTTACGGTGTCACGTAAGTTGCCAAAAAATCCAGACGTTTACTTCATTTTTAGTGTTCCGGCCTACGACACTATAGCCGGCAAGAGAATCTACATGCCAGACGTAGATTTTTATGAAATTAGACTACGTGATTTCGCTAAACGATGATGCCTAATACCTCGCTAACGCGTGGGCACCTGAGGCCATGCGTGCCTTTGAGGCGATGATGGCAATGAGAAGGATCGACATCGCCACCATCGAGGCAGCCCGGCGATCCTGACGTGGACACGACGGCCCGGGCAGCCTACCACGGTGCATGGCCCCCAAGGTATACTCGGAGGATGTTTCATCGAAAGGATCGGCCTAACAAGAAATTACAGTTACTCCTTGTACAGGCTCGTAGCGTAAAAAAATAACATCTCACGAAAAGGAAGCAACGATGACAGATAACATGGCGAAGCCGAGAGCGAAGATCGCATCGCGTTCGAGCCAGTCGCGCACGGCTCGCGCGCTCGGCGATTCCACAATCGCGTCCAATATCCGTTTCAGCGCGACGCTCAGGATTGCTGCGGGAACGTCGTCGCTGGTGACTGTCCCGGTTGGATCCCCTTCACAGGCTGTTCGCCAGCGGCGGTTTCGTGCCCGGGCTGCCCTGGCTCCGATTGGTGCGGTAACGGGTACACCGGCGCGCCATATGTATGCACGATTGCCACCCAAGGCAAGACATGTACGCCTGCTTAGGCTTTGCACATGCTCGCCGGCGTCTACTCCGGCGAAAGTTCGATAAAGGAGAATAAACATGATTTACCAACGCTTGTCTTGGCTTGTGGTGCTGTGCACGGTGCTCCTTGTAAAGGTAAAGGTCGACGCTTCACCCTATCTAGCAACGGTCGTCAGGCTCCCCGGACTAGCATCGCTCATTCCCCCCCATGCTCGTGCTCATCGGGTTGCTATTCGGTTCCTACGTGGGTAATAGCGGCTGTGAGCGGGGAAGGGGGTTCTGACTTTACAACCACTTGCTCCCAGGGGGCCTATGAGTGTTCTTATTAGGGGTTTTTCTTTGGAGCACAGGCGCTAAACCAGCCACTTTCAATGGGTAGTTTCACGGCCGATCCCCAGGCGTCTACGCAGGTATCTCCACCGGGATATCCCCCTTGTAATTTTTCCCAGTCTAACTGTTATCCTTGGGGCTCGCCCGGATGTCCGCTGCCGGCCTCGGTTAATATATCGGTGACGCAATGAGCAACATCAATTTACGCCGAGGCCGTGAATTATGGAACGGGAAACGCCGGGAAGAGGATTGTACTGGGTTGCTTTACGCGCCCGAATCACCTCGGCGACGATTGAAACAACTTGCCCCAGCTGGCGCCGGTTCCTCCGGGAAAATCGCCGCGGCGAATTTGGAGCTGACATGAAACCACTTCTCGGCCATCACGTTTATTCGCTTCGCCCGGCCCAAGCACGGGGGCGGGGCGGTTCCGCGCCGCTGGATCCGGTGGTGGCCTGCACGCTGACGTTGGGTGCTTTGCATTGGCGCAAGCACAGCGGCCCGATGCGACTATATGCCGATTCTGAATTTGCAGCATTCATCCACAGCCTCGGCTTGAGTTGGTTGTATGACGGCGGGATTGACACCGAAGTATTAGATTCCATGCCGAATTCCATTCGGCAAGACACATTCTGGGTGGCAGCGAAGGTTTTTGCCTATGGCGCGGCGGCGTTACCCGCGGCCTTCCTTGATGTTGACCTGATTGTCTGGAAGAGGGTTTTCGATTGGGAAAATTTTGATGTCACTTTCCTGCATCGGGAGTTCAATGGCCGGGCCGATGGCCGGGGCTACGCCGTCCCACAGGGATACCAGCGCCCGGTGTACCCTTGGGATGGCGAGGAGTTCAACTTGGGGTTCGTGGTTCTGAACAATGACGCGCTGCGAAAGGAGTTCACCGGTGAATCAATACGGTTCATGTCCGGCAATCCCGGCAGCGAACCCTTCAACCACGCCTGCTTCGCTGAGCAGTATTTATTGGCCCAGCGCGCCAAGGCCCGCAGCGCCAAGGTGAACGCATTGCTACCAGGGCCACCGCATGATGAAAGCTTTATCACACACATCTGGAGTGACAAGCAGAAACTCCGGGAAGAACCGGTTCGCGCGTGGGCTTTGGTGAATCGCTATATCGCCCGGCTCAAGCAGGATTTTCCGGAGCATGTTTCCAGCCTGAGCCGCCTGTTTACGTGGGCATCATCCGTTGCGGAAGCGGCAGCACGCCATGCACAGAGCAATCGCCGCAACGCTCCGGAATTGCTGCGCCGCACGTTTCATCGCGTTCCCGCTGCGGTTATTCCCCCGATACGCGCTGCCGCCGTATTAAAGCGCCCGGCGATCGCCCGGCCTGATTCGGCGGCGAAGCCGGGCGGCACCGGATGTTTTGCGACGCAACACCCATTGAGACATTTGAGCCACCGCAGCCGCGCGGCGGGATTTACTTGCAATACCATCACGAGGAGTAATTGAACCATGGCTGCAAATTTGAATCCCTGCCAGAATCCTCCGCCCGTGCCATGCCCCGGAAATACCTGCTGCCCGCGGGGCCCCGTCGGCTCGGGATCGAGCGGTGCTTCCAGCAGCGGCGGTGGCGGCGGAGGGGGAAGTGGTGGTAACGGCATCGGCCCGGGCGGCTCAGTAAGCCCCGGCATAGAAACCGCGATGGCCAACTCCGTCATGCTGGCCACCGGCGAATTTATTTTTTCACTGAATTTGCTTTCCACGCCCGCCGTCGGCGGCGGTTCGTGGCAGTTTTCCCTGCGGTATCTCTCCAACAACGGCGTCAATGACATCGTGGGTCTGTATTGGAACTACAACCAAAATTACCAGCTTGTGCAATTGCCGAGCGGCGATATCGTGTTGATGACACCTGATAATCTTCAAGAAACGTTTATCTCAAACGGCAGCGGTCAGTGGCTCTCCGGCTATAACAGCACCCAGGCAACTCTCGTTGAAATCAATGCCGGAACCGCCAATGATACGTTCATCCTCACCAGCAACGCCGGCACAGTGACGGAATTCTTTGGCTTTTACTCTTCGCTCACCACGCCGGGCCGGATGAAAAGCACCACCGATCGTTACGGCAACAGCCAGACGCTCACCTGGACCGCCACTGGCTCTGTGGTGCAATTGACTTCCGTTACCGACGCCTATGGCCGAACAATCACCTATTCCTATTACAACGCCACATACGGCTACAAATGCAGCGGCATCACCGACTTTCTAGGAAGACAAATCAACTTCCAATATGATTCCGCCGGACATCTGGTGGCAGTCATTCTGCCCAGTATCAATAACGCCGCACCGGGCAATACTTTTCCCGACGGCACGGCTTATGTGTTCCAATATGATGTCAACAACACGGACGCCAATCGCCAGAACGATTTAATTAAAATCTGGTACCCCAACCAGACGCAACCCTATCGGTTTGATCGACCCATTGTACACCTCCCAATTGAAACAAGAACGTCTGAAAATATTGGAACCCAGAAGAACCCACGAAAATGCCATAGGTTCCTCGTAAGTAAAGGTAAAACCAGCAGTTACAAAAATAAAGATGCCAAGTCTTTTATCTTACTATGAAATCAGGAAAGAAAGGCCTCCTTCCGAGTAAACTCGTGGTCATCTGCAAAGACGCCACATACAACGAAAGGAGGCCGTAATGTTGCAGGTTAAAGGTATGAGTGCCCGTCGCATTTACTACATTGGACTGGATGTCCATCTGCGAACCAGCACCTGCTGTATCCTCGACGAACAGGGGCAGCAAATCAAGCTGGAAACCATTCGTGGACATTGGAGCCTGTGATGATCGAGGCCCTGCGGAAGCTTCCCGGCAAGCTGATTGTCGGCTACGAAGCCTCGTGTGCCTACGGCACGCTGCATGACCAGTTGGCCGAGTTCTGCCAGGAGGTTCAGGTCGGCCATCCGGGCCATCTGCGGCTGATCTTCATTGCCAAACGGAAGAACGACCGGATTGACGCGGCCAAGATCGCCAAGCTGGTTTACCTTCAGCAATTCCCGAAGATTCATGTGCCTTCGCCGGAGGTTCGCGCCTGGCGTGAACTCATCGAACTGCGGCACTGGCTGATGCGGCAGATATCGCGGGTCAAGAACGGTCTTAAGGCATTGCTTCGCACTTACGGCGTGCAGGTGCCGGAAGAGGAATCGCTTCTGTGGACACGGCACGGACGAGCCTGGCTGGGCGCGCTGACCTGGCCGATGCCGGAGGCGGCACTGCATGGCCAAGTATTGCTGGCCCAGTGGGATCATTTGGCCCAACAGGTTGACGGAACAGGCATTGGATGTGCAGGTTCTGGCCCTGTTTGATCGCATACGCCTGCCCGATGATCTACGGCAATGGTTCCAGCAAAGCCTGTTGGCATGGTCTAAACAGCAGCGGAGTGAAACCGAAGATACAGCCAAGGATTTGCAGCGGCAGATTACGCAAGCCAAGCAATTCCGGGACCGGCTATTGAATCTGCGGATCATGGAAGAGATCACCACGGATACCTATGCCGCCAAGGATACCGAATTGCGGGATCGCTTGGCGAGTCTGGAATTGCAATTTCAGGCCCAAGGCCGGGGCCGGGATGAACACGGGGATTTGGCGATAAAAGTGTTTGAACTTTCACAAAGCCTGAAAGATAAATGGCTTACAGCGGAAAGCCAGGAAAAGCGGCAGCTACTGGAAATTGTTTGTTTGAACTTGACGTTAAAAGAAGAAAAGCTTGATTTTTCAATGAGAAAACCCTTTGATGTCCTCACCAAAGGGCTTGTTTCTCCAGATAATCGGGGCGACAGGATTTGAACCTGCGACCCCTTGACCCCCAGTCAAGTGCGCTAGCCAGGCTGCGCTACGCCCCGATTTAAACCTTAGTTTAGCACAATCTTCAAAAACTTAAAGCGTAACGCGACCAGCGATGTTTATTATGTGGTAAACGACTCGTGGCGGCTGTGGTTTTCACCATATTTATACCCTGTGGACCTGCCGGCGCGCGAACTATTATGGGTTGTTGCTTAGCCGGATTGCGTCGTACATAACCGCGCCAACATCACCATGCTGCATAATCGAGACCGACTTGGGAAATGTTCTGGCACCCTGAAGTGCCAGGTGAATCGTATTTTTTCCTTCCTTAAGTAAGTCCGCGTTGAATCGGATGTACCGCACCTGATAATCGCTGTCCTGCCCGCCGCTGCGGTATACCGCCATTCCCGATTTTTTTAGTGTTACAACCTTTACGAAGTGGCCATTAATGATTACATCCAAGCGCAGTAATTTCTGGTGCGGCGGTGGGCATGATGCGGCAATGCCCAGTGTCAGCGTGGCGATACCGGGAAGCTTTTTGTCGAGCTTAAAGTTAATGGTCCACCAGGGCTTCTTGCAGTACCAGGTCCATTGGGCAAAGTTCCAGTTTTTGGCCGGCGCGCTTTTTCCGATCGTATACGTTACGTCATCCGGAAATTCTTTGGGATACCATCGGAAGTTGCCCCAATGCCTGATATTGCGACCATGGCGGAAATGCCGCGTGGATCGGTTGGCGGTTCCGATCTGCCATAGCAGTTGTCCCTTCATCCGGTGCTTCCAGATAAGCCGGCCTAAATTTGTGGTGCTATTAGCCGCTATTTTCACTCCGGGTCTTTGCAAGCTGACAAAATAATTAGCCCCGGTGGCATAAAGACTGTACATGCCGGGCCGGATTTTATGAATGGAAAATTGGCCCAGATTGTTGGTTTTTGTCCAGAATTCGTACCCATTTGCCTGCATCGCCCAATTTTTTCCCGGTGCCGCCAGCACCACCCAGGCGTCGGCTACCGCCCGCCCGTTGGGTGTTTGAATGACTCCGGAAATCGATCCTCTTTTCAACGGATAATCCGGGTTGTGAACCCATTGATAGGGCCATTGCGCCGCTTCCCTGATCTGTCGGCTTTTCGCGTTGGCGTACATGGCTCGCATGTTGGATCCATGATTCACATAAACCAGAAATGGTCCATAAAACTTAGACCACATTTGCCCCGCCCGGACATGCACACTACCCGCACCATAATGAGTGGATTGAAATAATGCGATCATCACGTTGGGCATATAAACCGTGGAATTTTGCCTTAACGGGCCGCCATTAAGATATTCGTTCGATGCGAATATCATCCATAACCCAATGCCATGACCGGTTACGCCATGCAGATAATGATGGGCTTCAAATATGCAGTTGTCGTACTTGCTGTACACATGCCCATCACGCAATAAGTAAGTGACATTCATGAGTTTTTTCACGACATCCATTTTCGGCATGCGCCCCATGCGTTTGCTGTTGACAATGGCGTGGGTAAAAAGGCGACTATTTCGGATAACAAACCGGCATTGCACAAAACCCGCCGCCGGGGCTGTGGCACTGTGGGAAACTTCAGCCCAGACGTAAAAAGCTCTCTGCCCCGCGGGCATCATGTAATGAATCACAATCTGAAACGGGAACCAGAAGTGGGGGCGCACAGCCACCTCAACTTCGGCGGCTCCGGGGAGGTGTGCGGGTACCGCTTGGACTATATTATGTCGTCGAAACAATGCAAAATGGCCCTTTTTGGTCTGCTGATTCCGGCGAGCCGCTGGAATGTGATCCGGTCCACCATTGGCGTCAAAATACATGCTGTTTGCCAATCTGATTTTTCGGCCTGATCGCAAAAGAAATATTCCATCCGGCTGGCCACCATTGAGCGGAATGGAAACTTCAAGTAAGCCATTGCTTAAAATAATGTGGTGAGCTGTTCGAATGGCCTTCGCTGCCGCCCGGACGTTGCCGGTGGGGCGGCAAGCAGCCAGCACAAGGGCGCAAAATAAAAGAGTTGCTTTAAATCGCATTATGTCGCTCCAGAATCCGGGCACGCAATTTAAACTATAGTCCAGTCTGTTGAGTTGGTAAATTGGCTGCCGCGGGCGTGTGCCCATCGGGATGATTTGTGGGGTATACTCACGGCGGTGAAGCATGTGGCCAGTATTTTATGATATTGCGGTCTATCCACTGGAACGTTTTGGCTTGGGGCGATGGCGGCGGGAACTCATTGCCCAAGCCTTCGGACAGGTGTTGGAGGTTGGTGCCGGTACGGGCGTGAATTTGCCATACTACAACGGGGTGAGTCGGGTGGTGGTATCCGAAGTTAACGGCGGTATGTTGCGCCGCGCAGTGGTACGACGGACCACGCCGCATCTGAATAAAGATTTTGTGGTATGTGACGCCCAGTATTTACCCTTTGCACCCGGCAGTTTTGACACGGTTATTGCAACGCTGGCCTTCTGCACTATACCGCATCCGGAACGGGCGTTTCGCGAGGTTAAACGGGTCTTGCGGCCACAGGGGCAATTGCTGCTCATGGAGCATATCCGTGCCCGAAAATCATGGGCCGTTGCGATTCAAAATTATCTGACCCCTTACTGGTGCCAGATAGCCGATGGGTGCCACTTGAATCGCGACTCACTTGAATTGGCACAAACCAATGGTTTTACCGTTGCCAAAAAACGCTATGGACTTGATGGCTGGCTTGTGGCCGCGCGGTTAACGCCCCGGTCCGGAGTCTGACCGGGCACACCGCTGTCGATTACTTGTAATTTAAAAAAATCGTGTTAAAGTCAGACACATGCGAGATCGGGGTGGATTTCAATTTATCCCCGGCAACTCCGCGGCGTTGAGATTTAGAGCATTATTTTGGCCAATGTTTCTGGCCTGTTATGAATTGGTGATTGGTTCAGTTTTTTAGGAAGGTGCGTATTATGATTCTCCCATACAACTGGAAAGAGAAGCTCAAACCGTCGAATCTGCGAAATACAATCAACGAAAATTCCGCGGTTATGAGCATCATCGCGGCAGTGGTGGCCATAGTGGCTATTGCCTTTATTGTCCGGAATTTTTTCCACACCACAAATTACGGCCCCACAACCGCTTATTACTATGATACATCCGACGGCAGCGTTCAAGTGCTGCCAAGGTCCAAGTACCCGCCTTTAATTGGCAAAACTGGTAAGCCGACACTGGTATGGGCGGAATATTATTCCTGCGCTTCGTGTTCAGATAAGCAACTGGCTTATTTGGAGAAGTATTCGGCACAGGCCAAAAAGGCGATGGAGCAACTTCAGCAGCAGCAGAGTAATCCCAAGACCAAAGGCGCACCTCCTAATTTTGCGCTTATGCAGATGGCAATGCAAGGCGGAGGCATTCTGGTACGCAGCCCCAAAAAAGGCTCCAAGTGGTATCCCTTGGAATCTCCCCAGGGAATGCAGATTGCTACTCCGCCATCATGTTCAACCGGGCAGCTCAAAGCATGTAACCCCAGTTAATGCTGCTGCAGCCCCATGGGCTTTTATCATTGCCTGTCGTGGAGTAGTTTCCCCGGCAGGCAATTTTTATTGGCGCACGGAAATTGCGTTATCATAGCGATAAAGTTCAGGCTATTGTCATGCTTGTGCATCACAAAAGGCCCATGGCGGGTGCCGGGAAATTGAACCTTGATGGAGACTACCTGAAAATGCTCTTTGCGCCGATTGAAGAAGTGCTGGCCGCGTTAAAGCGCGGTGAAATGATTGTTCTCGTGGATGATGAAGACCGTGAAAATGAAGGGGATTTAGTCTGCGCGGCACAGTTTATTACTCCCGCGATCGTCAATTTTATGCTCAAGGAAGCGCGCGGCGTATTGTGTGTGGCCATGACCCCCGAGGATTGCCAGCGCCTGGCTTTATATCCTCAGACGTCCTACAACACTGCGCCATTGGGAACCGCATTTACCGTAACCGTTGATGCGCATCCGCGGCTGGGAATCACAACGGGGGTTTCCGCGGCGGAGCGGGCTTTAACCATCCAAACGCTGATAAATCCAAACTGCGGACCCGATGATCTTTGCCGTCCGGGACATATTAACCCATTGCGTGCCCGGCCCGGCGGCGTACTGGAGCGTGCGGGCCAAACCGAAGGCTCCGTTGACCTGGCGCGAATGGCCGGCCTGTATCCCGCCGGCGTTATTATTGAAATCATGTCCGAAGACGGCACGATGGCGCGATTGCCGGAACTGGAAACATTTTCCCGCCGCCATGGCCTGCTGATGTGCAGCAATGCCGATATTATCCAATACCGACTCCGGCGCGATGCGCTGGTAAAGCGAATTGAATCCACGGAATTAAAAACGGCATTCGGGAAATTTGACCTGCATGTTTATGAAACACTCAACGATCCACTGCTGCATTTGGCCATAACCAGCGGTGGTGTCGGAGCCATTGATCCGGCAACCGGGAAATCGATTGTCCAAGCGGAGCCTGTTCTGGTTCGGGTACATTCGGAGCATTTATTGGGTGATGTTTTTGCGGCCGATTTTACCGATAGTGGCCGTGAACTGCAGGAATCTTTACGGATGATTCAGCGTGCCGGCAGGGGGGCGGTGGTATATCTGCGGCAGGAATCACGCGGTTTGGCTCTTTTAGCGCGATTGAGGGAGATTCGAACTTCCGAAAAGCCTGTCGCACGCGGTGAATTATCAGGTACCATGGGACGGCGGGATTTTGGAATTGGAGCGCAAATTTTGCGTGACTTGGGCCTGCGCGAACTGATTATTCTCACCAATCGGCCTAAAAAGCTACATGGCCTGGAAGGCTTTGATCTTACCGTTATTGAGCAGCGACCCATTATGCCTCTGTAGCTCACTGCGGTTGCGTGGGCAGTGGCGTATGAATATGCGTCACTTCATTGCCAATGAGAATGGCATTCGATACGCGACCGGAAAGGACTGCCTTGGCATCATTCTGGATATTCGGCGCGTAGGCCGGATCGTGAATTATTTTTTTCAACATCCAGATGACCGTCGGATCTTTTCGCACGGGCCATAACTGATAAATGCACTGCCGCAGTGCCGCAGCATGAGGATCTTCGACTGTTGGCAGGAGTCTTTCTTTTATCTGCCATGCGGTGCCGTTATCCGCCTCGCTGTACGCCGCCGCAATGCCCGCCACATTGGCGGCAGCGCCGGGGTTCACAGCACCAAGCACAGATGTTACCGCCGCCACATGTTGCTGCGCTGCGCCGCCGGTAAATGGAAATTCACGAATCGCTGCAATACCCCAGTGTTCCGTGCCACCGAGGGTCGGCGATGCGAGTTTATTCTGCGGCGCCAGGGTAAAATGAAACTTCTCGGTTCGCACTTTGACAATGTAATAATTGCTGGAGGTATCCGAGGGCGGTACAATTTTGGCGTCACTTTCCCAGTTTGCGCCAAACAGACCGGTGAGATATTGATTCATATCTTCCATGGTCTGCCAAACGCGACCGGGATGATTTTTATGTTCCTGCCGTACGGGCCATGAAATCAGCTTAAAGGCCTCCTGATCGGTTTTTGTCCGTCCCTGTGCCACCAATTTAATGTAGCGTTGCAGCAGGGCCGAGCGACTGGTTGGATATTTTAAAATTGGACTCGATGGTGGCGTTTGAAACAGCCAGAATCCGCCACCAATAACAATAAGTGCCACAATAATTAAGCCGATAACTTTTATACCGCCGGAAGAAGAGTCAGACATGGTATAATACCCTCAGAAAAAGAAAATACCCAAGCCGCCAGTTCGATAGTGTAACGCATTGGGTCTATAAAATAAAAGTCAAATGCTGTGATGCTGGCGTGGAACCATTACCACGCCGCGGCACTGGAAAGCAACGGCAAGAGCCGCTATCTTTTACCACATGAGTAAAGACCCCGTAGTTCGTGTATTGGTCGTGGATGATGAAATTGATCACGCGGATGTTCTGAGTGAAGCTGTCGCGCGGATCGGTTATGGCGTCAAACAGGCGCATAATCTGGCCGATGCCAAGCGGTATTTTGCGGATGGCGAGTTTGATCTTGTGGTCACAGACTTGCGGATGGACAATTCGCTGGACGGTTTTGAACTTCTCGAATTTGTGCGCAAGACCCGCCCGGAAACGCAGGTGATTGTTGTAACGGCCCATGGTGATGTCTCCACAGCTGTGCAGGCGATGCGGAACGGCGCGTATGATTTTATTGAAAAGCCGCTGGATCTGGATCTGATCCGGGCGCAAATTCGCCGCGCTGCGGAAAAGGTGCTGCTGGCACGGCAGAATGAAGATTTTAAGCTGGCTTTAGATCAACGTTATGGCATGGAAGGAATCATCGGCAATTCTCAGGCGATGCAGCGGGCCTTGCAACTCGTGCGGCAGATCGGTCCCACGGATATTAACGTCCTGGTGCTCGGGGAATCCGGCACCGGGAAGGAACTTATTGCCCGGGCGCTGCACCAGAATTCCCGGCGGCATGGCGGGCGATTTGTAGCTCTGAATTGCGCCGGACTCAATGACAGCACACTGGAGGATGAACTATTTGGGCATGTGCGTGGCGCCTTTACCGATGCGCGTTCCGATCGCCTGGGCCGCTTTGAGTACGCCGATGGCGGTACACTGTTTATGGATGAAATTGGGGATATGCCTCTGACCATGCAGGCCAAACTGCTGCGGGTTTTGCAGGATCGACAAGTGGTTCGTCTGGGTACCAATGATCCGATACAAGTGGATGTTCGGTTCATTGCCGCTACAAATAAGGATCTGGAAGATGCGGTACGAAAGCATGAATTCAGGGATGATTTATATTTTCGCATAAAAGGCGCAACGATTATGCTCCCGCCATTGCGGCATCGGAGGGACGATATTCCCGTGCTCATCGGCCACATGATCAAGAAAAGCTCTCAGCGTCTCAATAAGCCAATCGAGGGGATCGACAACGACGCTCGTGATATTCTCGTTTCATACAACTGGCCGGGTAACATTCGGCAGTTGGAAAACGTTATTGAAAATATGATCGCACTGGCCAGTGGCCCGCAATTGACCGTGGATGATATTCCACCGGACATCCTGGGGCATTATTCAGTAGAGACGGTTTCTACCACAGCTTTGGCTCCGATGAACTTAGCCGGCGGAGGCAACATCGGTACAGCTATTACGAGCCTTGCCGGTGTCAGTTTGGCGGAACTGGAAAAAGAGGCCATTCAAAAAACGTTGGAAATGGTGGGCGGAAACCGCGAACACGCCGCAAAATTGCTGGGTATTGGTGAGCGTACACTTTATCGCAAAATCAAAGAATATGGCGTCGCGGAATAAGGCCCCGTCAGACTCCCGTAATCAGGCCACCAAAGCGGCGTTCGCGCCGGGCGTAATCGGCCAAAGCGCGGTCAAATTCAGCGGCGGTAAAATCGGGCCAGCAGACATCCGTGACAAATAATTCCGCATAACTGATCTGCCAGAGCAGATAATTGCTTACGCGCATTTCCCCGGCGGTGCGAATAAGCAAATCCGGATCAGGCATTGCGGCGGTATAAAGATGTTCGCTAATTGTCTGTTCGTTGATCGCGTTGACATCAAGCGTGCCAGCCTGAACTTCTCGGGCTATGGATCGCGCCGCATCGGTAATTTCCGCGCGGGAACCGTAATTGACCGCCAGGCACAAGGTCATTCCTGTGTTATGATCCAATGCGGCAATGGTACGATCCAATTCCTCCAGTACATCCGGTGGCAGGCCATCACGTCGGCCAATCTGCCGGAAACGAATGTTGTTTTTTAACATCACCGGTCGTTCGCTGACAAGATATTCGCTATACAGACGCATGAGGGTATTGACCTCATCGGCGGGGCGGCTCCAGTTTTCTATGGAAAAGCTGTAAAGAGTAAGTTGCTTTAACCCCAGCCGGGCGCTGTGTTCAACAATTTCTCGCGCTGCGATGGCTCCCGCGCGGTGGCCTTCCGTGCGGGGTTTCCCCCGTCGCTTCGCCCAGCGGCCATTGCCGTCCATAATAACGGCAACATGTTGCGGCATTCGCGGATTATCGCCTTTTTTCGGCTCGTTATTTAACGGTGGGGTGCTCATCTGACTCTACCTTTAATCCGCCCAGCTACAACACTTATAAATGATATCCCGATACTCACCGCACGGGGCAAATAAGGGTCTGATGCCGGGCCGGCCCGACACTGACAATTCGGATTGGCACTTGAACATACGCCGAAATCGTATCGAGATACGTTCGCGCATTGCCGGGCAAATCGGCCAGGGTTCGCACATCATCAAGCGTTTCATGCCATCCCGGCAAATCTTGATACACCCCTTGGGCTTTTTCGAGTTCATACGCGTCCGGGGGAAAATCATTGGTGATCTGGCCATTGATTTTATAGCCCGTGCAGACGCGCAACGTGTCAAACGTGGACAGCACATCCAATAGCATGATGCACAGGCCCGTTACGCCGCAAATCCGCGTGGCATAACGCAGCGCCACAAGGTCCAGATAACCACAACGGCGTGGTCGGCCTGTGGTGGTGCCAAATTCGTGCCCGCGCGTGCGGATGCGCTCACCGACGGCGTTGTCCTGCTCGGTCGGAAATGGACCAGAGCCTACGCGACTGCAATACGCTTTGACTACGCCAAGCACTGTTTGCACCGCCCGTGCCGGTACGCCGGTACCCGCCGACAGTCCGGTGCCACAATTGCTGCTGGTGACAAACGGAAACGTGCCGTGATCCAAGTCCAAAAGCACGGCATTGGCGCCTTCAAATAACAGCCGCTTATTATCATCCATGGCCTGGTGCAGAAGCGCGGAGGTGTGACAGACATAAGGCTTGAGCAATTGGCCATAGCCGCGATATTGTTCAAACATCGGAACCCATTCGAGCGGCGGTGCGCCGTAAAGCCCCTTAAACAACTGGTTTTTTTCCGCCACCACACGCTGTAATTTATCACTTAGTCGTGTTTCATCGAGAAGATCAGCCATGCGAATAGCCATGGATCGCCCGGCCTTATCGGAATAGCATGGGCCGATGCCGCGTGCGGTGGTGCCGAGTTTATTATCCCCAAGCCGTTGCTCCGACAACTGATCCTGCATTTTATGGTAAGGCATTACAACATGGGCCTGACTGCTGATGCGCAGATTGCTTTCCACGGCAATACCCTGGCTGACCAATTGGTCCATTTCCTGCAAAAGTTGCACCGGGTCAATCACCACGCCGTTGGCCAGTACCGACGTGCAGCGTGGATGCAGAATGCCGCTGGGAATTAAATGGAAAGCATACTTTTTATCGCCAACTTTCACCGAATGCCCGGCATTGCTGCCACCGTTCCAGCGAATGGCGAAGTCGAATTGCGCGGTCAAAAGGTCAACAATCTTCCCCTTTCCCTCATCGCCCCACTGCAGGCCGACAATGGAAGTATTGCCAAGGGAATCCGGTAACGCCAGTTCAGGCTCCATGCAATGCCTTTATTCAAACAAAAGTCCATGCCATTGTATCTCGGCTAACAGGCCGCGATTGCCCGGGGCGGGACTCGAACCCGCACGACCGAAAACGGTCACAGGATTTTAAGTCCTGAGCGTCTGCCATTCCGCCACCCGGGCGAGGATGTGCCATTATCGTTGGAAATCATTGGTTTTCAACCCGACATAAAATATTTATTTCTGATTTTCAATTTTGGTATGCCGATGCGTTACAATAGGTGCGTAAAGGATTGTCCTTATGGTCATCATTGATGCTTACAATTGCCTGCACGCCGGATCTTCCATGCCGGGGCCATGGCACGGCTTTTCACTGCGCGAGCTCTGCCGCCTTGTGGAGTCTCTGGATAAAAAAGTTGTACTGGTCATGGATGGATCCCCCAAGCCGGACGAGCCGACAAACGCTGAATTTCCGGAGGTGACGCTGAAATATTCCGGGCGGGGCGTTTCGGCGGATTCTGTGATTATCACGATGGTGCGGCAGAGTACCGGCGCCCGGCACATTACGGTAGTCAGCAACGATCGGGCAGTGAGGGCTGGTGCCCATCGGGGTGGAGCACGGACAATCGCCTGCGAAAAATATCTTGCCGGAATCCTGCGGCGCAGAGCCGCCATGCGCCTGCGCTGGAAAACAGCCGAACCGCGGCGGAAGTCCGCAGGCGGATCTACGGACACCGACTTCTGGCTCCATGAATTTGGTTTCAGCCCCTTGACCCCAAAAACGAATGCCCATCCCGCTTCGGCTAAACGCGCGGCCCTCGAAAAAAAACACGCTGAAATAGTGATTGAAGATATTGATATGGAAGATATTCTGCGGCGGTGTGTGCCGTCGCGCAGAGCCGAAAAAATGTGATCCGCGGACTTATCGCCATTGGCCGGGCTGCGGCTGCGGCGAAGCCGGCAGCATTTAGTATTTGGTATTTAGTATTTATCATTTAGAGGACTTTGCGAATTTCAACTTGCTCAAGATGCTCAAGTTAGGGGGGCAAGGTGCTCAAGATGCGCAAGTTGATGGGAGCGTTGATTTTAGCGGGTTTTCTTTAAGATGCTCAAGATGCTCAAGATGTTTTGAAGGCCCCTACGGGGCCAGCATTCAGGAGTTAGAGGTTAGGAGTTAGAAGGACTTTTGGGCGCGGAGTGGGCGCGGGCGGCGATAAATAAAATAATGAGACACCCGTTGCGACGGGTTTAATGAGACGGCTGCGCCTTAATGAGACGCGGTGCCTGCGCACCGCTTAGAAGGCGTGAATCGCTGCGCTTCAGCGAATAATCCCGATAGCCATCGGGAATGCGCTTAACCAACGACGAGCAATCCCATACGCGATTTCAAATTGCATCGGGACTGCGCTCAAAAAAACACTGATCAATGATCACTGATCAATATTTTCGGATGCGCAGGGTTGCTGCGAATGCGATAGATGGATGCGTGCGGGGATATCGATTCCAATTAGGACAGTGTCCTTCATTGGCTTATATCTTCCAACTTCATCCATCTTCCAGTTTCACACTGGTGGCGTATTATTCACTTGTCAAACGGCGCCGGTTCCCGGCTTCAGTGATCAATGACCAATGATCAAAGATCAGAATTCGGGAAAGCGCCGTGCGGCATCGTTTCGGAATCCAGAATCCACAATCCAGAACCTGGAATCCAGTGATGTCGTTGATACGCTATAGGGGGCGGCGCTAGCGCTTAATGAACAAAATTAACAATGAGACTCCCGGCGCGGGGCCTGTCGATTTAATCGGCACGGCATTTGCTATGCCCCCCCGGATATCCCCGGCGTCCCGGCATCGGCATCAGCCCGGCACCACGGTTACATTTCCGCCACCGCCCGGCGTAATT
>Ga0209012_1002291_pt1 | contig 17051 bp, 15 predicted proteins | sample RS3BMetagenome_FD_184735 | JGI IMG/M metagenome (GOLD analysis project Ga0209012, IMG submission 184735) | Ferric oxide microbial mat and aquatic microbial communities from Rainbow Spring, Yellowstone National Park, USA - RS3B (SPAdes) (version 3) ...
AGAACATACATTCGTTTTCCCCTCTCGAGGGGAATGGGGTAGAACCCCAACAATGGAACCTCCACTTGTCTAAGTGGCTCACTTTCAAAATGATCACTGTGGCTCAAAACTACCTTGACAAAAACAATCGCCGGTTGCAAAACGTCGTAGTCGTACCATTTGTTGAGCAAATGCGTGATGACCGCTTCTCGATGCAGAGGCGGCACAAATGTATGTCCTTGCGCGCAGTGCGTGAGCAGGTACGTATACATGACCTTGCGCGACGCACGCTCTGTCTTCCACTTTGCATCCGAGACGACGAGTGCCTCCAGCCGATCGGCGAAGGGCTGGAGTTCAAGCGTGAGTGCCATGATGGGCCTCCTTGTTGGTTGTGACCGACGCTGAATTCGATGCGGCCGCCATTCGAGGATTCGATGCTGTTCCGGACTGAATCGCAACCGAAGTTGACGAAGAAGACATCGTTGGCGGGGGTGTCAGCGCAGGCAGCGACGTACTGCTCGGCGCCACAAAGGAGCCGTTTTGCGGGATGAGTCCGACTGTGAAGTTGTTAGCCAGAACCGCCTCAGCCACCGTGTTGTAGTCCTGCTCCGGAACGAAGATGAGCAGCGACGTGGCGCCACGACTGGATGCGGGCACAAGCTTGTTTAAGACCAGTACTGGCTCGATCGTTTGAACCGACACGGCGCCTGTGTTGCTGCGATTCGCGATGAGTAGCGCAATCGACTCGCCGGGCTCTACGAGCGCTTCGGTGGCGGATTGGACCGGCACGGCCAGTTCCATGCCGGGTCGTCCCGTTTTCTCGACGTACTGCGTGAGAAAGGCGCTGTAGCTGTACGATGCACTCAGACTCTCTGCGGTGATCGGATAGCCTTTTGGCACAGGGAAAGTCAGGTATTTGCCCAGCACCATGGCTGGATTCGCCGTGAGTCCCGCGATGCCCGAGTCGGTCGGAATCGTGACCGTGGCGACATCGGTTGCCGTAATGGCGGTGTAGGGAGGCAGATTCTGAGTGGCCACAACGATCGTCTCCGTATGGCTGATGCGCTGCAGGAGTGCCGTGGTGAGCAGTCCTGCTGCCACCGCAGCACCGATGCCGACGCCAAAGGCCCCTGTACTTTTCTTCACTGAAACCATCTCCTCTTGTGCCCTGCGGCTGTCCGCACAGGATCAAGCGATAAAAGCCTTGGGATTTGCGCCATCGCCCGTTTGACCTCTCGCCCGCCTGACAGCGGTTGCCCCTTGGCCGCTTGCATCCACAGCGTGCGATCTTCTGGCACCCGGATAAGCTGTGGAATCTTGGCCTCTTCCAGCAGACGCAGCGCCTTTTGATGCTCCGCTGACCGCTTAAAGCGGTTGACGATGACGGCGACAGCCTCTTCCCCTTTTTGCCTGCGCATCTGTTCGTACCCCTGCACAAAACTGCGAAAACTGTTCCACTCGGGCGTCATGATATACAGCACCCGATGCGCCATCTCCCGTGCGATTCGCGTGCTCTCCAGTTCGTCATCGGTGCTGGCATCCACGAGAACGATGTCAAAGTAGGACGCCATGTGGATGAGTATCCGGCGAACGGTGGCGGCCTCTACGTCACGCGTATGCTCGCCCCGAGGCAAGAAGGAGAAACCGGCAGCGCGGGGTTTGACGAGCGCCTGTCGCACCATGCGCTCATCCATCGCGGATGGCATCTTGGCCCACTCGTCCACGGTGATCGCAGACTGGATTTGCAGTCGCTCCTGCAGGTTCCCTTTGGGGTCGAGCTCAATAACCGCGACCGAACACATCCGCATAGTCAGGTGATGCGCGAGGAGTGTGGTCATCGTCGTTTTCCCAATCCCTCCGCGCAGTCCGTACAGGAGAAGAATGCGACCGCGAAGCGCCGCCATATCCCCCGATGACGCAGACAGGGATTGTGATCGTGAGCCCCAGTCATTTCGTTTCAGCGATCGCCTGGGTTTAGAGCGTAAAAGTTCTTCCATCGGCGAGTGAGTGTTACGGTCTCCTGCGGTATCGACTGCTTGTATGGCCTCTGACGACGGCGTCAACGCCCAGGATCGTAAATACGTGACCGACAGGGGATACGAAACAATGTCGACACACCCGAGGTCCGTGGCGAGGGCGTGGACCTCGTCCTCCGTGCTATCGGCGATCAATACCACCGGCGCCGACAATCCGCCTTCTCGAAGTTGGGCCACCGTCTGCTCTTTCCAGCGATCCCCGACTAACAGGAGATCCACCTGCGCCAGATCGACGCTGGCCAATTGGTCCTCACGCAAAATCCCTTCACACATGATCCCCGCTTGCTGGCACATCTCGAGCGCCTGATCGAGCTTGTGCCTGTCATACTCCAGCAAGAGCCACATCCGGCTGCCCCCCTTTGACCTGCTCCAGATAACGCGACGCAAGCACATCCGCGATCGGCGCCAAGCTTTCTCTCCAGGTGGGCGCCATTTGGCACAGGGGCCGTTTCATGCGCATCGCGCCCCATTGACGCACGTCATGCGCAAGGTACACCACAAGACACCCGGTCAGCGTCTGGAGTAGGGGAAATCCCGGCACGGTGTGATTGATGACCCACAAAACCTCCTGTGGCGGCGTTCCTTCTCGCGTAAGACGTTGTTGCAGTCGCTCCATCCGGTAGGTATCCGGAAATGTCACCGCGATGGTCAGATCCGCTTGTTTGGCGTCTTTTTCCCTGGAGGACAGCAGGATCCGATACCCTTTGTGTGGCCGTTCATCATAGACGTGGACGCCCTGCTCCAGATCGGTCCACAGCATCAGGGGAAATCTCTCCGTCTCCACGACGGCTGTCGGGAGTTCGCGCTCATTGCATAGCGCAGCGAGGTTCCAGAGGATCGTTGTGACACCCGCCCCTGCATCCCCGACGACGCGGACGCACACCGGATCCGTTTGCGTCCAGACGATCTTGCGAGGCCTACGGCCCGATTCGGTTGAGGATGGGTCATGCGTGGTTGGATAACCCTTACGACGAGCCAACCAGGTTCGCTCCGCTACCTCTGGTTGCAGCGCCGATGATGGGGCATTCTCCTCCTCGTACACATCCACGACAGCAGGAGGCGCCATCGACGCAAAGGCTGAGGCAAACGATCCGAGGAAGACCTCTACGTCTCTTGCCGTACGAGGGTTTTCCATGAGTGCGTCAATTTTACCGAGTACGATCTCGTCATCGAAGAAGAGAAAATCGTACACCTGCAGTAAGGCCAGTTGGCGTTTAAGCTCATCCGATTCATTGGCGACTGCGCCAATATAGATCACCCGAGCCCCCTGCTGACGCGCACGGTAGAGTACATCCATCAGCTCTGCCCGATTGGGTACGACCCATTCGGAAACAATCAGGATGTCGCCGGACGCAAATGCCGTATCGCGGATCATATTGGTAAAGACCAGCCACTGGCTGTTCGGGTATCGATCACGCAAATCCTGCCCTTCCGGGGCAAACGCTAAATAGAGAATAGGCCTGACCGTCCTTTCGTTTGTTCTGATATCGAGGCTACCATCTGAGGCGTGACCGGGACTGTCAGTTCACTCTCAATGTAATGGCAGGGTGGACTGCAGTGGCGAAGTACGGAGTCAACAGCGGGATCCACGTATCTTCCATTTGCGTGACATAGTCGAGCGTCTGCGGGTTTTGTGCCACGGGCTCACCTTGAGCCAGTGCGGCCTCCTCGGCGCTTGGCCCGGCGTTGTACGCCGATTCCGCTTCCCTTTGGGACAAGCCAAACTGGTGATACAGTTCCGACAGGTATTTCGTACCGATTTCGATATTGAGCGGCCCATTCGACAGATCCGCCACTGCATTTTGGCCAATGTACTGCCCATTCACATCCATCCCACTGGCTGTACTCGGTTCCATCTGCATGAGACCGAGGGCACCAAGACCGTTGCTCCCGACGCCTGAACTCAGCACTTGGCCACTTGCGTCATGTTCCCGACCGCCCGACTCCTGCGCCATCACGGCTGCGACGAGGACGGTCGGCACCTGATATTTCACGGCATAAGCGTCGATGTACGGCTTCCAGCGCAATACGTTTTGCACCGTGTTTCCTCCAGCCGATGCCACGTGCACATCGAAAGGAAACGCGACAGGCGCCCCTGTCGATAGCAGCACATCCACCATGGACTGCACATACGGATCATTGACCGATGGATCCTGCGCCGCGATGAGACCCGCCAACATGTCGCGCATGGCTTTGCCCTTCTGAATGTTCACAGAGTGACCGGCTTGCTTGACCGGAAGATGCGCAAACAGATTCCAGATGCGCGACCAGGAATAGTGGCGGGAAGAGGAATGCAGTTGGATCTGTTGGCGGTAGACGCGGATCCCATTTGGCGGGCACGCTGTTTCGCCGCTCGTCACGACGCGAAAGGTGTTTGTCAGGGTTCCATCCCAAGTGGAGGCGGTGATCAGTACGGTCGTTGGGGTTATGGCAGTGGTGACCTTGCACTCCACGACAGTCCTTCGATGGGATTGGCCGCGTGAGTCCTTCACCACTTGTCTGACTCGCATGTTCTGATAGGTCTTCGTGGTCAACAGATACGTCCGCCAGTGATAGGTCGGCTGCAGGAACGAGTACAGCCTCTGAGGATCCGGATTTGCAAAGTTGTCCTGCATCTTCTGGACAGCGAGCAGCACCACTCCCGGCATGTCCACTTGCTCCGTCTGCACATCATGGATCTGACTCTTCGTCAGTCCCGATTGCCAGGAAGACGCAACCTCGTCATAAACGCGTTGCAGTGCTTGGTCCCTTGCTTGTGTCATACTGTTTAGCTTGATTTGCCCGTTTGAAACTTCACCCGTTCCCGCCCCGCCAAAATCGCCGACCATAAAATCCAGCAGAGGAACGGCCACAAGGATGACGACCAGACCAGCGAGAAGCGTTGGCCCGCCTATCCACCAGAACACTTTCGCGCCCGCCCAGAGCCAGACGTCTCTTCGGGTTGTCGGTATTTTTGAAATCGGTAAAATGAGTCGCCACCAGCGCATACAAAAGCCCCCTTGGCCGGTACTCTACCGGGCCAAGAGGAACTGAAACTACCAACATCCGATCAATTTCTAACACGCAAGTTGAAGCGACACCCCAAGTCTCCACATTGACGGTCTGAAATAACCAGAATATGATGGGGCAGACCAATGCTTATTGAACTAAAGGGCGGCATTCAATAAGGAACAACCGACCAACCCAACTCTGGCCCAACTGGTAGGTGGTCGAGTTTGATGGCACGGATACTTTCTTTGGGCTTGTGGATGACCATTAAGGAACTGGGCCACTTCTCCCTGTCCGAACTCCTGGCCGTAGAGGGTCCCGCTGGGCTTCATATCAGGCGGGATATCGCCTACAAGCCGATGCCATTGTCGGAGTTGATATGAGGAATAGTACGGACTGTCCACGTGGGGAGAGGCCAAACGACAAATCGCCTCTCCCCACATTCATGACATAGGAAGGTTGATCTAGCGTGGCACAGGTAGCACGGCCTTTAACAGCGCTTTAAACTTGCAGTGGGTGTTGTTTCAGGTCAAATCGGAATTCTGCCTATTGATTCATTTGGAATGGTGACTGTAAGCCATTCGTGAATTTTTCTTTCGCCGAAAATGGTCGAATATAATAGCCGAATGGTGACGCTACTGGGCATGAAAGAGTTTATGGGCTGAATTGCTAATTTTATAGTTTGCATAGGCAGTATGTGCATCACGGGACGCTCCGTAAATATTGCTACTGGTCCTATACCAAGGCCAAACTCAGCATTCTCCAGTACGCCATTGGTAAGTCCAAGACCCTCAAATTCTACTTGAACGTCCAAAGCCGAACCACCACCAAAGTTAGATATTGTAATTTCAAATGAATTGATTTTACGCTGTTGATCCGGTTGATTGACGGAATGGTACTCTAACCAATCCATCTTTAACTTTGGACGCTGGGCTTCCCGGTGGGCTTCTTCAGCTTCGTCCCTAGCTATTTCAGCAGTTTTTGCTGCCTTTTGTGCTTGATAGAGGGATACAATCACGGCCCCAGTCGTGGCAAAAGCGGCCAGTATAGTTCCAATTGCAGTAAGCCAATCGGTTACCGAGGACCCTGCTGGCACCATAGAACTCATAAGGTTATGTACTTGGCTCACTCAGTTGCACCTCGTCTTTATTGAATGTTGAATCAATAATGTATCGACCAAAGTGCAATTGATTCCAGACCGCGAATGGCAGGTAAACAGTCTATACGGCTTTTGTGCTTGCGCAAATGAATATCCCACCCGACAGCTTGACAGATGTGATTTTGAGGTAATTTTCCTATAAACAGCCGGCATTGCCTTATTTCCGTTGTCTACCGTATTCGACTACTTTAACGCCTCTAATAAATCGGTGTAACCACTGTCAAAGGAAGTACGGAAATCTGCATATTTTTTGGGAGCGATCATCGGCGGAATGTTGCATTCCTTATATAGAACTGGCAAAAGAAAGATGTTTCGTTCTCGAATTTCCCGTAACAATGCTACATCCAGTTCTCGCTGTACCCACTGCGATTCGACCGCATCTGGACTTAGTACAATGACGAAGTAGCTACTCTCTACTATGCCAGATTCGATTGAGCGACGTAGAGAAAACCCAACCCTTATCTCAACTTCGTCCATCCAGGACGGAAACCCGTCATCCATGAGGCGTTGTTGAAGCATGCGTACAAATGGTTTATCTACGCTAGAATGACTTAAGAAAACTCTTCTTGTCGGTTCTTGTGTTTCGACGACTTTCGAAGAGTCATTTGTGATGTTCGAAATACCCAACATTTGTTTTAACTCCGATGAACCGTTTCGCCCAGGGCTAATCAACTGTTCGATAAGTTGATTAAATTTGCCCTTTCTATCGGCAACCTGGAAGAGTGACTCAACCATTTCAAACGGTGTCATCTTTTCGCCGACGAAATATGCGATGTGGATGCCCGCCGCTTGACCTATCAGACGTATGCCAGCAAAATCGTGCCTTTGAGCTACGAGGTGAATTATCCCCTCCTTGTTTTGAATGGCTTTATCAAAAGGTAAATCCAAATAATTTCCCACTGTCGTCCCCTCCACAAAAATGTTTCCGAATATATTCCGTATACGATGTTCTGATTTTTTCTGGTATGTAAAGTGTAGTGATAATGTACTGAAACTCTTCCCCTTCGTTTTCGTGTACTATCGCCCAGTCAAATACTCTTCCATAAGTGTTGTGGTCAATTTCGTACTGTGCGGGTGAATCATGTATAAGGACCCTTGGATGCTCCGAATCCTCTATTTCTATTCCGAACTCCAGTAGGGCTAAATCATAGGCGATTGTTGCAACCGCCAGTGCGGCAGCCCCATCGTCAACAGTCTTCTCCCCCACATGCTGGATTTGGGGCCGCAATGAAGCTGGATCTACTACCCCAATACGTTTACCTTGATAAAGAAAGGAAATAACATCGTCATAAATACCTGCAAATTTTAATCGTCTATCTTTCTCCTCAACATCGATGTCATTGACCTTCTTCTGTGCTTCCCTCAGTTCGGCGCGATAACCTTTCAATTGCTCCAGCAGTACGTCCTTACGCCTGTACAAGTTTTGCGTCCGAATTAGTCCATCAATTTCTTGCTCAGTTTGATGGATGATGTCATTCAGCTTTATCAACTCTTGAGTATTCGGAACCGTTAGATCACCCAGGTGTTTTTGAATAGCTTCAATCTCATACCCAACAGCATTTCGTGCTGCCTCAACTTCGTTTGCCTGCGTCCTCAATTCCTGAATGCCCCTAGCCAAATCCTCAATCTCATATTTCAAGACAAGTTTTCTTTCCTCAATGGCTGTTAGATCAGGTTCATCCGCGTCCTCCGGATTTTCCCCGGCACACTGGTGCACGTACGAATCCAGTAGATCCACTGGGATCTCTGCTGCGCAATTTGGACAAAATATTCTTGGAAAACTATCGAATACTTGTTTTGCTTCAACTAAAAGATCCAATTCCTCAATCTCCGCGGCAGCTTCAGCCCTAGCCGAACTGTACTGCTCAATCCTTGTCTGTACGACTACTAGGTTACCACCCAACATTTCAAATTTGTGGCGTTTCAAGCTGATTTTTTCCGACAGTGTGCGAACCTCGGAGAGTTCAATCTGTTCGAGTTTCTCTATCAACTGTCTCTGCTTCAGACGATATGTTTCAAACTTCGTCTCAATAGGTTGCAACCGTTTAGTGATCTCGGCTTCGGAAATATCCTGCGTTGACAGGAACTTCTCTAAAATTTTAGGCGTAGACTTGTTTTCTTCTACAAGATCTGATGCTTTTTTCAGCTCCCGGCGGGCGTCAATTCTCTTAGGTGTGACGAACCCAAGCAAAAATGTCAGGCGATCATGTGTCACCTTCTTCTTCTCCACCACTATTGCCTTTTCCAACGCCGAGAAGCCGATTTTCTGATCTCGAGCGAGCATTAACATTGTCTGGCGTAAAGAGATATTCAGAATATCCGCCGGGCGATTCCTACCGTTCCAAATCTGATTTTCAAGCCACACACGATACCCGGCAAGGTCTCCCGTGAATTCCAGCTCATTATTGCGTTCCTTGGTGTGCCAACCACGCAATACAATGCAAGTATCCTCGTTGTTCAAACCTCGTCGTAAAGTAAAACTACGCCCGTGACACGAAAACATCAAGACGAGTTTCCTATCATGCAATTGACTTAATCTGTCTAACTTATCCTTTGGGAGAAAGTCTGTTTTACCAAGACCGTAGTCAATTAGGTTTTTCAGCGTAGTTTTTCCAACGCTATTGGCTTGCCCCGCTGCGGTGGATTCGGCCCATATAATATTGAGTCCTGGTCGAAAAGTCGTGTCCTCGTTGTACACAGGAGGGTCAAGTAATACTCTGTGTAAGTACAGCGGTTGACTGGTCATTCGATTGATACACCTTCCTGAATCAAGTGTTTCAATTCATCACGGCCCATTGACCCGAGCAAGTGCGTCACGATTTTGGCTCTATTTGAGACAGTCTGCGGTATGGTTATTGTTATTGAAGAATGCCTCGCTGTGTAAACCAATGAGCCGTCTACCAGATGCGCAGACACAAGCCCGAATCTCATTAAATAATGGACGGCAGATTTGAACGTTTCGCCAACCGGCGATGGGTAATAAAACGCTGAATTCCCAGTCACACGTTCTGCTTTCTTTGTGCTACGTATCGACCACAGTTTGTTGAGTAAAGACGAATGCTTAATCAAGAAGAATGACAAAATCAGGTCTTGCAGGGGGCTGTTACTCCCTGATTCATATAGTAAAGCTAACAAATACATTGCGTTCAATTGTATTTGTTCATCAATGGCAAACAATCTGCTTGCACTCATATTAGTCCCACCTTATTACGCAATGAGCGACCGTATCAAAGATTACCCCAGCAAGCAGGTCTTCTATGTTGTCTAACTCCTGATGGTCGGCAGGTACGCATCTTTCAAATAGGAAATCAATAAAATAACGACACTGGTCTGCTGGTGAATACTTTTCACGCGGGCGGTGTTGCTCTACAACAGTAACAAACATCGACTGCAAACGTTTTTGCAGAGTGCTGTATCCCTTGAATCCCAGTTTCTCCGCTTCTCGTTTTATGAAGGCCATATCCCGCCTGCATCGTACAGCATACTCAAACAGCGTTCCGTTGATTTGCGCATTGTTCAGTTTTTCGACCAAACGCTGTGGCGTACGGCCCCCTTTTGGATGTGGCGCCTCATCTAAGTGGCTCACACTATCCAACAAATCCCCTAAGACTTTACCGAAGTTCACAATCACATTCTGGTGGAGTGGTCTAAGCTGGACGGGATACTCCAAGGAGTTGGAAATTTGGCGTTCTAAGTCTTCGAAAATCGAAGGTCCCCTTTGAGCTGCCACCTCGGCCAACTTCATTGTCATTTCAAATACGGTTGCCCCGTGTCCTTGGTACTCATTAGGTGAAATTCCTGCTGAGTATGCCGCTTCCAGAATGGTATGTGATTGGAGGGCTCGCATATTCGTCGCAAGTTCAGCAATTCTTTGAGGTGCTACACCCATACGTGTAAACGCCTGCCTATTCATATTTCGTCTACAATACTATTTACAATATATACGGTTTTAAGACTTTCGTCTACCATTGCCTACCATCGCATAGGTACAGTACACGCAGCCGTCTCGGTGCTGTCGCGAAGGGATGCACAACGACGCCGATACGGGAGAGCCAGATGTCCTCGTTGGCGAGCCGGTCGAATGGCCTGCCGCACAGGTGGTAGGTTTCGAACTATTCGTTCGCACGGGCGCTACCAGCAGGCCTTCAATGGCAGTCTATGGTGGTAGCGTGGGGAGAGACGCAGCGGAATGAGCAACCATATTCAACCAAATAAGCGGGTGCCGCTTATCGTTTGGGAAATGAACGTGATTCAATCTATTAGGAACTCTACTTGCATTTAAGGGGCAGGTATGTGCAAGAAGCGGCCCCACAACTCGCAACCCTACCGAAATAACTGTACAGCCTGGCACGATTGAGTCCAGGCTGTTGCCTTACTACCTCTGGCGCAATAATTCATCCACTCTGTCATGAAACCTCGCGATTGTAGTACCAGACCGGGTACCCAAACGTCTGCGCAAGTGCCGCATCCGTCCAAGACAGCTTCGCGTACCGTGTATCCAGCGTGACAGATGCCCGCAATGTGGCCGCGCCGCCTGTATCCCCTGTCGTATTCCATGCAATCGGCTCCAGCACAGGAGTCGTCGCGTACTTCGGGATATTCGTCCATACCTCCACATACTCGGATGCCACGGGCGGATAGCCACCCGACCCCAAATTCGGATTGACCCCGGTTCCCTCGTTCACCGCCGTCTGCGGCAGCAGTTGCATGGGATACGACCACGAGCGAGTACCCCCATTCGGGTTGGTCAATGTAAAGTGAACGGACGCGCTCATCACCTGATCGTCCGGTGACCCGAGCCACTGCAAACGAAACGACAATGCTCCACCCACTCGAACATAGAGCGCCGGTTCTCCCAGCGGACTTCCATACGTCGGCATAGCCGGATTCCCGCCTATGGTAGAACCATCCGTGAGCGAATCCTGGTTCCTCTGCGAAGCACTTGGATTTGCCGGACTCCAGAGATTCTGCGGAGTTCCCGGATCATAGAAGAGTCCCGTGATCTGCAATCCAGTCAGCTCTGACGGATACACATGCGAATACGTGATCGGCTCGTCCACCCATTGGTACTGCACCGCTGGGCAGCCGTTTTGCATCGTCGAAGCGGCCGTCAGCACCCAGTGGCTATCCTGCCATGTGATTTCTCTCGCCCCGGAAGGCGTGGTTGACCACTGGACACTGTCCACTCGCATAGGCGGCTGTGTCGGTGGCGAATTGGGCGGAGGACAACTGGAAGGACCTCCGGTACTCCCCCCGCCCCCACCACCGGGATTCCCGCCAGCAGACCAGGTCACCGTCACGATGTTGGAATGCACGTAGGTTCCACTTGGAAGCTGCAGCGCCGCCTGATACGTCACCATTTGCGGTTGACCATCCGACGCGTTGGCGGTTGCATTCGTTGCGCCCAGCGCCCCACTGGCCGTATTTTGTCCGCCAAGCGTGTCATCACCGCTAAGATCATGAATGTAAATAGCCTTGTTGGCACCCACCGGATACGTGGTCGTCGCCGTCAGCGTCGTCTTGCCCCCGATGGATTCCGCCAGGGTACTGGCCGACAGGGTCAGTGTTCCGCTCACACCCCCGCCACCACCTCCCGGTGGTAGGGTCGCAGCGGACCATGTGACGTTCACTGGGTTACTATGGATCGTCTCACTGTGCCCGGTGGCCGGATCGAGCCAATTCTCCGCCGCTTCATACGTCACCGTCTGCGCCTGACTATCCACTGCCTGAGCGGTGAAGGAAGGATTCGTCGGTGTTCCACCCGGTCCGGCCACGTTCCCCGCGGCGAGTGTCCCATCTCCACTCAGATCGTGAATGAAGATGCCGAACTGACTCTGCACACTGCTCGCATCGGCGATCAAGTTAACGGATTGCCCGGTGGTGGGCTGGGTGTTGTTCACCGTGAGTGTCAGCGTAGGCGCCACAGCATTGACCCATATGATCTGCACCGGGTTGCTATGCAGATAGTGGCCATCCACGTACACGGATGCCCGATAAGTGACCGTGGATGTTCCGCTCGTCGTATCGGTCGCACTCGTGACGTAAGGATCCGTACCTTGTGGCCCGATCGCGACATTGCCTCCTCCATTCCCGCTGTTCCCCAACGTATCGCCGCCACTCTGGTCATACACATAGATCGACGAACCCGCTGGCATCGCCGCGCCCGGATCAAAAGTCGCCGTGAGCGTGGTCGATTGGCCGCTGAACAGGTTCGTGGCGCCAGCCGACAACGTGAGTGTGGGATGCATGTGTGGCGCCACCCACTTCGCCGACACGGTGTTGGAGGAACTGACAATCAGGCTCGTTTTCGTGTCCGTGATGGATGCTTGATACTTCACGGTCTGCGCCTGTGCGCTACTGACTGGTGCTTGAAAATCGTAGGCTGCATACGTGCCGGGAGACGCCCAGGATTGAAACGAATTGCCTCCCATCGTGCCCGGATCGGTGGCGCTCACCTCTTGAATGGTGATGAGATCATTCGGGGTGATGTTTGCCGCATGGGCAGTGACGGTAAACTTCGATCCAACCGACTGGCTCGAACTCGGTGTGATCGACAGGGTGACCGAAGGCTGATTCGCCCATCTCACGCTTACAGGCCCCGCAGATGCCACCATATTTCCAGCCGCATTGACCACTTCAGCGGTGTACGAGAGCGTATCGGCGTGCGCGTCTGTGGCCGTAGGAGAGAAGTAGTAGCTCAAGTAATTCTGATTCACGCTGTACGTAAGTTGCATCTGTCCGCTGGCGTAATTGCCGGACAGTGTGCCGAAATGGCCATCTGTCTGCGTAATCCGAACTTGATCGCCTGATGCCAGATTTGCGGTCTGGGCTGTCAACGTCGACGTTTGCCCCACGGCCAGCGTGGTTGGATGTGCCGAAAGCGTGATTATGGGATTCGACGCCACATGAACCGGAATCTCGGCTTCGGCGAATCGATCAATGCCATCCACATAGTAGAGAAACAGTTCCCCATTGCCCGACGCATGGTCCGGAATCGTCGCGCTAAACGAGGTGGATGGTGCAATCCCCGGCTGGTAATTCCCCTGATACGGTCCAAATCCATACTCCGGTACGCCGAATCCACTGCCCACAAAGGCATTCGTGTAGACACCATGGAAATACCAGTATGCGAGCATTCCCCCTGAGTGCCCCCACTGTGGAGGGGCATTGTCACTCGTTCCATAGGTGTCAGACAACTGAACCCTGTCTCCCGCAGCGACGTTTGATAATCCGGATTTACCCGATGTCAGATCCAATGCGCCTGAGATCTGCACGGACGGTCGCGGAATGGGGATCAGGTGGATAAACTGTCCGGGGCCGTAGTAGTAGGGATTGCTGTACGGGCTGGGTGCGTTGAAGTAGCCGGAGAAGTACATAGACGTCGGAGCCAGCGTAGTACCCGTAACTTGATTGCCCCGTAGTCTGATTCAAAATAGTAAACCTGTATTCGCCGAGGATTCGTCGGGCATAGTCTGAGTTAACTCCGTTGCCTTCAATAAACTGGGACGTTGTGAAAATATAATCCCCAGGTCCATAGCCGTTCATGGCTTGACGATTGGCAATTTCAATGGCTGAAACTTGCGGAATGCCATCATTCCCACCAATGGCGATATCTGTCTCCGTGCCCGTGAACGGCTGCGTGATGCTTCCATTTGTCCAAGCCGATCCACTCACCGTATCTGTATCACCGGTCGCAGCCAGTGTCTTGAGAGGCGTAGCCAACAATGTTAAAACTCCCACCGCAAAGATACAAACTGGTACCAGAAACCAGTCGTGAAAGCTACGACCCATAGGCATACACTTCCGATGGATAGTTTAGAGATGCAGGGCCTAACTGTTTGACCCAGTCAATGTGCCCGTCGTGATACCCAATGGCAAATCCCAGATCCGGCGCAACCTCTAAACCCTTTTCGGCTGCAAAACGGTTGATAACTAATCCATCAAAATAATAGACGTAACCTTTTTCCGGTGGCAAACCCATACCCAGTTCATGACTTTGCACAAATGAGAAGTCAGACAGGTGCACACGTGGGTTAAATATTTCTGGATTCGGTTCATTGAAAGCAACGGCCCGAAACAGGTGCGCAATTTTCCACGAGTACGAACTGTACACAATACCTTTTGAGTTGACGAAGTGACCGCCGATGCCGAGAGAATACCCGGTTCCCTTCTGGTATCGGTACACCACGTTTCCGTTTGTCTCCACCGTCAACGTCATGGAGTCCTGGAGTTTCGTGATCGCCCCATATACCTTTGGCCAGTCAGACTTCGTGAACTGGCGGTTATTGACTAACACCGGAAACTGATCCTTGATACTTACGTTATCCGCAAGCGGTTCGAGAAACTGCACCCGATCGGCCGAAAGTAGCCGCCATCCCCGGCTGACCTCCACGATGTTGTTGCGAATCGCCGCCATATCGGACTGAGTGACCACACTTTGTGGTCCTGTTATGCTTGTTCCCCAGAAAAACGAGAACAATTTTAACAACGCAAATGGATTCTGCGTGGGTTCTTGTTTCAAGTCCACTCGACGAGCCTTCACTTCCCAGTTGACGATCCACTGCGCCAATTGGGAGGCCCTAACCTGGGCTCCGGGCGAGCTTGGAGTGATGCCGAGTAAATCGGCATACTGCGACGGCTTACTGCCTGGAAATACACACGCAAGGCCTGTCCACTTCGAAGAAGGCAGTGCATCCTCCACGTGGGTCCAGTTGTATGACTGCGTCTCCGGGTCGATTGCCTCCAAATATTTCGGCCAACTGGGTACGTGGTTGAAAACTCCGATCAACTGCGAGATAGCGCTGGACTGCGTGACGTCTGCATTAGACAGGGTTCCCTTCGCCGGCGCTAACGCGTTTCCAAATAAGGATGTAATAGTCACCATTCCGACTGCGATCGAGGTCATCATTTTCATCGCTGTACCTCCTTAGTCTTGTGTCCTACAGCCATTATAGGGCGACTGCAAGACGGGAAATTGTCATGTAAGACGCAAGTTCAAACGCGATCATCATAAAACAGCCATTCCATCCAATCGGACCGGCTACCTTCATAGGGGAGGACAATTTCAATATATCGATCTTTATTTTATGGGTCTTCGGATTCTTTGGTGGAAAACACTTAATCCTATTCTTGCTGCATCGTGTTGATAAATCGGATTTTATGGCGGAACCTTGTGCGAAACCACAACTCAAGTAGTGGAGCTGTGCTATTCGTGGATTTGCATATTTATACGGAACGATGGAGGTGTTCTTATTGAATTAACGCGCCCGTTAGCGACAGAAGACAGCCCCATCCGTTGTTCACAATTGCTTGGATAACTCAATGTCTGCGTACGCATCTTTCGAGTAGTCCGAGTCTCCATAAATCCCTGTGATTGTGGTCAATCCAACATTAGCCCAAAATCTTAGACCCGACCAATTTTTCAGTTGCACGTTGGCTCTTACCTCGTTGTACCTAAGCAGTTTCAACCTATGGAACAACTCTTGCGCAAGCTCACGACCTAGTCCCTGCCGCTGCACTTCAGGATCGAAGAATAGGAATGTTATATAGGCACACTCTCCATGCGGATAACCATGGTAGAGGACCAGTAATCCGATAATCCTGTTCCTTGCATCGCAAGCAACTTGAATTTTAAAATTATCCATTTGACCATTTGGTGGCAGGTCACCCTCAAAGAAACAGTGGCTAACATAGTTGGGATGGAGTTCTTGTCCAGTCCATTCTTCCATGAACGCACTTTTCTCGTACAAATCTTGGGCGATTTCAATGTCATCTTGGTTCAAATCATGGATAAAAAGTTTTGCGGTCTTCCAAGACGCCGGTATGGTGTTGTGCATCAAATATTCTCCCTTGCCTTTTGTTCTGATTCGCAAAGTTTTGTGGCACTCTACTGCCTGAATGCGACGCAACGGTCCGTTCCCATTCTACTGTATTTTTGCTACCTTTAGCTGAAGAACTACGAGCTTATGAGTTCCACCGCTCTCGTGTAATACTGTAAAGATTATGGTCTTCCCAAACACCATTTATTTTTAGATAGAACTCCGAAAACCCATCGTATTGAAATCCTACTTTTTCAAGAACTCTAATTGAGCCTACATTTTGGGGCATGACCGCCGCTTGAATTCTATGTAATTCCGCAGGTCCGAAAGCAAAACCAATTGCCAAGCGAACAGCCTCTGTGGTAAATCCCTGTCCATTACAATTCTCATCTAAGAAATACCCCATCGTACAACTTTCCCAAGCTCCACGGACTACATTGCTTAAATTGACTCGTCCAATAAGATTATTGTTGGTCAAAAAAATCCCAAATCCGTATCCAGAACCATCTTCCCAACTGTTTCGCACTTTCTCCAGAATTTCTTGCTGCCCTTCTAACGTGTAATGTGAGTCTGAAGTAAGAGGTTCAAAGGGCTTAAAAAAATGGCGATTTCGCAATCGTAAATCCAGTAATGCCTGAAGATCATCCATCTCCAACTTACGAATATAAACCCGTTCCGAATCTAGCCTCATAATGTATCACCTCACCAAACGCATCTTGCATTAAACTGCCCGAATGCGTTGCAACGGTCCGTTCCCATTCTACTGCATTTTTGCCCCCATTTGTTTAGTACTACCCCGCCATCACATAGTCTTATACTCTCCTTGGAGTATCTTAACCATTAGGGGAATTTATTCTTGGTTCCTCCCTATGACACATACTACTGACACGGGATTTAAATTAAGGAACTCTTTTCGCACCTCCGTAAAATTAGCTTTCGATAAATAGGCTTCCATCTTGTTTGCCATATCGATGGTCACTTCACTCGTTGCGCCTTTAGAACGAGGTTGAAAAGTTAAAGCGATAATACCCCCTCGCTGCATAAGACTGCGGATCTCCTTCAACCTTTCTA
>Ga0209012_1002292_pt1 | contig 17028 bp, 13 predicted proteins | sample RS3BMetagenome_FD_184735 | JGI IMG/M metagenome (GOLD analysis project Ga0209012, IMG submission 184735) | Ferric oxide microbial mat and aquatic microbial communities from Rainbow Spring, Yellowstone National Park, USA - RS3B (SPAdes) (version 3) ...
GGCGACGTCGGCGGCCGCGCCCGGCACGAGGACCCCCCGCCCGCGCAGGCCGTGGATGCGCGCCGCGCTGCCGGCCATGCGGCCGACCGCCTCGGCGGGCGTCAGCCGGCGCAGGTCGCGCACGTAGCGCCGCCAGAAGCGCGCAAAGGCGCCGTAGGCGCGCGGGTGCTGCCGGCCCGAGGCGAAGATGCCGTCGCTCCCCACGGCGCAGGCCGGATGGAGCAGGAAGAGGTCGTCGTCGGCCTCCTGCGTCTGGTGGACGATGACCCCGACGTCAAGGTCCTCCGCGATGAGGAGATCGACCACCGCCTCGGCGACAAGCCGCCGCGTTGCGGCGGCCATCTCCGCCACGCTCTGCCCCACGAAGCGGCCGCTCGCCGTATGAGAGATCACGTAGGACGACCAGTCCAGCGCCATGAACGCCGGGTCCGCGGCAAGGCGCGCGGGGGTCTCCCCATCCCGCAGACGGCGCAGAAAGGCGTCGGGACCTCCGTCCTGCAGCTCCGGCGCGAAGTACTGGTAGAGCACGCTGCTGCCCGCCTGGTAGGGGTAGAGGTCCCAACTGACGTGCAGCCCGCTCGCGATGGCGCCATCGAGGCGGTCGATCAGCTCCGCGGCGCGTCCCCAGGCGGCCCGCGCCGAGATGTGCAGGTGGGAGAGGTGCACGGCGCAGCCGGTCTGCCGGGCCAGGGTGAGGGCCTCCTCGGCCGCGTCGAAGATGTCGCCGCCGTAGCCGCGCATGTGGCTGACGTAGGGCAGGCTGCGGCGCGCCAGGGACGGGGTGAGGGCGAGGAGTTCGGCGGTGTCCGAGGCGCGGGCCGGGATGTAGGTGAGGCCGGTGGAGAGGCCGCAGGCGCCGTCATCGAGGGCGGTCTCCAGGGCGGCGGCCATCGCCCGGAGCTCACCCGGGTGCACGGGGCGCAGGTCGAAACCGGTGTGCGGGACCCGGAGGTTGACGTGGCCGGCGAGGGCGGCGGCGTTGAGGCCGAGGCGGCCGCGCAGGGCGTCCAGGTAGCCGGAGAGCCGGTCGTGGAGGAGGCCGGTGCCATCCGGGGCCTGCGTGCGGCCGTTGACGGGACGCCAGTAGCGGACGAAGGCGTCGCGGCCGACGGGATCTGCGGGCAGGGGCGCCCAGCCGAACCCGTCCTGCGCGACCACGGAGGTGGTGACGCCCTGGCGGATCTTGGCCTCGTAGCAGGCGGGATCGGTGGCGGCTGTGTCGTCGTGGGTGTGGGCGTCGATGAAGCCCGGGGCGATGAGGAGGCCCGTGCAGTCGAGGGGGTGAGCGGCGGACGGGTGAGACGGGGCCCGGACGGAGGGCGCCGGACCGGGTGCAGCGGGGCGGGCTGCAGAGGGACCCGCGGCCGCGGGGCGGGCGCCGGTCGGCGATGCGGCACGGGGGATGATCGCGGCGACGCGGCCGCCGGCGAGGTGGACGTCGGCCTCCAGCGCGCCGCCGAGACCGTCGAGCACGGTACCGCCGTGCAGGTACCAGTCGGTGTCGGGCATGGGTGGGCCCCCTTCGCCGCCGCGAGGCGGGTGCGGGGGGTTACGCGAGGGGGCGGCCGGACACCTGCGCCGGGGGGAGGGAAGGAAGAGGGATGGCGGTGAGGGATGGGAGGCGCCGTCGGCAAAAGCAGGGGCGCGCCGAGGGCGGCCGGGGCACACTTCGGCCGCGGCCTGCCCGGGGTTCGGGACGGCGGAGGGCCCTTCGGTGCGGGCGGGACCAGGCGCGGAAGTCGTGGCGGCGCAGGCCCGGATCGGCCGGGTCCGGCGAGCGGCCCGCGGTATCGCTGTGGCCACCTCTGTCCACCCTCATCGAACAGCACCGCGATGCGCGGCCTCTCCTATTTCGGTCTGCGGGGCCGGGGGCGGTAGACGTTGAGGCCGAGTTTCACCTCGTGCCCCGGGACGTCCACGTTGCCCTGCTCCCGGTAGAACGCCTCGGCCCGCGAGTTCGTCCCATCCTGCTCCTGCAGCAGGTGCTCGCCGGCACTGCCCGGCAGCCGCGTCTCGGTGCGCAATACCCGGTCGCCTCCGCTCGGCTTGGGCCGCCCCGCGAAGGGATCGGCCACTGGCACACGCCAAGTGTATACCGTCTGCCCGAGGGGTGGGGGCACCGACAGAGGGGGGCGGCGCGGGTGCGAGACGGGCTTGGAGACCGGGAGGGTGGGCAGAGGCGAGGGACGGCGGACATGCCGGCGAGGACCAGTCGCGCGGGCAGGGGCGCGCCATGGGCCGGTGAGGGGCAACCGTCCCGGCAGGGGCAGGGGGCAAGTTTGCGTACCCTCCCCGTGAGGCGGAGAGCGCAGCAGGGGGGAAGCGGGTGGAGCCCGGGCAAGAAGGAGGGAGTCACCCTCCCCCGCACCCCGGCGGATGGACCGCCCGTGGTGCCGCGCACGCACATCCAACGGGCCGGCGTCGAGCGGCGGGGCGACCGGACAGCGCTAGGGCAGACAAAGGAGGAGCGCCGGCACCGGACGCCGCCGCATCGCCTCTCCCGCCTCGGGGGAAGGACGCCCGGTCGGGGATGCCGGCCCCGCCTCCCCGCCATCGATAGGGGCATCGCCTGTGGCGAAGCCCCTATCACGGGAGCAGATCTTCAAGTGCTAAGGGCCCTCCGACCCTTCAGCGCTTGAAGGCGTCCTCGAAACTCCCGCCCGCGGGCGAGGCGAAGTCGATGCGGTGCACGAACGCCGCGGACTCCGGACCGCCGATCTCGCGGTCCATCGTGTTGTCCTCCCACTCGACCGAGAGCGGGCCCTGGTAGCCGATCTGGTTGAGCGAGCGGATGATGGGCGTGAACTTCACGTCGCCACGGCCCACGGAACGGAAGTCCCACGCCCGGCGGTGGTCGCCGAACTGCAGGTGACTGGAGAGGACGCTGCTCCGGCCGTTGAGGTTCACCGAAACGTCCTTCATGTGCACATGGAAGATGCGGTCGGGGAAGGCGTAGATCAGTTCGGTCGGATCCATCCCCTGCCAGAGCAGGTGGCTCGGATCGAAGTTGATGCCGAACGCCGGATGGTTGCCCACCGCCTCCAGGGCCATGCCGAACGAGTACAGGTCGAAGGCGACCTCGGTCGGGTGGACCTCCAGCCCGAAGCGGACGCCATTCTCCTGAAAGACGTCGAGGATCGGCACCCAGATCTCGGCAAAGCGCTTGTAACCGTCCTTGATGTCCTGCTCCGAGGCGGGCGGGAACGGGTAGATCATGTGCCAGATCGGCGACCCGGTGAAGCCGTTGACGACCTTGAGCCCGAGGTTGCGCGCCGCCTTGGCGGCGAGCTTCATGTCGTTCACCGCGAAGGCCCGCTTCTTCTCGGGGTCGCCGGCGCAATCCCTGGGGGCCCAGTCGTCGCTCCTGTGATCGGTGTTCGGGTCGCAGGTGAGCTGGCCGACCAGGTGGTTACTGATGGCCCAGAGGCCGAGGCCGTTGTCGGCGAGGATCTTCTTCTGCACGGCGCAGTAAGCGGGATCCTCGGCGGCGCGCGCGGTGCTCATGTGGTCGCCCCAGCAGGCCAGTTCCAGGCCGTCGTAGCCGAAGGCCTTGGCCTTGGGCGCCAACTGCGCCAGGGGCAGGTCGGCCCACTGGCCGGTGAAGAGGGTCACGGGACGCGCCATGGCGATACCTCCTACGCGTGCTCGGGTGGCATGAGCCGGTGAGTGTCAGGCCATTCGGCGGCGGGTGGGACCTGTCCTTCGGCGGAGCGGTCGAAGTGAGGATGTGGGCCTCGCCAGCCCCGTTCAGGCGCTGGTGATCCGCGCCGAGCCGGGCGCGGCCAAACGGGTCGCGGGCGGCGGCGGGGGGGTCCGCCGCCGCCCCGCGGCAGAAACGCCCCCCCGGCCGCTGCATCCCGGCACGCCGCCGTCTACCCCGGGCGGCGGACCCACAGGTTCAGGCCATCGAGGGCCGCGATGGGCGCCGAGGGCACGAAGCCGGACGCCCGCAACGCCTCCGCCCGGTATCCGCGGGCTCCCGCCTGCGCGCACACCACCGGGCGTTCCGGCCAGGACAGGCGGCCCAGCAATTCCCCGGCATCCGCGGTACAGTCCGGCCGGACATAGAAATCCAGGGCCGCCACGGCCCCCAGCGCGGCGAGATCGCGGTCGGAGAGGGATGCCCAGCCCACGGCGGTCGGGCCGCGGCGTACGACGGTGAGCGCCATTCCGGATTGCATGGCGGCGAGGAAGCCCGCCTCAACGTGCGACGGGCCCGCGACGCCCAGGGCCCGGCTCCTCGGTAGCGGCTCCCCCTTGCGCCGCGGCAGGGCGGCCGCGGCGCTCAGCCAGCCCCAGTCGTCCCAGCGCGCCGGACCAACGGAGACAGCCCCGGCCGGCGGGGCGTCCGCATCCTGCCCCGTCCAGCGGGACATGCTCCCACTGCCCGGCTCGACCTGCCGGAAGCCGACGCCCTCGTACATCCGCCGCGCGTGGCCCTCGGGGTTGGTGCCGAGCGTCAGCACCCGGTAACTGCGCGCCCGCACGTCAGCGTCCAGGGCGGCAAGGAGCAGCGAGGACGCTCCGCGGCGGCGCCACTCCGGCACGGTGTAGACGTGGCCGAGGAGCCCCGCCCCGTGTGCCCCGACGACCATGGCCACCGTCACGGGCGCCCCGCCGAGCAGACCCACGTAGAAGAGCGTCTGCAGGGCATCCAGCCGGCGCGCCAGCGCGGCGGCGACGTGGCCCATGTAGACCGGGGGCTTGTGCCCGAGGAGGGCGATGAGCCGGGGCGCCCAATCCGCGTCCGGCGCTTCCACCACACAAAGACCCATCTCACTGCCGTCTGGGATCCGGACCGCGCCCGACCCCGTTTCCATGCCCGCCTCCCGCCTGTCCCCATCGCCGGGCGCCACCCGGTCTCACCCATCCCGCCACACCGCGCGGAGCACTTCCACGACGCCTGCGGTCGCGGCGCCCCGGGCGAGCACACCGCCGGCGCCCGCCACGAAGACGCGGGCCTCCGCCGCCGCGTTGGCCGGGCAGGCCGGCGTGCCGACGGCCCGCAGCATGGCGATGTCAGCCACGCTGTCCCCGACGGCGCAGGCATGCGCCAGGACCGTCCCCGTCGCCTCCGCCCACCAGCGCACCCCCACACCCTTGTCTAGGCCCGGAGGGAGTAGATCCACCGCCGACTGGGAGTCGGCCAGCGTGTGCGGGACCTCCGCCAGCGCCGCGGCGGCCCGTCTCCGCAGTTCCGCCAGGGAACCGCCTTCCGCCGGCACAAGGGTCACCACCACAGACTTGCCGATCTCCTCCACGGCCGCGTCCATCACGCCGGCCGCCCCCAGCCGGGCACGGACCTCCGCGCGCCACTCCGCCACGCCGCGGAGCGTGGGCAGCGTCTCGGCGAGGTTCACCGACCGCGCGAGGACCCCGCCGTATTCGGCGAGCACCGGCGCGCGCGCACCAAGCATGTCCCGGACGGCGAGCACATACGGCGCGGAGCGCCCCGAGCAGAGCGTGAACGGGGCGCCCCCGCACACCAGGCGGCAGAGATCGGCCAGCGACTCCGGCAGGGGCGGCTCGGACGGGCTCGGCAACACGCAGCCGTCGACGTCGCTGATCACCCATGGGCGCAAGACGCGGAATCCTCCCCCACCGCTCGGGCCCCGGCGCCGCGGACCGTCGGCGGTGGCCGCGAGACACAGATGGACGCGGTCCACGGGCCGGGACCCGGACGCACCGACCGTCGGCGGCCCAGGGCCCGCAGCCGTCCGCCGCTCAGCCCTTCCCCGGCCTCGCCCCGTGGGACGGATTCTTGTCCGCGAAGGGCGGGTCCGCGAAGAACTCGACGTGGCCGCAGGTCGGGCAACGCAGCATCAGGACCTCGATGTACCGCTCGAGGATGCCCATCGTCTGGATGTGCTTCTCCCCGAGCGACTCCAGCGCGGCGCCACAACGCAGGCACGCGGGCGTATCCTCCGGTGCCACCGGCGACCACATCCCTTCGAGCCGAGCGGCGCCGGGAACGCCGCCGCCCGGCCCACATCCGAGGGGGGACCGTGGGCCGCGGCGTGCCGGCGCTCGGTCTTCGACGCTCGGCTTTCCACGCGCGGCCAGGGCTTCCTGTGGCGGGACGGTCAGATGGAACACCCGTGCGGCCGCACGTATCCCGCCGGGCGAGGGGCTGCGCCCGATCCCGCGGTGGCGCAGGGGGCCCACCGGCTCGGGAGGTTCGCATCCGCCCCCGCCCAATCCCGGCTCGCCAGACCCGCGGGCGCGGGCGCCCACCGGCCGGTCCGGTAGACTCGGGACGGGGCCCCCCGCGGGCGGGCCGACGGTGTCCGCCCGCCCCTTCCCTATGCCGGCCGCTCCGCCTCCAGCGCCCCGAACTGCCGGCGGTACAGGCTCGCGTACAGGCCGTCGGCGGCCACCAGTTCCTGGTGGTTGCCGCGCTCCACCATCTGGCCGTGATCCAGGACGAAGATCACGTCCGCGTCGCGGATAGTCGAGAGCCGGTGGGCGATGACGAGCGACGTCCGACCGCCAAGGAGCCTACTCAGGGCCTGCTGGATGATGTGCTCGCTCTGGCTGTCGATGTTGGCCGTCGCCTCGTCCAGGATGAGGATGCGCGGGTCGGCCAGCAGGGCGCGCGCGAAGGAGAGCAGTTGCTTCTGCCCCTGCGAGAGCCGGGTCCCCCGCTCGCCGACCGGCGTGGCGTAGCCCTGCGGCAGCCGGCGGATGAAGGTGTCGGCGCCGATGGCCGCAGCGGCGGCCTCGATCTCGGCGTCGGTCGCATCCAGCCGCCCGTAGCGGATGTTGTCGGCCACGGTCGCCGAGAAGATCACCGGGTCCTGCAGCACGACGGCCACGTGCCGCCGGTAGGAGTCCTGCGTCCAGGACCGCAGGTCGTGGCCGTCCACCAGGACCGCGCCACCGCTGGGCTCGTAGAACCGCAGCAGGAGCGACGTCACCGTCGTCTTACCCGCCCCCGTCGGCCCGACGAGCGCGCCCCGGCAGCCCGCCGGCAGTTCGAAGTCGAGGTCGCGGAGGACCGGCTGGCCCTCCTTGTAGGAGAAGGACACCCGCTGAAAGCGCACCTGGCCGGAGATCGCCGGCACGGCATCGGCCTCGCGGGAGTCCCGCACGTCCACCGGCTGGTCCAGGATCCCGAACAGCTTCTCCGCCGCGGCCATGGCCTGCTGGATCAGGTTGTACTGCTGCGTCAGGTCCTGGATGGGCTGGAAGAAGCGCGACAGGTAGTTGAAGAAGGCGACCAGGACGCCCACGGTGACGACGCCCCGCGTCGTGAGCACGCCGCCGAACGATAGGACGATCACCGTACCGACGGTGCCGATGACGGCGACCGTCGGCCCGAAGAGGCTGTTGACGGCGGCCGCGTCCATGTTGGCGTCGAGGTTAGCCCGATTGGTCTCGCTGAACTGCCGCACGTTCTCCCGCTCACGGGCGAAGGCCTGCGCCACGCGGATGCCGCTCAGGCTCTCCTCGATGTCCGCGGTCAGCCGGGCGATGGAGTTGCGCACCTCGCGGTAGGCGCGGACCGCCCGGCGCTGGAAGCCCAGTGTGACCACCACCAGGAGCGGGAGGGTCACGAAGGAGGCCAGGGCCAGCATGGGATTGATGAGCAGCATGACCACCATGATGCCGACGAGGGTGACGGCGTCGGTACTCACGCTGACGATGCCCGAACTGACGAGGTTGCTGAGCGCCGAGATGTCGTTGGTACCCCGGCTGACCAGCACGCCGACGGGCTCCTGGTCGAAGAAGCTGAAGCCCAGCAACAGGAGCTTGTCGAAGAACTGGCGGCGCAGGTCGAGGATCGATCCGTTGCCCAGCCGGTTCACCGCGAGCGTCTGCTGGGCCGTCACCACGACCGCGACGAGCCGCGTCAGCAGGTAGAGGCCGGCGCACCAGAGGAGGACGTCGACGTGCCGCCCGGTGATGCCGCGGTCGATGGCCACCTTGAGCAGGTAGGGACCGGCCAGCGTCATGACCGTGCCGACGAGCGCGGCGGACAGGGCGACCCACAGATTCCGCCGGTGCGGCCACGTATAGGAGAGGAGACGCGCGAAGACCCTCCGGTCGAACGGCCGAGTCTCCGCGCCCGCCGATTCGCGCAGGTGTCCGAGCCCCCCACCCAAGCTCATGCCAGCAACCCCCCTCCCGCCAGCGCGCGGTCGCCCGGCGCCAGCTGCAGGTCGTGGATCCGCCGGTAGAGCGGCGAGGTGGCCAGGAGTTCGACGTGCTTCCCGGTGGCGGCCACACGGCCGTCCTCGATGACGACGATGCGGTCGGCGAACATCACCGACGCCAGCCGGTGCGCGATGATGAAGCTGGTCCGGCCGGCCATCAGCCGGCGCAGGGCGTCCCAGATGAGGTGCTCGTTCTCCGCGTCCACACTGCTGGTGGCGTCGTCCAGGACGAGGATGCGGGGGTCGGTGAGCAGGGCGCGGGCGATGGCCACGCGCTGCTTCTGGCCGCCGGAGAGGCCGACGCCGCGCTCCCCGACCAGCGTCCGGTAGCCGTCGGGCAGCGACTCGATGAACTCGGAGACATGCGCCGCCTCGGCCGCCGCCACCACGGCCTCGCGAGAGGCGCCCGGCCGGCCGTAGCGGATGTTGTCCTCCAGGCTCGCCGAGAACAGGAACGGATCCTGGAGCACGAAGCCGATCTGGCTGCGCAGACTCCTCAGGTCGAGCGTGCGCACGTCGTGGCCGTCCACGAGCACGCGGCCGCGCTCCGGATCGTAGAAGCGCGGCACCATTTGCACCATCGTACTCTTGCCGGCGCCGGTCATCCCGACCAAGGCGACAGACTCCCCCGGCTGGACCGTGAGGTCGACTCCCTGCAGCACCCACTGGTCGGAGGCGCCGTAGCGCGTCCAGACCCCCTCCAGCCGGACCTCGCCGCGCAAGCGCGGCACGGGCACGGCGTGGGGCGGCTGCTTCACGGCGCCGCCCGCGTCCAGGATCTCCATGACGCGCTCGGCCGAAGCCCCCGCCTGCGCGGCCAGGTTGACCAGGAAGCTGAGCATGCGCAGGGGGCCCAGCAGGGTGACCACATAGGCGTTGAAGGCCACGAACATGCCGAGGCTGAGCTGGTTGTGGACGACCTGCACGCCGCCGTAAGCGAGGACGGCCACCGTCCCGAGGGTGGGCAGTTGGCCGAGGAGGGGCTGGTACTTCGCCTGCAGGCGCGCCACGTCCATGCTGCGCTCCAGGTAGCCCTGGTTCTCGCGGCGGAAGCGCTCGGTCTCGAAGTCCGCCCGGACGAAGGCCTTGACCACGCGGATGGAGCCGACGACCTCCTGCAGCACGGTGGTCAGGTCGGCCAACTGCTGCTGCAGCGCCCAGGAGGCGGGCCGCATCTGCCGGCTCATCAGCGTCGTCGTCCAGACGAAGAACGGCGCGACGCAGAGGGCCAGCAAGGCCAACCCGGCATCCAACTTGAGCAGGATGACGGCCGTGCCGACGAACTGGAGCACGGCGGCCAGCGCCCCCGGGCCGGCGCGGCTGATCAGGCGGCGGAGCGTCTCCACGTCCCCGGTGGCCCGGCTGAGGAGTTGCCCGGTCTCCTGGCGGTCGAAGTAGTCAAAGCTCTGGGTCTGCAGGTGCTCGTAGAGGGCGCCGCGCGTCCGCATCATCGTGCGCTGCGCGAGCAGTTCGGAGAGGTAGCCGCGGAAGAACTGCAGGGCGCCGCTGCCCACAGCCGCCCCGAGCATCGCGACGGCGAGGATCACCAGCCCGTGCAGGCCCGCCGTGTGCGCCGCGGCGTGTTTGATCACGGTCACCATGGAACCGGTCAGATAGGGGCCCACCAGCCCGAGCGCCGTGCCCGCGGCCAGGCTGACCAGGATGGCCAGGATGAGCCGAAGATCCGGCCGCAGGAAACGCCCGAAACGCAACAGACTCTTCAACGGCGCACTCCTTCCGGGGACCGGGGCGTACGGCGGACGACGGGACGGATCGACAAACGGCCCACCCGCCGGTCGAATCGTTTCCGACCCGAAATGGGCGCCCCTGCCACCGAACGGGCGGCGGCCCGCAGTGCCCATGCGACGGTGGCTGCAGACGCCTGGTCAAGCGCAGGCGGGGAGCGCGCGGCGACGAAGAAACGGCCATCGGCCAGAGGGCTGGGGGCTGCGGAGCGCACGCGCTCGCGCCCCGTCGGCGCGACGGGACCGTGCGAGACGGCATCCTCCCCGCGATTGTACTCCCCCGGCGACTGCTTCGCCTCCCGTGAACAGGTCTTCTCGTATGGGATGCGTGGGCGAGGCCCCGCTCGGGCGGCGCCGACCGTGCTCGACGGCGAGACGCGCCGCCACGAGCGGTCCCGCCGACAGATCCCGCGCCGGATCACCCCGCCCCCCGCGCGGCCAGCGCCACACCTCCCGCTCCGCGAACGAGGCGGCCGACCCCAGGCGGAGGGAGAGGTAGAACTGCTCGGCCGTGCCCCGGCTGAGCGCGCCGGCGGCTCTCCTCCTCCCCCAGCCAACCCCGCCGGTAGGCCGCGACCCCCTCGGGCAGCGCCGCGCCGCCGCCCGGCGGGGGTCCCTCCCCCATGTGGAGGATCAGCGCGCAGGCGCGGGACTCCCGATCGGCGGTCACCGCGCGCAGCAGCCGGACGCGCCATCCGGCCCGGTCGAGGGCCCCCGCCAGGCCGGATGGAGTTGCAGCAGCCGCGTCAGGCGGCGGACCTGCGCGCGCATGTCCGCGAGTTCCGCCACCAGGCGGCGGAGGCTCCCGCCGGACCCCCAGTCCCGCCGGCATCCGCGGCTCGGTCCGGGCGGCCCCCCACCCACCGTCGAACGGGTGGGGGCTCCGGCCCGGGCGGTCCGTACCGGCGGACCCTTCCCCCGGAGACGGGGCGCACAGGGCACCGGCCGACCGGCCCCGCAGGCGCGGTGCCGACCGGCCTACCCGCGGTCCGGACGCGCCGTCGAGATCGCCCCCATCGACGCAGCCCTTCGGCCGTCGCCGCCCTGGGCTTCCAGAGACCAGACTCTCGATGGGCGCCGGCCGGGGACCACGGCGGGCCCCGGCCGCGACCGGAACGCAATCGGTCCAGGGGGAGTGCATCCGATGGACGCGCAGATCCACACCGAATCCCCGCAGGTGCTGTCCCGTCGGCGCGCGCTGGGGTGGGCGGGTGCCACCGGCGCCGCCGCACTGCTCGCCGCCTGCGGTAGCCGCAATGCCACCACTTCGGCTTCGGCGCCGGCCGCCGCCACCCCGGCCGCCGGCGGCGCGGCCGCGCCGCCGCTCGCGGTGGCCGCCACGCCCGGGGAGTCCTGGCTCTACCTCACCATCGTCACCGGCGGGATGATCGGCAAGAAGGGCTGGCCGGAGTACGTGCCGGGCGACTTCTCCGTGCCGGCCGGCAGCACGGTGCACGTGGAGATCCGCTGCTTCGACGACGGACCGGCGAGCATCCCCGGCGGCTACGAGAAGGTCAAGGGTACCGTGGACGGGTCGATGACCGTGCTCTCCGCCGTGGACGGCGACGTCGCCCAAGCCAAGAGCCAGACGGTGACGTCGATCGATCCGAAGAACGTCGCCCACACCCTGACCATCGCCGATACGGGACTCAACATCCCCGTCCCACCGCTCGGCACCGTTCGTTTCACCTTCAAGACCGGGCCCGCGGGCGCGCACGGCTGGCAGTGCATGGCCGCCTGCGGTACCGGCCAGGGCGGTTGGGCCGGGCCCATGGCGACGGGCGGCTACATGAACGGCACCATGACCGTGGTGTGAACGACGCGCCGCCGCATTCCGCCCGGCCAGGGGCGCCGCCCGCGGGTGGACCGGCCGACGCGGCGCGACGGACGGCCCGTGGCGCCGCCTCTGGCCGACCGCGCGCGGTTCCGCCGGGTCGGCGGCCCAGCCGGCGGCAGGGATCGCCGCGGGTCGGCGCGCGCCGGAGGCGGGTCCCGGCGCAGCCCGGGGGTCCGTCCCGGGGGCGGCACGCACCCCCCATGGGCGAGCCCGCGCCCGCAACACCGCGGGCGTCACCGCGCTGCCGCCTACCGGCCCGGATCGGGCTTCGGCCGGCTGTGGCGCGTGTCCCTGTTCGATCCCCGGTAGGCGCCGCCCGCGCGTGCCGACGCGGGCCACCCGAGGAGGCGCAGGGTGGCGCGGGTCCCGGCGGACCTCACAGCCACGGCCGCAGCCCCTCCCAGCGTACCGCCCACGTCCCGTCCGCGGGGAAGCCGGGGGCGTGTCCGCCCCCGGCCCCCTCCCACCCGGCCGCCATGAGCGCCACGGCCGCGAGCAGCCCCCCGTTCCCCGGCAGGTAGGCCGGCAGGTTGTCACGCTGCCAGTTGTGACCGTTCCGGAGATAGGTGTTCTTGGGCGTCTCCAGCAGGAGGGCGTCGACCGCCAGGCGCGGTTCGCCCAAGCGCGCGGCCGCCATGGCGACCACCGGGTAGTCCCAGCCCCATGTCTGGTCCCAGCGCCAGTCCCGCAGGACCCTGTGCAGGGTGGCGCGCATGGTCGCGCGGTCGACGCCCGCGCCCGGGAGGACACCGTAGGCGCAGAGCATCGACGGGTGGTCCCGGTTGCGCCCGGTGTACGTCTGCGGGCAGTTCTCGTGAGCCAGGTAGACGCCCTCCGCCACCGGGAGCGCGGAGAGGTGTTCCAGCACATGGTCCCACCGCGGCTCCCGCGCCAGGCCCAATCGCCGGCGCCACCGCTGGGCGATCTCCAGCGCATGGCGCCAGTAGGCCAGTTCGTAGGTCGGGTTCCACGTCTCCAGGGGCGGGTGGTTCTCCTGCGCCGGGATCACGGGCGGGCCGAGCACGTACCGGTTCCCCGCCTGATCCCATGCGGGGAAGGAGGCCATGAAGGCGGCGGTCTCCGCTACCACCTCCGCATACCGCTCCAGCGTCTCGCGCGTCGGACGCTCCCGGAAACACATCTCTGCAAACAGGATCGGGTGCGGCTGCTGCCAGATCAGCAGCGGGCCGACGGGCGACGGGCTGTCCCGGCCCTCCGGCCCCACCATCTTGGGCCAGCGCGCCCCGGCGTAGCCCTGCGCGCGGGCCGTGGCGCGGGCGGCCGGCAGGATTGCGCGGTACCAGGGCAGGCTCCGCTCCATCAGGTGCGGGCGGCCCCAGAGCGGGAAGTGGAGCGCGTGCCAGGGATGCATCTCCAGGTGGAACTTGCCGTACCAGCTGTTGCAGAGCAGGCCGGTCTCCTGGGGGGGCAGCGAGCCGGCGCAGTGGATCGCGGTGAGGTACTGGGAGAGCACGACGCGGCGCTCGAGTTCCTCGGCCCGCGGATCGGTGGCGGCGGACAGGTCGAGCGCGCCGCCGGTGCTCCAGAATGCCTCCCAGTGGGCCCCAGAGGCGGCCAGGACCTCGGCGCAGGATGGCTCAGCCGACGGGCCGGGACCGGGCGTGAACGTGCAGACCAGGTCCAGCGTGGACGCGTCGGGCGCCGGCCGCAACCGGAACATGTGCGCCCCTTCGCGCATCAGGACGCCGCCGGCGGCCCAGGCCGCCGCGACCCGGTATTCGTCCGCGTCGAGGCGGCGGAGGAAGACCGCGCCGTCCGGCCTGGCGGAGGCGAGATCCGTCCGGTGCCGCTCGGGCCCAGTCCAATCCGCGGCGTCCATGCGCGGCGAGCCGTACGGGAAGGCCAGGCGCAGGCCGAGGCGCCCGTCGGCGAGCAGGGGCGAACGCACGCGCACCGCCAGCGTGTCCCGATAGGGGTGCACGCAGGTGGTGACGCACACCGGCGCCCCGCCCACGGTGAAGCGGCTCTCCAGCACGCCGCGCCACAGGTCGAGGACCTGGTGGACATCCGCCAGATCGTCCGGCCCCGCCGGGCACCCGGGGACGCCGGCCAGGTCCAGCGCCACCCGGCCCAGGTGCAGCCGGTGCGGGTTCTCGCGCAACCAGCGGAAGAGGGTCTCCTGCCCGGTCGCGTCGGTCGGGTACCCGACCGGACGGCCGCCCGTGTCGAAGGGACGGAGGCGGAAGGCGGCGGGATCGCACCCGGCCGGCGGCGGTTCGGTGTGCCAGCCCCACTGGGACTGGGTGCAGAGCGGAACGCGGGTGTGGAAGTCGGGGAACGTCTGCAGCCCGGTGATGTCGGCGGTGAAGGCGAACTCGCCGTTGCCCACCGACAGCGGCGACAGGGCGTCCGCCCGCGTGAGGCGGACGTCGTGGCGGCCGACCAGGGCCCTGCGATCGATGGGCGGTCCGCCGGGACGGGACGGCTTCACGAGCCACTCCCCCATCCGATGCATCTGTCGGTGGATGTCGTCACCGCACCGCGACAAGCTGCCGGCCCGCGCCGGCGTGCGCGGCACGACGGAGTTCAACGTCGAGCGTACCGACGACTTTTGGCAAACCTCGAACCCTCGCGGTCCTGAATACACCGTGGAACGCGATGGAGTCGCAGCCTGTCCCACCACAGTACGATGGGCGATGGCGATGGCCTGCCACCTGCAACCGCTCGGGCGCATGCCGTGCGTGCTGAACGTCGCCGTCATGGGCGTGCCGCCGTGGAAGCGCCGCTCCCCGCCCCGCATGCTCGCCGGGCGGCACCTCGGTGCGTGACAGTGAACGCTTGCCCCCCCCCGGCGAGGGGGCCGCACCTGCCAAAGGGAGGCGGCCTTCGGGCGCTCTTCCCCCGGTCGCCGCCTCCGCCGCCGCGTAGCACCGGCGGCGCGGGCGCCTCACTCACACTCCCCCCCCGCCCGCAGGAGGAACGGCATGCGCGGCGTAGCCCAGGGGCCATGGCAGATAGGCCCCCGCCTGCCGAAGGCCCTCACGAACTCTGGCGGTCGATCGACCGCAGCCTGCGTATGGCGGGGGGACGCGCCGGGCTCGACCGGCTGGCCGCCCTTGCCGGATACAGCCGCCACCACATGAGCCGCCTCATCCGGCGGACGGCGGGGGTCGCGCTCGCCACCTACGAGGCCCGCCTGCGCATCCTGCACGCGCGCCGGCTCCTTGGCGCAGACGGACCTGCCCGTCACCGCCGTGGCGCTGACGGTCGGGTATACCAGCGTGGGCACCTTCGGCCGCCGCTTCCGCGAGATGACGGGTCTCTCCCCCGGCGGTTTCCGCGCCCACGGAGGCCGAAGCGCCCCGACGGTTCCCCTGGGGCTGGACCGGCTTCGCGCTCTCCGACCCGGACGGCAACACCGTCGAGGTCTACGAGATCGGGCACTGAGGGCGGCCCCGCGCGGAACGCCCGGGAGTTTGGCGCGCAGCGCGGGGAGAGGGTGGGCCCGCATCCACCCGGCGCGCCACCGTAGGCCCGCCCCGGGCGGAAGCGGCGTCTGGACGCATGGCGCGCCGCAGGCCCGCCGGGCGCCCGCCCGCCGCCCCGGCCCCGCCACCCCCTCACTCCCCGAAGACGGCGCGGCGCACCGGCGGCAAAAACGATGCCGCCGCGACGGCGGCCTGCACTGCGGCAAGAACGCCGCACAGACGCCCGAACGGCCACACGCCGCCCAGAGAGGCCAGGCCCGCGGCCAGCACCCCCGGCAGTCGCCAGACGAGCGAGCCGTACGCCATCGCCCGTCCCTGCGCGTCCGGAGGCACCAGGGCGGCGACCCGCGACGCGTTGCCCGCATCCTGCACACCGGCGGCCGCACCGAGCGCGGCGAAGGCCAGGATCGCCGGCGGCAGGGCGCGGGCCGTTCCGGCGAGGGCCAGCGCCGGGGCGGCGAGCAGCCAGGCGAGGGCGGCCGTGCGCACGCCCCCGCGCCAGTGCGCGCCCCGGCGCAACCAGGCCGATCCGGCTCCGGCACCCAGGGCGTACACGGCCTCCAGGGCGGCGAAGCCGAGCACGCCGGCCCGCATGTGGCGGAGGACGAGGAGCGGCGCGAGCGCCCGCGCGGTGAAGGCACAGGCCCCGCAGAGCACGGTGAGGACGAACGGCCCTCGGAAGGCGGGCGAGGCGAGCAGGCGCACGACCGGCACCGGAGGGGTGTCGGCGGCGGCGGCGCGCGGGGCCCCCGAAGGGGCGCGGAGGGATAGGGCGCCCACCCCCACGGCCAGCAGGGCGGCGCAGGCGAGGAGGCCCGCCGCGGCTGGACCGCGCCGCACAAGGAGGCCCGCGGCCAGTTGGCCCGCTCCGAGAACGAGGTACTCCAGGGCGGTGAGGGCCCCGGACAACCGCGCCGCGTCGGACGGCGCCGCCAGCGTCTGCCGTGCCAGCCCCTTGGTCGACGGGCGGGCGGCGGCGGACAGCGCCCCGTACGCGCCCGCCCATACGGCGGCCAGGCCGATCCCGAACCCGAATCGGGCCGCCAGGATGCCGGCCGCCAGCGCCAGGACGGCGGCGGCGCCGTCGGCGGCGCGCACAACCGCACGCCGGGGCCGGCGGTCGGCGAGGGCCCCAGACAGAGGTAGGCCGAACCAGGGGAGGTAGCGCAGAGCCCAGAGCAGGGCCACCACGCCCGGCGATCCGGTTTCGGCGGCCGGCACCCAGGCGACGACGGTCGACTGGCACACGTCGGCGGCCATCCGGACAGCGGAGTAGAGCATGAGGGCGCCGGCCGTCACCGGCCCGCGCCTGGCAGACGGAAGGTCCCCCTCTGCCGGAGATGCCGCCCCCAAAACACGTCTCCTCAGCCGGGCGCCGGCCCGGCATCCGCGTCCCCCGCATCGGCGGCGTCCGGCCCGCGCAGGCCTGCCGCCGTCTCCAGGGCGCGCAGCACGGCCTCGAGATCGCCCAACTCGTCGCACATCATCGCGTGCACTTGTTCGTCACCGACGCGGTCGTACCCATGGACGACGACGTTGCGGAAGCCGACCATCCCGAGCGCCCTGGCCGTCAGATCCGGGCCCAACAGCCCGGCCGCGGCCAACCGGCGAAAGGCGCTGCGGGCGTCCGGCGGCGCATACGAGAAACGTCGCGCACAGACGTGGTAGGCGATGTCCACCAGGCCCTCGATCGCGGTTTGCGGGGCGTAGCGCGCCCGAGGCGAGCCATCCGCCCTCGGCGGTGAAGGCGGTCAGATCGACGGAGGCAGCGAGGCTGCGCAGGCGGTCGACCTGCTCCCGCACGTACGCCGCGCGGCGCCGCATCCGCTCGGGATCCGCCG
>Ga0209012_1002295_pt1 | contig 17020 bp, 14 predicted proteins | sample RS3BMetagenome_FD_184735 | JGI IMG/M metagenome (GOLD analysis project Ga0209012, IMG submission 184735) | Ferric oxide microbial mat and aquatic microbial communities from Rainbow Spring, Yellowstone National Park, USA - RS3B (SPAdes) (version 3) ...
GACCACCGCGTTAGCGCTGTCGTCGGCTCTCTCGAAGAAGGTCGGCAAGAATCTCCCCTGGTTGACCGTACGTGAGGCAATCGACAATGCCCTCCGCACTCGTTTGCTCGAACGGAGCGTCGACTCGGGCACGTGGCCGTGCGGATTTGCCGAAGCGCAGGAAGTGACGCTCCAGGTGCCTCAAGCCGCGCCACCGCCGCCAAAACCTCCACAGCCAAAGCCCCAACCGGGCGTGAAGACGGCCGAGGCCGAGCTGGACATCGTCGAGCTCCAAGATTTGGCCGACAACGTTGCCGCGATCAAGACCGCGGCAACGGCCGCTGGCTGCGCGATCAAGTTCCGGATCATGGTCGAGGTGAGCGGGAAGGAAGCCCTGACGGACAACGTCATCGGCAGCATCAACCAAGCACTGGCGGAGGCGTCACCGAAACTGCAGCTACGATGAATCTTAGAGTTGGGTCGCTACCCAACTCCCATCCGCCAACCCCCTAACTCTGATGCAACGTATTGGGAATATTGAGGCGCGCTTCGGTGTAGTTTTCGCCATCCACCGAGAGCCAACCGTTGAGGTATTGCCCGTCGGCGGCATTCGAATCGTAACAGCGGAGCGTCAGACTTGCCGTGATCCAATTATCCGCGTAGAGATCGATGGCGAGGATGAGCCACCCCAGGGTATCGTTGTCGGCGACCTTATCGAAGTTGTGGGTCGCATGGGTCGGCGCGTCCGGAGATAGGTCGGCCACGCCTCTCTGGATTCCGCGCCAGCAGATCACCACCGAGTCGCGCCGGCAAACCCACGGACATGAGAGACCGGTGAGTCCAGGTATTCCGCCAGCGCGGGTCGAGACGATAAGCCGGATCCTCGGCGGATAGTGTATCCTGAGGGCACCGCGAGCGGCCGCTGACGGCGCCGAGATCAAAGAGCGCATCCGCACGCAAATGGACTACCTGGGAGAGCAGGAATGAGCGATCCATCGCAACCGACAAACCGAAAAATCGATCCGCCCCAGCGCGCCAGCCTGCTGAGCTGGCTGCGTGGTGAAGCCGGCGACGACGGCGGCATGGCAGACCTGGCGCGGGAATATCTCCGCGGTAAAATGCCGTTTCTGCCAAATAGCGCCACCGAGACAACCGGTCCGGTGAAGAACTCGGTGCGCATCCAGCGCGACCGCTGGGGCATCGCCCACATTCGCGCGGCGAGCGAAGCCGACCTCTTTTTCGGTCTCGGCTACGCGATGGGCCAGGAACGTCTCTGGCAACTGGACTATCAGCGGCGCCTCGTCCGGGGGGAACTTGCCGCGGTCCTCGGACCGCGCTACCTGGCCAGCGACCGCGAGATGCGTACCCTCGGCATGGGCGCGGCCGGCGACCGCGCCTGGGAGAGCGTGCCGGACGACGTGCGCGCGGCCCTGGAGGCGTTGACCGCGGGAATCGACCGCGCCGCCGAAGCGGCCATGGCTAACCTTCCGCTCGAATTCGAAGTGCTCGGCTACGAGCCCCGACCGTGGACTCCTGCCGACTCCGTCGCTATCTGGAAGCACCGTTGGTGGACGCTGACCGGCCGCATCGACCTGAGCGTCCTCGCGGACTACGCTCAAAAGACGCTGCCCCCGGATCTCGCCGCCGCCTTCTTTGACGTCGAGTTGGCTGACGAGACCATCGTCGACTCGGGGGAGAACCGGCTCCACGGCAACCCGGGCGCGGCGCTGGACGAGGGGAGCAACAACTGGGTCGTGGGGGGCGCGAAGACGACGACCGGCGCGCCGGTTCTCTGCAGCGATCCCCACAACGTTTTCGGCGCGCCCAGCCAGTGGTTCGAGGCCCAGTTGACCTGCCCCAGCTTCGACGCGGCCGGAGCGGTTTACCTCGGCACCACCGGGCTCTACCTTGGCCGCAATCGCCACGTCGCCTGGGGATTGACCAACCACATGATCTCGGTCCGCGACCTCTATCGCGAGGAAACCAGCCCGGAGCATCCCGGCCAGTACCGCGATGGCAACACCTGGCGCCCCTTTCAGGTAGAGCGACACACGATTCGGGTGGCCGGGGGAGCTGACGAGGTGCTGGAGATCCAGAGTACCGTCCGCGGGCCGGTCGTCAATCACTTGCTTCCGGCAGTCGAGACCATCGCCGGTCCGGTCAGTCTGCGGTGGCTGGGCGCCGAGGTACCCTCCGGATTAGACGCCTCGCTCGCCCTGCTCCGGGCGCAGTCGGCCGCCGACGTCCTGGCAACCCTGCGCCGCTGGCCGTGCCCTCCCCTCAACTACGTGTACGCGGATAGCGAGGGGAATATCGGCTACCACGCGGCCGGACTGGTTCCCTGGCGCGAGCGCGGAGGGTATCCGGTGCGCGACGCGAACGATCCGGAGGATCAGTGGCGCGGCTTCTACCCCTTCGATTTGATGCCCCAGGTCGTTAATCCGAGCCGTGGCTGGATTGCGACCGCGAATAACGTTCCCTGGACGCGCGATTCCTGGTATCTGCGGAGCGGCGCCTGGTCGGACGGCTACCGAGCGCGACAAATTCGCGAGCGACTTACCTCGCAAGACAAACTCGCTCCGGAAGAAGTCGCTGCCGTGCACGGCGATGTAACCAGCATTCGCGCCCGGGACCTCGTTCCGGCCCTCCTCGATTGGGTCGCCACGATCGAAACCCCGCTGGCCCGGACGGCTTGCCAGGCCCTGCGCGCCTGGGACCACCGCTTCACGACGGACAGCGTCGGCGCGTCGGTCTGGGCGGCATTCTGGGCGGAGTGGTGCCGGTTTCTCGTTCAGTCACGCTTCCCGGACGCCTTGCACGACGCCGCCGCGCTCAAGGTCGGCGCGATCGCGCGCCGTCTTCTCCTGGGTGAATCCCTGCCCTGGTTGGAGGATGATGGCGACGCTGCCCGGGCCATCGCCGCGGCCTTTCAGAGAGCGCTCGATTCCCTCGCGGTCTGGGGTGGCCCCAATTCCGAGGACTGGCGGTGGGGAAAACTCCATCAGGTCAGCCATCCTCATCCCATGGCCTTTACCCCCGCCCTGCGCGCTCTGTATCAGCCCGGTCCATTCCCGACGAGCGGCAGCACGACGGTACGAGCGGCGGGCCACGGCTCGCGGGCACCCTTTACCGTCACCAGCGGCTCGACCTATCGCTTTCTGGCGGATCTCAGCCGGCCGGACGCCCTATTCTCCACCCAAACCCTCGGCCAATCCGCCAACCCCGCGAGCGAGCATTTCCAGGACCAGATCGATCTCTGGCTGGAGAATCGCTATCATCCCTTCTGGATGGACGAAAACGAGGTCGCAGCCAATCTGGAGTCCGAGGTTCAGATCGAACCGGCGGGCTAACGAGGAATCCAGAATATGGAAGTCAGAATCCAGAAGAAGAATGGCCCGGGCTTTGCGGCCTCCTTCTGGATTCTGGATTCTGACTTCTGGATTCCTTCCCCGGCGCTACGCTGTCCGGCGCACCCGAGAGGGGGCGCGGCCGGTTCCCTTGACCGCGGCTTCGATCTCGTCGTGGATTGATTCGATCTGCTTGCCGGTCGAGCCGTCGAAGGCGTAGAGCAAGGTTGCCCAATCGTCGGCGTGCTCGGCCTCTTCCTCGAGGATGGATTCGAACATGGTGCGGGTCACGTTATCGTCGAATCCGCAGGTGCGGATGATTTCGTTATAGAACTCAATCGTGGCCCGTTCGCCAATCAAGTCCGCTTCCAGCATGCTGCGCAGGTCGTGGTTGTACTCGGTGGGCGTGGGGGTCTCGTTGGCGATCTCCTCCGGTTTATCGCAGGGGACACCACCGAGTTGTTGAATCCGCTCGGCGATCTGACGCGCGTGATCGAACTCGTCTTTCGCGTGCTCTTTGAAGACGCTCTTGACTTCCGCGCTGTGGATATCGGACGCCATGAAGTAGTGGTGCCAGTACTGGAGGAACGAGGTCCACTCGCCCGCCTGGGCCCGACGCATGATCGCGATAATCTCGTCGACGTTGGCCTTGTAGGCCGAGGTATACGCGCCGTCAGAAAGGTTCTGCTCGGCGTTCTGGTTCATCTTGTTCAGACGATCCTTCCAGATCATACCGCCCGGGACCTGGGAGCCGGACTGGTCCTGCCGCCCGCCGCTCTTCATTTGATTCGCCACGGTTTTCCTCTCCGGTGAATTATCAGCCACTGATCGGACTGACGCTCCGGGCCGCGCAAGAAAGATGCCGGAAGCAGCAGGGACGCCGAGCGCACCGATGTCTCTGCTTGCGCGATGCGGCCGAAGCGTTCAGAGCGCCCGGGATGCCAGGTCCTGGATCTCCACCGCATCCTCCTGACCACGTTCCCTACTTGCAGCGATCGAGCAACTAGGCGGGATTATAACGCCGCCAAAACACGCTGAGCGCGTGCTAGAATGCCTGGGAAGTGAAATGCAGAGGTGGGCACGGTGGCCGCCATTGATTTAGTTACGCGTTTTATTGAAGAGGACTGGCAACACCCTGGCGCGGCCGGGGCCCGGCTTCGGGATTCTGCTATCGCAGTTTGGGTTCTCGTTGCCCAACTTCCGAGCGTCAATGGCAATGTGTCGCAGTTAGCCTCGGATTATCAAATTCCAGTGGAAGCGGTTGAAGCGGCTCTGATCTACTATCGGCGGCACAAGCAGTTGATTGACGCCCAAATCGCGCTCAACGCCGCCTAATTCGTTGGCAAACCTCTATCTCGACCACAACGTAGCTCGCGTGCTAGCGGAGTACTTACGTTCTGGTAGCAATACTGCCCGAATCGCCGCGGACATTGGGATGGAGCGCGCGGGCGACGACGCCCATCTCTTTCTCGCATCTCAGTCAGGTTGGACACTTATCACCCACAACGCGAAGGACTTCATCCTGCTTCACGAAGCCTGGCTTCGCTGGTCTAAAGGATGGGAAGTTTCGGCCCAGCACAGCGGCATTCTTATCCTCATCCCACCGATCTCTCCAGTTGCTGCAGCGCAGGAAATCGAACGTCTGATCCAGCGCGACGTTCCTCTTGTAAACCAAGTGTACATTTGGCGGCGTAGTACCGGTTGGATCTCACACCGGTAGCCGGCCACTGCGATGTTTCAGTGGACCGGCGCCGGCGCGCGAGGGTTCCGCCCCGGTTGCTCGGTTGACGCCGGACGCGGAACGGCGGCCGGGAGCACCTGCAGACCGACGTAGCAGAGGCTGCCAAAAAGCAGCGCCATAACCCCGGCGTGGCCAAGCGCGCTAAAGAGGCTGAGCCGGCTGAACACGACCGCCGCGCCCACCAGCGATTGGAGCAGCACCAGGCCGAACGCCGCGGCGCTGCCGCGAGCGAGGTCCGGGCGGTTGGGCATCCGACGTGACCAGAGCATCTGCCAGCCCAGCAGCACGATTATGCCGGCCGCGGCGAGACGATGCGCCAGCACAACCGCTACCCCATAGGTGAAGGTCGGAACCAGGTGGCCGTTGCAGAGCGGCCAACTGGTACAGGCGAGGTCCATCCCGCTGTGCCGCATGTAGGCGCCCAGGTAGACGACGACGAGCGAGTAGGCCACCGTGAACCAGACGAGCCGGACGAAGCCCCGGGGAACCGCGACCGCGCGCAACGGGGGATCGATCGCCAATCCCGCCAGGAAGGCATAGACCAGAAGCGTGCTCGCGAACGCGGCGAGGGAGATCCCGAAGTGCAGCGCGAGGACCAGCGCGATTTGTGGATACAGCACCGCCCAGGCGCCCATGATCGCCTGCAAGAAGAGGGTGCCGACCATCAACGGGGCGAGAATCCGCACCTCGCGGTGCCGGCCGTAGTAGCGCCAGGCACCGAACGCGGTCGCCAGCACCAGGATGGTCTCGATGCCGGTCACCGCGCGGTGACTGAACTCGATCAACGTCGACAGGGCAAATTCCGGGATGAGTTGGCCGTTACAGAGCGGCCAGGAGTGGCCGCACCCGGTTGCCGAGCCGGTATTCGTGACGGTCGCCCCCATGACCAGGACCACGAACATGCCAATCGTCGTGATCAGCGCAAGCGGCTTTACAAAAGAGCGCATCGATTGCCTGCCTCGCCCAAACACCTCCCCGCGCTGGAGGCATTTCCATCTTACCGGGCCATTCTACCGCAGCCGAAGCGTGGTGTCGAAGAAAGGTATTCGCGCGAACGCCTATTTCCCCTGCCCCGGAACCAGCGAAAAGTGCGAGTGAGCGGCGACCCAGCGATTCCCGGAAGGAACGAGGAACAGGGTCGCGCGCCCCGGCCGGTCGTATTCGGAGCCGTCGTCGCGGAGACCGCGCGAGTCCCAGGGAACGACGACGCAGAGGCCACTTTCGCCGCCGAGCACCGCGAGATCGTCCAAACGGAAGGTAAATCGGCGGATGCGGGGCCAGACGTTGGACCACTGTTCGTTCTCCAACCGCCGCTGGCCCCGGACAACCGCCGCCCAGGTGCCAAACGCCACCACATCCTCGGCAAAGAAGGGCCGGGCGCCGACAAAATCCACCGCGCGCACCCGTTCCTGGAACGCGCTCAACCAGTCCCGCGCCACCTCGACAAATCGCTGCTCTCCGGACACCATCACTCCCCTCCCGGCCTGGCGACAAGTTTACCACGCGGGAGTTGGGGGATATGCCACGTCCATTTATTCCGCCGCGCCTTGTACGATGAAAAACGGTGTACGCTTAATCGTGGAGTCGGCACGTGTTTCCAGTTCCAACCGACGGAGGGTACGCAGTGAGTGCCGCCGATCTGCTCCGTTCGGTCACCTACGTTCTCCTGCTCTTTGGCAACCGCGCGCCCCGGCCGCACTATTGGCCAGTCATCTCCCACCCGCCGTCCGCCCTCCTCACCCGTCCCTGCCCCTCCAAATGCTCCAGGTGGGCGTGGACGTTGCGGGCGGCCATGGGGAGAAGCGGAGCGGGAGTATCGGGGTAGAGGCGGGCGACGAGGGTGTCGACGCTGGCCGGGACGGACCGCAGGGCGGTAAGAATTTGTTCTTCACGCATGGCGCGATGGGCCAGGTAAGTCTGGATCTTCGCTTCGGCGTCCGGCACCGGCGGACCGTGACCGGGAAGGAGGAGAGACGGCCCGAGGGCAAGCATCCGGTTTAGGGAGGCAAGGTACCGGGTCAGAGCGCCCGGCTCGTCGGAAAGGACAACCGTGCCAACGCCGGCGATCAGGTCGCCGGTAAAGAGCACGCGCTCAGCAGGGTTCCAGAGACAGAGGTGGTCCTCGGCGTGGCCCGGGGTGTGGTAGACAATGAATTGGGCCGCGCCAACCGACAGGACCTCGCCATCCGCCAGCGAGCGATCGATGTCGGGCACGCTCGGATGGCCGAGAACCGCCACGTCCAGTTCATCGCGCAGCGCGAAGGCGGCCGGCGCGTGGTCGGGGTGGCCATGGGTGACCAGAACCGCGACGATGCGCTCCCCATTCGTCGCCTCGCGAATCGCCGTGAGGTGGGGAGCGAGGTCCGGCCCCGGATCGACGACGAGAACCTCGCCTCGGCCGATGAGGTAGGTATTCGTTCCCGGTCCAGTCATCGGCGACGGGTTGGGCGCCAGGAGGGTACGCACCTCCGGCTCTACCAGCATTCCTTTATCTCCTCCGGAAGATGAATCCGCACCACCCCATCCACCACCTCGCGCGTTGCTTCGACCGTTCGCACCATCTTCGTTCCGGCAAAATCGAGCAGAGCCGAAAGCGAGGAGAACCGGGCGAGCCGGATCATGTGCTGCCGGGTAGGAAACACGATGGGAAACTGGCCACTTTCAGCCCGCGCGAGAGCGGCGGCGGGTGAGATCCAAAGGCTCTCGGTCAGTTCTCCTGGAGCGTGGGTCGCTACCTGATCCGAGGGGACCGCGGCGACGAAGAAACGGGTATCGAATCGGCGCGGTTCACTGGGCGGGGTGATCCAGTGCGAAAAGTAGACAACCTGGAGATAGTCCGGTACGACCCCTCCGGCCCGGAGCATCGCGGCGAAGTCGGTTTGCCGCGCCTGGAGCGCCGCGCGCAAAGATTCCCAGTTCACCTCTCCCGGCGCCTCGCCAGGCGCTGGTCCACCGGAGACGCGCCGAGCCAAAAGAATCCCGGCCTCTTCGAAGAGCTCGCGCACCGCGGCGCGATAAAGCGCCCGCGCGAGCGCGGCATCGGCGGGAGGGGTTCCCCCACGCTCGGAGAGTCCCCGACCGGCTTCGGCTTCGCTAAAATCGGCGTCGTCCGGCAGATAGTCGTCGGCCTGAACGCTGCCCCCCGGGAATACGAATACCCCACCAAAGGCTCCCCCCGGAACCCGCCGGGCCATGAACACTTCCAGACCAGCCACTCCCGGGCGAACCGGAATGATCGTCGCGGCGGGACGCGGGGCGCTAGGGTTCTGAGCGATCGATTCGGGCACCTTTGCGATCCTGTTACTCCGGGCGAGTCGCGACACCCCGTCAGTATACGTGAAGATGAATCCACGAGTGGTATACGTCTCTGTCGAGCATACCCCAAAATCCCGCGCCGACAAAGGAAGACTAGCGCTCGGCTGCCATTGTCTCTTCAATCGACCGGACGAACGCGCGGGCAACCGTGGGGAGGGGTGGAGAAGATCGGTAGACGAGGGACAGACGACGACGAGTCGAGACCTCGGCGAGGCGCACCCCGGCGACGTCGGCGACGCCGGCCTCCGCGAGCGCGAGGGTCGAGACAAAACCCACTCCCAATCCCTGGCGGACTGCCGCGATAATCGCCTGGCAACTGCTCAACACCATCACGACCCGTCGGGGAGGCAGACTCAAGTGCTGACGGCCGAGAGCGTGGGTCAAACTCTGCACCGTACCGGATCCCTCTTCTCGTTCCAGGAAGGGCAAATTGGCGAGATCCCGGAGGCTAACCACCCCTTCGCGGGCCAGCGGGTGGCGCGACGGAACCGCCAGAACAACTTCATCTTCGGCGATCGGCCAGACTCGCAACCGACTATCGGCAACAATCCCTCCGACGAAACCCAACTCCCACTGACTGGCCAAAACGGCCTCCAGCACCGCCGCCGAGTCCACCACGGCAATCTCCGGGCGAACCCGCGGATGCCGGGCCTGAAAGCGCGCGACGAGTTGGGGAACGAGGTAGGCCCCGGGCGTCGTGCTGGCAATAATCCGCAACGCGCCTTCGACGTCGGCTGGCTCGCGAATCGATTCGAGGGCGCTCGCCTGCGCCGCCAGCGCGGCCTCGGCATAGGCGAGGAATCGCTCACCCGGAGCAGTCAATCGCGACGCGCCGCCTGGCCGCTCGAAGAGGAGCGCGCCAACTTCTCGTTCCAGTCGCTGAATCTGGCGACTGATCCCCGGCTGGGTTAGCCCGCGCTCGCGCGCCGCTCCGGTGAAATTTCCCAGCCGCGCCACCGCGACGAAGCTTCGCAACTGATCGAAGTCCATCCCCGTTCGTTGCCGTCCCAATCTATGACAATTACGCATCACTTCTGCCAGTGGATCATACCATGCGGTTATACTAGTCGACGGGATAATCCTGTCTAGGAGATTGCGTTGCTCAATCCTGGTCTCGCGCTCCCGTCGCAGTCGGCCCGGAGACAGTACGTTATCGGACTGGCGATTCTCGTGGTCCTCGCGGTCGGGGGGTTGTACCTCGTCAAGTGGAATCCGTACTACCACAAGGCGTTTCTGGCCGCGGCGAATCATTCCCTCGGCGCATCGATCGTGAGCGGGACGGCGCGAAGCGCCCCCGGACCGTCAATGGCTAGCGCGGTCAGCTACCTGATTGCCTATTTCAACGCCATCTGGCAGGCGCTGGTCCTCGGGTTGTTGCTCGCTACGACAATCGAAACGCTCTTGCCGCGGGACTGGCTGGCGCGTTTACTTGGTAAGCGAGCCTTTCAGACGACCGCGCTTGGCGGGGTGATCGCGCTGCCGGGGATGATGTGTACCTGCTGCGCCTCACCGGTGGTGGTGGGACTGCGCAAGAACGGCGTCTCGGTCGGCGCCGCCCTGGCGTTCTGGCTCGGCAGCCCAACCCTAAACCCGGCTACCCTCATCTTCATGGTCTTTGCGCTCTCCTGGAAGTGGGCGCTGCTCCGGGTCATCGTCGGCGTGGTTCTCGTCTTCGGCGTATCTTATCTCGCCTCGCGTCTCTTCCCGGAAGAGCAAATCTCCGCGGCCGAGATTGCCAACCTGACCCCGCCACCGGGCGCCCCGACGAGCACCATCGTCGCGCGCTGGTTCCAGAACCTGGGACGGTTGATGATCGGTCTGCTGCCGGAGTATCTGGTCATCGTGTTGCTGCTCGGCGCGGCGCGTGCCTGGCTCTTCCCCGCGGCGAGTCTGGCCGCCGGAAACGCGTTCGTCTGGATCGTTCTCCTGGCAATCGCCGGCACCCTCTTCGTCGTTCCCACTGCTGGAGAGATTCCGATCGTCCAGACAATGCTCGGCTACGGCCTGGGCGCGGGTCCGGCCGGCGCGCTCCTCTTGACCCTGGCGCCGCTGAGTCTGCCCTCGGTCGCGATGGTCTGGTCGGTCTTTCCCCGGCGTGTTCTCGCTTTTACGATAGCGTCGCTGGTCATCCTCGGCATCCTGGGCGGCCTTGTCGCGTTGGGGTTGGGCTTCTCATAGCGCGCCAATTGTGCGCTTCGCGCCACGAGGTAGCGACTGTGTAGGGTAGGGGCCCTGTCCCCTACCCGTTCCCGGTGCCTGGCCAAGCCATAAAGATTGTGGCTTTTGCAAGCATGAGGCCAGGCAGGCACAGGGGCCTGCCCCTACGCACAGCAAGGCCGGTGGCAGGCTCAATTGCCTACCCAATTCGTTCGTTAATCTCCATCAGCCCCAAGCCGGGCGCTTTAGCGCCTCCCTCCCTACGCCCGCCTTTCAAGGCGGTGATCGGTACTCCCACCGGAAAGGGCTCACCTACCATCCTTCTAAACCGATCGATCGGGGAAAGCCAAAGGCGCTCGACGGCACTCCCGACGTATAATGTTCATGTCATGAAACTCCAACAAGGCAACTCAAATAGCCGGATCAACGATCTCGATGAATTGTTCGGACTGAACGCGGGCTACGTCGTCGAACTGTACGAGCGGTACCTGCGCGACCCGGCTGCGGTCAGTCCGCAAATGCGCGCCTGGTTCGGGCGACTGGCGCCCGGCGATGTTCTCGCGGAGGCCGAGACGCCGCCGCGCCCCACCGCCGCCACCCCGTTTACCATCGATACGATTGTCGGGGCTTCCAACCTTTCCCGGGCGATCCGCTCCTTCGGGCATCTCGCGGCGGATCTCAGCCCCCTCGGCGCGCTGCCGCCGGGCGATCCCGCGCTGGATCTCGGAACCTACGGGTTGACCGAGCATGACCTGCGGCAATTACCGGCACGCATCGTCGGCGGCCCGGTTGCCGAAGGCGCGGCGAACGCCTGGGACGCAATCGCCCGACTGCGCGCGATCTACTGCCGTACCACCGGCTACGAGTTCCGCCACATCCAGAGCAACGCCGAGCGCCGCTGGCTCACCAGCGCGGTCGAGACCTGCCGCTTTGCCGATCCGAATGAACCGCTCGATCGCAAGGCCGTCCTCGAACAACTGAGCCAGGTTGAGGCTTTCGAGCGTTTTTTGCATCGAACCTTTCCCGGCCAGAAGCGCTTCTCGATCGAAGGCCTCGACGTGCTCGTGCCGATGCTGCTCGAGTTCATCGGCGCGGCCGCCGAGACCGGCATCCACTCCACCTGGATCGGTATGGCCCACCGGGGCCGACTTTCGGTGCTCGCGTCCATCCTCGGCAAGCCCCTCGCGGAGATCTTCGAGAAGTTCAGCAGCGCGGCGAAGAGCGTTCCGCCATCCGGCGTCGAAGACGTCGGCCACACTGGCGACGTGACGTACCATCTCGGCGCGCGCACCGCTTACCCGACGAGTCGCACCGTGGAAATGCTGGTTACCCTCGCTCCGAACCCCAGCCACCTGGAGTACGTCGATCCGGTCGTCGAAGGGATGTGTCGAGCCGCCGACGAGCAGCGAAAACTGCCGGGTTTCCCCTCCCAGGATGAGGACAAATCGGTCGTGGTACTGGTCCACGGCGACGCGGCGTTCGCCGGCGAGGGAATCGTGGCGGAAACCCTGAATATGTCCCGACTGGACGGCTACCGCACCGGCGGCACCGTCCACATCATCGCGAACAACGAACTGGGTTTCACCACGCCGCCTTCGGCCGGACGGGGCACGCTCTACGCGAGCGACCTCGCCAAGGGTTTTGAGATTCCGATCGTCCACGTCAACGCCGACGATCCGGAGGCGTGCATCGCCGCGATCCGCCTTGCCCAGGCCTACCGCCAAACGTTCCACAAGGACTTTCTCGTCGACCTGGTCGGTTACCGCCGCTGGGGACACAACGAGGCCGAAGAGCCGACGTTCACTCAGCCGGTCCTCTACGCGCGGGTCAAGAATCACCCGACCGTTCGGGCCATCTGGGCGAGCCGCCTCGAGCGCGACGGAGAGATCACCCCGGACGAGGCCGAGCGACTCCTACGCGAGAACCTCGATAAGCTGCAGGCCGCCTATAACGCGTTCAAGACCGCGCCCCCACCGGAACCGACGCCAGAACCGCTGCCGACGATTCGGCCGGACGACGTCGTGACCGCGGTGCCCGAGGACCGACTCCTCCGGCTCAACCGCGGTCTGACCGACACTCCACCGGACTTCACGATTAACCCGAAGCTGACCCGGTGGCTGGAGCGGCGGCAGGAGGCACTGAATCCGAGCGGCGAGATCGACTGGGCCCACGCCGAGTCGCTCGCCTTCGCCTCGCTGCTTGCCGAGGGGACGCCGATCCGACTGACCGGCCAGGACGTCGCCCGGGGCACTTTCAGCCAACGCCACCTGGTGCTTCACGACGCTCAGAACGGGCGAAGTTATTCGCCGCTCCAGACCTTGCCGGAGGCGCGGGCGTCCTTCGCGGTGTACGACTCGCCGCTCGCCGAGGCCGGACCGCTGGGCTTCGAGTACGGGTACAGCAGTCAGGCCCGCGATACCCTGGTGCTCTGGGAAGCCCAGTTTGGCGACTTTGCCAACGTCGCGCAAGTGATCATCGACCAGTTCATGGCCGCCGGCCAGGCAAAGTGGGGACAGACGAGCGGATTGGTCGTCCTCTTACCGCACGCGCTGGAAGGCATGGGGCCGGAACATTCCAGTGGACGACCGGAGCGCTTCCTGCAGTTGGCTGCCCAGGATAACCTCCAACTCGTGAACTGCACCACCGCCGGGCAATACTTCCACGTGTTACGCCGACAGGCCGCGCTTCTCCACCATCTGCCTCGGCCACTGGTGATTTTTACCCCGAAGAGTCTGCTCCGCCACCCGTTGGCGGCATCCACGCTGGCCGACCTTGCCCACGGCAAGTTCCGACCGGTGCTGGACGACGCGCGCGCGCGCCAGCACCCGCACAAGATCAGCCGGGTGGTGCTCTGCACCGGCCACGGGTACGTCGACCTCGCCGAGAGTCCAATCTACGCCGAGCGCGACGACCTGGCGCTCGTCCGGGTGGAACAACTCTATCCCTTCCCGTCGGATGACCTCAAGGAGGTTCTCGACGGCTATCCGCGACTTCAAGAAGTCATCTGGGCGCAGGAAGAGCCCGCCAACATGGGCGCCTGGTCGTTCGTGGCCTGGCCCATCGCGGAGTTGCTACCGGAGAACGTCCAACTCACCTACGTCGGACGCTCCCCGCGGGCCGCGCCCGCGGTCGGCGCCCACCACGTCTACTCTGCCGAGCAAGCACAACTGGTCCGGGCCGCGCTTGGCCGCCTCGACGAGGAAGCGACGGTGTTTGGGATCGAGGTGCGCAAGGAAGTAAGGAATGGCAGTGGAAATCCGCGTTCCCCCGTTGGGGGAGTCCCTGGTCGAAGCGACGGTCGGTCCCTGGCTCGTCAAGGAGGGTGAGCCGGTCACCGCGGGCCAAACCGTGGTCGAGCTCGAAACCGAAAAGGTCAACCTTCAGGTTTCCGCCGAGACGTCGGGCGTGATCGAGCGCATCCTCAAGCAGACCGGCGACACCGTCCACGTCGGCGAGATCCTGGCGACGGTCGCGGTGGGCGCGCCCCAAGCGGTCAGCATGCCCGCCGCGCCAGCACCGGCCCCGCCGAGCGAAGAGGAGCAGCGGGTCACCTCGGTCGCCCGACAGATGGCTGCCGAGCACGGGATTAGCCTGGGCGCGATCAGCGGCACCGGTCCGGGTGGACGTATCGTCAAGACCGACGTGGAAAGCTACCTGGATCAGCACCCACCGACCCCGCCGGCGCCATCTCCCACGCAACCCAGTCACCCGCTGGAAACCGCGCCGTTGCCCACCGAGGCGCCGCGGGTGGGTCGTCCGGAGAAGCAGATTCGCCTCTCCCGGCGCCGTCTGACGATCGCGCGCCGCCTCCTCGAAGCGCAACACAACACCGCTTCGCTCACGACGTTCAACGAAGTCGACATGAAAGCGGTGATGGATTTTCGCCGCCGGCACCGGGAAAGCTTCCAAAAGCGCCACGAGGTGAGCCTGGGTCTCATGTCGTTCTTCGTGAAGGCGTCGGTCGCGGCGCTGAAGGCGTTTCCGGAGGTCAACGCGGAGATCCAAGACGAGGATCTGATCGAGAAGTACTACTACGATATCGGCATCGCGGTCGATACGCCGGCCGGCCTGGTGGTACCGGTGCTCCGCGACGCGAACGAGAAGAGTTTTGCCGAGATCGAAAGGGAGATTGGCGAACTTGCCCGGCGCGCCCGCGAGAGCCAGTTGACCCTGGAAGAACTGCGCGGCGGCACCTTCACCATCACCAACGGCGGCGTCTTCGGCTCGCTATTGTCGACGCCGATTATCAATCCGCCCCAGGCCAGTATCCTGGGCATGCACCGGATCCAGGAGCGCCCGGTGGCGGTCGAAGGCCAGGTGGAGATCCGCCCGATGATGTACCTGGCGCTCACCTACGATCATCGGATCATCGACGGCCGCACCGCGGTACAGTTCCTTATTCGGATCAAGACCCTCCTCGAAGACCCAGAGCAACTACTGCTGGAGACGTGAGGACGCGTCGTTCCCGGTTCATTCGGCGGGGACGGCCGGGCGAACCAGGAGAATCGGGACCCGCGTCGAGTGCACGACCTTGTCGGCAACGCTACCCAGTATCCAGCGCACCGCACCCGAGCGGCCGTGGGTTGACATCACGATAAGATCCGCCTCCTCGGCCTGCGCCTCGGACGCGATCGCCCCGGCGGGATCCGAATCCTCGAGCGTCACCGTTCGTCGCCGATGGGCTACGCCGAGCAGGTCCTCGGCCTTACCTTCGAGATACTCTTCGGCCTCGCGCCGGATCCGCTCGTGGATCTGGGCCAACTCCTCGGCCGACGGACCGGCGTGAACCGGCGTCATAACCGGAATCGACGAACCACCACCGGACGAGTACGGTGGAATTGTTATCAGCCGCTCCGCCGCCGGCGGTTCGTAGACCCGCAGCAGAATAACCTCGGTTTCCGGACCGACCAGTTGAGACAGTTGCGCGAGCGCCGACTCGGCGAGCGATGATCCGTCCAGGGGAACCAGGATTTTCTGATACATCCTCTTCCTCCCGGTAAACCGCTGTCACCGCATAGCTCTTCTCCGGCCATGCCACGGTTTATCCGCGCACTCTCTAGGTTCGCCCCGTCAGGTTGCGACAACGGTAGAGGCACGTAAACGGCGGGTAAATAGCAAAAGTGCCAAAGATTCCAGTCGCGACTGACTTGCAAGTAAGGGGAATGATACACTTACCTCATTAGTCGCCGACTTCCTTTTGCCGAAGAAGACCGAGAACCGGCGGCTGCCTCTGTACCTTCGGCCGTTGCACCGTAAACCGCAAACCAAGCATCGCTCTGGCCGTCAATCCCCGCGGCAATGATTACTAGCCGTAGGTCTATGGAACTACCGCTGGCGATCATCCCCTTCACGCGAGTCCCAAAATGCGATTGCGTTCTCGACCAGACCTAGGAGGAAGTCTCCAAAGTCGGCAGCGATGACTTCCAGCTTTTGTCCTGGAGTGGTGAACCCTGGTGTGTACGCCACGACGGTCGGTTCCCCATCTAACTCGCAGGCCGAGAGATCCAGACAGAAGTCTTCGCCATCTCCAAGACCGTAGATGGTAAGTAGGCTTTCGGGGAGGCCGACCTGCCGACGTTGCTTCAGAGTCAACCAAATCGCGTCGGGGACGCGGTTGGACATGAAGTTATCGTCGATGACTCCATAAATCTCTTGTCCGCCAAAAAGTGCTACCCCGTAGGTTTTTAAGAATTCTCGATAAAGACCGCAGATCTTCCTGCCCAGTGCCCGTTCCGCCAGGGAAATGAGGTCTTCCGATTTTGGTCCAGAGAAGTGGCACTGGCTCCGATGCGCCTCGAGGACTTCAACGGCCTTTCGGTAATTCTCAGCACTCATTTTCACCCCGCCCCTAACGGAAGTCATTCGCTCGAAAGATCCAGTACTGAGCCCGCCAACGGTCGAAGGCGATTCGGTTGATGCCCGAGGGAATCGTGTTTGGGTTGATATGTATTATATCGCCGTACAACTGGTGGAACGTTCGGGTTAGGTCGGCCACTGGTGGGTCAGGGTCGCTTATACTCAGGTGGATCGGTAGCCGTGAAAGACTGTGCACAAACCACCGGTGAATGAGGCAACGCTAATACAAGCCGGGAGTTCAAAATGCGCCCGGACTCAAACCCAATCTGGCCCGGATTTGGCCAAGTGCCCTCTCGGCTGCGCCCGCAACCGGCCAACCCTCATAGTCGACCCCCGTGTCATGCTGACTGGCATCAACGAGTACCGCGACCGCAGATGCGTCGCCTATCGCACCTAAGGACTCCGCGGCGACGAACCTCGCATCGGCGTCTTCATCGGTCTGTAGTACCTTGCACAGCGCGCCGATCGCTCGCGGATCCGGGTGCGTGCCAAGCGCCATACAAAAGGCGATGCGCCAGCCCATATCGCTACACTCACCCAGTATCTCAACCAGGAATCCGACCTGGTCGAATCCGTCGATCTTCATGAGAGCGTCGAACGCCCGCGATTGCTCGCGTAGGTCCGT